>Ga0073928_10009344_pt1 | contig 11963 bp, 8 predicted proteins | sample PaiPotPPA55metaG_FD_76969 | JGI IMG/M metagenome (GOLD analysis project Ga0073928, IMG submission 76969) | Iron sulfur acid spring bacterial and archeal communities from Banff, Canada, to study Microbial Dark Matter (Phase II) - Paint Pots PPA... ...
TGAACATCGTGGGCTCGCGTCCGATATTATCGGAGACAAATCCGAAGAACGGCCTGCCGAACCCGTCGAAGATGCGGTCGAGCGAAATCGCAAAGGTCAGCGCAGCCATCTGGAAGCCGAACATGCTCACTGGCTCGTTGGCGATCTTGAAGTCATGGGCGATCGGCGCAATCTGCGCCGCGGTCATCAGGCCGCCCGCGGCGACCATCACGAAGACCAGGTACATCACCCAGAAGATCGGGCTGCGCAGCACCTGCGGCGGTGTGTAGTCAAGCTTGGTTTGCGGCAGGTTGAGCTGCTTCTTTTTCACCGGCATGGCCTTCGACGGCTTGCGGAGGAAAAAGGCCATGATGAAAACGATCACGCCCTGTCCGATGCCGAAAGTGAAGAATGCCTCTTGATAGCCGCTGGTGGCGATCATTTTCGCAATCGGCGCGACCGTGAGCGCGGCCCCTGCACCGAATCCGGCCGCAGTAGCGCCGGCGGCAAGACCGCGGTGGTCGGGAAACCATTTCAGCGCATTGCCGACGCAGGTGCCGTAGACCGCGCCGGCGCCGATGCCACCCAAGATCGCTGCGGTGTAGAGCATCGTCAGCGAGCCGGCGTAGGAGTTAAGCACCCAGGCGATCGCAACCATGATGCCGCCAAAGCCGATGACGACCTGGGGACCGTATTTATCGACGAACCATGCTTCGACCGGGACCAGCCAGGTTTCCGTCACCACAAAGAGGGTGAAGGCCAGTTGGATAGCCGCGCGGCCCCAATGATATTTCGCGTCGATCGGATCGACGAACAGCGTCCAGCCATATTGCAGGTTCGCGACCATCGCCATGCAGACGATGCCCATCGCAAGTTGCAGCCAACGAAAGTACTTGCCTTCACTGAATGGCGCGGCGGGTGTTTGTGTTGTAGCGGTCATGATTCCTCCCCAGGGCACACTTTGTTTTGGTCTCGGGTGCTACCGGCGGCGCATATTGGTATGTGATATGCCAGAGCGCAAGTCATTATTCGGGGCAAGTCGCCCAACCTGCCGCGGCATCTCGCCCGGGGGGCTCCGGGATCAGAACCCAGGACAAAAAACCCAAGACAAAAAAAGACCCCGGAAAAACCGGGGCCTTTGGTCGGGAAGAAGGTGGTCGCTAGCCCTGTCCCGCCGAGAGAAGGGGCCGCGGTCTCTTTTAGCTAGAGACCGAAATAGGGCAGGTCACCATTACGAATGGCGATGTGGGCGCTGGCCATCAGCAGCCGATCGATGGTCGACATCAGCCGACCGAACAACGTTGCCGAAGGCGCGAAGCCGAGAGAAGCAGTCTTGGACATTTTGTCCCCTTTGTTCCAGTGAAGTGGCTGTCCCCAACCTAGGCATGCCAGATACCAGGAACAATCCATTTGTTTGCATAGCAGCATAATATCTTTTGCAATGCAGCATAAAGCGATGGACTTTCCAAGTCAAAGAAAAGGCCGTCGGAAACCGGCGGCCTCATAAGTCACTGAAAAGAAATGGATTTCCTATTCAGCCGCGACCTTCCGGGGCGGGTCGAGTGTGCCGGAATCGTGGATCTCCGCCACCTGATGGTCGGAAAAGCCGAGAACCTGCCGCAGGATCTCGTCGGTATGTTCGCCGAGCAGCGGCGAGCGCGTGACCTCGGTCGGGCTGTCCGACAGTTTGATCGGGTTGCCGACCGACAGATATTTGCCACGCTCGGGATGGTCGACTTCGACCACGGTGCCGGTGGCGCGCAGCGACTGATCCTCAGCCAATTCCTTCATCGACAGGATCGGACCGCAGGGGATGTCGTCCTTGTTGAGAATTTCCATCGCCTCGAACTTGGTCTTGGTCATGGTCCATTGCTCGATACGCGCGAAAATCTCATTCAGGCGCGTGAGGCGCGCCGGCGGCTTGGCGTAATCGGGATGGGTCTTCCAGCCGGGCTCGCCGATGACGTCGCAGATCTTCTCCCAAACCGGCGCCTGGGTGATGAAGTAGATGTAGGCGTTGGGATCGGTCTCCCAGCCCTTGCATTTGAGGATGCGCCCGGGCTGACCGCCGCCGGAATCGTTGCCGGCGCGCGGCACCGCGTCACCGAACGGAATTCCTTCGCCGTACTGGCTGTATTCCTTGAGCGGGCCGTGGGCGAGGCGCTGCTGGTCGCGCAACTTGACGCGGGCGAGGTTGAGCACGCCGTCCTGCATCGCGGCGGTGACCTTCTGTCCCTGGCCGGTGACGGTGCGCTGATACAGTGCGGTGACGATGCCGAGCGCGAGATGCAATCCGGTGCCGCTGTCGCCGATCTGCGCGCCGGTGACCAGCGGCAGGCCGTCGCGAAAACCGGTGGTCGATGCGGCGCCGCCGGTGCATTGCGCGACGTTCTCGTACACCTTGCAGTCCTCATAGGGACCGGGGCCGAAGCCCTTGATCGAGGCCACGATCATCTTCGGGTTGATGGCGTGAATCTTCTCCCAGGGAAATCCCATGCGGTCGAGCACGCCGGGGCCGAAATTCTCCACCAAGACGTCGCAACTCTTGATCAGCGCGGTGAGCACTTCCTTGCCCTTCGGATTCTTGGTGTCGAGCGTGATCGAGCGCTTGTTATGGTTGAGCATGGTGAAATACAGGCTGTCGACGTTCGGTTTGTCCTGCAACTGACCGCGCGTGATATCGCCGACGCCGGGGCGCTCGACCTTGATCACGTCGGCGCCGAACCAGGCCAGCAACTGGGTGCAGGTCGGTCCTGATTGAACGTGGGTGAAATCGAGAATGCGAACGCCCTTCAGCGCCTTTGTCATGGTCTTGCTCCGTCTAAAATCTGCTCCTGCGCGCGCAGGAACATGTGGAATATCTCGGGTTTATTTCTTGCGAAGAACGCTTTGCGGATTGAGGTTGCCGATGCGGCCGCTTTCGGAGCCCGCCGCCGGATCGATCACCGCGTTGATCAGGGTTGGCTTGCCGGAATCCATCGCCTCGTTGACGGCGCGTTTCAATTCGTCCGGTGTCGTGGCGTTGACGCCGACGCCGCCGAACGCCTCCATCATCTTGTCGTAGCGCGAGCCCTTGACGAAGACGGTTGGCGCAACGTCGGGACCGCCGGTGGGATTGATGTCGGTGCCGCGATAAATGCCGTCATTGTTGAAGATGACGACACAGACCGGAAGGTTGTAGCGGCAGATCGTCTCGACTTCCATGCCGGAGAAGCCAAAGGCGCTGTCGCCCTCGACCGCGAGCACCGGCTTGCCGGTCTCGATCGCCGCCGCAATGGCAAAGCCCATGCCGATGCCCATCACGCCCCAGGTCCCGACATCGAGCCGTTTTCGCGGCTTGTACATGTCGATGATGCCGCGCGCGAGATCGAGGGTGTTGGCGCCCTCGTTGACGAGGATGGCGTCGGGGCGCTCCTTGACAATGGTCCTGAGCGCACCGAGCGCGCCGTGATAGTCCATCGGCGACTTGTTGTTCATCAGCCGCGGCGCCATCTTGGCGATGTTTTCCTCCCGCTTCGAACTGACCGTCTTCATCCAGTCGGCCGGCGCGGCGGGCCAATTGCCGCCCATCGCCGCGAGCAGCGCGGATACGCAGGAGCCGATGTCGCCGACCACGGGAGCGACGATCTCGACGTTTGAGTCCATTTCCTTCGGCTCGATGTCGATCTGGATGAATTGCTTCGGCGCATCGCCCCAGGTCTTGCCCTTGCCGTGCGACAACAGCCAGTTGAGCCGGGCACCGATCAGCATCACGACATCGGCGTCTTTCAGCACCGTCGAGCGCGCCGCGCCCGCGCATTGCGGATGCAGGTCGGGCAAAAGGCCCTTGGCCATGCTCATCGGCAGGAACGGGACGCCGCTCTTTTCGACCAGCGCGCGGATGTCGTCGTCGGCCTGTGCATAGGCCGCGCCCTTGCCGAGAATGATCAGCGGACGCTTGGCGCCCTTGAGCACATCGAGCGCGCGCTTGACCGCGGAAGGGGCGGGGATCTGGGCCGGCGCCGCGTCGATCACCTTGACCAGCGATTTCGCGCCGGCTTCAGCATTCATCACCTGTCCGAAAAGCTTGGCGGGCAGATCGAGATAGACGCCGCCCGGACGTCCGGACACGGCGGCGCGGATCGCACGCGCAAGCCCAATGCCGATATCGGCGGCATGCAGCACACGGAACGCCGCTTTGCAGAGCGGTTTTGCGATCGCGAGCTGGTCCATCTCCTCATAGTCGCCCTGCTGCAGGTCGACCACCTCGCGCTCCGACGAGCCCGAGATCAGGATCATCGGGAAGCAGTTCGTGGTGGCGTTGGCCAGCGCGGTGAGGCCGTTGAGGAAGCCGGGCGCCGACACCGTGAGGCAGACGCCGGGCTTTTTGGTCAGGAAGCCCGCGATGGCCGCGGCGTTGCCGGCGTTCTGTTCGTGGCGGAACGAGATGACCCGGATGCCCGCGGCCTGCGCCATCCGGCCGAAGTCGGTGATGGGAATGCCGGGCACGCCGTAGATGGTGTTGATGTCGTTAAGCTTGAGCGCGTCGATGATGAGATGAAAGCCATCCGTGAGCTCCTGCTCCGCGCCGGCCGTGGTTGCATCGATGCTCTGTACTGCTGCGGACATTCCGCTTCTCCCTGATCGTTTCTTGATGAGGACGGGGTCGTCCTCAATGTGTCGCGCCAAGCTTGAGGTGCCGAGCGTTAGAAGAGTTCCTGGCCATGCGCCTCGACATAGGAGGCAAGGCCGAGTGTGTGATCCCGCGCGAGCCTTTCCGCAAGCTCGGTATCGCGCTGTTCGAGCGCGTCAATGATGGCCATATGCTCGGGCAGGGACGCCGCGGTGCGGTCGACGCGCCCAATCGTCAATTGCCGGTAGCCGCGGACGTGCAGAAGGATATCGTTGGTCATGTCGACCAGCACCGGCGACTCGCTGAGCGAAATCAGTGCCTGGTGAAAGGCGATATTGGCTTTCGAGTATTCCTCGATGTGATGCTGCGGCAGGCGATCCTTGGAAAAATCCTTGAAGAAGTCGCGCAGCGCCGAAATGTCCTTCTTGCGCGCCGTGGTCGTGATCAATCGCGCCGCCATGCTCTCGAGCGCGGCCCATGCCCGGATCATGTCCACGATCTCGCTCTTGGTACGACGCACCACGACAATGCCGCGCCGCGGCACGGTCTTGACGAAGCCATCCTGCTCCAGCATCGCGATCGCTTCGCGGATGGGGGTGCGGCTGACACCGAGGCGCTCCGACAGCGCGCGCTCGTCGAGCATGACCGGCTCGGGCGTCGCGTAGATGTCCATCTTAAGGATAGCTTCCTTCAAGGCCTCGTAGGCCTTGTTCTTGAAGCTCGTCTCCGGCACGATCCGGACGATCGCAATTTCTGCCTCGGCCATAGTGGGCGGCGCCTTGGTTAGTTTCTGCATGGGCATGACTCATCTCCTCCGTCGGAGAGGTCCGTTATCAAAACAATGATTGCATTATTTTTGGCATGCCAAATGCCAGAATGTCAAGTTGCGCATGTTTTCAACACTTCCGTGTCTTGACAAGTTCGTTTCTGGCATACCAAATGCCATACGAACCTACTCTTCCGCGGCTGCAACAGCCGCAGCGGACGCGGACCTGCGTTTGCCGTCACCGTGAATACCAGTTGAGCCTACGCCGGCAAGTCCAGGGTGCTGATCCCGGCACGCGCTGCCTGCGAACCAAGAATAGACTTCAAGGAGGAAGCCAATGTCGAATTCCAAAGATGCGGTCCGCAAGATACTCGATGCGGTCAAAGCCGAGAAGCGCACAAGCCTGACGGCGCCCGAGGGCAAGCTGGTTTGCGATGCCTACGGCATCCCGGTACCCAAGGAGGGTGTCGCCAAGTCCGCGGCGGAGGCGTCCAAGATCGCGTCTGACATGGGCTTCCCGGTGGTCATGAAAATTGTCTCGCCGGATATCCTGCACAAGACCGAAGCCGGCGGCGTGATGGTCGGGGTGAAGACGGCCGCCGACGTCGAAGCGAATTATGCGACCATTCTGGCCAATGCCAAGAAATACAAAGCCGACGCCAAGATCGAAGGCATCCAGGTTCAGCAGATGCTGGCTGGCGGCACCGAAGTCATCATCGGCTCGATCACCGACGGATCGTTCGGCAAGCTGGTGGCCTTCGGCCTCGGCGGCGTGCTGGTCGAGATTTTGAAGGACATCACCTTCCGTCTGGCTCCGGCCACCAAGGCCGACGCCTTGTCGATGCTCGACGGCATCCAGGCCCACGACATGCTCAAGGGCGTGCGCGGCGGCGACCCTGTCAGCCGCGAGGCGCTGGCCGACATCATCGTCAAGGTGTCGCAACTCGTCAGCGACTTCCCCGAAATCGTCGAACTCGATCTCAATCCGGTATTCGCCACCAAGAAAGATGCGATCGCCGCCGACGTGCGCATCGTTGTCGACTTCGAGTACAAGCCGCGCCCGGCGCCGCGCCCGACCGAGGAAATCGTCACGGCGATGAACCGCATCATGCAGCCCAGGGCGGTGGCGGTGATCGGTGCCTCGGCCGAGGATGGCAAGATCGGCAATTCGGTGATGAAAAACCTGATCAACGGCGGCTACAAGGGCGACATCTATCCGATCCATCCCAAGGCCGCCGAGATCCTGGGCTACAAGGCCTACAAGAGCGTCAAGGATGTGCCGGGGGTGATCGACACCGCGGTGTTCGCGATCCCGGCGAAGTTCGTCGCCGGCGCGCTTGTCGAATGCGGCGAGAAGAAAATTCCCGGCGCCGTTCTGATTCCGTCGGGCTTTGCCGAAGCGGGCGCGCCTGAATTGCAGGCCGAAATCGTCGAGATCGGCAAGAAATACAACGTCCGCCTGATGGGGCCGAACATCTACGGCTTCTATTATACGCCGGCCAATCTCTGCGCCACGTTCTGCACCGCCTACGACGTCAAGGGCCACGCGGCGCTGTCGTCGCAGTCCGGCGGCATCGGCATGGCGATCATCGGCTTCTCGCGCTCCGCCAAGATGGGCGTCTCCGCGATCGTCGGCCTCGGCAACAAGTCCGATATCGACGAGGACGATCTGCTCGCCTTCTTCGAACAGGATCCGAACACCAACCTGATCGCCCAGCACTGCGAGGACCTCAAGGACGGCCGCGCCTTTGCCGAAGCCGCCAAGCGGGTTTCCAAGAAGAAGCCGGTCATCGTGCTCAAGGCCGGCCGTACCTCGGCCGGCGCGAAGGCTGCGTCCTCGCATACCGGCGCGCTCGCCGGCAACGACAAGATCTACGAGGACGTGTTCAAGCAGTCCGGCGTGATCCGCGCCCGCAGCTTGCGGCAATTGCTGGAGTTCGCGCGCGGCGTGCCGGTGCTGCCGACGCCGAAGGGCGAGAATATCCTGATCATCACCGGCGCCGGCGGCTCGGGCGTGCTGTTGTCGGACTCGGTGGTCGACAATGGCATGTCGCTGATGGCGATGCCGCCCGATCTGGATGCTGCGTTCCGCAAGTTCATCCCGCCATTCGGCGCCGCCGGCAATCCGGTCGACATCACCGGTGGCGAGCCGCCGATCACCTATGTCAACACCGTGAAGCTCGGCCTGTCCGATGAGCGCATCCATTCGCTGATCCTGGGTTACTGGCACACCATCGTTACTCCGCCGATGGTGTTTGCCCGCAACATGGTGGAAGTGAAGAAGGAGATGGAGGCCAAGGGCTTCGTGAAGCCGATCGTGGCCTCGCTCGCCGGCGACGTTGAGGTCGAGGAAGCCGCCGAGTATCTCTACCAGAACGGCATCCCGGCCTATGCTTACTCGACGGAATTGCCGGTCGAGGTGCTGGGCGCCAAATACAAATGGGCGCGCGGCGCGGGCCTTCTGTAACGATTCCGAGGTGCCGCCCCGGGTGTCCGGGGCGGCATCCCCTCGCTTATTTTCAAACCAAGCCGGAATTCCTGGAACAGAGCAGCGAACACGTCTTCCCACCTTCGAATGAGTGCAGGTCGCGATGAAGAGAAACGTGGTCCGGCGCAGGCTCATTGAGCCGAAATCCAACGCTGACAGCGAGCCCGATCCCAGGGATGGTGGCGTGCAATCCGTGGACCGCGCGCTCTCGATCATCGAAACGCTTGCCGAAGACGATGAGGGATACCGGCTAAGCGATCTCGCCGTTCGCACGGGCTTATCGACTTCGACGGCCCATCGCCTGCTGGCGACGCTGGAAAAGCGCCGTTTCGTCCAATTCGACCGTCACGAATCGAAGTGGCATGTCGGCGCCCAGAGTTTCTCGGTGGGCGCGACGTTCGCCCGCCGCCGTAACTTCACGGCGCAGGCCATTCCCTATTTGCGCAAGTTGCGCGACCTGACCCGGGAAACCGCCAATCTTGCGGTCGTCGACGATGAAGCCATCATTGTCCTGACCCGCATCGAGAGCCGCGAGATCATGCGTTCACTCACCAAGGTCGGCGGGCGTGTCGCGATGGTGGCGTCCGGGGTCGGCAAGGCGGTGCTGGCTACCTATTCGGACGAAGACGTCAATGCCATCATTTGTCGCCAGGGCATGCCGCGCCTCACCGAAAAGTCGATCGTGCGGCCGGGCGAACTGTTCAGGGAACTGCAGACGATCCGGCGGCAGGGCTATGCCGTCGATGATGAGGAAGCCCGCATGGGGCTGCGCTGCGTCGCCGCGGTGGTCTATAGCCATTGCAGCGAACCGCTGGCCGCGATTTCCGTATCCGGCATGACCAGCCGAATGACCGACGACCGGTTAGCCGCGGTCGGCAGGACGGTGCGTGAGGTGGCAGCCGAGCTGACGATCGCGCTCGGCGGTGTGATGCCGGAGGCGACATCCTCCTGAGCTGATCTGAAATTCGGTTACCGCTGCGAGCCAATATGCTGTCCTGGGACGCGTACTCGCGTTTGCGCGTTCCGACCTGCTCGATGTCGGCTCTAACGCCGATAGCGACCTAATTCTGCAATGCACGATATGTCGCGAAGTGCCAGACTCGGAAATGTCTCCCCGGTGAACCTTAGCCCGCCTCCAAGCCGATCTTGCTCGTGTACGATCGCACCCGAACTGCGATGCGCCAGGACCGAGGCTGTTCAGTCGGTTGCCTTCACAATCTCCGGCGGCTGCGAGGCATAGTACGCGGCGGCCTCGTCGATCTCCTGCGGCGTCATGGCGCGGGCGATGTTGCGCATCTGCTGATTGATGTCGTTCGTGCGCTGACCCGAAGCGAATGCCTGAAGCTGGTCTTTCACGTAAACCTCCGATTGCCCCTCCAGCCATGGGCTGCCGGTCTTGTTGTCCAGGCTGCCATGACAGGCGCCGCAGGGCGCGATGCCGCGGATCGGCGCGCCGTAGATCACGATGCGGGGCCTCGGAAGCTGCGGCTCGGGATGGTAGGCGGGAAGGCGCGGCAGGTACGCGTAATAGGCGGCGAGATCAGCAATGTCCTGGTCCGACAGGTTGGCGGCGAATGGCGACATCACGGCATTGGTCCGCGCGCGCGAGCGGAAATCCAGCAACTGCTTGTAGATCACGGCCACATATTGGCCCGCCAGATTGGGCGAGTCCGCGCGGCTGATGCCGGTCGGGCCATGGCAGATCGCGCAGCGTTGCGCGAGCGTCGCACCGCGGCCGATCGACTCCTGGCTCGGATGCGCAAGCGTCGTCGGCGTCAAGACGACTTCCGACAAACGAGGCGCCGGTTTGGGCGCAGGGGACGAAGGCGACCGCTGCGGCAGGCCGGCTGCGCTGCAGATCGCATCCCAAAGGTTAGCGAACTTGAGTTCGGCCTGAGCATAGGGCAGCACGACGAAGCCGACGAGCGCGGACAAGAGGAAAACGGCGGCGGTGATACCGACGCTCACGCTGAAGTATTGATTTCGGAACGAGAAGAGCTCGCGCGGGCTCATCACTGCGCTCCCACGTAAATAGCCGGCACGGACGTGTCCTGACGCGCCACCAGCGCCGCGATGGGAAAGCCATAGTTCGTGACCGTGAGCGCGATCATCAGCGCTACCCAGATCCCGTAGCTGTTGAGAGCGAGGGGCACGGACCTCACGGGATGAATGGGCCGGCTGAATCGGTATGGGCCCGCGTCCGTCAGGGAAGCCGTGTACGCGCGCGCAAGGATGAAGAGGAACAGGAGGCCGGACGCCAGCAGGATGAAAGCACCGATCGCCGAGATCGTCACGGGAAGCGCCTGCGGCGACAGCGCGGGATCCGTGTAATCGAAATAGGCCATGCGGCGGGGCATTCCGAGGATGCCGACCCAATGCCATGGAAACGTGGTCACGATCATGCCGATGAACCAGAGCCAAAGTTGCGTGCGGACCAGCCGCACGTCCGGCAACGAACGGCCCGTGAGATGGGGCCACAGGTCATAGGCGAGCGCGAAATACATGATCACGACCGCGCCGCCGAAGATGAGGTGGAAATGCCCGGTGATCCACTGGGTGTTGTGGATCGACGCGTTGAGCTGGTAGCTCATGTTGATAATCCCGCCTGCCCCGCCGAAGCCGAGCATGATGAATGAGAACGCGACCGCGAGCATGATCGGGTTCTTCCAGGGCAGTGCGGCGATCCAGCCGAACAGTCCTCTGCCGCCGCGCAAGCGGCCGGCGATCTCGACGGAAGCGCAGATCGTGAACACCGTGAACAGGGTCGGCAGCGTGACGGCCGCCGTAAAGGCAGAATGGATGAACTTGAACCCGGCGCCGACCTGCGGGTCGGCAAAGGTGTGGTGAATGCCGATCGGCATGGAGACGATGAGGAACAGGATGAACGAGATTCGCGCCATCGTATCGCTGTAAAGGCGCCCGTCGATCGCGCGCGGCACGATGACGTAGAAGGCGATGTAGGCCGGTATCAGCCAGAAATAGACGATGGCGTGCAGCGTCCACGAGAACAAGACGCGCGCGAGCCCCGCGTCGATGGTAGCCTTCAATCCGAGCGCGACCGGGATGATCTGCAGCAGCAATTCGAGTGCCGCGCCGACCGCCGTCCACGCCCACAGATAGGACCCGGCGACGTTCGCGAACATCGCGAGCGGTACGGGATCGCCCGGATGGGCGCGCTTCCAGACGTGCAGGTTGATCGACATCAGCGCGACCCAGATCCAGGAGCCGACCACCACCAGCACGACCCCGATATAGTAGAACGCATTGCCGATCAGCGGCGGATAGAAGGTGTAGAGCACCGATGCCCGGCCGAGCGCGACGGGCACCATCGCCATGATCGCGCCGGCAACGATGAGCCAAAATCCCGCCCAGGCCCAGCGGAGACCGACGAGACGCTGTTCCAGCGCGGATTCCGTGATCGCATAACCGAAGCCCATGGCGACCAGTGTCGGAAAGACGTAGCCCATCACCGTGCCGTGCGCGGTGAGCGACCGGTAATACCATTCCGGATCGCTGATCCAGGTGTAGAGCGGGCTGCGGACGAACATCTGCCAGGCGCCAAGGCAGAGCGCGAGTCCGAAGACCGCGAAGGCCAGCCAGAAATGCGCGAGGATTAGCTTCTTATTCGCCAACACAGCTCAGCCTCCCGCCGTTCTTTGCGCGGCTTGCGAATTCCGCCTTGTCGATCACCCTGACCTTGCCCCACATGCCTTCGTGTCCGAAGCTGCAGAATTCCTGGCACGGCATGAGGTAATCGCCCGTCTTGTCGAAGCGCATGAATTGTTGAGAGACGTAGCCCGGCACCAGCATGGTGTTGATGTTGGTGCCCAGAATCATAATCCCGTGCACCACGTCGGCGCTGGTCGCGCGGAGCATGATCGGGGTCTCCACCGGCACCAGGATGCAGGAGGGCGTGAACGAATATTGCTGGCCGATGGCGCGCACCGTGACCGCGCCATCTGGTTCGACTGCAGTGCCGAGATTGGACTCCATGAATTCGCCGGAAAGATGCAGGCGCGTCGGATCGGTGGTCTGGACACGCGCCTGCGGCATCGTCGCCTGATGGATGCCGGCAAAGGCCGCCATCAACGGCAACACGATCATGACGATCACGGAAA
>Ga0073928_10009345_pt1 | contig 11963 bp, 12 predicted proteins | sample PaiPotPPA55metaG_FD_76969 | JGI IMG/M metagenome (GOLD analysis project Ga0073928, IMG submission 76969) | Iron sulfur acid spring bacterial and archeal communities from Banff, Canada, to study Microbial Dark Matter (Phase II) - Paint Pots PPA... ...
AATGGTGGTGACTAGCCGATTTGCCGAGGGGACAGCGCGAGTGCCGGTGTTTTGCAGCATGAAACATCCGGTGCCATAGGTGTTCTTGGTCAGGCCGGGGCGAATGCATCGTTGGCCGAACAGCGCGGCTTGTTGATCGCCGGCGATTCCAGCCAGGGCAATGTTCTTGAGACCTTCCGCCGCGGTCACTTGACCATAGATCTCACTGGAGGAATGCACAGCGGGCACCATTGGTAGGGGAATTTGAAACAGATCGAGAAGCTCGTGATCCCAGTCGCCCGTATGAATATTGAACAGCATGGTGCGCGAGGCGTTGCTGGCGTCGGTCGCATGAACTCGGCCGCCAGTTAACTTCCAGAGTAGCCAGCTATCGACCGTGCCGAATGCGAGCTTGCCCGCTTCGGCATGGCGGCGCGCTCCGGGAACGTTGTCGAGAATCCAGGAAATTTTGCTGGCGGAGAAATAGGAATCGATCAGCAGGCCGGTGCGCTGCTGGATTAGAGCTCCGTGACCTTCGCTTCTGAGGCGCTCGCAGAAATCGGCGGTACGACGGTCTTGCCAGACGATTGCGTTATAGACAGGTTCTCCAGTTTCGCGATTCCAGACGATCGTGGTCTCGCGCTGGTTGGCGATACCGATGGCAGCCATGTCGTGCGATCGCGCGCCGGCCTTGGCTAACGCCTCGAGAGCGACCGCAATCTGTGACGAAGCGATTTGTTTCGGACTATGCTCGACCCACCCGGGCTGGGGAAAGATCTGATCGAATTCACGCTGGGCGACCGAGCGAATGGATCCATCCCGATCGAATAGCAGGGCTCGCGAACTGGTTGTTCCCTGATCGAGCGCTAGAATATATTTCACGGTTCACCTTTGTACCTGAATAACGTCCGTAGAGACGTAGCTTGCTACGTCTCTTGCCGGCAGCATAGGCGGTGCCCGCAAGACGTTGCAAGCAACGTCTCTACGACCAGTTCTAGGACGGGCGCAGAAAACGCCTGATCCCGAAATCGTAAATGGCTGCGCCCAGCAAGCCTCCTAGTAATGGTGCGACGACGGGAATCCACCAGACGCGAGTTCCGTCGGTCAGGCCATTGTTGCGAAAGCCCGCGACCACGGTGAAGAGGCGCGGACCGAAGTCGCGCGCGGGATTGATGGCATAACCGTGCATGCCGCCGAAACTCATGCCGATGGCCACCACGACCAAGCCGATGAGCACAGGAGCAAGATTCGCTCCCGGCGGCGCATTGAATTCGTCGACGATGGCGAAGATGAGAAGAACCAGCAAGCCGGTGCCGATGAGTTGGTCGAGAAAGCCCGCCTGCGGCAATGCCGGATACGCAGGAAATGTGGTGAAGACTCCGGCAGTGCGATCGAGTCGTGGATCCAGCTGCCGGAAGGCCGGCAGGTAGTTCCAATACACGAGGGCCGAAGCGAGGAATGCTCCGAAGGTTTGAACGATGGAATAAGGAAGCACCTTGCGCCAGGAGAAGCCCCGAAAGACGGCAAGAGCCAATGTCACGGCCGGATTCAGATGCGCTCCCGAAATTTTCCCGGCGATATAAACGCCCATGGTCACCGCGAGTCCCCAGCCCAGGGTGATGTTGGTGAAGCCGCCGTGAATGGTCTCGCCAGGGCTCTTGGACGGAAACAGAACGACCATGGCAACCACTCCGTTGCCCAGCAGGATGAGCACGAAGGTGCCCAGGAATTCGGCAATCAGTTCGGCTGTTAGCGTGGGCTTCGGGTTCATTCGTGTTCCGTGGCGGAGAAGCGCTGGTATTCCTGCCGGCCCTTGGAGCAGCGGGCGGCGGACGCCCGCTGGACAGCCGCCGGGACGGCGGCGCTACTGTGGACCGCGAAGTAGTCTATCAGGGCCTGCATTCTCGCAGGTTTTTTCCAGGGGCGCGAAAGTAACGAGTACGGGGATTTCCTCTTGACATCTGGACCCAGCACCGTAAGATAGAGACATATTTATGCATTCGCTTGCATATTTATGCATGATGAATAAAACCTTGCGTCAACGGGCGGTTCTAGATGTGCTGAAACACGGGTCCATCGCCAGCCAGGATGATCTTCAGCGGCTCCTGCGCAAGCGCGGATTCAAGGTGGGACAGGCGACTCTCTCGCGCGATATCCGCGATCTTAATTTGAGCAAGACTTCTCATGGCTATTCCCTGCCCCACGGCGACGGCGGGGCCGGTATTGCGCTGCCTCCGGTCTCGCGACTGGTGCGGGAATTTGTGCTCGATATCCGGTCCGCCCAGAACCTTCTGGTCATCAAAACGATTGTCGGCAGCGCGCAGCCGGTGGCCGCGGCTCTGGACGAAACCGATTGGACCGAGGTGGTAGGAACGATTGCCGGGGACGATACCATTCTGATTGTTTGTCCGGACAAGGATGGCGCCCGGAAACTCGCAGGCCGCCTTGAAGAAATGTTGAGCTAGCGGCGAACGCACGAAAATGACGGCGAAGCTTAAACCTGCTGTGCTGGGCGCGACTGGGTATTCCGGTCTGGAGCTGACGCGGATTCTTCTGCGCCATCCCCGGCTGGAAAAGCCATTTCTACTGCGGCGCTCGGCGGACCATGGCAGCGCGTTGGATTTGGCGGATGTGTTTCCTGTTCTGTCCGGCAACGGCGGTTATCCGCTGCACTCGCTCTCGTGGCCTGCGCTGAAACAGCAGGGAGTGGAGTTGCTGTTTCTGGCGACGCCGCACGAGGCATCGCGCGCTCTGGTGCCGGAAGCGCTAGCTCAGGGATTGCGCGTCATCGATCTTAGCGGCGCCTGGCGATTGAAGGAGGAACAGCACCGCGCGATTTATAACTTTCAGGATTCGGATGCGGTCATGGCGGCGCAATTGACGCAGAAGGCGGTGTATGGGCTGCCCGAATTGCACGCTGATCGCGTGGCGAACGCCGCGCTGGTGGCGAATCCCGGGTGTTATGCGACGTCGGTGATTCTGGCTTTGGCGCCCCTGCTCAAGGCTGGAGTGGTCGATCGCAATCGTGGGATCGTCTCCGATTCGAAGTCCGGGGTGTCGGGAGCTGGCAAGGAACCGACATCGAAGACGCATTTTGTGTCGGTGGCCGACAACCTGTCCGCGTATTCGGTTTTCAGCCATCGGCATGTGGGAGAGATGGTCGAACAGCTGGATCTCGGTGCGCAGGAGTTGATCTTTACGCCGCATTTGCTTCCGATTCCGCGGGGGATTCTGTCGACGATCTATTTGCACCTCAACCGCGAGATGACGCCGCTGGAAGTGGAGTCGTGCTTCCGGAATTTTTATTCGGGCAAGCGCTGGGTGAGGGTTTTTCAAACTCCGAAGCTTCCGCAGGTGCAGTTCTCGCTGCAGACAAACTATTGCGATCTGGGATTTTGCCTGGCGGAGGACGGCCGGCGACTGGTGCTGATTTCCTGCATCGACAACCTGCTGAAGGGCGCGGCGGGACAGGCGGTGCAGAACATGAATCTGATGTATGGATGGCCGGAAGACGAGGGACTGCAGTGACAATCGTGATCAAAATCGGAGGAGCAGCGCTCGAGGATGCCGCTACTTTGCGCAAGTGCGCTCGGGCGATTGCGGAGCTGGCGCAGGATGGTCATCGCGTAGCCGTTGTTCATGGCGGCGGCGGTGCGCTGACTCGCGTGCTGAAACAGCTTGGGAAGCAGAGCGAATTCATCAGCGGGCTGCGAGTGACCGATGCGGAGACTCGCGACGTGGCGCTCATGGTGCTGGGCGGGATGGTCAACAAGAAAGTGGTGGCCGCGATTCAGGCGGCCGGCATGCCCGCGGTTGGATTTTGCGGCGGCGATGGCATGTCGTTCCGCGCCCGGCGGAAACATATTCGCGGGAATGATTTGGGATTTGTGGGCGAGATTTGTTTTGCGGAACCCTGCTGGATCGAGGCGTTGTGGCAGCAGGGAGGAATTCCGGTGCTTGCATCGTTGGCTTTGGGCGCCGACGGCGAATATTACAACGTGAATGCAGATGAGATGGCGGCCGCTTGCGCGGCGGCGTGCCATGCGAATGCGCTGATCTTTCTTACGGATGTCCCTGGGGTGAAAGACGCGGAGGGAGCCGTGATTCCTTGGCTCAGCACCAAGCAGGCGCAGGATTTGGTGGAGGGATCGATCATCAGTGGAGGAATGTTGCCGAAGTTGGAAGCGTGTCGGCAAGCGTTGAAGCAGGGAGTGGGCCGAGTGCGCATTTTGCCGGCGGCGGAAGCTGAGGCTTTGCCGGAGTTCTACCACACCAAATTGAATTGTGGGACAGAGGTTACTTGCGCGTGAGCGCGGGGATTTTATCGATTTTATCGACATAAGGTTTCAAGAGAGGAGCAAGACTTGAACAGTCCATTGCAAAGCAGAGCGCCGGCGGTGCCGGCGACATTTCCCGGCACTTTTTGGTGCCCGGATCTGGTATCGACGCGCGATCTGGGACCGCAGGGAGTTCAGGCCGTGCTGCATCTGGCGGAGCTGATGAAGTCGCGACCGTCCGTGTTTCAACGGTCGTTGGCGGGGAAACAGATGGTGATGTTTTTCGAGAAGCCGTCGCTGAGAACCCGGCTGACCTTCGAGGCTGGGATGACGAGCCTGGGCGGCAGCGCGATATTCGTGGACCAGTCGCAGAGCCGGCTGGATGCTCGCGAGTCGTTGAGCGACATTGCGCACAATCTCGAGCGCTGGGTGGATGTAATTGTGCTGCGCACGTTTGCGCAGGAAACCATCGAAGGTATGGCACGTCATGCTTCGATCCCGGTAATCAATGCGCTGAGCGATCTAGAGCATCCCTGTCAGGCGCTGGCGGATTATTTCACGCTGCAGGAACGGTTCGGCGATTTGAAGAAGATCACGCTGGCCTATGTTGGCGATGGCAACAACGTGGCGCATTCTCTGCTGCTGACTTGCGCATGCCTCGGGTCTTCGATTCGGATTGCTACGCCGAAGGGGTATTCGCCGAATGCGCAGATGATTGCCGATGCGCGGAAGATTGCAAAGCAGACCGGAGCTCGAATCGAATTGCTGAACGATCCGCACGCAGCGGTCGCCGGGGTGGATGCCGTTTACACCGACGCGTGGGCGAGCATGGGGCAGGAGCACGAAGCTGCGCAGCGCGCTGAAATATTTCGGCCCTACCAGGTGAATCGACAGCTTATGGCGGAGGCCACGCCGCAAGCGGCGTTTATGCACTGTCTGCCGGCGCATCGCGGCGAAGAAGTCACCGACCAGGTGATGGACTCGGAGAATTCTGTGATCTTTGAGCAGGCGGAAAACCGGCTGCACGTTCAGAAATCTATTCTTTATTTATTGCTGGGCGGCGCGGTTCGCCTGCCCGCGAGGAGCGCTCATGCCTGAAAAAGTTGTGCTGGCTTATTCCGGAGGACTGGATACGTCGATCATCATTCCATGGTTGAAGGAAAACTATTCGTACGACGTCATCGCGATGGTCGGCGATGTTGGACAGGGCGACGACATCGAGGCGGTGGTCGAGAAAGCCTATAAAACCGGCGCCAGCAAGGTGATCGTAGAAGACCTCCGCGAAGAATTTCTTACTGAGTATGTGTTTCCTGCTTTGAAGGCTGGAGCCGTTTACGAACATAAGTATCTGCTGGGAACTTCGCTGGCGCGTCCAGTGATTGCGAAGCATCAGGTCGAAGTGGCGCTGCGCGAGGGCGCGACGGCGGTGGCGCATGGGTGCACGGGCAAGGGCAACGATCAGGTGCGGTTTGAACTGACATACCAGGCCCTGGCTCCCGAGTTGAAGATCATTGCGCCGTGGCGGGAGTGGACGTTGAAATCGCGCGAAGACTGCCTGGACTATGCCGAGCAGCATGGCATTCCAGTGGTCGCGAGCCGCGAGAAAATTCACAGCCGCGATCGCAATTTGTGGCACATCAGCCATGAAGGCGGCGAGTTGGAAGATGCCGGCAACGCGCCTTTGCCGACCACTTGGCAGATCACGCGATCGCCGCAGGAGGCGCCGGACAAAGAAGAGCAGTTGCGCATCGGCTTTGTGCAGGGAGTGCCGGTGTCGGTGAACGGGATGAAGATGGAACCCGTCTCGCTAGTCGAACTGCTCAACGAAATTGGCGCGCGCAATGCAATCGGCCGCGCGGACATCGTCGAGAACCGGTTCGTCGGAATCAAATCTCGCGGATGTTACGAGACTCCGGGTGGGACCTTGCTGATCGCGGCTCATCGTGAACTGGAAGCGTTGTGCCTGGAGCGCGATGTAGCGCACTTCAAGCAGCATATTGGTCTGAAGTATGCGGAACTGGTTTACTTCGGCCTGTGGTTCGCGCCACTGCGGGAAGCGCTGGATGCCTTCGTCGAGAGCACGCAGAAGGAGATGACGGGGAGCGTTACTCTGTCGCTATATAAAGGAAATGTTTCGGTCGTGAGCCGCGAATCGGAACACTCTCTCTACCGCACCGATCTTTCGTCGTTCACCATGGGCGACAGTTATGACCAGAAGGATGCGGCCGGATTCATTCGCATTCTGGGATTGCCATCTCGATCGCGGGCGCGCGCTCGTGTGGAGGTCACACGATGAAGATGTGGTCGGGAAGGTTCCGGCAGGCGCTGGACCCTGAATTCGAACGCTGGCAGCGGTCGTTCAGTTTCGATCGGCGATTGCTGGCTCACGAGCTCGCTGCCAGCGGCGCGCACGCGCGGGCGCTGAAGAGCGCCGGCATACTTTCGTCCGACGAACTGATCAGCATTTTGCAGGGGCTGCAGCAGATTGGAGAGAAGGCAAGCGCGTCGCCCGCATTTCTCGACGACGACGAGGCGGAGGACGTGCATCATTTCGTCGAAAAGCAACTGGTCGCGCTGATCGGGGAAACCGGTTACAAGCTGCACAGCGGGCGCAGCCGCAATGAGCAGATTGCCACGGATCTGCGACTGTACGTGAGAACAACGATCGATCAGCTGCGGCAGGAGCTCGCGGAACTATGTGGAATGTTGGTGGATCGCGCCGAACAAGCCGGAGATGCTGCCATGCCGGCGTATACGCATTTGCAAAGAGCGGAACCGGTTCTGATTGGGCATTGGCTGCTGGCTTATGTCGAAATGTTTTTGCGGGATGCGGAGCGGCTGGCGGATTGCAGAAGGCGGTTGAACGTATGCCCGTTAGGATCGGGAGCTGTGGCCGGCGCGACGCTGTCGCTCGATCGATCGTTAATGGCCAACAATCTCGGCTTCGATGGAGCGACCGCCAACAGCATCGACGCCACGAGCGATCGGGACTTTGTGCTTGAGTTTGTCAATGCGCTGTCGCTGTTGGCCCTGCATTTGAGCCGCTGGGCCGAGGAAATGATTTTATTTTCTTCGCAGGAATATAGCTTTGTGGTTCTGCCCGAGGCTTACTCGACCGGCAGCAGCGCGATGCCGCAGAAGAAAAATCCCGATCTGCTCGAACTAGTGCGCGGAAAGAGCGGACGAATTCTTGGAAATGCAAACTCTCTCATGGTCGCGGTCAAGGGTTTGCCTTTGGCCTACAACAAAGACTTGCAGGAAACGCAGGAGCCGCTGTTCGATTCTTCGGACACGCTTTTGCAGATGTTGCCGCTGGTCGCGGGATGGATGAAAGTAGTCGAATTCCAGACCGAGCGCATGCAGCAGGCGGCACAGTCTGGATTTATGAACGCGTGGGCGGCAGCTACTTATCTGGTGAAGCACGGAGTCCCTTCGCGGCTGGCGCATGAGCGGATTGGCAAGGCCGTACAACTCTGTATCGAGCGGAATTGCGAGCTTCAGGATTTGCCGCTCGAGGAACTGCGTTCGCTGAGTCCAGCATTTGATCAGGATTTTTACGAATCGTTGAGGCTGACTTCGGTACTCGCTGTGCACGATGTTGCGGGGGGCACGGCGCCAAGCCGGGTGCGGCAAGCAATCAACGCCACTAGAAAGAGGATCGACTCTCTTCGCGAGGAGGCCCATGCGCACGCGTAAAGCAATCTTGCCCGACGCACAAGACATTCACGAACTGATCGCGGCATATTCCGGCGATGGCACCCTGCTGCCGCGCACTTTGCCGGAAATTTGCGAGAACGTTCGCGACTTCGTGGTTCTTGAGGATGGTGGGCGCATCATCGGCTGTGGCGCGCTGCACTTGTATGGCACGCACCTGGCGGAAATTCGCTCGATCACGGTCGCGCCCTGGGCTCAGGGCAAAGGCGGAGGCGGACGGCTGGTCAAAACGCTGCTGGCTGAGGCAAAGCGGCATCGCGTGGCTTGCATTTGCCTGTTCACGCGCAAGCCGGATTTCTTTGCGGGCCAAGGATTTTCGGTCGCTCAGCGCGAGGATCTTCCGGACAAGATTTACAAAGACTGCCACGCTTGTCCGCGGTTTCATTGCTGCGATGAAGTAGCCATGGTGCGCGGAGAACTGCCCAAGTTTGCGATTCTGCCGGAACCAGCAAATTGGCTGGTCAAACTGCAGGGTTGGTCGCCGAACGCTGCAGAGCGATGACCGGATCAGTCAGTCTCTAGGTAATCTCTCCAGCCCCATCTTCGGCGGTGCAAAGGTATACGTCAGGGTTGATTCCAGTTCTCTGCCGATAGAGCTCGGCAATGGTCTGCGTGAAGTCGGCCGCATGTTCTTCGCGCACGAGGTTGACCGTGCATCCTCCGAAGCCGCCTCCGGTCATGCGGCCTCCGCAGTAGCCCGGCAAGCCTTCGGCTGCGTCAACCATGATGTCGAGTTCCCTGCAACTGACCTCGTAGAGGTCGCGCAGGCTGGCATGCGAATCGCGCATCAACTTCTTCATTCGATCCAGATCGCTTACGGTGAGGGCGTGGGCCGCATCGAGCGTCCGTTGATTCTCGCGAACGACGTGGATAGCGCGTTTGGCGATGGTGGCGGGAAGTTCCCTGACGTGCCGTTCCAGCAGTTCCGCCGACACGTCACGCAAGGCGCGGACTGTGGGACTCCACTTCTGAAAATACTTCACGCTTTCTTCGCATTCTTCGCGCCGAGTATTGTAGGCCCCCGAAGCCAGATCGTGCTTCACCATAGTGTTGCAGACCACAAGGCGAACGCCTGCGGGGATGGGAACTGGTTGAAACTCGAGGGAGCGGCAATCCAGAAGAAGGGCATGGCCGGCTCTTCCCATGCAGGAAACAAACTGGTCCATGATTCCAACGCGGGCGCCAACAAAACTGTTCTCAGCTTGGCGGCAGAGCTGGGCGACGTCGGGCAATGGCAACTGCCTGTCCGCCACACTCATGAGGGCAAGCGCGGAGGCGACTTCAAGGGCCGCGGAAGAACTTAATCCCGCGCCAATCGGGACTTCGCCGTGGACGAGCAAGTTCGCGCCATGAGGTTTATGTCCGCGCTGATGAAGAACTGCGGCGACGCCCAGCACGTAGTCACACCACGCGCCGGGGCGCTGCTCGGGCAAATGGTCGATATCGAACTCGAAGCTGCCCGGGATTTCTTCGGAGTGAATCAGCAGTTTATGATCCAGCCGCTTTGCGATCGCTACGTATGTGGAGAAGGCGACAGCGGCCGGCATGACGAAGCCGTCATTGTAGTCAGTGTGTTCGCCGATCAGGTTGACGCGTCCGGGGGCACGAAAGATTCTGGGATGATCGGCGAATCGTTTTTCGAAGCGTTTAGCGAGTTCGCCTGAGTTCAGCGGCATTTTCGCCCCTCAAGGCCATCAGAATAAGGCTGGCTTTGCAATCGATCGTCGATCATTTTCCTGGCAGGGCCCAACATTTTAATCGATTTCCCTACTCCAGTATCTCGACCGCGTGCGTCGAAATTACTACAGAATAATGTCGGGGGGATTGGGCGGAGTTCCCGATGATCTTGCGCCGCCGGGGACGAGACTTTTCTGATGGTTGCTATAAGAAATTTGTATTGGACGGACAGAATTACCGCATTTATCGTCGGCGGATTGATTCCAGCTGGTGCGCTTTGCGGATTGTCGGCGCGGGACCGGAGGGGACTGCGCCGGTGGTCCAATTGATCTGCAGGCGCGATCACTGATTGTTCGCGACATATTGATCACCCATAAACAGGAGCATTCTTAAGATGAGCAAACGAGCAGGGAGAGGCTCTCTGCGGGGTTCATTTGTGGCAGCCAGTGCCATGGTCATTACGCTGGCCGGAATGTTGGCCGGGCTATCTGCTCTCAGTTTTGCGGACGATGGGCCCAAGCCGGATCCAGCCGGAACCGCGACCGGGGATAAGACGACTGCCGTCGATGCCGCCGGCAATCCCTTTGTTGTTCCCGAACCTCTCGATAAGACAGCTCCAGATTATGTCCAGAACAAGAAGGCGTTCGACGACTTCCAGGCTCAAGCTGCCCGGGAACCGCTCGCGGTAAAGCTGGCCGACAGTGTAGGACATGTTCGCGTGGCGACCAACTTCGCATGGACGTTGAATACGGGCTATCTCGTGTTGTTCATGCAGGCGGGGTTTGCCTTGCTTACCTGCGGACTGGTGCAGAAGAAGAATGCGGCGCATCTCATGATGCTGAACTTTGCCGCCTACGTTTTCGCCTTCCTCGCCTACTACGCCGTGGGATATGCATTCCAGTTTGGCGCGGTCGCAATCAATGCCGCGCCCACCAATCTGGGCGGCGTGCCCACGCTGAATCATTTTCTAATCGGAAGCGGTCAATGGGGATTCGTTGGCGGGAAGGGGTTTTTTTTCCTGGGCCCGGCTTACGACAGCGGCAGCAATTGCTTGGCGCTGTTTGAAGTCGTGTTCATGGAGACTGCCGGATACATTATCGTCGGCGCCATTTGCGAACGCATCAGCTTTTGGGCGTTTCTTCTGTGTGAACTTTTCATCGGCGCGATCCTGTATCCGATTTCCGGCTGCTGGACCTGGGGCGGTGGCTGGCTCTCGCAACTGGGATCGACCATGAATCTCGGCCACGGCTATGTCGACTTTGCGGGTTCCACCGTAGTACATGCTGTGGGCGGGTTCTGCGCCATGGCCCTCGCCATCATTCTGGGGCCGCGCCTGGGAAAGTTTGGTCCTGGTGGAAAGATCCGCGCCTTCCCCGCCCATAACATTGTCTACGTTGTGACCGGCACGTTTATTCTGCTCTTTGGGTGGATGGGATTCAATCCCGGCTCCACGCTGGGAGCCACCGACCTTCGCATTTCAGTCGTGGCGGTGAATACGAATCTCGCAGCGGTCGCGGGTTCGGCGGCAGCGATGCTCATTTGGTATTTCCTGTTCGGCAAGCCCGACATTACGATGGCTTGCAATGGAATGCTGGCGGGTCTGGTTGCGATTACCGCTCCTTGCGCGTTCGTGTCTCCCACTTCAGCGGTGATCATCGGCATGCTGGCCGGCTGCGTGGTCTGCGGCGGCGTGTTGTTCAACGAACGCGTTCTCAAGATCGACGATCCTTGCGGAGCGATTTCCGTGCACGGATTTTGCGGCTGGCTGGGGGCCGTGTGCGTGGGTATTTTTGCAGACGGCACTTACGGCTCCGGCTGGAACGGAGTGGGCGCGGCGAGTTACCTGGGGCACGCGGGCCAAGGGGTGACCGGACTGATTCACGGCGATATTCGGCAGTTCTGGGTTCAACTGATGGGAGCGACTTTGTACGCGGTCTGGGCGTTCGGCGCAACGTTCGCCGTTTTCGGGATCGTGAACAAAGTAAAAAGCATGCGCGTAGCGCCCGAATCGGAAGAGGAAGGACTCGATGTTCCCGAGTTTGGCATGCCGGGTTATCCTGAAGACGCCGTGGTTACGGGTTCCTACTGACGCAAAGCAAATTCGGGTGGCGACGCCGGAACGCGAAATTAGCGAAAGCGGCGGATGAACAGGGTGTGGCGCTCGGAGCGATAGAAGCCGACTCCGTAGATGGTTGCTTTTCCCTTGGACGAGTAAATCACCTGGCGAATGCGCAGCACCGAGGCTCCGCGCGGCACGCCCAGCAATTCGGCAATGCTCGCTTCAGCCGCGGTGGCATCGACTTCCTCGTCGGCATA
>Ga0073928_10009346_pt1 | contig 11961 bp, 15 predicted proteins | sample PaiPotPPA55metaG_FD_76969 | JGI IMG/M metagenome (GOLD analysis project Ga0073928, IMG submission 76969) | Iron sulfur acid spring bacterial and archeal communities from Banff, Canada, to study Microbial Dark Matter (Phase II) - Paint Pots PPA... ...
ACATTCACTATTCTTGCACTATTCTTGGCCACTCAGTCTGGCGCGTCGGGTGGAGTACTGCTTCTCGCGGCTTTGATTCGTTCCACCAAAGCAGGGCGACCGCCGAGCATCGCATGCTGAGTCGTTGAAAAACTACATGAGGAACACGCCTTTGCCGGTCGTCTGCGTATCAAACAATTGGTAGGCCTCTCGCGCCTGTTCCAGCCGCCATCTGTGAGTAAACAGGTCAGAAACAGGGATTTTACGCTCGGACACAAATTGCGCACATTCGGCCTGACCCACCGTCGAGAACGTCCACGACGCAATGATCGTGAGCTGCTTGCGCAGCATGTCCGGACTCACATCGATCGTGACGTTGCTTCCTTCACCGACAAAGCAGACGGTACCCCAGGAGCGGGCAGCCTTGACCGCCAGGATGCGTCCCTCGGGCCGACCTGAAGTATCGAGCGTCAGATCAGCGCCCCGCCCATGGGTCACGTCTTTGATTGCACCCAGCGGGTCGCCACCGGCATCGATTGTGATTTCGGCGCCGAAGCGTTTGGCGAGCAGTAGCCGCTCGGAGCTGAGATCGAGTGCGATCACCCGCGCCCCCATCGCGACCGCAAACTGAGTGGCTGATAAACCTACCGGACCCTGTCCAACAATAGCGATAGTGTCGCGGCCTGAAAGATGAATGCGGCGCAGGGCACCGTATGCAGTCCCGGTTCCGCACGAGATCGCGGCGCCGGTTTCAAATGAGAGTTCATCCGGCAACGGCACCAGCGTGCTGGCTGGCACCTTGATGAATGGGGCATGCCCGCCATGATGTGTGACGCCATAGACGGCCGTGCCTTCGGTGCACATTTGCGACCATCCCGTGCGGCAGTGATGACACACTCCACAACCGAAGTAATGGTGCACCATGACCCTCGCGCCGCTCTGCGCGAAGCGCGGGTTAACCGCAGGTCCCACCTCGGCCACAACGCCGCACGGTTCGTGGCCTGCAATTGCGGGAGCCGAAACTGCAAAGCCCAGTGCATTCTGCGAGCCCGTTGCGCGATAGACGTGCAGATCCGAACCACACATGCCCGAGGCCTTCATTGCGACCACTACCTCGCCCGTGCCTGGGGAGGGATCAGGGAAGTCCTGCAGTTCCAATTTTCGGTTGCCGAGAAAGACTACGCCTTTCATGATCTTGCTCCCATCGTCTCACGGATACGATGCGCGCCCGAAACGGAAACTGCAACGGCCACTTGCACTGCTCAGAATAGCTCGCGATGCGCCGCTCTTGTGCCCTTTTTTAGGAGCGGCCGGAAAATCGGCATGGGGGGTAGCGGCGCACCGCTACTCCTCTGCCGAACCACCGGACATGCGGGGTCCGCATCCAGCGTTTCGAAAGCTTGAGGTTAATCGGCAAGTCGCGGTACTCCAATTCGGTCGAAGTAGTAGGTGGTTAGCCCGAGGTGGACGAACATGGCCGCGTTATGCCACCAGCGCCGCGCATTGGCGGTCACTTGGGCCGCCGCCGTTCCCGGCACGCCGAGTTTACGCAGCTCGGCGTAAATCCTGGAGCCGCGTTTTCACTGCTTGAGATGGAGCGCTCGCAGACAGTGGCGAATCCACTGGTCGTGCGGAACGAACACTCCGGGCGTATCCGCCAGTTGGAAGTATCGCTTCCATCCAGCCAGATGGTTCCTTAGCTCCTCAACATTGCACTGATGCTCCGTCCTCCGCTCCCTCGTGTAGTCTGGCGCACGCGCCGCTTAAACGCCTCGGTAGCCTTGGGAGCGACTCGGCGCATGGCCGCGCCGCTCTTGCTATCTCAGAAGCTATAGCTCAAGAAGCTGCACTGCGGCGCCGGCGCCACCTTGCTCTTGTCGGGGTTGATGCGCAGCCGGAGCTTGGCAAACATCTGTTCCAGCGCCGCCATCACACGCTCGCCCGCGCGCCTGGACCGCACGCAGACGTTGCGGTGAGTCGCGCGGGGGGATCTCACCCCTAGGCGCTCGCATAGCCGTACTTGAATGTCTCCGCTCGTACGGCTTCCATCATCCAACCGTCGGCTTGAGGCCCAGGAGTTGCCAGTGAGCAAACATCCGGGGCTCTTGTCGTGCCACCCCGCCCAGCCAGTATTCCGCTCGGCGTTGGTGGCCCGTAGCCTTTTGTATTTCCTGCGCCCACCCAATCAGTGTGCGATTGAGGTGGCGGAAGACCGGGTCACCCCGCATTTCGCGCGCAAGCAAACCAGAATCCTCGACCAACGTACCACTCGTCATCCGGGGTACGCGCTCAGTCAGCACAAGCGCAAAGGGGTGGAAAAGATCTTCGGCTGGCTCAAGACCGTAGGCGGGCTGCGTAAGACCCGCCATGGTGGGGTCGCGCGCGTCGATTGACAATTTGCCGGGAGAAATTCACCGAAATCCCAATTTTTCCTCAGCCTGCTGGACTGACGGATGGACGCACTCCCGAACCGTACGAAAGGTATTACCTCGGAATCTATTTTCTCGCTGTGGCCGACCACGAGTTGCTTTCAAACCCGCTGAAGTTTCAGAGCGTGAATCGCCTGATTTCATTCCGACGTAGGCATCGAGATGACCGGCCTCGAGGTAACGCGAGGAATCGACCAGACGCTTGAACGGTGGCTAAGCCGCACTGCGAAAAAAGACCTGTAAGTGAGGCAAAGATGTTCTCGCCGCTGGGCTATGCAGGCGACGAACTCGAAAAAGAGTTGCGGACGACACTCTGGCGGGAGCATGACGGGCGAGCTAAAACGGCACTCGTCGAGGGTGCGACGACCGATGTTGAGCAAACCCTGCTCGCGGAGGTTTCCCTAAGCGTATCGTCGAGCCATTCACCCGATGCCCGTTATGCAGCCGGAAGCACGAGCCACAAGGTATCCGCGCGGGAGTCGGGCATTGCGATACGGCGTTCGGGCTAGATTCTCTTCGCTTCTTGCAGCAGTTCCTCCCATTTGTCGGGCAGGCGGATTGGTTTACAGACCGGATAGCCCAGTATCCCGTTATGCACAAACGCGTATGCATTCGTGCGGAGCGGGTCACCGCTCACGGCCAGCATAAAGTCCTCGGCGCGGCCCACGATCGGCACCATCCGTGCCGGATCGCTGGACTCGGCGAAGACCCGCGGCGCTCTACCGGTATTCACATAGTCGACCAGTGTGCGATTCTCCGGGAGCAAGTGTGTCCATTTGGCGATATACAGTTCGAACTTCGACGCCGGGATCCGCGCGCGGTCGAATAGATACTGCTTGACATCACGCCGCGACCATCCGGAAGCCGCGATAGTTTTGGCGATGATCGGACTGAGTATCAGCAATGGGCGCTGGCTGGCATTGGCCATGCCGACCGTAAAGGCCAGCTCCCAGCCGATTTGCTTGGCAACCGCATCGGCAAGATAGGGCATCACGCGCTCGGCATTTTCACCATGTACTGACGCGATTACATCGCCGCCGGTGTAGCGCGAAATCGTGACGGTATTGTCGCCGGCGCTAAAACCGAAATCGGCGCAGCACGGCTCCCATCGGATCGCCGCGAGCGCGTCCTCATTTTCGGCGAGCACCACGCGCCAGGTGTTGCCGAACGTTCCCTTATCGGTCTTGTGCGGCAGGAAGCCGGCGATGTTGCGCAGATACAGCCGCCAGAAACGGCCGACACTGGTATTGGCCTGGAACCCGTCGCGCAGCACACCCTGTTCGTAATTGAAACCAAGCTGTTTGATGATCGGGCCATTCAGAATAATAAGCGTCTCGGCGCCCGGGGTATTGCCACTGTGTTCGACGCCGTAGGAGGGATCCGCCATCGCGTCGGCGAGTGCGACAAGGATTGGCATGTACTCCGGCCGGCAGCCCGCCATCACGCCGTTGACCGCGATGCTCCACAGAGTCGCACTACGATTGTCGGGCGGGACGACGCCGAGCGATTCATCCGGCGCGCGTTCGGTGAAACGCAGGAACTCGCGCACCTTTTCAATCGTCGGCGGTACTAGAGGCAGCCCATCGCTCCATTCGTTTTCGTAAAAGAAGCGATTAACTTCTTCGAAGCTGCCGGAAAACACTATATCAGCCGGCGCAGGCTGCGGTTCTGTGCTGACGGCTCCGTTAGTCTCCCCTGTAAGCCCTTTAATTACCGCGTCGACAGTCGCGTTGACAACGTTTCGGCGCAACTCCTCGGCGCTTTGGACATCGACATGGCCCGGAACCATGGCCAACTGCATTCCGGACAGCCCCAACCCTACCGCAGTAGTATTCGCCTGGCCGACGAATCCCTCGCACACCAGCGAAACCGTTGGTATACCGGCAGTTTCGGCTGCGGCACTCGCCCGCAACACGGCGGGCGTACAGCTCCCTCAACATCCCATCCCGGAGATGACCGCGTCGGCCTGGTACTGCTTGAGCTTGGCCGGAATGCTGGCGACAACTTCTCGCTCTTTATCGCCGTGAGTCGAACCGAATACGCTGTAGTGGATAAACCTGGTATCGGGGAAGCGCTTGCCCAGCTCTTCTTCCAGGATTGGAAAGATCTCATCACCGCGAAAAATATAGTCCCAGAATTGCGCAATGGTTTTGCCCCGCAAAGTATCCAGCCGCTTCGCAACGGGATTGATTTTGATAGTGCGCGGGCTCCGCGGCCATACTACTTCGTACTCAGTGGAACTCATGTTCACTACCTCATAGAGAGGTTCAACAATGCAGTCTGACGTCATTCAAAAGCGCGCAGCAGGCTACCCCCTCCTGACCTCCCCCTGGTCAGGGCGAGGGATTTCACTGCCGAGCCAAGCGCCTTCGACGATCGATGACGCACCATGGCGAACGAGGCATAGCAACAGACCGTATCGAGCGATTGCTATTTCTTTGCTTCCGTTACCTCGCCAAGCGTCCGGATCGCCTCGACCGCGGTTGGCACACCGCTATACTGGGAGAGGTGGATGATCAGCTCTTTGATCTCTTCTTTGGTGATGCCGAGATTGAGCGCGCCGCGCATATGGATCTTCAGTTCGGGGGCTCGCCCTAATGCCATCAGCGCCGCCATGGTGATGAACGAGCGGGTTTTGGTTGGTAATCCGGGGCGGGTCCAAATTGCGCCAAACACCTGTTCGTTGAGAAAATTGGCGAAATCTTCATCGAAGCCCTTTAAATATTCGTGCCCAGCCTTGGCTGCCTTTTCGCCGAATAGTTGAGTGCGTAGTTCCATTCCTTTGCGTTGAAGATCGTCGGCCATGATTAACCTGCCTGGAATTATTTTTAGGGTTTTGCGGTTCCGGAACCGCCATCACTTCGAGCTGTTGTCGCGGACCTTAACGCCGGCGCGTTCCTCTTGAATCGTAAACGCTGCCGTCGAATCCTTTTCGGCTAATCCGTGGACGAATGCTTCGAGCAGGTCCTGCTCGACCAGGTTCGCGATCGGCATCGGCACGCCGATTTCGCGCGCCAGTTCGGTCGCCAGCCCGACATCCTTGCGTGCGAGTTTGAGCGCGAAGGTCACGCGGTCGAAGTTCCCCTTGAAGATCATCCTGGGCATCGTAGCTTTGAGGAACAGCCCCTGCCCATACGCGCCATTCTGCACGCCGGTAAGCAGAGCTTGCGGCGAGACACCGGCTTTGACGCCCAAAGTAAACCCTTCGGCAAGAAGCTGGAGAGTGCAGATGCCGATCATGTTGTGCACCAGTTTGACGACCGACCCGGCGCCGATAGGACCATAGTAAGCGACTTTGTCGCCAATATTGTCGAGCGCCGGCTTGATCTTGTTGTAAATCGCCTCGTCGCCCCCGACCATTATCGACAGCGTGCCCGCGCGCGCACCGGGAGTGCCGCCGCTGACGGGAGTGTCAAGCATCGGAATGCCTTTCTCAGCAAAGGTCGCGTGCAGACGGCGCACCACGGTCGGCGAATTGGTCGATAGATCGGCGTAGACGCCGCCTTTGCGAATTCCATGGATAATGCCGTTCTCGCCGCCGAGACACACTTGCTCGACTTCCTTCGGGCCAGGGAGCGAGGTGAGCACCAACTCGGCGTCGCGTGCAACGTCGGCCGCGGTCTCTGCCCATTTCGCACCCGCGGTAAGATGTGGCTCGGCCATTTCGCGGCGGATATCGTTTACCACCAGCGAGTGCCCGGCTTTGATCAGATTGAGCGCCATCGGGCCGCCCATATTGCCCAGTCCAATGAATCCGATTCGCATGTCGCCCTCCATTGAGGATAGTCGCACGGGACGCAGGCTGAAGCCTGCGCCGCAGCATTTAGGAAAATGAGGTTCAGCCCTTTTAAAGCACCGTCACCACGATTATCGCAAGGAGAAGAACTCTGAACCGAAGCGAGTGCTCGCGAACCCTGACAACGCTCATCATGTGACCCTCTACCGATAGTCAGCCTCACCTCGCCGCTACGCAGCTGAGCGGGAGGGGGTACAGCAAGGCGCGGCGAGCGCCTTTCGGTAAATAATCGGATTACGTTGCACTGACCGTACGGTCTGGTTGACATCGGGGGCGTGTTTGTATCATGCTGTGCGCTTAGAGATTACGACCTTATCCAGAGCGGCGGAGGGACTGGCCCGATGATGCCGCAGCAACCGGCCTGAGAAAGGTGCTGGTGCTAATTCCTGCGCGGGATCTTGATTGAGAGATCCTGGAAGATAAGGCGAGAGCAAACGAACCCTCGCCCTATCAGGGGCCGAGGGTTTTGTCTTATTGGAGCCAAAAAATCGCGACGGTCAAGAAGGTAATGCGAGTCAGAAGAGGGCCGCATCGTCACCCTACCCTCTCCCGCAACGAAGCGGGAAAGGGACAGACCCGGGGGGCAGCCTACAAGAGGAGCAGTCTTTAAAAGTGGCTAATCAGGCTGACAGCCGGGGTATCCTCATAGTTGGAGTTGGAGGGCTCGGGGTGCCGGCCGCGATGGCCGCGGTTCGAGCGGGGGTGCCCAGGCTCGGGCTGATTGATCCGGACCCGGTGGAGCTTTCGAACCTTCATCGCCAGATAATCTACGCGGTCTCGGACATCGGGACGCCTAAGGTCACCGCGGCTGAGCGGCGGCTTCGCGAAGCCGCCCCGTTGGTTGAAATCGAAACTTATCACTGTGAACTCAACCCAAGCAACGCACGGTCGATAATCGAATCCTTTGATTTTACGATCGACGCGACGGATAGTCCGCTCACGAAATTCCTCATCAATGATACTTGTGTGGCGCTCGGCGGTCCCTTCGCCTACGGCGGGGTGCTCGGGATGACCGGCCAGACGATGACCATATTGCCTGGACGCACAGCATGCTTGCGTTGCCTGTTTGAAGAACCGCCGGATGAGAACGAAATCGCGAGCTGCCGCGACGCCGGGATCATCGGTTCGATCGCAGGTGCGATTGGAGAGGCGCAGGCGGCCGAGGCTACCAGGTTTCTCCGTGGCGGAATACCCGCGCTCGCGGGCATCATGCTGACCTACGACGCCAAAGGATTAGGTCGAATTCGGTTAACGCCAATAGCGGCGCGGCTTGGATGCGGATGCGGTGCCGCGAATTACGCCGGTACATTAGAGAAGCCCGGCGCGGAGCCGAAGGGAGACGAGCCTGCAAGGTGCGTATAGCACTGAGGAGTCTGCGATGTGCGGGCAATACAGAGCAATCGCAGCGGACGAAGGGATTGTAAAAAAAATGAGCTACGTCACTGGTCTGAAATGTCGCGAATGCGGTCAAGAATATCCGGTAAGCCCGCTGCACGTGTGCGAGATGTGTTTCGGGCCACTGGAAGTTGCTTACGATTATGCAGCCATCAAGGCCGCAATCTCGCGGGCCGCAATCGAGGAGCGGCCACAGAATCTGTGGCGCTATCGCGAACTGCTGCCGGTTGAAGGCCAGCCGGAAGTTGGGCCCTATTCCGGCTACACGCCGCTCTTAAAAGTCGAACGCCTCGGTGCTGAATTGGGGGTTAAGCGTCTTTATATAAAGGACGATACGGTCAATCATCCGACACTGTCCTACAAGGACCGCGTGGTTTCGGTTGCGATCAGCAAAGCGCTCGAATTTGGCTTCAAGACCGTATCGTGTGCTTCCACCGGCAATCTGGCCACCGCAGTCGCGGCTCATGCGGCGCGTGCCGGCTTGCAATGCGTCATCTTTATGCCGGAAGGCGTCGAAGCGGGAAAGATCGTCGGCTCGACGATCTATGGCGCGCAGGTAATCATAATTCGTGGCAACTACGATGACGTCAATCGCCTGTGCAGCGAGATCGCCGACAAGTACGGCTGGGCCTTCGTCAATATCAACCTGCGGCCCTATTATACCGAGGGCGCCAAGACCTTTGGTTTCGAAGTGATCGAGCAGCTTGGATGGCGGCTGCCGCAGCATATTGTGCTCCCGACTGCGGGGGGCACAATCCTGCCGAAAGTTGCCAAGGCGTTCAAAGAATTCAAGGAAGTCGGCCTGCTGCGCGACGGCGAATGCCGCGTGCATTGCGCGCAGGCGGCCGGGGCGGCGCCGGTTATTCACGCGCTACACAAAGGCGTAGACTTGATTACCCCAGTCAAGCCCGACACCATCGCCAAATCGATCGCAATCGGCAACCCGGCAGACGGCTTTTACGTGCTGCGCGCTGTGCGCGAGTCCGGTGGATGGGGCGAAGTCGCCTCTGACGCGGAAATTATTGACGCGATAAAATTGCTGGCGCGCACCGAAGGGGTGTTCGCCGAACCGGCCGGCGGTACTACGCTGGCGGTGGCGATAAAGCTCATTGCGCAGAAGCGCATTAATCCTGACGACACGGTGGTAGTATCGATAACTGGTAACGGTTACAAAACTGTCGAGGCGGTGGCCCAGGCCATCGCACAACCCTACGTAATCGACGCCAGGCTTAAGGAGTTCGATGCGCTTTTCGAGCGCCTCAACGGCAGCAGGCGATCGCTCGCCGGCGCCGCATAGGATCGTGCGCGAAAGGGGCCGAATCAGTAACGCCGGCGTCGCCCGGCTGAGCCGTTTGGTAGCTGGGTGGGGACGTGTGAAGATCATTTAGCCTGGTATATAGGCAGCATCGGCAAACCACCCCGATGCAGGAGGTTAACCCGTAACTATGCCAATCAGAGTTCGCGTGCCGACGCCGCTCAGGCGCTTCACTGGCGGCAACGATGAGGTCACGGCCGAGGGCAACTCAATCATAGCCGTGCTCGAAGATCTCGAACGCCGCCATCCGGGGATGCGCGAGCGGTTGCTCGATGACAAGGGCGAACTGCGCCGGTTCGTCAATATCTACTTGAACGGCGACGACATCCGTTTCCTCAACCAACTCACCTCCAAGGTCAAGGATGGCGACGATATATCAATCGTCCCAGCAATCGCTGGCGGAGATTAACGCCGAAGTAGTGCCGACTCCGCGCGCGCGTAGCGTCCTGGAGCTAATCGGCAACACGCCCTTGCTGGAAATCACCCGCTTGACCGCGGGGCTGTTGCGGCCCGATGTGCATGTATACGCCAAGCTGGAGGGCTTTAATCCAGGCGGCTCAGTGAAGGACCGGGCCGCGCGCAAGATGATCGAGGTTGCGCTGGCCCGCGGAGATCTCCGTCCGGGTAAAACAATTCTTGATTCCAGTTCAGGCAACACTGGTATCGCATTAGCCATGGTCGGCAGTGTGCTCGGCTATCCGGTCGAAATTGTCATGCCCGGTAACGTCAGCCGCGAACGCAAACGCATCATCCAGGCATTCGGCGCCAAAGCGATTTACTCCGATCCGATGGAGGGCTCCGACGGCGCGATTTTGCTGGCGCGTAAGATAATCGCGGCCAACCCCAGCCACTACTTCAAGCCCGACCAGTATAACAATGAGGCCAATACGCTGGCCCACTTCGAATGGACCGGCCCCGAAATCTGGCGGCAGACCGGCGGCCGGATCACTCATTTTCTCGCCGCCATCGGCACCAGTGGCACGATTATGGGAACTGGCCGTTATCTCAAGTCACACAATCCTGACATCAGGGTGATCGCGATCGAGCCGGACGATGCGATGCACGGGCTCGAGGGGCTAAAGCACATGGCCAGTTCGATCGTCCCTGGCATTTATCACGAGAACGAACTCGACGACAAAATTCAGGTCAGTACCGACGACGCCTACGAAATGGTTTACGGCTTGGGCCAACTCGAGGGTATCCTGGTCGGCCAATCGTCGGGGGCCGCGATGGTGGCGGCGCTGAAGCTCGCGCGCAGCCTGCGCCAGGGGTGCGTAGTCACGGTATTTCCAGATTTTGGCGACAAGTACCTGTCGACCAACTTATGGATCGGCTGGCAGGATTGGCGCCGCGAACGGATGCAGCGGTTCATGGACAAATGGAACGTACCCGCGAGCGCTATTACCTGAGCTATCCTCGGGTTCTGATCAAGGAACCGATTCTTTACCAGCTCGTCAAGAAATTTGACCTGGTGTTCAATATCCGCGGCGCCAGCGTCTCTGAGGAGATGGGCCTGGTTGCGGTGGAATTCGAGGGCACGGCGGAACAGATTGAGCGCGCGCTCGCCTGGCTCAGGCAAACCGGCGTGACAGTTGAGCCGATTGAAAAGAACATTATCGAGTAGTGGCGGGAAAACTGCTGCCGGCAAAACCGGGCGAGCTGCCGAGTCGCGCCCGCAGACCTCGTTGCGAAATAGAGCTTCGCGCCTACGTTCATGGGTTTGACCAATCAACAAATCGAACGCTACGCACGCCAGATAATTGTGCCGGGGATCGGTGGCATCGCCCAGGAGCGGCTGCTGTCGGCGCGAATGATGCTCACGGGGAAGGCGGCCGATGTGGCATCCGTGCTCGCATACATGGTAGGCGCCGGGGTTGGTGAAATTCGCCTACGTCTTCCGGCAAGCGATACGAAAGATCAGGATTTGTTGATAACGCGCGCGGCCGAACTCAATCCTGAGGTGGTTGTCAAGCCGGGAGCTGAAAACATCGCCGGATTAAACCTTATTCTTGCGATCGGCGGAGATTCAGAAACGTCGGAACCGACACTGTCGCCCCGGCTGCTTTGCGCCGATGTACCCCTGATGTTCGTCCGTCTCGAGGAGCCCGCCAGCGTTGCGATTCTTCCGAAGCGCCCACCTTGCCCACAATGTGCCGACGCTGACCTGATCGCACCGTCGAAGCACCGCAGTGATAATGCTGGTTTGGTCGCGATGATCGCGGCGACCGAAGCCTTCAAACTTCTGGCATGCTCGGCTCCGCCTCCATCTTCCACACTGCTGCAGTTCAATGGATTCGCTTGCACAACCAGAGAACTCCGGCAAAGCCCGCTTCGCTCAAAATGCGTATGTTCGACCAGCCCGGAACTGCGATAGCAATCGGCGTGAAGTGTCGGGAGTTGAGGCCGCCGGTCTGAGCAATGACTGTAATCGTTGTCAGGGGGAATCGAAAGGCGCGGCACTGGCTGTTCGATTTCGACAACACGCTGGCAGCACTCGAACACCAGGTCGATTGGGCAGCCAGCCGCCGTGAGTTGGAGGCTTTCTTGCGCTCGCAGGGAATCGATGAGGCCGTCTTCAAGGAATTCCCATCGCGCAATCTTCCTCTATATAACGGGCTCCTGATGCGCTCGCTTAACGTCTCTCCTGACTGTAAGGCCTTGATGCGGCACGCTTCGGGAATAATTGAAGCGTACGAGTTGCGCGGAGTGGAGCAAGCCGCTCCATTGCCGGGCGCGATAGATCTGTTAATGGCATTGCGCGAGCGCAACCGGCGTATCGCGATCGTTACGTCCAATTCCTCCCGGGCGGTTAATAGCTGGCTCGTCCTGCATCAGATTGCCACCGAGGTCGGCGCGATTGTCGGGCGCGACAGCTTGTTGCCGCTGAAGCCGGCGCCGGAAATGATAGAACAGGCACTTCAACTGATCGGCGGCACCGCGACCGAAGCGGTCCTGGTCGGCGACAGCGAAGCCGACCTGCTGGCGGCTCATCGCGCCAATGTGGGCTTTTTCGGCCTGGCCGCCAATTTCGAGGCTCGAACCCGCCT
>Ga0073928_10009347_pt1 | contig 11961 bp, 10 predicted proteins | sample PaiPotPPA55metaG_FD_76969 | JGI IMG/M metagenome (GOLD analysis project Ga0073928, IMG submission 76969) | Iron sulfur acid spring bacterial and archeal communities from Banff, Canada, to study Microbial Dark Matter (Phase II) - Paint Pots PPA... ...
CTTGGAAATTTCGATACGAAAACGTCGAGCTGGGTGAAAACACCTTCTGATATCAGAAAACTCGGCGGCGCCCTCTTTTGTGATCGCCGCTACGACACTGTTTTCGTCTATCACAACGGTGCGGAATCTTACTATGCCGCTAGGGCGTTCCGTGGCTCGCTAAGAGTCTAAATTTGATCGGCGTTGCGGGAATGGTAGCCACTGGCCGACTTATGGGTAGTAATCGTCTGCGTCCGCAGTTCTAAATTGGAGTAGTTCAGTCGGCTGCCGGGCCAGCAAAGAGGATGAGATTCCCATCTGGATCCGAGACGATAAAGGTTCTGGCACCCCATGGCTCCTTCTTGAGTGCCTGATGGAAAGAGACTCCTGCAGCCTGATAACTCAGAAATAGTTGTTTGATTTCGTTCGCGGTGGCAACCGTGATGGAAGCGGAGAGCAGATGTTCGCGCTCGCGAACATCGCCAGCGAACACAGGTTCGCAGACCAGCCTCAAGTTGAGTCGTGCATTGTCGCGGAAGACCTGCCCGTAGTATGGCGGATCGCCATAGATGAATTCGACCGCGAAGCCGAGCTTGTTTGTATAGAAATCGCAGGAACTCTTGATGTTCGCAACGAAGAGTTGCGCCTCAATTGACTTGAGAATGGGACGTGGCGTCGCCTGTCTAGGTTCATCGGTCATGGCATCTGCTCCTGATTTGAGCGCCTGCCACCCGTCGAATCCCATTTGCCGCGCGACAAGCTCTCGCGCGTCCGCGAGCTTGAAGCTTGACTCCAGTATCTGCTCATCCCCGATGTGGCGAAATCGGGGTAACGCGGCTCTGATTTGGGCCGCGACGGGATAGTACCGTTCACGATGCCAGCGCAGATACTGCTTGGCTTGCTTTTTGAGGTTTTCAATATTCGGCATAGGCGCAGTGGTATTTACTCATCGTAGGTGGGCGTTGCCCTTTCGATCTGCACCGATGCGCCTACGCAGCACCTGAAGCTCTCAAAGCCGCGCAGTCCATCGTGCGTATCCTTGAGCGGCTCGCTAAAAGTCGTGCCGCGGCTGGAGAACTCGTCGGCAAGTGCATCGGGATCCGGTACATTGAGATACGCGTCCCACCTGGCCCAGGAATAGCGCTTCGCATTGGGAAGAGGATCGCCACTCCCCTTTAGGAATATCATCCCACCGTCCCGGCAGACGATTGCAAAGAAAGGGTCATGATCCGGCGCCGGAGGCTCTTGAAACATCACCTCGAATCCAAGTTTGTCTCGATAGAAGGAGATAGACCGATGCACGCGATTAACGATAAAGAACGGTGAGATTGAGTCTATCGCCGGTCGTATCATAGGCGCGGTCTACCTTCAAACAGCCTTGCGAGGCTGAGTCAGTCTACTACTGCGGCGGGCGGCATCTCTACCGTGACAGCCCCCCGTACCGACAGCAAAGTACTCACGAGAGCATTAGTCCTGAGAAACGCCCATCTCGTTAGTGCTTAATTTCGTGATGAGACGCCGACTTAAGGTTACTGACCTCCATGGCCGAATATCCCTCCTCAGGGTAAGCTGGGTCGCAGGTTGAACTGGGAACAGAGCGCGAAAGTCTTCTCCAAGTGCCCGATAAAAATGTGAACTTTGGTGGACAGGCGACGGCTGGCAGGCCGTACGGCAAGGATTGGCACTGTCCGCTTAAAGGCAGTCAGAAGACGAATGACCGTACCTTCTCTGAGTTCTGCGGCAAAGAGCCATGGCTAGCGCCTGGGCAATACCCAGATGCTCGAGAACACCCATCCGCATCTGTTCAATGTCGCTGGTTCGAAAGACACCTGTGGGGACAACACGCTTCGCGTCTCGTCCCGAGCCAAAGCTCCACGGCTGTACGGAGCCGCGCTCGACAAAAACGACAGATCGAAAGCGCTTGAGTTCTTCCGGCGATTCTGGCGCACCGTAGCGTGTGAGGTATTGAGGTCCGCCGCACAAACTCTAAATGCCGCCTATGATATCGGTCGCCAGCCAGCGATGCTCCAAACGAATGATGAGAAGTCCTTGTCCGGCTTTCTGGAACTCGAGGTACGTGCGTGCGTCCTTGATAGTCGCGTCGATCTTGGCACCCGCCTTCGCGTATGCGAGCCTTGTCTCCTTCGCTATTTACTTTTTCCCGCGCCCGTAGCCGCCTGGCTAAGTGCAGTCATCGCCGTCAGTGAGTCCATGTAGTCCCGCCAATGTACGATCTTGCGGTCTTCGATCGTAACCACAGAGATAAACCGGTTGTCGTAGGGCGCGCCCGTCGCGACTATCTTGCCGTGTACCTCGTATTCAATGATCACGACACGCGGGTCTTGCGATCGGTGAATGACGAGCGCGTCCGCGCCATGCAGGACGATATTCTTGCCGTAGCCTGCGTAAAGCGCTATGAGCGCCTCGCGACCGTTCACTGTCTGGGGCCAGCCTGGAAAAATATATCGAAACTCGAATACCGCATCGTCGGCGATGGTATCAAAATAGTGTTCGCCGTCGACGAGACCGGCCAAACCCTGCTGTGATATTTCGAAGAATGGGTCGAGCGCTGCGAAGGCCGCGTACTTAGGATCGGTCACAAATTGACTCCTGTTGTCGTGGGAGAAGTTCGTTGATTGTTTCGTTAAAAATTAACTTACCCGGGCGCACACGACGATCTCTGTTATCGTCCGTGTCATGTTCTGCCTGAAACTTTTGTCCCAAACCAGCAGGCCATCCCACACACCACCGTAAGAATTCGGAAACCGTTAGCGCTTGCCATGCTTCGGATCCCCAAATCCTGGTGAAGCGTACCTATGAAGACTGACTTGATTCCTGAGGTCATCAAGGACGCGCGTGAACTCGTCCACACGTAACGCAGGTCCGTAGCTTTCCTTCCCGAATTGTAGAACAGGCAACCACCAGGAACCCATTTCGACGCGGAGAGAGGAGTATAAGCTAACGCCGGAACCTGACAACAAGCCGACCAGTTTCTGTGTGGTTTCACTTGGGATTGCCCGCATACTCAAAACAATCTCGAATTGCCACCGGTCCAGTAGGTCTCTCGCCGCCTCTAAGGATCCCGCAAAGTGGCATTCGCAACCGCTCCGTTCGAGGACTTGCCGGGAGAGCAAAAATGATTGAGGGCTGTCGCCTACTAGAAGAACTCTCAGAATGCCTCTATCTTCCATGGCAACCTCCATCTTTACTGGGAATCTCCAACATGAGCAATGCTGCTAATTCGGGGTACCGACTGAAAGGAATGACACCAACAGAAAATTACCTCCCCGAAAAAGGAAGCAGAACTTACCTATTGTTGCCAGCCGCCACCCAAAGCCTGGTAGAGCTGAACCAGGGCTTGAAGCTCAGTGAACTGGGCCTGAGCGAGCGTGAGTTCATCAGAAAAGAAGTTCGTTTCATTCGTCAATACTTCCAAGTAGTCCGTCGCGCCGGCGTTGAAACGTTGCTCGGAGAGCTGGGCCGCGTCGCGAGCTGACTCCGTAAGCTTCTCTTCCTGAATTCGAAACTCGCGATTCTTTCGATAGGCCACGAGAGCATCGGAAACATCCCGAAATGCGCCCTGGATGGTCTGCTGGTAGGTCAAGAGCATTTCTTGGGGCTGCGCCTCTGCGAGACGGACGTTGGACCGAAGTCTGCCTCCTTCGAAGATCGGCTGCGTGAACGATCCGCCGAAGCTCCAAATTCCCGCAGGGCCGGTGAAGAGATTCGAGAGCGCGGAACTTTGATATCCGCCCGATCCGGTCAGCGAGATCTGCGGGAAGTACGCGGCCCTCGCCACACCGATCTGCGCATTGGCGGCAACCAGATTTTCTTCGGCCTCTCGTACGTCGGGACGGCGCTCCAATAACTCCGAAGGAAGGCCCGCGGGAACCTCGGGAGCGTGCGGCTGTTCCGTGAGTTTCATCCCTCGCGGAATGGCACCGGGATTATTCCCCAGGAGAATGCTCAATGCGTTTTCCTGTTGTTCGATCTGTCGCTCCAAGTCAGGCACCTGCGCCCCTGCCGTGTAGACCAATTGTTCCGCCTGGCGCTGGTCGAGCATGGTGTCGATTCCGTGCTCGGTGCGCATGGCCGTGAGTTTCAGAGATTCCGAACGAGATGCCAGGGTGCGATTCGAGATTTCCAGTTCGAGATCAAGCTCGCGAAGATGAAAATAGCCGCTGGCAACATTGGCGACCAGAGACGAGATCACCGCCCGCTGAGCCCACTCCTGGGCCAGCAACCTTGCTCTCTGCGCTTCTGTGGCGCGTCGATAGCGTCCCCAGAAGTCGAGATTCCACGCCGCAGACACGCTCAACGCGCCTTGCGTCAGCTCAAAGGCGGGGATTGGGCCGGCTGCCGAGTCACGCTGGCTGGTGATATTGCCGCCCGCGCCAAGTGAGGGGAATTGGTCTGCGCGCGTGATCCCGAGTTGAGCGCGAGCCTCTTGAACGCGCGCCGCCGCGATGCGCACATCGTAATTGTTCTGGAGCGCGGCGCGGATCAGCCGCCGCAGTTCCTGGTCCTGGAAAACCTTCGCCCATTCTTCATCGCCCAAGGCAGGATCAATCTTCGCCGCCGGGTTGGCCGTCTGCCCTCGATACGAGGCCGGCACACTTACGTCCGGCCTTTTGTAATTTGGCCCCACTGCACAGCCGGATAACCAAATCACACTCGCGCAAAGAATCAGAAGCGAAAGCCGCTCGGAACGAGAAGTACGAGAATCTCGAAGGGTCATGACCCTAGTCTCCAATTCCAGGTTCCGCCGCCCGGCCGTGCCCTGGAATCGATAGCCCGGGGCGCTCCGCTCGAAAGAACGAGAAACGGTCCAGGACTTTTTCTTGGAATTCTTCCAGGTAGAGATAGATGGCGGGGGTGATGTACAACGTGATGAGCTGTGAGACGACCAAGCCGCCGATGACCACCAGCCCGAGCGGCCGGCGGGAAGCGCCGTCTGCGCCGAAACCGAGCGCGATGGGCAGCGCCCCGAGCAGCGCGGCCATCGTCGTCATCATGATCGGGCGAAAGCGTTCCATGCTGGCGTCATGAATCGCTTGATCATCACGGACGCCGTGTTCAACTCTCTGTTGCGCGAAGTCCACGATCATGATCCCGTTCTTCTTCACGATTCCCATCAGCATGAACATGCCGATGTAGGCGTAGAGCGAGGCTTCCGATCCGAATAACCACAGAGTCAGCAATCCGCCGAAGAGAGCCACGGGAAGCGAGGAAAGCACAGTGATCGGGTGCAAGTAGTTTTCATAAAGAATCGCGAGAATGACGTACATCACGAAGAAGGCCACCAACATGAGAACCGCCAGACTGGAAACCGTGTTGCGAAAGGTCAATGCCTCACCCTGAAGACTTCCCCGGACTTCGGGTGGAAGGATTTCCTTCGCGGAATCTTCCACAAACTGCGTGGCTTGGCCGATCGTATAACCAGGCTTGAGGTTGAAAAAGAGAGTGACGCTCGTGAACTGGTTGATGTGATTGACCGCCTGCGGCCCGACCAACGTATGCCAAGTCGTGAGAGCGTTCAGAGGAACCAACCGCGCCCCGTCGTCGCTCTTGATGTAAAGCCGGTTCAAGTCCTCTGGCGCGCTGCGTCGGTTGTCCTGGACTTCCAATATCACCTGGTACTGATCGGTGGGCTTTTTTATCAGGTAGCTGTAGTTTTGCGAATAAGCGTTGTGCAGCAATCCGAGGATACGACTCTCTGACACACCGTAGAGCTTTGCCTGTTCGCGGAGGATGTCGACCTGAACGTTCGGAGTGTGGTTGTACAGATCCGAGTTCACGAACAGAAACCCGGGGTATTCATGCATTTTCGTCATCAGCTTTCCTGCGACGCTGTAAACCAAGTCCGGATCGATGCCGGAAAGCGCGTAGGCGAATTGACCTTGTGTGTTAGCAGTCGCGCCCGTGCTGATCTCCAGGACAGGGTTGGGCTGCAGAAATGTGATTGTTCCTGGGATGCTGGAGTTGAGCCCACCCATCAACTGTCCCGCAACCGCCTGAATGGGTAGCCGCTGGGCCGGGTCCTTCAGAAAGGCTATGACAAATTCCTGATTCGCCGGTAGAAACTGACTATTCCCGCTCATTGTGAAGGTCGTTTCCACGGCTGGATTGGCCTGGAGGACTTTCTCGACCTCAGTTTGATAGGTGTGCATTTGATTCGGCGACGAGCCTTCCTGCCCCACAAGTACACCGCGGATGAACGAGCTGTCGCCGATCGGTAGAAACGATTTGGGAACGGAATAGAACAGGTACCCGGTTCCCGCGAGGCAGACCGCCCAAGTGACAAGCGAGATCCACCGGTGGCGGAGAAAGAACCATAGCGAGCGTCCGTACAACCCGAGAATTCGGCTTTCAAGCGCGCCAGCGGCTCGTTCCATCCAAGTCTTTTTCCCACCGGCGCCGCGTTCTTCGAGCAGCCTGGAGGTCATGAGCGGCGTCAGCGTCAACGAAACGATCCCACTGGCGAATATCGAAACAATGATCGTGATTGAGAACTCGCGGAAAATACGTCCGATCAGACCGCTCATGAACGCCAGTGGGATAAACACAGCAGCAAGCGAGATCGTCATCGCTAGAATCGTGAAGCTGATTTCTTTGGCGGATTCGAGAGATGCCTGGAGCGCACCGCGGCCTTCTTCCATCAGGCGGACCGTGTTCTCCAAGAACACGATGGCGTCATCCACGAGAAAACCAATCGCAAGGGTCAGTGCCATGAGCGACAGATTGTCGAGGCTATACCCCAGGATTTTCATCACCACAAACGTCAGCAACAACGACAGCGGCAGCGCCACCGCCGGGATGAGGGTGTCCCTGGCGCGGCCGAGAAAGAGGAAAATCACCATCACCACCAGCGCGAACGCGATGTACAGCGTCTCCTGCACGTCCTTAGTGCTATCTACGATTGTCTTGGAGCGGTCGTAAATCGGCACAATGGCGACCGAGCTGGGAAGCTGCGCTTGAATGCTGGGCAGGAGATCCCCCACGGATTTTGCAACCTCGACCGCATTCGAGCCAGCCTGGCGAAAAACGGCCAGGACCACGGTAGCGGTGGGGACGTGATGCCCTCTGACCCAAAACCGCATGTCCACGCGCTCGTCTTGGACCGAGTCCTTTGCAACCGCCACATCCTTCAGATAAACCGGTGCTCCGTTGCTCTGCCCCACGATGAGCTGCTCGTATTGCTCGGCAGTACTCAGTTGTCCCTGCGGCTGAAGAAGGAAGGTGCGATGCAGGCCGTCGAACTGACCTGCACCTGTATAACTCGTGCCGTTCTTGATAGCGGTATTCAAATCGTCCAGCGTGATGTTGCGAATGGCCATCGCGGACGGGTCGGCCTTGATCCGCACCGCCGACTGAGTGCCATAGACCGCGACTTGGCTAACGCCGGGCAGAATGCTGACCCTCTCGCCAACCTGCGTATTGGCGTAGTCGTAGAGCTGTCCGGCCGTAACGGTGTCACTGGTAAGTGCGACGTAGAGGATGGGCTGATCGTTAGGGTTCGTCTTCGTGAATGTCGGCGGGCTCGGCAAATCTAATGGTAGTTGTCCCGTCGCTCTCGTGATCGCGGCTTGCACATCGGTAGCGGCTGCGTCGAGGCTTTTCGAGAGTGCGAATTGCAAGACGAAGCTCGTGTGCCCCTGGATGCTGTTGGACGTCACGAGTTCCAACCCGGGCATTTGCATGAATTGCCGTTCGAGCGGCGTGGCCACATTGTTTGCCATGGTCTCGGGAGTGGCACCGGGATAGTTCACTTGCACTTGAATTACGGGATAGTCGACCGCCGGCAGGTCGCTCACCGGCAATCCGAAGTAAGCGATCACGCCGAAGAGAAGGACCGACACGGTCAGTACGACCGTCATCACGGGACGGCGAATGAATGGTTCGGACAGGTTCACGACCGCCCTCCCCCGCCTTTGCTCTCATCTCCACCGGATTTGCCGGTCGGATTGGTGCTTTCAGGCGTCCCCTGAACGACCTTCACTTTCGCGCCGGGAACAACTGTTAGCTGTCCCGTCAGCACTACGTTATCGCCGGCGATCAATCCATTTGTCACTACCACATTGCCGCCTTGTCGCTGCCCCAGCATGATGACCCGCAGCTCGGCAGTTTGGTCTGGTTTGACTACGTAAACGAACGGACCCTTCTGGCTGATTTGGGTCGCCTCGCTCGGAATCATCACCGCATCCTTATCGGTGGCTAGAACTAGCCTGACGTTCACGAATTGTCCGGGCCAGAAATGATGGTCAGAATTCGGAACAGTGGCGCGCAAGTTCACTGTCCCGGTCGCGTTTTGTACGGCATTGTCGAGGAACGTCACCTTGCCCGTGCGCACATGGTCATCTCCGTCGGACGGCAGTCGAACCTGAGCTTGCAAAGTCCCTCGCGCCATCTGTTTTTGTACGTCCGGAAGATCGCGTTCAGTAATCGTAAAATCAGCGTAGATGGGATCGAGCCGCTGGATGAGCAGCAGCGGAGTTGTATTTGTCTGCACAACGTTTCCGATATCAACCAGTCGGGCGCCCGCACGGCCTTCAATCGGAGAGTGGATGTAGCAGTATTCGAGGTTGAGCCTGGCGGTCTCAAGCGCCGCCTCGGCGGCTTCCACCTGCGCTTGGTCAACGTCAACGGTGTTCTTTTTCGTATCGTAGTCCTGCTTCGAGATGGCCTTCGTCCCCACCAGTTCCTCGTCGCGGGCAAACTGTATCTTGGCGAGTTCCAATGCAGCCTTGGCCTGGGCAAGATTGGCCTGGGCGGAATCAAGCTGAGCCTGAAACGGGCGAGGATCGATGACAAAAAGGAGCTGGCCCTTTTGGAGACTCGCGCCATCCTCGAAGTGCCGCTCGGTAATCCGACCCGCCACCTGCGGTGTCACCGTCACGGACTCGAAGGCGCCATTCTTCCCGATCTCGTCGAGGTAAACGGGCACGTCCCGAGACGCCGCGGTAGCGACGGTGACTAATGTTGGCGGCCTCTCAGGCGCCGCAGTCACCTTCTTTCCGCAAGAAATGGAGAAAGCGGCGGCTAGGCACACGAGGCCCAACATGAAATGAGGCTTCCAGCGTGGAGCCTTGCGAATTCCCTGACCCATGGATATTCCTTCTTTCTTGGATTTCATAAGGGCGGTCACCTTCCGAAAGTCCTTGCGTTGGCGGCTGGGTTTGACGAGTTTTTGCGCCTCACATCGTGCCGCTTCCCATCGTTCCGCCAATGCCAGAACACAAACCCGTAGAACACCACTAACGCTACAAAAATCGAGAGAATTAGAAATTGCGTTACCATGATCCGCATCTCCTTCATGGTGAACACCACACTCCGCTGCACCAGTAAGCTCGCTCCAATCACAAAGTCGGCTTAGACTTACCGGCGGAATCGGTGGCTGAAGTCGCTAACCGAATCAGAGATGCAGAGGAACCCGAGAATCACGAGTACCGCGATCAGTGCCCACGCAATCACAATCTGCCCCCTAAGCTCAGTCCATTTGAGAAACTGGCGAGCTCACTCGGCCGAAAATACTTTGTCAACACTTGGCGCAGCTTTTGCCGACCTCGAAGCGCTCGGGACTTCACGGCGGAAATCGACAATCCCAAAATCCTGGCTGTTTCCCCGGTCGAACGCTCTTCTACTTCTCGGAGAAACAGAACTTCCCTGAAGTTCATTGGAAGCTCACCCATGGCTGACGCGAGAATGTAGTGAAGCTCCGCTTGCGAATAGCGTTGTTCGGGAGTCGGAGATTCGTCTGTGACTTCAGCAAAGAAAGGAGTGTCTTCGGCCGTAACAGGAGGTTCGAAGTGCAAGTCGCGGGATCGGCGCGTACGCAGTTTCATGAGCGATTGATTGATCGCAATCCGCACGAGCCAGGTATAAAGGCGGGATTCCCCGCGAAATGTGTCCATGTGCAGAAAGGCCCGCGTGAAAGAATCCTGAGAAACCTCCTCGGCATCCTCGTGATTCTTGGTAATTCCTTGCGCCACCCGGAAAATGCGCGGCCCGTATCTTGTTACGAGCTCCTTGAACGCTTCCGGGTCGCGTCTCCTGGCAGCCTCCACGAGCGCGGCGTCGGATTCCTTGCCGTTCACGCCCACTGCGGCGTCCACCTTCGATGTGCTCGCCTCTTTTATAAGTACAGACATTAAGTGCCTCCTTCATGTGTGTGGCGTTCGGTCTTTGCCTTACATAGCGTTTTAAGATTCCGCACAACGTGGCTGACGTAAACCCCACGACAAATAAATTCCACGCCGTGATTCATCATTTCGTGAAGAACACGCGTCCCGTCCCGACTGATCACCGTGACGCCGGACAGATCGACGACCACTTTGCGTCCCCCGAGCGAATCACAGGCGCGTCCCCAAGCTCTGCTGAGTTCCGCGGTCCAGGGTTCAACGATCCTGCCCGCGAGAATGAGCTTTCGCTGAACTTCCGTTTCGACCGTTGTGATTTTCAGCATTGCAGCTCGACCGCAGCCCTGGCAGAAAAAGCAACGCGAATGCCAAAGACGATGAAACTGCAAGTCGTTGAATTCGTGGACGATCAGAAGAACTTCGCTGCGAACTGTCGAAGGTGTCGACGAGAGTGTCGACGCGTGACGGAGGGTTACGACACCGCTCGGGGATCTATGCCGAGCTTCCGCATGCGTGAGATGAGCGTGGTTCGTTTGACTCCCATACGAACTGCGGCGCCATCGGCGCCCCCGACGCGTCCCCCTGCTTCTTTCAGAATGCGCATAATTTCCTCCCGCACATTCCATTCCCGGGTTCCGGCAACGGGAATCGCCGGTGTTACGTCGGTCCCTAGCTCCGTAAGAGGAACTTCGAGTGTCGCGCCGCGAGTGAGAATCACGGCGCGTTCAATGAAATTCTCGAGCTCGCGAATATTTCCCGGCCAATGCCATCGCGTCAGATTTTTGATCGCCGCGGCGGGAATCGATTCGATCTGCTTCTCCATGCGCTGCGCGTACTTCTGGGCGAAGTAACGCACGAGGAGAGGAATATCGTCTGGGCGTTCACGCAGCGGCGGGATGCGGATGGGAAAAACATTGAGACGGTAGTACAGGTCGCTTCGAAACTCATGATTCGCGACCATTTTCTGCAGATCGCGATTCGTCGCAGCGACAAGTCGCATATCGACCTTCATCGTGCGGCTGTTTCCCAGCCGTTCGAATTCCCGTTCCTGCAATGCTCGCAATAGCTTTGGCTGCAACTCGGGCGGGATGTCTCCGACTTCATCCAGAAAAAGCGTGCCCTTGTCCGCAAGCTCAAGCCGGCCGATTTTCTGCGAAACCGCGCCAGTGAAGGCCCCCTTTTCGTGACCGAAGAGTTCGCTCTCAAGTAGGCCGGTCGGAATCGCTGCGCAATTCAGCTTGACCAAGGTGCGGTCTTTTCGCCGGCTGCGCTCATGGATGGCACGCGCAATTAACTCCTTGCCGGTGCCTGTTTCCCCCAGCAACAGAACTGTGGAATTGCTTGGCGCCACCGTTTCCACGAGCTGCAGAACGTGGCGCAGGGCCGTACTCTGACCCACAATCCCTTCAAAATCCACTTCGCCGCGGATTTCGTCTTCGAGATAGAGCTTTTCCTGTGCGAGTCGATCCTTTAGTTCGGCGATCTCGCCATAGGCCAACGCATTCTCAACTGCGATCGCCACTTGCCCCGCCGCTCGGACCAGGAAATCAACGTCTTCCAGACTGAATGAGCTCTCGACCCGGCTGCCGAGCGTCAGAACCCCCAGCGTTCGGTTTCGGCTGATCAGTGGCAACGCGAGGCCAGACTCGATGCCTTCTGCACGAACCTCGGAAGTTTCCCGCTCATTCAGGGCATCCGTTTTTGTTCCTATGACAACGGGCTTGCCGGTACTGAATACTCTGCCTATCAAGGACCCCTCGACCGGGTACAGCGAATCCTCCTCGGTAAATCCCGTGCTTTCCGGGAAGTCCCTAGCGAGTTGGCGCAATTGGCGCTGCTCCCCATC
>Ga0073928_10009348_pt1 | contig 11959 bp, 10 predicted proteins | sample PaiPotPPA55metaG_FD_76969 | JGI IMG/M metagenome (GOLD analysis project Ga0073928, IMG submission 76969) | Iron sulfur acid spring bacterial and archeal communities from Banff, Canada, to study Microbial Dark Matter (Phase II) - Paint Pots PPA... ...
CAGGGGCTGCGATGGGTGAACCCTATACAATCCGTATAGGTTCCTGCCCTCGCACGTAGCGTGGTTCGGGCGGCGCAGGCTACCTTATGTGCGGAATGGAACGGTTGAGCAATGAGGCTCTACCTGTTCAGGCAATGGTGCTACTTCATCCGAAAGAGGTGCCCCTGTGTCTTTCCGGTACAGTTTCGAAGATCTGCTAGCGCTTTTACACGGGCACGCTCCGGCGAAGGTTGACGCGGTCGCACTCCATCGTCGGCGCGTTGAGCATGGCCATCTGTCGGTGGGACTCAAAATCCACTATCTGGGCGACGGGAGTCAGTTCTCTACTCTGGTGGAAGGTCTTGGAGGAGCGCAGAGAAAAGGTTCCCTAGGGGCGGCGTCTCAACGGCAGGCACTTGTAGTCTGGCTGTCGTTCTTCTGGCGACAAGCCCGATCTGCTGCCTCATGTCTCACTGACGTCCGCGCAACCCGCCGACTGGAGAACAAACATGCAAACGCCGGTTGAGATCGATTTTCAAGGCATGAGCGCAAGGCCCGATATCCATGCTTCGATCGAGCAACACGTGGCTGCGCTGGAAGAACGCTGCGGCCGGATCACAGCTTGCGCAGTGGTGGTGAAAGCTCCTGGCGGCCATCATCGCACCAGCGGCCTTTATCAAGTCAACATCCATTTGGCGCTTCCGGACGGTCGTGAAGTCAACGTTGCACGTACGCCCCCGCGGGATGAGCGACATGCCGATCTGGCGTTCGCCATCAATGATGCGTTCAAGCACGCGCGCCGCCAGTTGCAGGATCATGTGCGCCGCATGCAAGGCCAGGCGAAGCAGCATGAGGCCCAGCCAGTCGGGACCGTGAAGAGCCTCGACAATGGAATTCTTTCGCTCGATGCTGGTGCTGACTCGGAGAGCCAGATGAGTTTCAATGATTGATTGCTGTTGGGAAACAGTAGGGTTTTGGGGAGAAATCCAACGTTCCAACGCTGCTCATCCCTGAGTCGGACGTCCGACAACTCGTCGCAAAAAAAGCGTGACTGTCCTAATTTTTGCCAGAAACCGGGCTGTCGATTGGGTTCCATCGCGTTTCCTGGGAGCTACCTTGACGGAAGGGGGGCAGGACAATGCGTTTCCAGAATCAACACGTCTGCCGACGTTGCAACCGTAAAATGCAAGAGGTCGCGAGCATCGATTCAATTGGTAGTGCTCCCGGTCTCGTCGCGTTTATATGTGTTCGCTGTGGGTCAAGCGATACCATTTTGGTCTATCCAGTAAATCGCGGTCGGGAAGTCGAGGATAGGCACCAGTGAAGGGTTTCGGCGCGCGGTGGCGAGCGGGCGCGGCGCCGCCCGAAATGCAGAGGCCAGGTTGGGATACGCGAGGAGCACGTCCCAACGGTTTTGTCGTCCATCCCGTACTCGTCTGATCTCTCATCGAATACAGCTGCCAGAGGGACTCGCTGGCTCGGCTGAGAGGACTCAAACCTGCATCGGCGCCGATGGCGAGTGCGGGCGCCACGCGGGCAACTACCCTACATCGTCGATGGCGGGGCAGCAGATACACGCGGTGACATCGTCTCGCCACAACGCTCGTACCGGCACAACCTTGTGGGCATGTCCGCAAGGGCAAGAACGCCTGCGGCGGACAGCTGTGCCCTATTCCCGACGATCAGGCGTCGACGGTTTGGCGCGCGCTCACGGTAGCCGTACCCGGCGGCTTGACATCCTTGAACACGGCAAAGCTGTCGGGTGTTTCCGGCATGACCGGGAAATGGAAGCCGCATTGCGGGCAGGGCTGCGCCAGCCGCGCCTGCTCCTGATGCAGATCGTAGGGCTTGTCCTCCGCGTGCCCGCAGCAAGGACAAACCCGGATGAGACGCGTGCTCTTGAGCTCGAAGTTCACGATGATGTCTTCCATGATCGCGCCGGTGCGCACCGCCCACTGCTTGGCATGTTTGTGATAGGTGTTCATGTGCCAGTCCTTGAGCGCCTCGAAGCTCGTCCAGAAGCTCACTTCGTTGTGCCAGGTCGGGTCGTCCGGGTGCGTCCACCAGGTCAGATGCAGGAACCCCGGCAAGGTCTTGAGGTGATGCCGCACGCCCGCGAAGACGAGCTTGAACTGCTCGTAGTCGCCCGAAGTCCGAAACCTTACCCGTTGCATGCTCTGATAGATTGCCATGATCGCTCTCCCGCTCGCGCACCTCGACGAAACCTCCAGTGCGCATGGGCGAGCAGCCTGCCGCTTGACCTGCCGGTGCAAAAGAACCGGTCCGCGAAATTTTGACAGTGCCAGCGGCGCAATCCTCGGCCTTTGCACAGGCAGTGGGCGCAGTGTGGAATCTTTCGGCGGGATTGGGCCGCCTAAAGCGGGCTTCCATCCAATGGAATCTCACACCCGCCGCAGGGTGGGCAAAATCGCGCGTCTCCAAGCGCTGCGGCAGCCGCGGCCTTTGAATGCGATTTTGCCCACGCGGGTCGGCCGTGAGGATCCCGTCCGCGTGGGCACGGCGCGAGAGATTTTTTAAGCGCGCTCCATTTGCAAAAGCGCGCCTTTCCCAGCCTATAGGCCTGCTCGAGCCGGACGTGGCGACTACAACAGTGCGCGGGCGACGCGCGCGATGCCTTCGCCTATCTGCGCTTCGGTGAGGGCGGGATATCCGAGCACCAATGAGCGTGTGCTCAAGCGCGTTTGCGTAAAATCAAATGCGACAGCCGAGCGGACCGAATAGATGCCGACACCGTGCGTGAGCGCCGTCGCCTGAACTGCAGCGGCAGTGGGCAGCGAATCCGGCAGGTGCCACATCACATGCATGCCCCCTTGATGACCCGAGACATCAACTTTGCCGAAATGCTCGCGCAACGCGCCGAGCAGGCAGTCGCGCCGCAAGCGATAGACCGATCGAACCTGGTTGAGATGGCGCGCAAACGAGCCGCTGGAAATGAAATCGGCCAGCACCGCCTGATCGAGCCAGCTTTGGCCGGCATTCAGGATTGCTTTGATCGCAATTGCCGTCTCCGCGAGCTCCATTGGCACGGCAAGATAGCCGATCCGCAACCCGGCCCCGATCGATTTGGAAAAAGTACCGAGATAGATCACGCTCGCCGAGCTATCGAGGCCGGCAAGCGCGGTGAGCGGTGGGCCGTCGAAACGAAAATCGCTGTCATAGTCGTCCTCGACCACATAGGCACCCACGCGGGTTGCCCAGCTCAGAAGCTCCATGCGGCGCCCCGAGGGCAGCGTCTCGCCGGTGGGAAATTGATGCGAGGGGGTGACATAGACGAAGCTCAACGCCCGCTCCGGGAGGTGATCGACGCAAATGCCCTCCTTATCGACCGGCACGGGGATCATCTCCGCGCCGTAGCTCTCGAAGGTGGAGAGCGCGCCGCGATAGCAGGGATCCTCGATGGCCACCGGCGTACCGGGGCGAACGAACAGGCGGGCAATGATGTTGAGCGCTTCCTGGATGCCGTTGACGATGAGAATTTGTGCCGCGCGCACATTCATGCCGCGCGCCGTGCCGAGGTGATCGGCGATGGCGTGCCGCAGCTCCAATAATCCTGCCGGATGCGGATATTCGGAGAGCGCCGAGCCCGCCGAGGCAAGCCGCTTGAGCAGCAGCCGGCGCCAGATACGGCGCGGAAAACAGTGCGGGCAGGGCCGGCCAACGAAGAAATCGAAGACGGGCTTGCGGCCGGGAGGCACCAGCTGTTGTGCCTCACCGCGGAACAGGATCGGCGGACGGCGGATCGGCCTGGCTTGCGCGGAGGACTTGGCGGCATAACCACGTAGCGGCCAGGAATTTGCATAGGCCTGGCTGACGAATGTGTGGGAACCCTTCGCCGCCTCGATATAGCCCTCGCTCGCCAGCCGGCTGAACGCTAGGAGTACGGTATTTCGGGAGACGCCGAGCTGATCGGCCAATTGCCGCGAGCTAGGCACGTAGCTGCCGGGCCGCAGTTTGCCCTCGGTAATCAGCAGGCGAACTTGCTCACTGATCTGCTCGTGCAGCGGACGGCCGCCCCCGGCCTTGATCTGGAGGGGAATTTGAGCCGCGGACGGCCCGCGGATTGCCGAGGGGGCGGCAACCTCCGCAGTCTGACCGATCGACGGCGATGTTTCCCCCGGCGCCACTCTTACACTACCCATCCTGCACCGCAGCGCTGGTTCCTCTGGTACTGTCGTTTTTTCGCTCTCCGGTCCCTTTCCGGGCCCCAACAGCTATTATCTTCTGGCGGTTGCGAATGGCAACTGGCCCCCGACTGGCCTGCCCGCAGCTGTGCGTCGCAGGTCCGATGTCTCGGTCCGAGAAGCTGCAGGAGGAAGCGATGGCAAAGAAGCGGCTCAGAGGTGTCTTCTCATTCACTGCAACCCCCACCCGCGATGACGGCGCGACAATTGATCTCGATCGCTTGCGCCCGCATTTGGATTGGCAGATCGAAAACGGTGTCCATGGCATCGCCGTGCTCGGCAGCACCGGCTCGAACGGCTCCTTTACCGAGAAGGAGCGCGAGGAGTTGATCAAGGTCGCGACCAAGCACATCAACGGCCGCGTGCCGCTCATGGCGGGAACCGGCTCCATTACGACCGACGAGGCCGTTCGCATGTCGCGGTTTGCCGAGGACGTGGGTGCCGACGCGGTCATAGTCGTGCCCATCACGTATTGGCCGCTGACCGATAACGAAGTGTACGAGCACTACAGCCGTATCGCCAAGGCGATCAAAATCCCGGTCGTTGTCTATAACAATCCTGGCACCACCGGTGTCGATATCAAGCCGCCCCTGCTCGCGCGATTGGCCGAGATTGACAACATTGTGGGCGTCAAGGAAAGCTCCGGCGATCTTTCACGGATCACGCAGATCCGCATGCTGACCAAAGGCAAGATGACCGTCTTCCATGGCTGGGAGCCGATCACCCTGCAAGGATTTTGCGCGGGCGCCGAAGGCTGGTGCCCGGGCCTGCCGAATATTCTGCCGCGCGAATGCGTCGAGTTGTTCGACCTGTGCGTCGAGAAGAAGGACCTCCGCGGCGCCAAGCAGTTGTTCGATCGGATGTTCCCGATCTGCAAGCTCATGGGCGACACAGGGTATATCCGCGTCGTGCACACCGCGCTCGATCTCATGGGGCGTTCCGTCGGCCCGCCGCGCCGGCCGTTGCGCATGCTCGATGCCGAGCACCGCGCGCAGCTGGTGACGATCCTGCAGGACCTAGGCCTGCTCGGCCGCTCGGCGGCTGCGCAAGCCGCCGAGTAGCGCCGCCGTGTGTATAACGCGCTCCGGTGATATGTACTGAGGAGGCGCGCCAGGCTCAGGTCTGCTCCCTCCCCCCTTCTGGGGGAGGGTTGGGAAGGGGGTGGTCCGGTTGGAAACTTTGAGCGCAATATCTCACGACCCGCACCCCCAACCCCTCCCCACAAAGGGGAGGGGAGTACGCCGCGTGTGCGGCACCTTTGTGCGTCAACAAAACTGGAACGTGCTCTAGCACCGGAGGGAAACAATGTCCGTGAGAAACCGCAGAGATTTTCTGAAACAGTCCGTCAGCGCGCTCGCCGCGAGCTCGCTAACGGCTGCGCCGTCATTCGCGCAGTCCGGGCCGGTGAAAATAGGCGTGCTGGCAGCCCGCTCGGGGGTGCTCGCAAGCATCGGCGAATGCGCCCTCACTACCGTTCAATGGTGGGCGGACCGCGTCAACCAGTCCGGCGGTATTCTCGGCCGCAAGGTCGAGCTGGTAGTCGAGGAAGAGGGCAATGCAAAGGAAACGGTCGAGCGCTTTCGCAAGCTTGCCCTGCGCGACAACGTGGAAATGATCACCGGCTTGATCTCCACCGGCAACGGCCTCTCGGCCGGTCCGATCGCCGAGGAGCTCAAGACAATCTGGGTGTCGTGGGACGCAACCACGCAAAAAGACGTGGTCGAGACTCTGCCCAATCCGAAATACGCCTTCCGCAGCACCGACAACGAGATCGAAGGCCTCATGGCCTCGCTGCTGACGGTCAGGCTTTTCAGGGGCAAGATCAAAACCGTCGCCAATCTCGGCACTGATTATTCCTATGGCCGCAACATGTGGGACACGTTCATGGCCATGATGAAGAAATACGACATGAACGTCACGCCGGTCGCCGACCTGTGGGTCAAGGTCGGCACCACCGACCTCACGTCCTTTGTCGCGTCGCTGCAGCAGGCCAACCCCGACCTGATCATGTCGTCGCTGCTGTTCACCGATACCTTCATCTTCATGAAGCAGGCGCACGCGGCGGGCCTTACCAAGAGTGCAAAGCTCGTCATGCCAGCCGCCGGCTTCCAGCTCAACGAGCTCAAGAAGGAGTTTACTCCCGAGGGGATGATCCTCGGACACAACTCGATGTATTTCGAGGCTCCCAACGCGACGCCACTGCTTAAAGACTTCGTGAACTTCTACCGGCAGAAAACAAAACTGTTCCCGCATTTCGAGGCGGAGCGCGCCTATTCCGCGGCGGAGTCCTGGAAGGCAGGCGTGGAGAAGGCCGCCAAGCAGAACGGGGGACAGTGGCCGAGCAAGGAGGCCATCGCCAAGGCGATGGAAGGCATCACCATTCCGTCATTGGGCGGCGATTTTTCCTGGCGAGAGGACCACATCCCGGATTGCAACTTCTACATGGGGATCACGACCCACAAGAATCCGTACGACATCGTGACGATCGACCCGGTCTTCACGCTTGATACGCGTGAATATCAGAAGCCGTCCGGGGCCGACTTCTACAAATGGATCGAGGCCAAGAAGTTCAAGGATCTCTAGAGCGCGTTTCGATGAAATCGAATTGCGTCTGCGCTGTAGGGGGGCAAAGGCGCGCGCGATTTTGCATGCGCGGAAGACGGGGAGTTGGCGCGCCTTTGCCCACACCCTACAGCTCATTCGAGCGGAACGAGGCCTAATTTAGCATGCGCTAGCCGAGGAGGGATCTGCTGTCGGGCGTCAATATCCTGATCAGTGGCGTATTCAACGCCGCCGTTCTGTTTCTGGTCGCCGCTGGGCTGCAAATCGTCTTCGGTGTTCAGAAGATCGTCAACCTCGCTTGCGGCTCCTTCTACGCGCTGGGCGCCTATTTCGGCATCACTGCGCTTGCGTGGGCGGTGAAGCTCGAGCTGCCGGTCGCCACTTTCGTTCCGATCCTGATTGCCAGCGGATTGCTGCTGGCAGTCGTGCTTGGGCCAATAATCGAGCGGCTGCTTCGCTTCATCTACCATCGTGACGAGCACTTTCAACTCCTGCTGACCTTTGCGCTGGTTCTGGTGTTCGAGGATCTCATCAGGATCTTCTGGGGTGCTTCCCCGCTGCAAACCAACAATATTTATTTCGCATTCGGAGAGTTGCGCCTGGCGCACAATCTTGCGATCCCGAACTACAACCTCATCGTCATCGGGATAGCGCTGGCGATCAGCCTGGGGGTCGGGTGGTTTCTGCAGGCCACGCGCTTCGGCAAGATCGTTCGAGCGACCGCCGAGAATGCGGCCATGTGCGAGGCGCTCTGCATCGACCTCTCGAAAGTCTATGTCGCAGTCTTCACCTTGGGTGTCGCGCTTGGAACCGTGGGAGGGGCGCTGGTCGTTCCGGCCACCGCAGCGTCGCTCGATATGGGCGTCGAGCTGATCGTCGATGCGTTCGCGGTGGTAATCATCGGCGGGCTGGGCAGCATGCCTGGCGCGCTCGTCGGCGCTCTGGTGGTCGGGCTGATCCGCGCCGCGGCGATCTGGCTCTATCCCGAGTTCGAGATGCTGGCGATCTACGTCATTGTGATAGCGGTGCTGATTCTGCGGCCGCGCGGCTTGCTCGGGAAGAGCGCATGAGCGTTGCAAGCCTGAATGCCTCGCTTCCGGCGACCAGCCGGCATGGCGCGAGGTTGGTCTACGTCGTGCCGCTCGTCGGAGCGCTGATAATTGCCGCGTTTCCCTATATGGCCGGCCCGCATTACGCGATCCTGATGTTCTCGGCGATGGGATTTGCCATCGCGCTCATGGGGCTCAATCTGCTGTTCGGATTCACCGGCCTGTTGAGCTTCGGGCACGCGATGTTTCTCGCCGTCGGCGCCTATACAGCTGCCTATTTGACTTCCGCCAAAATGATGACTCTGGAAGTGATCCTGCTGACTGCGGCGGTGGCAGCCGTCGTCGTGGCGGTGCCGATCGGTTTGCTGTGCATCCGCTACGTCAAGATCTATTTCAGCATGCTCACGCTGGCGTTCAGCATGCTGCTCTACTCGTTTCTGTTCAAATTCTATCCGATTACCGGCGGCGACGAGGGGTTGCGCATCAGGCTGCCGGCGCCGCTGTTGATCGATCTATCGAAGCTCGACACCGTCACGATCCTGACCGGGCCCATGTACTTCTACGTGTTCGGCATGTTGGTTGTGCTCACTTTTCTGATGTGGCGCCTCACCCATTCCGCCTTCGGGCTCGGGCTGCGTGCCATCCGCGAGAACGAGCAGAAGGCACAATATCTCGGGGTCAATGTGCAGCGCTACCGGCTCCTCGCCTTCATCATCGCGGGCGCCTATGGCGCGCTTGGCGGCGTCATCGTCGCAATACCGGTGGGCCTCGCCGAGCCGAGCCTCGCCTACTGGGTACAGTCGGGCAACCTGGTGTTCATGCTGCTGCTCGGCGGCTACACCAATTTCTTCGGGCCGGTCCTCGGCGCGATCGTGTTCATCTTCTTCCAGGACCAGCTGATGTCCTATACCGAATACTGGCGGCTCACCTTCGGCGTTCTGCTGGCCGTTGTCGTCATCTTCTTCCCCAACGGCCTGATGGGCGTGGTCGATCTGCGCCGCGTGTGGTCGACATGACGATCCTGCGGGCCATCGAGGTGCGAAAGTTCTTCGGCGCGTTCTGCGCGCTCGACGGCGTGAGCCTGGTCATCGGCGAAGGCGAGCACGTCTCGATCATCGGGCCGAACGGCGCCGGCAAGACCACTCTGGTCAACGTGCTCACCGGGCTGCTTCGGCCCAGCGCCGGCACGGTCTCGTTCAAGGGACACGATATGGACCGGCTCGATCCGTTGCGCTTGTCGCGTCTCGGAATGGCCCGGTCATTCCAACTGGTCAACATATTTCCTCAGCTCAGCGTGCGGGAGACGATCGCGGTCGCGGCCATTTCCAGTCTCGGCATGGGCGGGCGCGCCTTTGCGCCGCTGCGCAACAACCGCTCCGTGTGGGAGATCGTCGAACGTGTCGCCGGCCTGTTCGGCTTGGCGGGCAAGCTGAACCAGCCGGCGAGAAGCCTGTCGCAAGGCGACAAGAAGCTGCTGGATGTTGCGAGCGCCTTTGCGCTCAATCCCGAAATCATCCTCCTGGACGAGCCCACCAGTGGGGTGAGCACGGCGGAAAAAACCACGATCATGCAGGTGCTGGTTCGGGCGGCCAAGGAGACCGGGATCAAGGCCATCATTCAGGTCGAGCACGACATGGACATCGTGTTCGGTTATTCGAGCCGCATCATCGCGGTGCATAACGGGAAAATTCTCGCCGACGGCACTCCGGAAATGATCCGCGCGCGCAAAGACGTCATGGCAACCGTGGTCGGGAGGCCCTGACCGCCGTGCTGGAGGTGTCCGATCTTGCCGTGGAGATTCAAGGCAGCGAGATCCTGCGCGGAGTCAGCTTCAACGTTGCCGCGGGCGAGCTGGTTTGCCTGGTCGGCCGCAACGGCGCTGGGAAGACGACGACCCTGCGCACGGTCATGGGCTATGTGACGCCGCGGGCGGGCGCTATCCGCCTTGCCGGTACGGATCTGAGCGGGAAATCCACCCTTAAGCGTGCGCGCCTCGGCATCGGTTATTCACCCGAGGACAGCGAGGTGCTGGGCGAGCTGACAGTTGCTGAAAATATAGAGCTGCCAACCTGGACGCGGCGGACCGAGAAATCCGCCCATGAGCGAGTCGAGCTCGCTTTTCAAGTATTTCCCAATCTTCGCCGATATGCGGCGCGGCCGGGAACGCATTTGTCAGGCGGGGAACGCAAGATGCTCTCGATTGCACGCACGCTTGCCCTCGACGCGAAAGTGCTGCTGCTGGACGAGCCGTTCGAGGGGCTCTCGCCGGCGATCATTCCGGGGATTCGCAGCTCGGTGCACGAGATCGTGCGTCTCGGCCGCACTGTGTTGATCGCCGAATCGGAGCTGCAGCATGTGCCCGACTATGCCGACAGGATCTATGTCATCGAGCGCGGTGAGATCGTCTTTGGTGGCAGCCTCGAGCAAGCGCACCGCGACCCCACAGTCCACCGCATCATCGGTGCGACGGTTTAGCGCTATGCGTCACACTTGATGTGAGACCCGCCCCTACACGCGAGTACACGCGAGGAAGCGCATCGCCTTCAGGCGGCCATGACGCCGACTTCAGTGAGCAGCGTCTTGAGCCGTGTGCGGTCCTCGTCCTTGAGCATGCGCAGCGGCCGGCGCGGCGGTCCGACCGGGCGCCCGAGTATCTCGAGACCGGAATGCGCAACCCGGATGTGGGATTTGGTGCAGATGATGTCGCAAAGGGGGAACAGCTTGTCCCACATGGTCTGCGCCGCCGGCGCATCCCGATTCTCTACGGCCGCACCAAAGAACTTCATGGCCAGGTTCGGAACAAAGTTCGTGCATACCGGCGCCCACCCGGATGCACCAGCCATGAAAGCTTGCAGGCTGCTCGACTCCCACCCCGCAATCAGCGTGACCTGATCGCCGGTCAAGAGCCGGATCGCAGTGATGCGCGTGAGATCGCCGGTGCTCTCCTTGATGCAATTGCAGTTGTCGAGCTTGGTCAGCCGCGCCAGAAAGTCCGGCTTCATGTCGACGCCGGTTGTCCATGGATTGTTGTAAATGCAGATCGGGATCTTGATCGATTTCGAAACGCGCTCGTAGTGCTCGAGCACCTCGTCCGGGGTCAGCGGCCAGTACGAGACCGGCAGCACCATGACGGCATCGCAACCGGCATCCTGTGCATGCTTGGAGAGCGAGATGCAGGCCGTCGTGGTGCGCGCACCCGTACCGGCGACGAGCGATATGCGCCCGTCGATGTGCTTGGCGGCAATCGCGGTTGCCTTTTTCATCTCTTCATCGCTGAAAGAGCCGTTGCCACCGGTGCTGCCGAAGATGCAAACGCCGTGCACGCCGTTCTCGATCTGGTAGTCGATCGCGGTACGGAATGCCTTTTCGTCGATCTCCTCGCCGTCGTCCTTGGTGGCAGTCGGCACGAAGGTGAAAACTCGCGACCAGAATTCGTTCCTTTTCAACACAACGCAACCTCCTGTTTCATGCTGGTTTCCGCGGCATCGCGCCAGGCTCACGTAGCGGCGGCGAGGGGTCCCCAAAAACGCAAAGCGTTTTTGGGGTGCCCCCATTGCCTCATCCTTTTGCGCGTGCAGTTCCCCGCGGCACGGGTGCCTTGACTTTGCTTATCACCGCGTCGTTGAACCAAACAGTACCAGGGCGTAAATGATTGTCGGTGCCAGTTTCCTTCACCCCATGCGCGTGACTTTAGGCCTTGCGCCACAGCGCATTCCGCTCGAATAGGTCCGTAGGGGTAGAGTCGAAGAAGGGCGCGGTGACTTGGGGCCGTTCGGCATCGTTCCGTTTCCCTTCTCCGCTCATCGAACCGGACGTGCAGATTTCCCCCATCCGGCTCTCCGACCAGCTTCACGCCAAAGCCCACGGCTTGGGTCGCACGGCTTGCTTGGCACATAGACTTAATACTCCAAGCTCGCCGAACACGATCTCTCGAGAGAACCGTGCGGTCCCGCGCGACGGAACCTTGCAACGCCTGACCAGGAAGCGCTGCACACGCGTCATCACGTGATTGTCGATGGCGCGATATGCAGGCGTGCAGGTGCCATATGCGGTCAATCTTGGTGGCCATGATGAAATCGTTCTCATGCAATCCCTTGATCTTCTTGGTCTGCAGAGAGACCGTGGCATTGCCCCAACCGAAGATGATATTCGGATGATGGCCTTCAG
>Ga0073928_10009350_pt1 | contig 11955 bp, 9 predicted proteins | sample PaiPotPPA55metaG_FD_76969 | JGI IMG/M metagenome (GOLD analysis project Ga0073928, IMG submission 76969) | Iron sulfur acid spring bacterial and archeal communities from Banff, Canada, to study Microbial Dark Matter (Phase II) - Paint Pots PPA... ...
GTCCCACGCCCGATCCAGCGTCTTTGGCAGCAGGTGCTTGCGGATACGCTCGCTTGGCGTGAGTTCGAATGTCTCGGTTGCCGCGTAGTAGCGGGGCAACTGGTAGGTTGCAAGGCGAGGGCTGTATCAGCCCTTGTGCAAGACGAATCACGTCGAGCTGATCGCCCAGGCCGCGCTTCTCGAAACAGCGCGAAAATCCGCCACGCTTCTGGCGCTGATCAATGATTTGTGGCAATCTATTATTGCATAACAATATTACATTGGCGAAAATTAATATACAAGTAGTACAATCTTCGGGTAATCGCTAGGCTGCGAAATCCTGGGGTTTCCACTAGCCCAGCTATCTAAAGCGCGGTTGGTGGCGTTCGCGGGGTTGTCGCGGATGCGCAGCAGCCGACTGGCGAAGCCGGGAGTGGGGCCGCGCACTGATTGTGCAAAGCGCTGTTGCGGACGGACGGTGCGTGCCATCTCGCGCTTCAGGCGGTGGGTGCGAAAGCTGACCCGCCGGTGGATTGCCGGCATTGAGACAAGAAATAAGCCGAGTTATGACCTTTATCTATATGGCTGACCCTGCACGCGGCGACCAGTGGGCACGCTACTTTGCGGAGCAAGCTCCCGACATCAGGTTTCGGATCTGGCCTGACATTGGCGATCCGGAAGAGGTGCGCTACCTTGCGGTCTGGAAGCCGCCCGCAAACATCACTTCAATGTTTCCAAATCTCGAGGTCATTTTTTCGGTCGCTGCGGGGATCGACCATATCGACCTTTCGGCTTTACCCGACAACGTCCCTCTGGTGCGTATGATTGAGCCGGGCATTGCCGACGGCATGATCGAGTACGTCACTCACGCGGTGATCTCGATCCATCGGAACTTCCTTGAGTACGACGCGTCGCAGGCCCAATCCTTATGGAAGCCGTTACCGGTTCGCGCCGCCGCTGACATCCGCGTTGGAATACTGGGGCTAGGAAATCTCGCGAAGGCGGCGCTTTCACGGCTGACGCTGTTTGGCTACCCGTGCGCAGCATGGAGCCGGTCTGCGCACGACGTTTCCGGCGTGGAGTGCTTTGCCGGTCCCGAAGGACTTGGCGCGTTTCTCGAAAGAACCGACATACTTATCTGTCTACTTCCTCTCACTGAACAGACACGCGGCATCCTCAACGAATCACTATTGTCGCGACTGCCCCGTGGCGCTTCCCTCGTGCAAATGGGGCGTGGCGGGCATCTCGATCAGGATGCCCTATTACATCGACTTGACGGGAACCACCTTCACAGCGCCTACCTTGACGTGACAGACCCGGAGCCACTGCCTGCTGACCATCCGTTGTGGCGACATCCAAGAATCAGAATCACACCGCATGTGGCAAGCAAGACGCGACCGGAATCGGCCGTCAACGCAGTGCTCGAGAACCTTCGTCGCCATCGGGCAGGAGAGCCGTTGCCTGGACTCGTCGATCGACAGCGAGGGTATTGACCGCGGCGCCAAAACTGTCGCGAAGAAGGGGCCATTGGATTACTGGTCCATTGTTCGGTCTTCGTAGCCATGCGTTCTCATGCTGGAAAACCGTCAGGCATGCGAAGCAGTATTTCTAAATCAGCCTCTCAGGTATCAAGTCCCGTCGCACTTTCCACCCGTATGACGGACCCACCGTCCGGTCGGGGCAGCAGCGATAACGCAGCGGTCAAAACCTCAAAAGCGCCACTGTCCGGTGTGAAGGAGGCCACGGCCAACCTGCGTCACGGACGTGCATCCGAGCATGCCCATTGTCGACATCATTTCCTTTCGCAGGATTTCAATACTTTTTTCTACGCCAGCCTCGCCGTTTGCGGCGAGTCCGTAGGCATAGCCTCGTCCGATGAGACACGCTTTGGCCCCCATCGCAAGCGCCTTGACGATATCCTGGCCACGTCGGATCCCGCCATCCATCATGACCACGGCTTTATCATTCACCGCGTCGACGACCGGACCCAGCGCCATGATGGACGAGATCGCTCCGTCCAGTTGCCGGCCGCCGTGATTGGAGACGACGATACCGTCCGCGCCGTAGTTCACCGCCATGACAGCGTCTTGGGGAGAAAGAATCCCCTTCAGAACCAATGGACCGTCCCACATCGAACGGATTGCCTTGAAACTGTCCCACGTCAGGTTTTTCGCAATCATCCCGCCGCCGGCTTTGGCCATGATCCGCTTGAAATTGCCCTTTCCGCCCGGCAAGCTGCCGAAGCTGAGCTTTGGCCCCATCAAGACGTCCTGCATCCACCGCAGCCGCGTCAGCATGTCGATGATGTTCGACGGTTTTACCTTGGCCGTGTAGGTGTAACCGTGGCGAACGTCCCGCTCACGTGTTGCAGGAATCGCACAATCGACCGTCAATACCAGAGCCCTGCATCTCGCTGCCTTGGCGCGGCGGATGAGTTCCTGATAGTGGCCCGGCTCATTCATCACATAAAGCTGGAACCAGATGGGGTTTTTGCGCGCTGCAGTGACATCCTCGACCGAAGACACAGCCGCCGTGGAAAGACAGGAGGTAATACCGCAAGCTTCCGCCGCTTTCGCCGTGGCGATGTCCCCGAGCCGGGAAAGCACGCCGAGCGAGCCGACGGGCCCGCAGATCAGAGGCATCGACAGTTTCTCGCCAAAAATCGTCGTGCTTAGGTCAATCTCGCTAACATCACTCAAAACGGGCGGGACGAAGCGCAACTGGGCGAAGTCCGACATATTCGCCGTCAGCGTGAGCTCGTCGTGCGTTCCGCCGTCCAGGTAGTCGTAGAGCAGACGTGGCAGACGCTTCTTCGCGAGCGTCTGCATGTCGCGTATGTTGATTGGGGTCACCGGATCACTCAGTTGCGGAAGCTCGGGTCGATACGATCGCAGAGACGCAGCAGGGCTGGCCAGTCCCTCTTCGTGCCAGCACGGTTTGGCTTGTCGAAATGGGCCGCAGTGGCTTCGGCTGGTTCGTCGTCGCATTCATAGACGTCGTCGCCGCCGGCCATCGCAGCAACCTGAATCTGGCAAGCCAGTTCAAGGAAATACATGAGTTCGAAAGCTTCGCGCACTTCAGCGCCGCCGGTGAGCAGGCCATGATTTCTCAGAATCAGGACCTTGTAGTTCGCAAGGTCGCGGCCGAGACGTTCCTCTTCACTCTGGTTGGTGGCAGTACCGGCGAAGTCGTGATACCCGATGCGCTTGTGGAAGCGCATTGCATGCTGTGACAAATTTCGCAATCCACGCTTTTGTGCGGACACGGCCGCGCCCGCCTTCGTGTGAACGTGCATGACGCACTTAAGATCCGGACGGATCTTGTGAATGCCGCCGTGGACAATAAAGCCCGACGGATTGACGCCCAAGCCCGTGGGATCTTCAACGACCTCGTTGTCGAAGTTGACGACGCACAAGTTCGAAGCAGTGACTTCTTCGAAGGAGAGGCCGTACGCGTTGATCAGATAGTGCCCGGGACGATCCGGGATTTTGGCCGAGAGGTGCGCGTAGATCTGGTCCGCCATGTTGAAGTGGACACACAGGCGAAACGCCGCTGCCAGATTGACACGCTGTTGCCACTCTTCGGCGGAAACGCGCTGTTTCACCTCGGTGAAAGTGAGCTGCAGGTTGTCTACCATTTCATTCATTTCAGTTCTCCCAAGATGCCCGATAAGTCAGGTGATTGACCGTGCGACCTTCAAAGTTCGGCACGAACTCCAGTCGACAAGTGATCACAACAATTGCATTACGATAATGCAGTTGATACAAAACCATCAATTATGGGTTAACACTGTATACTAATTAATCGACATGCAATAGACTATGATTCATTAAGATAATTTTGAGTCTCCGGACAATCGGGCGCGCCGATCCTTTTGCGTTCCGAAGGGGAGGCTGAATGCGCGGTTATTAAGCGATTGAATCCCATGAGGCATCGACGGTTTGGATGAGTGACGATCGCATTGCGATCATCATTGATCCCATTGCAGAATTGTTCGTCATGCGACGTAGGTGGAACCGGATCTTGTGCACTTTCAACCTTTGCGACGTGTTGACGGAAAGACGCGCGCGCTTTCGCTCATGAGTTCTTCTATGAACAGCGCAATCCTGTATCTCAGCGGCGACGATGTGCGATCGCTCAACATCAGCCCGGCACAGGCGCGCGATGCCGTACGGGAAGCTTTCGAGCGACACTTTGATGGGAAGAGCCAAAGTCTCAAGAAAGCGTCGCTTGCGCTCGGTCCCGGTCATGGTTTCCAGACCATGGTTGCTGCAGATGCCGGCGCCGGTATCGCGACCGTGAAGTGGGTAGCAATGGCTCAGGTCGAACCGAACAGCAAAAGGGCCGGGATCAACGGCGTGATCTGTGTCAGCGACTACACGACGGGAGAACCAGTTGCCTTGATGGACGGCAACGAGATCACACTCATCCGGACGGCTGCTCTTTCTTCAGTCGCCGCTTCCTTGATGGTGACGGAACCGCCGAAAAGCATTGGCATGATCGGCTGCGGCATGCAGGCGGTTGCGCACCTCGATGCATTTCGCGATCTTTTTCCATCCCTGGCGCACGTGTATGCGTTCAGCAAGAGGAAGTCGTCGTCGGACAAGTTTGTTGATACTGCGCGGGACACAGGATTGACGGGCGAAGCGACGGACTCGCCGGAGCCGGTTCTCGAGAACTCGGACATTATTATTACAATGGTACCGGGCGGCCCAGGCCTTGTTCCTTTCCTTGACGCAAACCGTCTGAAGAGCGAGGTGTTTGTTTCTGCCGTCGATCTTGGCCGAAGCTGGATTCCCGAATCCTTCCCCGCGTTCCAGTTCCTTGCGACCGACAGCCTCACACAAGGACGCGCTCCCTTCGATATCAACGGCGAACCAGTCAACACCGCAAAATTCCACACGGATCTGACCGGACTGGCCGGTGAGAAGCCTGCGCCGGTTGCGGGACGCAAGCTGTTCTGCTTTAAGGGTTACGCACTCGCTGATCTCGCGCTGGCCAATCTCGTTCTGAAACTTGCCAAAGAGCAAGGCGGAGTGGGTGTGGAGTTGTCGCGGTGATATCCAGAACCTGAGAAACGACAATCCTTCGACGAGGGATTTAAGTACAATTTAGGAATCCTTTTTAGCATAAGAAATCGATCAAATTTTCTCACCTCAACTTTGCATGGTTAACTATGTCTGCAAGCCAACTGTTTCCCAAAGCTATCAATGAGACCGTGCTGTCCCACGCGCCGGGAAGTCCGGAGCGGATCGCACTGACCGCAGAACTGAAGACGCAGCAAGGCTGTGTCCTCGAAATCCCTGCGGTCGTCGACGGCAAGCGTATCACCAGCGGTAACCTGAACGATGTGCGGGAGCCTCACGCGCATGAACGAGTGCTCGCCCGGGTCCACAGCGCCGATACTGCCACTACCAACGCAGCTATCGACGCCGCCGTGGCGTCCCAACGCGACTGGAGTCGCGCCACGCTGGCGGAGCGTTCTGCGGTGTTCCTGAAGGCGGCGGACCTGCTGTCCGGTCCCTGGCGCGCGAAGCTCAATGCCGCGACGATGCTGGGCCAGAGCAAGACCGCTTATCAGGCTGAGATTGACTCGGCTTGCGAACTTATCGATTTCTTGCGCTTCAATGTGCAATTCGCGCATGAACTGGCTGCCGGTCAACCGATTTCATCGCCAGGGATGCGCAATCACCTTGAATACCGTCCGCTCGAAGGATTCGTCTATGCTGTAACACCTTTCAATTTCACGGCCATCGGCGGCAACCTCGCACTTGCACCGGCATTGATGGGCAATACCGTGGTGTGGAAGCCCGCTGCCACGGCTTCGCTGTCGAATTTCCTTTTCATGGAATTGCTCGAGGCGGCGGGACTGCCCAAGGGCGTCATCAACTTCGTGCCTGGTTCGGCGGTTGCCGTCAGCAACGCCGTGCTGGCGCGTCCGGAGCTGGCTGGAGTCCACTTCACTGGCTCGACGGCTGTGTTCGACACGCTGTGGGGTGAGGTAGGCCGCAACGTGTCGCGCTACCGAAGCTACCCGCGCCTGGTGGGAGAGACCGGTGGCAAGGACTTCGTCCTCGCGCATGCATCTGCGGAAGTCGAAGCACTCGCCGTGGCGCTGCTGCGTGGCGCATTCGAATACCAAGGCCAGAAGTGCAGTGCAGCGTCCCGGGCTTATATCCCTGCTTCGCTCTGGCCGAAGGTGCGCGAGCGTCTCCTGGCGATGCTCGACACAATCCGCATGGGCGATGTAACCGACTTTACGAACTTCATGGGCGCCGTGATCGACCGCCGCGCCTTCGACCGTATCCACGGGCACCTTCAGCGCGCTGCAGACGATCGTGGTGTCAAGGTGCTGACAGGGGGCAAGGCTGAAGACACCGTTGGTTACTTCATCAGGCCGACTGTGCTGGAGGTCGACGACCCACACCATTCGCTTATGGAAACCGAACTGTTCGGTCCGGTACTGAGCGTCTATGTGTACGCGGACAACCAGTGGCCGGAGGTGTTGACGCTTGTTGACGGAACCAGTCCGTACGCGCTGACCGGCGCGATCTTCGCCACGGACCGGGCTGCCATAGCGCAGGCATCCGATGCATTGCGCTTCGCGGCCGGCAATTTCTATATCAACGACAAGCCCACGGGTGCCGTCGTTGGCCAGCAGCCGTTTGGCGGAGCGCGTCGTAGTGGTACCAACGACAAGGCTGGTTCGGCGCTCAACCTGCTGCGCTGGGTGTCGCCACGCACGGTTAAGGAGACGTTCGTGCCTTCCACGGACTACAGGTATGCCTATATGGCGGACTGACCAACCATATCGCGCCCGAAATTTTTCCAGACCATCGAGTAGCCTGCAATTCATTCAACAATTCTTCACTATCTAGACGAAAGGTTGAATGCGAAGGCGCGTTCTTCCTGGGCAGTGGGGCCGAAGATTGCCGAACTCAGCAATCGGGCTCCTCGCTGAATTTAAAGGATTCCCCCAAGGGTTGTTGCTTTCTAAGGGTGGGTGTTACCTCACCATAAACGACCGTCGAAGTTTGAGTCGGTCGCGTCGATATCACGGTCGAGCGCACCATCCTTGTGTCCGCAATACGTCCTACGCTAGGTCACTTGATTTCGACACTCGAGATGGCGGGTAGGCAGAGCAACTTGGCGGACACAGACACTAAAAGATCAGTCAAAAATTAGCAGGTTAGACATGCCAGCGTTGACGTTTAGAGCGAAGTTATGGAGTGCGGTGGCGTTTGCGGTATTGGGATTGGTTACCATGGCTGTGGCTGGAGCCATGGAGGAGCACTCCATCTTGCTGGATCAGCGACGGCTCGCGATGGAAGAGCAGGTCGACTCTGCTCTCAGTGTGGTCAATCACTATGTGAGTCAGAGCCAAATTGGCCAGACGACAGTGGAGGATGCCAAGGCTGCTGCGATCGCACAATTGCGGCTGATCAGATACGGGAGAACGGGCTATATATCGATTGTCAACTCGGAGCCGCGACAATTTTTATCACCTCTGTCGCCGAAGTGGGAAGGCAAGCTTGTTGATTTCGTTGACCCCAATGGTAAGCACCTGGTGCCTGAGATCGTGAAGCATGCCAAGGACAAGACATATATAACGTATTACACGTGGGCGCGTCTGGACTCAAGCGACACGCGTCCAGTGCCAAAGATGACTTTTGGGAAGTACGTTAGTGCGTGGGACTGGACGGTGTATACCGGCGACTATATTGACGACATTGATGAAGAGTTCCAGAAAATTCTGCTGCGATCGCTTTCGGTTGCCGCCGCGATTGCGATCGCCCTCATTGTCGCTATGGGGCTAGTAGTCCGCAACGTCCTTAAAGCGATCGGCGGTGATCCCGTTTATGTGGCTCAAATTTGTGAACGCATCGCATCGGGAGACGTAAGCGAGCCGGTAAAACTGTCAGGAGACGACACTACAAGTCTCCTTCATTCGATGGGAGGGATGCAGACACGCCTATCGTTTGCGATACAGCGGATTCGCTTGAGTGCGGATGAAATTACCTCGGCATCGCGGGAGATCGCTGACGGAAACATGGACCTTTCGTCGCGAACAGAAGAGCAGGCGGCGTCGCTTGCCGAAACGGCGTCGAGCATGGACCAGTTGACATCAACTGTTCGCCGGAATGCCGAAAATGCGCAACAAGCAAATCGTCTGGTACTGGCTGCGTCACAGACCGTGCATGCTGGGAACAAGGTGGTTTCCCGTGTCATAGAGACGATGCACGGGATAGCCTCAAGCTCTGAACGTGTCGAGAACATCATCGGAGTTATCGAGGGTATCGCATTCCAGACAAATGTCCTTGCGCTCAACGCGTCAGTCGAGGCCGCGCGTGCCGGCGAACACGGCCGAGGTTTCGCCGTTGTCGCGTCTGAGGTTCGAAACCTGGCGCAGCGTTCAGCGAGCGCCGCCAAAGATGTAAAGACGTTGATCGATAGTTCGAGTGGAAAAGTCGCGACCGGAGAGACCTACGCTCGTCAAGCTGGCGACGCGATGGACGCTATCCTTCAAGAGGTGTCGAGAATAACCTCAATCATGGAAGAGATATCTTCTGCGTCGGCCGAGCAGAGTCGGGGAATTGAGCATGTGGGTCTTGCTGTTGCGCAGATGGACATGGTGACGCAGCGAAACGCGGCGCTCGTGGAGGAGTCGACTGCTGCGACGAGCGCACTTGCGGATCAAGCTTCGGATCTGCGGCTGGCCGTTAGCGCATTCAAGGTTTGATACAGGGGCTCCGCCCGGGCCCACTGAGAACCGGTGCCGGCAGTCGTAGCCCTTTGCGACTAGACGATCGGAGAGCGCGATCCACGGACGAACGCTGAAACGAATATCCACGGGTGCAGGGCACGGCGGCGGAGGTACTTGATTGCGACGCCTCACGCTGAAGACTACTCACCAGAACGCATTCTCGTTGAGCGAGCCACACGCATCAATGCAGCAGTAGCAGACGGCAATGCACGATTGATGTCGGTTGGATAGCTCATTTTTAAAAGTTATTGGACAGAGTTTCGCGACCCGATGAACGTTTTGAACTTGCTGGGGTGAAAAAATGGATGAGGAAGGCAGCAGCATGAACGGCGCCAGGATGCTGGCACCCGGCCTGAAGGGTTTCCCGCACGGCCAGGCGCCGCTGTCGAGCGCCGAGATCGGCGGGCTCGGATGGAACGTGCTCGACGGCCGGCTGCCCCTGCCGCTGGCGGTGCTCAAGCGAACGGCGCTTGAACACAACCTGCGATGGATGCAGCAGTTCGTCCGCGACCGCGGCATCGACCTGGCGCCCCACGGCAAGACGACGATGTCTCCACAACTCTTCGCGCGCCAGCTCGATGCGGGCGCTTGGGGGTTGACACTCGCCAACGTTACGCAGCTCGCGGTCGGCGTGGCCGCCGGCGCGCGGCGCGCGCTGATCGCCAACCAGGTGTTCGGGGACGACGACCTCGCCGGCATACAGGCGATGCTCGAGGCGCACGCCAACCTGCGCATCGTCTTCCTCGTTGACTCGCAGGCGCAGCTGGCGCTGATCGAGTCGTGGTTTGCGGCCCATCCGGGCAGCGTGCCGTTCGAGGCCATGCTGGAGATCGGCGTGTCCAACGCGCGCACCGGCTGCCGCACGCACGACGAGGCGGTGGCGCTGGCGCGCGGCTTGCACGCGAGCGCGGCCGTGCGTCTCGTCGGTATTGAGTGCTACGAGGGCCTCGGTGTGACGGGCCGTACAGAATGCGACACGCCGTATGCCGCCGCGCTGATGGACCGTGTCGAGGCAATCGCCCGCTATTGCGATTCAGAACGTCTGTTCGATACTGACGAGGTGCTGGTTTCCGCCGGTGGCTCGTCGATCTTCGACCTCGTTGCCGGGCGCCTGAAGCCCGCACTCGGCCGGCCGGTGCGCGGGTTGCTTCGCTCGGGCTGCTACGTCACGCACGACCACGGCCACTGCCGGCGAATGGTGACGGAGGTGCAGGCGCGTTGCGGCTGTGCTGATTCCCTGCATCCGGCACTCGAGGTGTGGACTCACGTGCAGTCGCGTCCCGAACCCGGCCTCGCCATCCTCGCCGTCGGCCGGCGCGACATTTCGTTCGACATCGAGATGCCGATCCCATTCGCTCGGGTGCCGCGTGGTTCGCTGGTGCCCCAGCCGATACCACTGAGCTGGAAGGTCACCGCGCTCAACGACCAGCACGGCTACCTGCGCTGGGATTCTGACCATGAAGGCGCCGCGCCAGTGGTGGGCGAGCGCGTTGGCCTCGGCATCTCGCACCCCTGCACCACCTTTGACAAGTGGCACTGGATGCCGGTGGTCGAGGACGACTACCGCGTGACCGACGCGGTGACGATGCACTTCTAACGACGAGCGAATCGACCTCCGTGCTCGCAGGCAAGTCTGGCCGTGAGTTCACAGCATGGCTCGGTCCCGTACCTGGGCGAGCCGCACTTCGCCAAAAATGGTTACCGGTAGACCCCAGCCCAGCGTGCGCTCGATACCGTAGAACATCTCGACGACTTCCATCTTGCCGGTCAGAACGGCGAACAGGGCGCGCTCCCCTTCTTCATGGACCGCGAATTCACCAGCGCACGGACGCAGGTCTGCGGACGTCTTCCCGAGATGCTCCAGTTCGTTGTCAGGGAGTGTTGAGAACAGAGGAAGCGCCCGGATGTCATCGATTGTCAGCATGGCTTTGTGCAAACACGCAAGTGAGGTGAAGCTCGGTCCACGGGATTTCTGGCCATCGGCCCGGAAAAAATGCTCGAGCAAACGGCTCAGCTACTTACCGTTCGATCCGAGGCGGGCGCGTCGACAATTTCTTTGCCGCTACGACATCTGTACCTGGCCTCGATAAGAACTACCCAGGGAAACGGGTAAGCGTATCGCCGAGTGGCCTGTGCGAGCGCATTGTTGTTAGCTAATGCTTGTTCGAGAGACGTCGGTGAGCCTCGTTGCGGCGATAACCAGGGTTATCACGGCAAGGCATGCCGCGCTGCGGCGGGGCAAGGTGGCTCAGGGGACTTAGTTGAACTGGCCCAGTTTCCGACCTCGCCGGCGTGCGCGTGCCGACGCTCGAACGGCTGCGCCATCTTTGCCAACGGGCCTTCGAGCGTTGAGCAGAATTAACCGACCGCGCTGGAGGCGGTACTTTTACTGCGCTCGCGGCGATGACGTTGAGCCGCAACGGATGTTTATTGAGTCTAATGCGTTCCGAGATTGTCAAACCCGGGCCCGCTTGTCGGGTTGTCGGTAAACGGAATTGGTTGGACTAACGCGCGGTTAGTTAGACTCGAAAGCACGGAATTGCTTGGACTAACCGGAATCGGCGGCAACAGCTAGCAAAACCGGTCGCTGTACCGTGATCTTGATCGGGTTTGTGGGGCGCACGGAGCAGCAACTACCAAAGCCTACTGCCCCGCAACGCCCCTTAACGCCGGCGTCAACTTTCTGGCCCCGCGTTTCCACGCCGCGGTTGGAGCACCAAGTCGGCCGCCTCCTCAGCATCTATGAGGAGCGTCTTGCGCGGTGTGCCCATCTGCGCACGCATGGTCAGCCCACGCGCTAAATCCGTGACTTGGAACGCGCGGACGGCCGCAGGAAAGTCAGGCGGGATTTCACCGGCAGTGATCGCGTCCCGGAAACGACCTTCCACCAGCGCGGCGCCGCCAGTCGCCGCTTTTTGCAGGAACTGCCGGACCTCAGCGTCGTCCACAAGCGGCGCGACGCATATCAGAAGACAGCCCCGGGCCGACCCTTTCTCGGTCGCACTTTCGACGGCGTACCTCAGAAAGCCCGTGATCGAGTCGCGAAGACTCTGTGGCGAGAGGAGTGCCTTCGCGGCTGATGCGCCTTTCCGTTCCGCGTACGCCTTAAGGACGCGCAAGAATATCGCCCGCTTGTCCCCAAAGACGGCATACAGGCTCGGCCGTCCCACACCCATCCCGGCGACGAGATCGTCAATCGTCACTCCGTCGTA
>Ga0073928_10009351_pt1 | contig 11954 bp, 13 predicted proteins | sample PaiPotPPA55metaG_FD_76969 | JGI IMG/M metagenome (GOLD analysis project Ga0073928, IMG submission 76969) | Iron sulfur acid spring bacterial and archeal communities from Banff, Canada, to study Microbial Dark Matter (Phase II) - Paint Pots PPA... ...
GGCCCTCGTCGGCCTCGCCCCACGACAACGCGTCGACGACGACCACTCCCGCCGCCCATGACGCGGGCCGCCAATACGGCGTGATGTCTGTGATCCCCGGGGCGGCGGCACCCGCGAACAGGACCGTGCCGTAGAGATCGCCGTCGACAAGCTGGTTGGGGCTCTTGGTCGGCCGCCGCAGCCCGGCAAGCTGATTGATCAACTCGACCGAGCGCTGCCCGTCGGCCGAGCCGGGCGCCACCCGCGCCCCCGGCGGCAGGGACTGCAGCGGCCGCTCCTCCCACGAGGCGCGGTCCGCGGCGATAAACACATCGACATCGGCCCACGGCGCGACCGGCGGCTGAGTCAGGAAGCGAGGCCGCTCCAGCTTGGCCGTCGCCTCGTGCAGCCGCACGGCCGCCGAGACCACCTCGTCATGGCGCGGCTCGGGCGTTCCCGCCACGAATGTGTCGGCCCGCCAGCCCGCCACCACATAGCGGCCGTCGGTCGAGCGCACGGGCCGGGCCAGCCGCACACCGTCGACGAACAACGTCTCGCGAACCTTGGCCGACCAGGCGGCGCGGGGATGGTCGGCCACCATCGACAGCACGACCTCGCCGCAGCGCCAACCGCCCTCCCAGCTCGAGCCGAGCGGCGCCGGGCGCACACCGGTCAGTCCGAACGCCGCCAGCACATGATCCGGCGGCCGTTCGACAGTCACCACCTCAGCCTAAGCGGACCTGGAGCAAACCGCGGTTAGTACATCACCATGTCGGGCTCGAGTTGCTTGGCCCACGCGACGATTCCGCCCTGCAAGTGCACGGCGTCGGAGAAGCCCGCCTTCTTCACGATGGCCAGCGCCTCGGCCGAACGCACCCCTGTCTTGCAGTAGAGCACCGGCGTCCGGTCAAGCTGCAGTTTGGCCAACGCCTCGCCGGACTCGAACGCTCCCTTCGGGATCAGCTCGGCACCCTCGATGCGGTTGATGTCCCACTCGACGGGCTCGCGCACGTCGATCAGCGCCATCGGCTTGCCGGAGTCCAGCAACTCGCGCAGTTCGCGCGGAGTGATGGTGGAGTCGGCAGCGGCCTGGGCGGCCGCGTCGGACACCACGCCGCAGAACTCCTCGTAGTCGATGAGTTCGGTGATCTTCGGTGTCGACGGGTCCTTGCGGATCTTGATGGTCCGATAGGTCATGTCGAGCGCGTCGTAGACCATCAACCGGCCCAGCAGCGGCTCGCCGATCCCGGTGATCAGCTTGATGGCTTCGGTGCCCATCACCGAGGCGATCGACGCGCACAGGATGCCAAGCACGCCGCCCTCGGCGCACGACGGCACCATGCCGGGTGGCGGTGGCTCCGGGTACAGGTCGCGGTAGTTCAGGCCGAGCCCGCCCGGCGCGTCCTCCCAGAACACCGACACCTGGCCTTCGAAGCGGTAGATCGACCCCCAGACGTACGGCTTGCCCGCCAGCACGGCGGCATCGTTGACCAGATATCGGGTCGCGAAGTTGTCGGTGCCATCGAGGATGAGGTCGTACTGCTTGAACAGGTCGACCGCGTTCTCCGGTTCCAGCCGCACCTCGTGGAGGCGCACCTCGACAAGCGGGTTGATCTCGAGGATCGAGTCACGTGCGCTTTGGGCCTTGGACCGGCCGACGTCGGACTGACCGTGGATGATCTGGCGTTGCAGGTTCGACTCGTCGACCACGTCGAACTCGACGATGCCGATGGTGCCGACCCCCGCGGCGGCCAGGTACAGCAGGGTCGGCGAGCCGAGCCCGCCGGCGCCGATGACCAGCACCTTGGCGTTCTTGAGCCGTTTCTGCCCGGGGGTCCCCAGGTCCGGAATGATGAGGTGGCGGCTGTAGCGCGCGACCTCTTCGCGCGTCAGTTCGGCCGCCGGCTCTACCAGCGGCGGCAACGGTGTTGACACCGAACTCTCCTTTTGGCTTGTCCTGTCCATCACAGCAGGTACTGCAATCAACAGCAACGAGTCTGCGCTGCTTCCCGCGGGGAGGCTCAGGCGATCGGGTACGGCCATGGATTGAACCGACAGGTCTTGCCGTCGGGCTTGACGGACTCCGGGTCGAACCGGGCGTCGTCGTTGTTGTTGGTCGAGAACGTCTGCTGCATCATCACCGGCGCCAGCTCACCGTTGGCGCCACATGGCTCGTGGCGCGGGTAGCCGATCGCGTGGCCGACCTCGTGGTTGATCAGGTACTGCCGGTAGGAGCCGACGTCGCCCTGGAACGGCACCGCGCCCCGCACCCAGCGCGCCTCGTTGATGAGCACGCGGGGCTGGTTGCCATACGCCGGGTTGTAGCAGCTGGACTCGAGCTGGATGTCGTAGCCGCAGCCTTCCCGCACGGTCAACGGCGAGCTCAGCGACACCCGGAAGTCGGGCACGCCGGCGTCGATGCGGGTGAAGGCGAACTGCGGGTTGTGGGTCCAGCTCTTGGGATTGGCCAGCGTTTCGCTGACCATCTGGGCGAATCCGTCGTCGCCGCCGAACGTCGTGGTGTCGACGCCGTCCTCGACCTCGATGGTGTAGGTGAACACCTTGGCCGTGCCCTCACCGACCTTCGGCGTGGTGCCGGGCACGATGTGCCATGTCTTGGCGCCGGCCTCGGTGAACGGCCCGCCGTCGGGCAGGATTCCGGTGGGCAGGTTCACATCGAACTGCGTGAGCCCCTTTGGCGGCGCCCCGATGATCTGAGTACCGGACACCCCGATCGTCGGCGGGCCCTGCACCGGGCCCTCGACCGCCTTGGGGACGGGCGCGCTGGTTCCGGTGACGGTCTGGTACACCACGACGCCGGTCAGCGCGATGAGCACAGGAAGCGCATAGGCCCGCCAGCCGTAGGTGGAGAGGAAATAGCCCAGCCACGTCTGCTTGCGCAAGCGCCGATGGTCGTCTCGATTGGACCTGACCCGGCCAGAGTCTCCGGCCAGCGGGTCGCGCTGTGCGCGCAGGGGCTCTCGCCACTCGTCGCGCAGCACGGGTACCCGACCTCCCCCGCGACGCTCCGGGTCGTAGGTCACCGAAACAGGATGGCACAGTCTGCTGCGCTCGTACTTCCGGCGCGCCACCGCACAGCTCAGCGCACGTTATGGCAACGGTAGTAATGTCGTTGCGAAACCCATCCAGATGAAGGACGTAATGAGCGATCTCGCCAATACCGCCGCGAGAAGAGGCGCGCAGCCGGCCAACGCAGCTGCAGCGCCAGGCGTCGGGTCAGGCGCGAATCGGCGCGGTAACAGGCTGCCCCGCGATGAACGCCGCGGGCAGTTACTCGCTGCTGCCAGCGAGGTTTTCGTCGACCGCGGCTACCACGCCGCAGGCATGGACGAGATCGCTGACAGAGCCGGGGTGAGCAAACCCGTTCTCTACCAACATTTTACGTCCAAGCTTGAGCTGTACCTGGCTGTGCTGGCACGCCACGTCGACAATCTCGTCTCGGGGGTGCGCCAGGCGCTGCGCACCACCACCGACAACCGGCAGCGGGTGCGGGCCGCGGTGCACGCGTTCTTCGACTTCATCGAGCACGACGGCCAGGGCTACCGGCTGATCTTCGAGAACGACTACGTGACCGAACCTCAGGTCTCTGCGCAGGTCAAGGTGGCCACGGAGGCGTGCACCGACGCTGTATTCGACCTGATCAGCCATGACTCCGGGCTGGAACCCCACCGCGCCCGCATGATCGCGGTCGGGCTGGTGAGCATCAGCGTCGACTCAGCCCGGTACTGGCTGAACAATGACCGGCCGGTGTCCAAGGACGACGCGGTGGAGGGCACCGTGCAGTTCATCTGGGGCGGTTTGTCCCACGTCCCGCTTACCCGGTCTTAGCGGCCTCCGCGCCGACGCCGAAGCCAACCCGGCGCACGTCGGCGGCACCGATCTCGACGTAGGCGATCTTCCCCGACTGCACCAGGAAGCGGCGGCCCTTCTCGTCGGTCAGGGCCAGGACGCCCGAGTCAGTTTTCAACGCCTCGGTGATCAACTTCTCGACCTCGCTGGGTGTCTGCGCGCTGTTGAAGATCAGCTCGCGCGGGCTATCGGTGACACCGATCTTGACCTCCACGCTGGACCCTTTCCGTTCGTGTGTTCCTCGCCAAGAAGGCTAGTGGACACCCGCGGTGCGATCCCGCGCCGGCCAGTTCGCGAGTAGCGAAACGCGCCGCTGCAGATCGACGGTGCAGATCGATATTGCCAGCCCCACTGCGCAGGCAGCGTGAGAAAACTCGACCGAACCGAGTCCGGACCGTGATCAAAGACCCAGCGCGTCAGTCTCATTCGTCACATCCGTCTCGATAGCATCAGCCCGGTATATGACGAAACGACTGGGATAGCTGCATGAACAGGCCATACACAGCACATTCACCGTATTCCTTGAGCCCGACCGAACAGATTCCGAGTCACGGGGACGACGGCGGCGAAGAGGACTACGAGGATTACGACGACTACGACGATGACGACTATGCGCCCATCGATCGCCGGTGGATCTGGGTCGCCGGTGTGGCAGGCGCGATTCTGCTCGTCGCGGTGATCTGCACTGTGGTCATTCTCGGTGGCGGCGACAGCGGCTCGGTGTCCACCACCGTCGTTCCGCCGACCACCACGCATTCGGCTGCCACCACGGCGGCACCGCCGGTCGCCACCACGCCACCCGCGCCCCCGCCCGCGGCGCCGTTGCCGCCGGAAACGGTCACCACTGTGACGCCGACCGCAAGCGCGCCGCCCACCGACACGCCGACCGAGCCGGCTCCCTCACCCCGCACGATCACCTACCGGGTGACCGGCAACCGGCAGCTGATCGACTTGGTGACGGTGATCTACACCGATGCGCAGGGAGCGCTGCAGACGGATGTGAACGTGGCGTTGCCCTGGGCGAAGACCGTGGTGCTGGACCCGGGAGTCGAGCTGAGTTCGGTCACCGCGACGAGCGTGACCGGTCAGCTCAACTGCAGCATCGTCGACGCGTCCGGCGCCGCGATCGCCGTGCAGAACAACAACATGATGATCACGAACTGCACGAAGTAGGTCAGGCCAGGCCCAGCTCGTGCATGCGGGTGCTGTGCGTGCGTTGCAACCGGTCGAAGAACTCGGTCATCTGCGTCAGGCCCTCACCGCTGGTCATCACGAGGTCGACGAGCTCGTCGTGGTCGGCGAGCACGTACTGGGCCTGGGTGATGGCCTCGCCCAGCAGCCGGCGTGATCACAGAGCCAGTCGATGGCGCTGCTTCTCGCTGGCCGTCACCGCGGCCTGCACTTCGGAGACAACGAACTGTGAGTGACCGGTTTCGGCCAGCACCGCGCGCACCACGTCGGCAATCGGGTCAGGCAGCGAATCGGCGATCTCCAGATAGAAGTCGGCGGCCAGGGCGTCACCGACGTAGGTCTTCACCAGCGCTTCCAGCCAGGTGCTCGGTGTGGTCAGCCGGTGGTAGTTCTCCAGCGCCGAGGCGTACCTCGTCATCGCGGGAACCACGTCGACTCCCCTGCGCTCCAACGCATCCCGGAGCACCTCGTAGTGGTTCATCTCCGCGGCCGCCATGCTGGCCATGTTGATCCGGCCGCGCAGGTTGGGCGCCATCCGCGCCTCTTCGGTGAGCCGATAAAACGCTGCCACCTCACCGTAGGCCAGCAGCGCGAACAGCTCGTTGACGCCGGGATGGTCGGTCGACACGCCCGACGTGGTCTGCTCGGGGGTGGCCGCAGGCGGCGTCGAATTCATGGTCCAACTCTAGACGTCGACCAGCGCGCCGCCTGCTGGGCAAACCTGACCAGCTATGATGGATGCAGGCAGTGGCCCGCGAAGGCGCAGCCGCTACCTAAGAAATGTGCGTGCACGCAGTCGGCCCGCCTACCTCAGCGCAGGGCCCCGGCATAGCTTCGTCGAACTCGTGCGCGCGTGGACGCCATGAGGATTGACAATTGAAAGGCTAAGCCTCCCGCGTATGACGCATCTCAACCCAACCTTTGCTGAACTCGGAGTTCGCGACGAAATCGTGCGCGCCCTGGCCGACGATGGCAAGGAACACCCGTTTGCTATCCAAGAACTCACCATGCCGCTCGCATTGGCAGGCGATGACCTGATCGGCCAGGCCCGCACCGGCATGGGCAAGACCCTGGCGTTCGGTGTGCCGCTGCTGCAGCGGATCACCACCGACCCCGAACGCGACCTGAGCGGTATCCCGCGGGCGCTTGTGGTCGTCCCTACCCGCGAGCTGTGCCTGCAGGTGTCCAGCGACCTGGCCATCGCGGCGAAGTACCTCAGGGCGGGCGAGCGCAAGCTGACCGTCACATCCATCTACGGCGGCCGGCCCTACGAGCCGCAGATCGAGGCGTTGGCCAACGGCGTCGACGTCGTCGTCGGCACACCAGGCCGGCTGCTCGACCTGGCTCAGCAGGGCCATCTGCGCCTCGGGGGGTTGTCGATGCTGGTGCTCGACGAGGCCGACGAAATGCTCGACCTCGGCTTCCTGCCCGACATCGAGCGCATTCTGCGCCAGATCCCCGACGAGCGGCAGGCGATGCTGTTCTCGGCGACCATGCCGGACCCGATCATCACGCTGGCCCGCACCTTCATGAACCAGCCGACGCACATCCGGGCGGAGGCGCCCCACTCGGCCGCCACCCACGACACCACCGAGCAGTTCGCCTACCGCGCGCATGCGCTTGACAAGGTCGAACTGGTCAGCCGTGTGCTGCAGGCCGAGGGCCGGGGCGCGACGATGATCTTCACCCGCACCAAGCGCACCGCGCAGAAGGTCGCCGACGAGCTCGCAGAGCGTGGGTTCAAGGTCGGCGCCGTGCACGGCGATCTCGGCCAGGCGGCCCGTGAGAAGTCGCTCAAGGCGTTCCGCACCGGCGACGTCGACGTGCTGGTGGCCACCGACGTCGCCGCGCGAGGCATCGACATCGACGACATCACCCACGTGATCAACTACCAGATCCCCGAGGACGAGCAGGCCTACGTGCACCGCATCGGTCGCACCGGCCGCGCAGGCAAGACCGGTATCGCGGTCACGCTGGTGGACTGGGACGAGTTGGCTCGCTGGGAAATGATCAACAAGGCGCTGGGGCTGGGCTGACCCGATCGCGCCGAGACGTATTCCAACTCACCGCACATCTACTCCGAGCTGGACATCCCGACCGACGCCGGCGGCACCGTCGGCGAACCACGCAAGACGCAGACCAAGCGCGCGCCGACAGGCAAGTCCGCCGAGCGGCCCGCGCGCACCCGCAACCGCAGGCGCACGCGCGCCGGCGAGACGGTCACCGGGCATCCCGAGACGACGGCCGACCAGACCGCACCCGCCGAGGGCGACGCGACCGCCGACGGCGCCGAGGCGTCGCACTCCGGTCCGCGCCGTCGCCGCCGTCGCCCGCGCAAGGCCGCGGCCGCGAACGCCAACTAGTCGAGGTTCCGTCCGACGGATGGTCAAACCCGAACGCCGCACCAAGGGCGATGTGGTGGCGGCCGTGGCGATCGCGGCGGTGGTCACCGTCGTCGCCGCCCTGATCTGGTGGACCAGCGATGCCCGCGCCACCGTCAGCCGACCCGCCGCGATGCCGGCGCCTGCCCTGACCCCCGCCAAGGGGGTGCCCGGTTCACTGCGTCAGCTGTGGACCGTGCCGAGCCCGAAGACCACCACGCCGTTGGTGGTGGCAGGCAATGTGGTCACCGGCGACGGTCACGACGTCGAGGGTCGCGACCCTGCCACCGGAAAAACGCGGTGGAGTTACGCGCGTGACCTCGAGCTGTGCGGCGTCACGTATGTCTACAACTACGCCGTCGCGGTGTATCCCGACGTCCGCGGCTGCGGGCAGGTCAGCACGATCGACGCCAAGACCGGTATGCGCGGGCCCACTCGCAGCTCATACGCCGATCCCGAGGTGAAACTGTCCTCCGACGGCACCACCGTGCTGTCGGCCGGGGACAGCCGCATGGAGATGTGGCGCTCGGACATGGTCCGGATGCTGTCCTATGGGTCGCTCGACGCCCGGATCAAGCCGGGCACTCCCGCATCGCCGGTGTGCCGGCTGGTGTCGGCCGAGGCCAGCTCCACGGCCGTCTCGATGCTGGAGGCGTGCCCGAAGCAGGCCGATCTGCGGCTGACGCTGCTGCGGCCTGCCGATGAAGAAGACACGCCCAACCTGAAGTACGTCCCGCAGCCCGGCGTGACCGACGACTCCGACGCACGTGTCATCGCGGTGTCCGACACCACGACGGCCGTCTACGTGCCCACCCCGAAACCAACGGTCAACATCGTCGACGAGACCGGCGCGACCGTCGCCAGCACGCTCCTGCCCAAGCCACCGTCACCGAACGCGACAATGTCGCTGGCCGGTGACCTGATCACCTGGTGGACCGGTGATTCGGTAATGGTGTTCTCCGCCAACGGACTTCGCTATCGCTACACGGTCTCCGCGTTGGGCAGCAACGTTCCGCTGGGGCCCGCCACCGTGATGGCCGGGCAATTGCTGGTTCCGGTCACCGGCGGCTATGACGTGTTCGACCCGGCCAGCGGCAACGGTGTGCAACATATTCCGGTGCAACGGCCGCCGGGTTCCGCGGCGGTGGTTCCGGCGGTGGCCGGTTCGACCATCCTCGAGCAGCGCGGCGGCGAACTCGTCGCGCTGGGTTAACCGTCCGGCGTGAAAGTGGCCAGCGCCTTGCCGCTCTTCCAATGGTTGAGCAGCGCGGAGGCCAGTTCGCGATACGCGATCGCACCCTTGTTCTTCCGGCTGGCCAGCACCGACGCCCCTGATGCGCTGGCTTCGGCGAACCGCACGGTGCGCGGGATCGGCGGCGCGAGCACCGGCAGGTCGTAGCGGTCGGCGACATCGAGCAGGACGTCGCGGCTGTGGGTGGTGCGGGAGTCATACAACGTCGGCAGCGCGCCCAGCAGCTTCAAGTCAGAGTTGGTGATCTGCTGCACGTCGGTGATCGTGCGCAGAAACTGGCCGACGCCGCGGTGCGCCAACGTCTCACACTGCAGCGGCACGATCACGTCGTCGGCGGCGGTCAGCCCGTTGAGGGTGAGCACCCCCAGCGACGGCGGGCAGTCGATGATCACCACGTCGTAGGAGCCGCTGATTTTGGCCAGTGCACGCTTGAGCGCATACTCGCGACCTGCCCGCATCAACAACATCGCTTCGGCGCCGGCCAGGTCGATGTTGGCAGGAAGCAGCGCCATCCCCTCCGACGTGTCGACCAGCGCCGCGTCCGGCTCAACCTCACCGAGCAGCACCTCGTGGATCGACACGGCCAGCTTGTCGGGATCCTGACCAAGCGAGAACGTCAAACATCCTTGTGGATCCAGGTCGACGAGCAGCACCCGTCGACCCTCCTCCTCCATTGCCGCCCCCAACGACGCGACCGTCGTCGTTTTGGCAACCCCACCCTTTTGATTGGCGACCGCAAGTACCCGCGTCACGGTGTTCATCGTTGCACGGGTGCCTCCATGGCGACGGGGCGTGCGGCAGAATCACTCTCCGTGGGCATTCTGCAGCACCGACTGCTACTGCTTCGTCATGGCGAGACGGAGTGGTCGAAGTCCGGCCGGCACACCGGCCGGACCGAACTCGATCTGACCGAGACGGGCCGAGAGCAGGCCAAGCTGGCCGCCGACGCGCTCTCGGTGCTGCGCCTCGACAACCCGTTGGTGGTCGTGAGCCCGCGGCGGCGTGCGCTGGTCACCGCCGAACTGGCCGGCCTGAAAGTCGACGAGGTGTCGCCCCTTCTGTCCGAATGGGATTACGGCGAGTACGAGGGCCTGACGACCGCGCAGATCAGGCAGAAGGTGCCCGACTGGCTGGTGTGGACGTACGGCTGTCCGGGCGGTGAAAGCCTGCAGCAGGTCAGCGACCGGGCCGACCAGGCGATCGCGTACGCGTTGGAGCACATGGAGTCCCGCGATGTGCTCTTCGTCGGGCATGGACACTTCTCCCGCGCGGTGGTGACGCGCTGGGTCGAGCTGGAGGTGTCGGAGGGGATCAGGTTCGCGATGGTGGCCGCCTCGATCGCGGTGTGCGGCTTCGAACACGGGGTGCGCCAGCTCAGCGCGCTCGGCCTTACGGGTCACCGCGACCCGTGCCTGCCGGCGTGACACGCGAACCGACCTTCGTGCTCGCCGGTCGCGCCGGCGCGGTGGTCGCCGACGGCGTGCACACCGCATTCCCCCGGCTTGCCGACGCGCGGGCCGCGCTGGCATCGCACAGTGCCCCAATCATTGTGGGCGCCTTGCCTTTTGACATGTCCAAACCGACGGCGTTGATCCGCCCGCAATCGGTGCAGTTCACCGAGACGCTGCCGGACTGGCCGCTTCGCGAGCTGCCAACGGTGCGGATCATGCAGACCATTCCCGATCCCGAGGAGCACCGCGCGCGCATCGGCGCGGCATTGCGCCTGCTGCAGGATCCGGCGTGCGGCCTGCACAAGGTGGTGCTGGCCCGTGGGTTGCGGTTGGTGGCGGACGGACCGCTGGATGCCCGCAGCATCGTGCATCGGCTCGTCGCCGACGATGCGGCGGCCAACGCGTATCTGGCCGACCTCACGGCTGCAGGCGGCGGGTATTCCGGCGCAGCACTGATCGGCGCCAGCCCCGAACTCCTCGTCGCGCGGCGCGGCGATCAGGTGACCTGTCGACCGTTTGCCGGATCGGCGCCGCGATTGGCGGACCCGGACGCCGATGCGGCCAGCGGGGCCGCCCTGGCCGCATCGGCCAAGAACCGCCACGAACACCAACTGGTGGTCGACGCGATGCGCGAGGCGCTTGACCCGTTGTGTGTCGATCTTGCGATCGACAAGGAGCCGCAGCTGAGCAAGACCGCGGCGGTGTGGCACCTGTACACGGCCATCACCGGGAAACTGCGTGAAACGTCCACCACCGCATTGGATTTGGCGGTCGCGCTGCACCCAACACCCGCGGTGGGCGGCGTTCCCGCGACTGCGGCGGCGGAACTGATCAACGAGCTCGAGGGCGACCGCGGCTTCTATGCCGGCGCCATCGGCTGGTGCGACCAGCGCGGTGACGGCCGGTGGGTGGTGTCGATCCGCTGCGCGCAGCTGTCGGCCGATCGCCGCACCGCCGACGCGCACTCGGGCGGCGGCATCGTCGCCGAATCCGACCCCGACGATGAAGTCGCGGAAACCACAACGAAATTCAACACGATTCTGTCGGCCCTCGGAGTTCAGCCATGACCGAGGTCATCCGGCCGGCCCAGCCGGGCGATGAGACCGAACTGACCGCGATGATTCACGAACTGGCCGAGTTCGAGCGGGCCGGCGCGGACTGCATAGTCGGCGAAAAGCAGTTGCGCGAAGCGCTTTTCGGCGACCACCCGACGGTGTTCGGGCACGTCGCGGAGGTGGACGGCGAGGCCGCGGCTGGCGCGCTGTGGTTCCGCAACTTTTCCACCTGGGACGGCGTTGCGGGCATCTACCTGGAGGATCTGTACGTGCGCCCACAGTTCCGTCGCCGAGGACTTGCCCGCAAAATACTGGCCACGTTGGCCCGGGAATGCGTAACCGGCGGATACAGCAGGCTCTCGTGGGCGGTGCTCGACTGGAACGTCAACGCGATCGCGCTTTACGACGCAATCGGCGGGCGGCCGCAGACCGAGTGGATCACCTATCGGGTGTCGGGCCCCGAGTTGTCCGCGCTGGCCGAATCCCGAGAATCCTGAGCCCCCAGCCACTGCAGCGCGGACGGGCTGAAGAGCAGCGCCAACGTTGCCAGCGCGACTACTGCGATGGGTATGCCGTACAGCCACTGGTGGGATCCGACGGCGATATACCAGGTCACCGGGAGTAACAGCAGCTGAGCGAACACCCCAATGCCGCGGCCCCAGCGCCTGCCGGTCCACAGCGCCCACCCCGCCGCCAGCACCGCGGCGCCCACAATCGCGAACCATGCCGCGTTTCCGAAGCCGCTCACGGTCGATTGGTCCGCGCCGGCGAGCCC
>Ga0073928_10009353_pt1 | contig 11953 bp, 7 predicted proteins | sample PaiPotPPA55metaG_FD_76969 | JGI IMG/M metagenome (GOLD analysis project Ga0073928, IMG submission 76969) | Iron sulfur acid spring bacterial and archeal communities from Banff, Canada, to study Microbial Dark Matter (Phase II) - Paint Pots PPA... ...
CCACCCAGCGATAAGCCCCACGACGATCCACCAAACCATGGCTAACCTCCTTCGCGCCACACACCATGAAAACCCCCCACGCGTATACACGCGCGACGGACACTCCATAGGCAAGCGGCGTGCCGGAGCAGGAACCGCTTGACTTTGCGCTGAGTGTGGCTCCCTTGCGCTTGGGCGCTAACGCCCGCGTTACGCGCGGCGCACGCTGGAACGCCCTAGATGTGCGGCGAGTGCCGCGTCCGCGGCGGCCGACTCGCTTGGGCTCACGGCGGGCGATACCGTGACGCGCCGCCCGCGACTTTCCGACGCGAGGACCACCTTGCCACGGTGGGTCACGATTACGGCGCCGCGTCCTCTCGGGCGCGAAAGTGGGTCGTGCCGGACTTGCGGCAGCTGCAACGAATACGGGTTCGCCGGGTCGCTCGTCGCGAGAGCCACGTATGGCGCGTCAGTGTCGTTGCGCACGGCGCGCAAACGGTCGACGGCATCGGGGTGCGCGAACTGTGCGCCGTTCAACCCTGAGACGAAGTAGCCTCGCCGCACTTCTCCGCGATATTCCATTCGCTTCAGCTCGCGGTAGATCGCGCGCCACGCTACAGGAGGTCGCTCGCGCCGCCACCAATCGCGAGTCACGATTCCGTACCGCGCTATCCACTGCCGCGCGACGATTGCGGCATGTTCCTCTTCATCGGGCCGCAACCCCGCCGTCCCCGGTGACGACAGCAGCGACCAGCGACCCAGCCACCCGCTCGTCGGAAATGCTCCCGGCTGGTCTGGGCGGCGCCACCTCGGCAGCCCGCGCGCGCTGAGTCGCCGCTGCACGATGCGATTCGCTCGGCGCAACCGATCACGATCCGCCGTCGGGACAAAATCCGCCGGCAACCAGCGGGTGGGATCAGGCTCGATCCGACGACGCCGCGCGGGCAGGGCGCGGGTTCTCACGACTTCGCGCATCGCTTCTATCGTGTCGTTGGTCACTAGGCCGGCAGCCACCAGCTCGCGTAGCGCGTCGCGCAACGCCACGGTGCCGAGCCCCGTGAGTGCCTGAAGGTCATTGAGGAACGCGGCTCCGCCCCGAACGAGTGCGTCGCGCACGGCGACCGCGGCTTCACTCAACGGTAGATCGTCCGGCTGCTCCGCCAGCCAGATCGACCCCTCGCCTCGCTGGAAGAACCGAACGGTGCGCAAGGTCGCGGTCCTGTCGGCGGTAACCTCACCGTGCCACCCGGCCCATACGATCGTGCCGGTCGCGGCGAGTCTGGCAAGCCACGCAGGGTCGTAGTGCTCCACGCGCACGCTCAGGTAGTCTCGTTCCCACGCTTCGGCAGGTCGAGCTATGCCATTGAGCTGCTCGAGCGCGGCGGCGACGCCGGCTTCCCCCGATAACCGGTCGCGCGGATCGACATGCTGCCATCGTTGTAGAAAAGCGGCGAAAGAGGCGAGGTCGGTGGGCTCGATTTCAGCGCGAAGGGCCGCGAGCGCCCGGCGCCGCGCGGCGTCCGCCAATTTTCTTGCGCACCATTGCCGCTCATCGACGCCGGGCCGAAACGCCCCGCGCACGAGTCTGCCGGCCCGCTGCCATTCAACCAGCCGAGCATCGATCCATTCGGCAGGCCACGCATATCGCGCGACGATCTCGCCGACTGTCACAGGGCCACAGAACTGGAGAAACCGGGCCAGGATCTCACGGCGAGCGGCACGGTCGCCCGCGGCTGCCGCCTCGTATCGGCCGCGATCTTCAACCAGCACATATCGGGTCTCCGCTCCGAATGGAAACGCGACGATGCGCCCAGCCGCGATGAGTTCGTCGAGCGGATCCTCCGCGGATCGGCGGGCGCCCCGGGGTGCGGTCCGCGCACGCAACTCCTCGCCCGAGAGATCGCCGGCGCGCCCCAAGTGAACGGCAAGCTCGTCGGCCGACCGTGCCTGGCGCCGAGCCGACGTGCCCTGGCGATCTCCGACTAGCTGCGCCATCGCCTGCACGGTCTCTTCTTCGCCCGCCTCGGCGCCCATGACGTCGTCGAGCATCCCGCGGTCGATTGCGAGCTGGGCGGCTGCGCGCTCGGCGCGCGGAGTGTCGTCTGCGTACAGCCAGTCCATCACAAATCCGAACTGCAAGCCCGCCGCGAATGGTGACGGCCGTTCGGTCTCGACGACGCGCACGGCGATTCGTCCGTCGCCCACAGCGCGCAAGATTTCGCCGAGCGCCTCCAGGTCGAACGCGTCCTGCAAAACCTCCCGGTATGTCTCCACGAGCACCGGAAAACTTGGAAACTGCCGTACGACATCCAGCAGGTCGAGTGCCTTCAGGCGCTGTAGCCAGAGCGGCATGCGTCGCCGCGGACTGCCGCGAGGGAGCAGTAATGCGCGCGCCGCGTTCATTCGAAACCGCGCACCGAAGAGCGGAGTAGTTCCCACTTCGTCGATCACCAGCCGATGCGCCTCGTCGGGCGAGAGATCGACCACTGCGCGCAACGGAGGCTCGACGCCAAGATCGGGCAGGCGCAGCATGATCCCGTCATCGCTCGTCTGCACCTGTACATCCGTCGTACCACCCAGCAGCGCCCTCGCTCTCTGCGCGAGAGCCATGCCCCACGGCGCGTTGACTCGCCCACCGAATGATGAGTGCACGACCACGCGCACGGCGCCCAGCTCATCGCGAAAGTGCTCGACCACCAGCGTCTGGTCATCGGGAACGATGCTCGTCGCGGCCCGCTGCTCGGCCACGTAGCGCCGCATGGTGCGCGCGCACGCCGCGTCGCAATGGTATTCCCGTCGCAGTTCTTCATCGATTGAAGCGGCACCAGGTACTGCGGGTGCGTCGAGGTCAGCGTGCGGCCCATCATCTCCAGCTGGCGCGACGGCCGCGAGCCGTCGCCTGAGGGCGCCGACTCGACGTGATAGCTCGACACCCCGCGACATGAACTCGCCGTGCCAAAAGGGCATCCGCGCCGGCGCCCCTGGCGCGGGCGTGACGATCACGCGGTCACGCTCGATGGTGGCGATGCGCCAGGTCGATGAACCGAGCTGAAACACATCGCCGACGCGCGACTCATGGACGAACTCTTCGTCCAGCTCGCCGACCCGAGTACGGTCGGGGAGGTTCGCGGTGTACAGTCCGCGGTCCGGGATGGTGCCGCCAGAAATAACCGCCGTGAGGCGGCTTCCACGGAGGCCTGCGACGCGCCCGGCTGCACGGTCCCATGCGAGCCGAGGCTCCAGCTCCGCGGCGAGGTCGGACGGATACTTGCCGGCCAGCATGGCGAGCGTCTCGTCGAACGCGGAGCGGCTGAGTTGGTGATACGGGTAGGCGCGTCGCGCGAGCGCGAAGAGCTCATCGGCCGAGGTTTCTTCGCTGGAGGCCGCGGCCACGAGCGTTTGCGCGAGGACATCGAGCGCGTTTTGCGGCACCCGGGTAGGCTCGACTTCGCCTACTCCCATTGCGGCGACGATCGCGGCGCTCTCCATCAGGTCGTCTCGGAACGTAGGGATGATGATTCCGCGGCTCACGTCGCGCAGCGAGTGGCCGGCGCGGCCGATGCGTTGTAGGGCGGCGGCCACGCGTTTGGGACTTTGCAGCTGCACCACGAGATCGACGGCCCCGATATCGATACCGAGCTCTAAGGAACTAGTAGTCACCAGGGCTGGCAGCTCGCCGGCTTTGAGCGCGCGCTCGAGTGCATGACGGCGCTCGCGTGCGAGCGAGCCGTGGTACGGGCGTGCGATCTCCTCTTCGGCGAGCGCGTTTAGGCGGGCCGCCACTTTCTCCGCCTGCGCTCGGTTGTTCACGAATACGAGAGTGGTGCGTGCCGACCGGATGGCGCGCAGCAACTGTTCGATCACGGCGGGCCACACGGTGCCGTCGACGCGCGCCAAGTCGGGGACTGGAGACTGGATAGTGACATCCATTGGCTTGACCATGCCGCAGTCGACGACGGTGACGGTCCGCATCCGCGGCGGCGCATCGGGAGTCGCGCGTGCATCGTGGACCGACACGTCGCAGCCGCCCAAGTACCGAGCGATCTCATCTAGCGGCCGCTGCGTGGCGGACAGCCCGATTCGTTGGGGACGCGCTGCGCCGGCGGCGAGCGTGAGAGCGTCAAGCCGCTCGAGCGTCAGGGCAAGGTGGACACCGCGCTTACCGCCGGCAAGCGCGTGGATCTCATCTACGATCACGGCCCGCACACCGGGGAAAATCGTGCGACCGCGCTGCGTGGTGAGCAGGATATTGAGCGATTCAGGAGTGGTTATCAGAATGTGCGGCGTCTCGCGCAGCATTCGGGCGCGTGCCGATGGTTTCGTGTCACCCGTGCGAACGGCGACACGGATTTCCGGGAACGGCTCGCCAGCCAGCGCGAAGCGATTGGCCAGCTCGGCGAGCGGGCGCGCGAGGTTGCGCTCGATGTCATTACTGAGCGCTTTGAGAGGCGAGACGTAGAGAATCTGCACCGCATTTGGGAGTGGCGCGCGCTGGCCGTCGGCGATCAGTGCATTGAGCTCCCAAAGGAAAGCCGCAAGCGTCTTTCCAGTGCCCGTTGGGGCGAGGATCAGCGTGTCGTGTCCCGAGGCTATTGCTGGCCACCCGTCCGTCTGCGGGGCGCTGGGCTCGCCAAGGGTATCTCGGAACCAGTTCCGCACGATCCCGTGGAACCGATCGAGTGGGTCGTGGGCGGGTTGGGAGAGGCTGCGCTCGGAGGTGGTCGCGGCGGACATAAGGGAATGCTAGCTTTTTGCGCGTGCAGGCGAGCGGCAGCGAGTTGTTGCAGCTAATCGACGGTCTATTCAGCACCGCGGAAGCATCGCCAGCCTGAAAAATCGTGCGGTGGGCGCCCGGGTTCGCTAGATTCGACGCGGGCTCGAACCGTTCGGGCTCCCCGCATCCGGATATGGCCGGGCTGCGGGCCGACGCGAGCGAACAGTAGGAGGAGGGTCGCTATGTCCGTCAGCGGAGGTCCCACTGTGTCGCGGTCCCTGGTCGATCGGATAAAAGGAATCCTGCTGTCCCCGAGTGCTGAGTGGCGGCTGATCGAGGCGGAGCCGGCGACCGTGCGCGGCCTGTATCTGGGTTACATCGTTCCCCTCTCTGCGATCGGGCCGATCGCGGGGGCGTTAGGACTAGGCCTCTTCGGTGTATCAGTCCCGTTTGTCGGGCGCGTCCATAGCTCACTGACGTGGGTGCTCGAAGGCGCGATACTGCGATATGTGCTCGGGCTGGTGGGCGTGTACGTGACCGCCTTCGTCGTGGATGCATTGGCGCCGACGTTCGGCGGCGAGAAGAACATGGTGCAATCCCTCAAGGTCGTTGCGTATTCCTTGACTGCTGCGTGGGTCGCGGGAATTCTCGGGATTGTGCCGGCGCTCGGGATCCTTGTGCTCATCGCGTCACTGTACAGTCTGTACGTGTTCTACCTGGGCCTGCCGATTCTCAAAAAGTCACCACCCGACAAGGCGCTGGGCTACACGGTGGTCTCGATCGTCTGCGCGGTCATAGTCAACATCGTGATCGGCGCTGTAACAACCGCGGTCATCGGCGGCGCGATCTATTCGACGGGGGCGGCTTACCCGCACTGAGTAGCCTTGTCTCGCAGTGACGCGCGAGCCCGCGGCTCACTGATGAGACGACCCAGATGGGGCCCGTCCTATCTAGCGGGCTGCCTATTGCCGACGGAGGTGCTACTGCTGGCAGCTCCTCGAATGGCGTTCGGGTTCTTGTTGTCGAATCGCGACTATGGGGGCGACGTGTTCACGCGCTTTCTGCGGTGCCAGTGTCTTTCCGATGCGTTCACAGGCATGTGTCGATAGCTTCCAATATATGGCGACCGCTGCCCCCGTAGTCGCGCTCACGACTCCTCCCGTCGACGAGATCACTCGGCGGATCATCAATGCGGTGCATCCTCGGCGGATCGTCGTCTTTGGGAGCTGGGTCCGCGGGGATACACGCCCGGACAGCGACATCGATCTAATGATCGAGTGGGACACGGATGCCCGGCCGGCGGCGCGCGCGCGGGCTATCTATGAGTTGTTCGGGCTCCGGACGTGGGCGATGGATGTCGTCGTCTATACGCCCGCGGAGGTTCAGCGGCTCCGCGGCGTGCACGGCACGCTGCTTAGCGTCATCGAGCGAGAAGGGCGAACGCTCTATGAGCAACCTGCGTGACCGAGCAGGCGGGTGGCACCAAAGACCCCGCCTCGCACAACGCCGCCGCGTGGATAACTAAAGCTGAGAGTGATCTGCGCGGGGCCGCGAACAACGAAAGTGGACATCGAGCGCCATGCCCCTGAGAAATAACTACGTGCGCTTCAGACAGCGTACGGCGACCCCGACAGCGACGAATAACAATGCGCAGCGCGCCGCTCCGCCTCCCACTCAGCATCCGTCATGTCGAAATAGGGTACGCCCCGCGCCGTGGCTTGCTCGGTAAACCGCTCGCGTGAGAGATGGAGCAAATCGGCCGCACGGCCGACCGAGATCACGCCTTCTCGGTACAGCTCGAAGACGATCAGTTCGCGCGCGGCTAGCTCAAGAGACGGGCCGTGGCGCTGCAGCAAAGCAACGAGTTCGTCATCAAGCGGGATCGTGGCCCCCATTACTCCTCCCCTCCGAGACAGCCGAGCAACCGCGTCAGTTACAATCTAGCCGTCGGAGTTTTTTGTGAATTACACCGCTCGATGGAACTCAGACGGTGGTTATCCCGCGGTTGAGGGTTCTAGCGCTTCTTTGGGGCGGCTGCCTTCGCCTTCTCGCGCTCGGCTAGCTCTTTCGCGCGGAACTTCGCTATGCGCTCGATCAGTTTCACTGGGACTGGCTGCGAGAGCGGAAAGCGGATCGTGCCCTTGTTGACTTCGTACGGCGCAAGGTCGTCCTTGAACGCCGAGACGACACGATCGGTGGCAGGGTAGAGCGAATAGTGATTCCTCCACCCAGCGAAATACAGCAGACGACCACCACGTAGTCTGTACGTGGGGATCTTGTACGAGATCGCTTCTTCGACGTTCGGCACGGCCCTGCGGATGGCGCCCCGCAGGCTATCGAGTACGCCCCGCACGGCCTCGGGCTGCGAGGCGATGTACTCATCCACAGATTTGAAGTTGGTACCGGCCATTTAGTTCAAACTGGCTGGTTAGCGCTTGCACGGCGAGGCTTGAGCACGCTAAAGGCCGACCATAAGTTAAACGGCTCTACCGGCACGGTAGCCAAGTGGTAAGGCAGCGGTCTGCAAAACCGCTACTCGCCGGTTCGATTCCGGCCCGTGCCTCTCCGGGGCCATTTTCGCACGGCGCGGGAACAGTTCCTGTAATCGCCGCCCGCTCACGGCGTAGCGGACAACCGAAGCTCCAGCGCCGCGACCTGCCGGCGCAACGCCTTCGTCTCCGCTCGCGCATACGCCAACGCTGCCTCGCCTGCGAGGGACGCGAGCATGGCGCGCTCGTCAGTCGCCAGATCGGCACCACTGACGTGCGGCCCGTACAACGCGATGGCAAAACAGTCCATCTTGTCTCTCACCGGCACGGCGACCGTCGGCGTCTCCAATCCTGCGGGAAAGCGGAGGCGTTCCGCATCGGTCGGATCTATCGGGAAAGGCGCATCGGTTGCCACGCCCGCCAGCGCCGCATCGGAAACGTTGAGCACGTCTGCGGCACTCGCTGGCCAGCCGAGCCCACGAGTGTGCCGGCGAAAGGCGCCGTCCTCCTCACAACGAAACACCGCCGCCGATGCGAGACGTAGCCGGTGTCGCGGTGCGTCGGCTAGAAGCCCTTCGATCGTTTCGGCGCTGTCGGCCTGGAGAATCTCGCGACCGACCGTTGCTAGTTGCGTCGTCTGCCGCCGGAAGGAGCGATTGAATACGTGATCCGCGAGCTCTGCTGAGAGCTCGTGCAGTCGGCCCATCAGAAATAGCAATAGGGCGGCGAACGCTATCCAAGCCCAGTCCGGCAGGTGGAGAAGCGTGCGCAAGTGCTCGGTCTGCTCGTGCACCAATAGCGCCGGAACGCTGAGTATCAGGCCGAACACGGTGATCCGCCGCAGCGGAATGGACACGCTGACTACTCGCGGCCGCCGTACCGCTTCGAACACGAACCAGCCGAGAATGCCATACACGAGCAGCAGGACGCCGACCAGGTTGTGCGGGACCGACGCGTTTCCCGACAGCGTGTGCCACAGAGAAGTGGATTGCAGGATCCCCGACAGGATGTAGGCAGGCAGGCCTATCAGACAGCCCCAGATCACCCAGCGCATGCGCTGGTACTCTTGCGGCGGGTGGCCGAGCCGCCGGCGCAGCAGGATTCCGACGGCGAGAGCATCGACGCCATAGTCGGCGAGGAAAGTCGCCCGTCCGATGCCCTCCGTGAGATAGCCGAAGATGTTCGCGTAGCTTGCGAGTTGCATGCCCGCGACGGCGACGCCAACCGCTGGTATCCACTGCGACACGAGCCGCCACCGCGGCTCGGAACGGTCGCCCGGAACGCGGAGCGCGAACAAGAGGAAACCCGCACAGGCGGCGCCGTGCACCAACGACGAGAGCCCTTCCTCCGCGAGCGCGAGGACCGGTCGCTCCTGCAGGAACAGGTAGTAAACGAAGTTCTGCCCTGGGTTGAACCACATCGCGTAAAGCCAGAAGCCCAAGGTCATCGCCCCGGGCCGCGACCACGCTAGCCAGGCGGCCGCAAGGATGAACGCGATGCCCGCGATCTCGTTCAGCAGCAGGATAAAGCGGCTCACCCAGCTTACTGGCGACTGCTTCGCCGCCACGGTCGCCAGGCGCTCACGGCCGCCGTCCGCCGGCAGGATGCTTAGCGCAAGCACCCTCCCAGGCCGAACGAGCTGCGTCCCACCCATCCCGCCCAGCACGGAAAGAAGGTTCGAGCACGCCTCGCCGCGCGGCGGCGCACACCGCATCGCCCTGAGATCGAGGCGGTCGCCGATGCGCAATCCCGCGTTCCAAGCCGGGGAATCCGTGTCTCGTGGGAAAGGCCCGCGGACGTCGTAGATGCGGCCGTCGTTGTCAGCGGCGAATCCGGCCGAGTCGAGGGGAGTCGCGACTCGGTACAGATCCGGAACGATCATCAACAGGCTCCACGCCGTGAGCCCGACGATCAGTACGCGCCAGACCAACCGTGGCTTGTGCGACGTTCGCATCGCGCGCGCCCGCTCACCTTTGCGCCCGCGAGTTCACCTCATCGAACCAGTGTTCACTTACGACGAGTAGTCCCGACTCGCCAGCCGACGTCTCGCGCAGCATCAGAAAGCGCTTGTCATCGGGCGAAACCGCATAGGCCTGGAGCAGGTCGCTGAACGTGAAAGGCTTGAGGGAGAAGAGGGGCTTCTGCGCGCCGACCGTGAAGGAGGGCGTCGTCGTGATCTCGGCCGCCACGAGATCACCATGGTTGTTCCGGAAGAAGAGCTCCTTGCCGCTGTGTGACCAAAGGGGTGCGCTGCCTCCGGCGGTGGAGACCTGCCAGCGAGCGGCGGCGACGTTCGGGAATGGACGCACGTAGACCTCGAATGTCCCCGATTCGTCGGATGAGTACGCAAGCCACTTCATGTCGGACGACACCGCGGGGAACACCTCGCGCGCGGGCGACGTCACAAGTGGCACGAGCACTGTGTCGCCGAGATGGACGCCGAAAATGTCGCCGTTCCCAGGGTCGGTCAGGACGCGGCGCAGAATGAGCCAGCGCCCGTCAGGCGATTCGAGGGCCTGCCCAAACCCGATTGTAGGCGGGCGGAGGCGCGTGGCAGTCCCGACCCCGTCGGCGCGACGGACAAAAGGGACGCCGGCGCCGTCGCCGCGATCGCCGAGGAAAAGCACTTGGCTGCCGTCCGAAGTCCACGACGGGCGGGTATAGCCCGTGTCACCAAACGTGATGCGCGAGAAAGGACCGCCCGGCAGCTGTTTCACCCAGATGTCCGACTTCCCGTTCCGCGCCAGCTCGACGGCGATAGAGTGCGCGCTCGGCGAGAGCGAGAGGGCGTTGATCGTCCCGTCGACCTTCCACGAGGAGTCGACCTGGCTCGCCAGTCCCTCGCGCGTTACCCAGACGACCTCGCGTGCCGACGCCTGGCTCGCCGTCTGGTATATGAGGGTGCCGGCGTCCGAGAGGGCGACCGCCGCTGCGAAGGGGTTCGCCTGGAGTCCTTCGTAGAATGCGGCCGGCGCCCCGGAGAGCGCGAGCTTTCCGAGGTCGAACGGCACGACGAGCAACTTGCCATCGGCGGTGACCACCACCAGGTGACCGGTGGGGGAATAGCGCGCGTATAGCCCGCGGAGAAGCACGTGCGCTTCACCTTTCGGCAACGGCATGACCATGATCTCAAAGTCCCCCGGACCCTGCCCTTCGTGGCGCACGCGGAAGAGGAGCCCGCGAGCGCCAGGTAGCACGACTGGCCATTCAGCGCCGAGCGCGTGCTGGCCAGCCGGGAACTTATAGACAGGTTCCGAGCGGCCGCCGGTAGCGCGGATGCGACTGATTCCCGAGTCTACCTCGAAGTAGACGTAGCCATCGCTTCCCCAGTCGGCGGCGGTTGCGTTCGCGCTGTCGGTGAGGGTCAGTGGCGAGCCGCCCTCGAGTGAGAGGATGCGGACGGTCTTCCCATCTTTGACGAAGCCGAGCTGGCGGCCGTCGGGGGAAAAGAATGGGCTTGATCCGCCTTCGGTGCCCGGCAGCGGGGTCGGCTCGACCTGGCCGGCATCCTTGAGCCAGAGTCGGGTCGACCCGGCGCCGCGCCCCATGTACACAATGCGGCGCCCGTCAGCAGAGATCGCGACGTGGCCGCCGAGCGCGCCCGCGGCCACCGATTCGCTGTCGCGCAGAAAGAGCACGTAGCGGTTCATGAATGTGGCGGCGCGCGGGCGGACCCAGCCCCACGCGGCGAGGGCGCCGAGGACCAGCACCGCCGCAGACACGGCCATCAGGCGCCTATTCGACGGCGTCGCCTTCGGCCCCGGGTGCGCCAGGCCGCTCGCCTGGGCCATCGAGACCGGGGCCGGCTCGCTGAGCGCCTTCGCGAACGCTTCCGCGCTTGCGAAGCGATCGGCCGGGAGCTTGGCGAGCGCCTTGTGCACGGCGGCGTCCACGTTCGCCGGAACCGAGCGCCGCCGCACGCTGAGATGTTCCGGCTCCTTCGTTACGACGGCCGCGATCACCGCCTGCACCGTAGGTCCGGTGAGCGGTGGCTCGCCGGCCAGCATCTCGTACAGCAAACAGGCGACGCTGTAGACATCGGAGCGCGCATCGAGCGTCCGCTCGCCGGTCGCCTGCTCGGGGCTCATGTAGCTCGGGGTGCCGAGGGAGAGGCCGGTCTCGGTCATGCGATTTCCGCCGGCTTGGCTCACGGCGAGCGCGATCCCGAAGTCGGAGACGAGCGCCTGCCCGTCGTGCAGCAACACGTTCTCCGGCTTGATGTCGCGATGGATCACGCCGTGGCGGTGCGCGTAATCGAGCGCGGATGCGACCTCCTTCGCTATGCGTACGGCGTCGTCCACTGGAAGCTGGTGTTCCCGCGTCAACCGGTCGCGCAAGCTCTCGCCTTCGATCAGCGGCATCACGTAAAACAGAAAGCTGTCCGCGTGCCCGGAATCGAAGAGAGGCACGATGTGCGGATGCTGCAGCGCGGCGGTGGTCTTGATCTCGGCGAGGAACCGCTCGGCGCCGATTACGGCGGCGAGCTCGGGACGCAGCACCTTGAGCGCCACCTTGCGGTCGTGGCGCAGATCGTACGCGACATAAACTGTCGCCATGCCGCCGGCGCCGAGTTCGCGTTCGATGCGATACCGATCGGCGAGCGCGGCGACCAGGCGAGGAGGGGCGTCGAGCATTCGGCTCCGTCGAGTGGGCTGGCCATACGAAGGTACGGAGCAACCGCGGGAACGGGGAGTGGGATCGCCCGACCCGTATGCAGTTTTTTTGTTGGCGGTTTGAGCAGAGGGTACCCATTATAGGTGATGGCACGGTC
>Ga0073928_10009354_pt1 | contig 11953 bp, 10 predicted proteins | sample PaiPotPPA55metaG_FD_76969 | JGI IMG/M metagenome (GOLD analysis project Ga0073928, IMG submission 76969) | Iron sulfur acid spring bacterial and archeal communities from Banff, Canada, to study Microbial Dark Matter (Phase II) - Paint Pots PPA... ...
AATAGAAAGGCTGCGGCTTTCATCCGCGTGACTCAGGATCTGTTCCAATTTCGGGTATGGCGCTGGAGTGGAGTCCCGCCGGAAGCAAAAACAATCCCTAGCCAGCGCCCGAGGTCTCGGCGCACGCTGTAAGCGGCGATGGGAAAATAGGAGGCCAGAGGGCAACGACCACAGGGGGCATCGTACTGTTCGAACGTTCCGCCAGGGTCACGGCGACGATTGACCTGGCCAAAGAACTTCTTTCCCAAGCCGACCGATTGAATGTACCTTGGTTTTGCAGAGTTTCAGCATGTCAGCATGGTCCGCATCCGCCGACTCTGCTTTGTAAGCCTCAATACGAGCGGAACTAATTTTTCCTCACCGCTAGTTCAGCCTCAAGCCCAAACGTGCTTCATCGGTCGGTTGATCGCGCTCTTGAGCAAGGCGGAGAACTTCATCGCCGGTTAACCTCTCGTATTCCGCCACGAATCACCTTGGGGGCGACATTCTTGACGTTGGCCACCTGGAAGGCGCGAATCGCCTGCCAGTGGTATAGTGGTATGACCGCTAGATGTCGTAAGGATTTGCCTTTGGGCACCTAAATCTAATATTCAACTTGAGTGAGCGAACGGTCGGGTGCGGATTCCGCGACCGGAGAAAAGGAAGTGCCATCATGGGCATTCGAACGATTAATCCCGCGACCGGGGAAGTAGTCAAAACATTTCAGGCGCTTTCGGAACACGAAATCGAGAAGAAGCTTCAGCTGGCGGTGAGCGCGTTCCAGGCGGAACGCAAGACTCCGTTTGCCGTGCGCGCAAAGCGCATGCTGAAGGCAGCCGAGATTCTGGAGCGGGACAAGGACAAGTTCGCCCACTTGATGACGCTCGAGATGGGCAAGCCTTACAAGGCCGCCGTAGCCGAGGCGGTGAAGTGCACGACCGCGTGCCGCTACTACGCCGAGAACACGGAGCGGTTTCTGGCCGACGAAGTGGTGGACACGGGGGCGAAGAAGAGCTTCATCCGCTATCTGCCAGTCGGACCGGTGCTGGCGGTGATGCCATGGAATTTTCCGTTCTGGCAGGTGATCCGGTTTGCGGCGCCCGCCTTGATGGCGGGCAACGTTGGGTTGTTGAAGCATGCCTCGAACGTGCCTCAGTGTGCGCTGGCGATCGAGGAAATTTTTCTGGAGGCAGGCTTTCCTGCGGGCGTGTTCCAGACGTTGCTGATTGGTTCGCAACAGGTGGAAGGGCTGCTGAGCGATCCGCGCGTGGTCGCGGCGACGCTCACGGGCAGCGAGCAGGCCGGCATTCAAGTCGGGGTCGGGGCAGCCAAGCGGATCAAGAAAGTGGTGCTCGAGTTGGGCGGGAGCGATCCGTTTATCGTGATGCCTAGCGCCGATCTGGAAGCCGCCGTGAAAACCGCGGTGGAGGCGCGCATCCTGAACAACGGGCAGTCTTGCATTGCGGCCAAGCGCTTCATCGTTGCTGAGCCGATCGCGGGTGAGTTTGAGCGCAAATTTGTCGAGCGCATGGAAAGCCTGAAAATCGGCGATCCGTTTGACGAGAAAACCGAGCTTGGTCCGCTGGCGACGGCCGATGCGGTGACTTCGCTCGATGCCGACGTACAGAAGACCGTGAAGGCGGGGGCCAGCCTGCTGACGGGCGGGCATCCGTTAAAGGGGAAGGGAAATTATTACGCGCCGACCGTGTTAACCAACATTCCGAAAGACTCGCCGGCATACGGCGAGGAATTCTTCGGTCCGGTGGCGTCGATCTTTCGCGTGAAGGATCAGGACGAGGCGATCCGCGTTGCCAACGACGTTCGCTTTGGCCTGGGGGCGAGCGCGTGGACGCAGGATGAGAAAGAACGCGAGCGCTTCATCAACGAATTGGAAGCCGGGATGGTGTTCATCAACAAGATGGTCGCGTCGGACCCGCGCATTCCGTTCGGCGGGGTGAAGCACTCCGGGCATGGGCGGGAACTGGGAGCGCTGGGCATTCGCGAGTTCGTGAACGCGAAAACGGTTTGGATCGCTTAAGTCCGATTAAATGCCTTGCCTGTGCAAGCGGCGCTGCGGCTGCTCCTGAGCTTCGATCGCAATCGACGGATAACTGCCGTCGCGCGGCTCAGTCAGCCGTTTTTTCCAGGGACACTCGCCGGGGGGAATGCGAGGTGCGGCAGCCTGCACCGTTTCCTGGTGTCCGCTTTGGCGAACCCCCACGACTCGCTAACTCGCTTGCTTTCCGTTGCCGGGAATTCCAATCCCGTCGCCTGAGCGCAACTCAGCCTCCAGACCCCGCAAGAGCGCGCTACTGAGGCTTAACTCACGGGCGCGCGCTTCCTCGAGGAATATCTGAAACGCCGGCGGTAGTGAGTTCGGCCACGTTTTCCCTCTCTCCGAAAGCTCGTAGTCTTAATTCAGTCACTTGGGCAGGGAAACTCTGGTTCGCTACAACGCATGTTGCCGCACAGGGACACAACTGGAACCAACCCGCGGTTACGGCGCGAACACTTTGCAGCAACAGGTTTTCGGGCGGCAACTGGTGAACCGTAAAACCAACTACAATTCTTCATGAGCGCAGGGTTGGAGGTCCAGCATGCGGGCAGCGGGAGGCTTCAAGCTCAAGGCTGCCATGAGCTTGGGACTGTTATTCGCCACGGCGGTTACATTCTCAGCCTGTTCACGAGCGCCCGCCGCGATCGAGCACACTGTCATCATCCTGCAGGAGAATCACACTTTCGACAATTATTTCGGCACTTTTCCCGGTGCAGACGGCGCGACCAGCGGCCTCACATCAACCGGGCCGGTAGTCCCGCTCAGTCCCATGCCGGACGCGTATCAAGCCAGCCTCTGCAACAGCTGGGATTGTGCGATCCAAGCCATGGATGCCGGCAAAATGGACGGCTTCGACCTGATCAGCGGCGGGTTGGCCCCCTACACCCAGGCTACCGAGCAGGAAATTCCGAACTACTGGGAGTACGCACGACACTTCGTCCTAGCGGACCGATACTTCACGTCGGTGCATGGTCCAAGCCTTCCCAATCACCTCTTCACTGTGGCCGCCCAGTCGGGAGGAGCCATCGACAATGAATTCGGCACGAGCGGCGGAACGGCCTGCGATGGCAGTCCGTCCGGTACCGTCGCCGTAATTGACCCCAACGGCAATCGGAGGCGGCAGTCGCCCTGTTTTGATTTCATGACCCTGCCCGACCTGCTCGAAAGGGCCGGGATTTCGTGGAAGTACTACATCGATGGTGATGGTATCTTCGCCACGATTCGTCACATTCGCAACAGCTCGATGTGGACGAATAATCGGGGGCACGTCGGCGCAATTTCTTCTGGATGCTCAGAGTGGGCAGTTACCGGCGGTGAGTTGGCTAGTCGCACCGTGGGAGGTCAGCGAACACCCCCCGAACAGTGTGTGTGCAGGAGACAATCGGACAGCGGGGTTCGTGAATGCCATCATGCAGGGTCCTGCCTGGATTTCCACGGCCGTGTTTGTGACCTACGATGATTTCGGTGGATTCTACGACCACGTTCCTCCGCCACAAGTGGATCAGCACGGCTTGGGTCCCCGCGTACCGCTCCTTATCATTTCTCCGTTCGCCAAGCCAGGATACGTCTCGCACACCGTCTACGAGCACTCGTCGATCCTGAAGTTCATCGAAACGCGGTATCGACTTCAAAGCCTCACCCGCAGAGACGCTGCCGCGAGCAACATGCTGGATAGCTTCGATTTTAGCCAGCCGCCACAACCGCCGCTGATTCTGCAATCACGCCCCTGCCCTTGAGACGAGTCACCCGACGTCGGGCGCAAACCATTGACGCCGGTGGATGACCAACTGCGGCACTAGCAAGGCGCAAATGTTAAGTATGCAGGAGCATGCGCTCGGCGCCGAGGACCGGTCCGCCGCGCCGGGAATGGCAAGCAGAATACGGCTGACGACAAAAATGAGCGTGACCGCATATCTTCTCAACACCCACTGGTAGTGTTAGTGGACCTCAAGGCTCCGCCTTCGAGCCGCAGGCAGTGCCATCAATGTCGTCACAGTCCCCACAGCGGCGACTCTGCACTGCCGTTTCTACCGAAAGTGTCGGCAGAGCGTGAGTGAGAGCCAAACAGACCGCCACAGGAACTGCAACCAAGACGCCTCCTACCTACCCAACGGCGAAGCGAACGGTGAGGTCTCGGGTGGGGTTGTCGCAGCTTAGTTAGCCCAACGCCATAGCCATGTTCCGGATTTTTTTGAAGTGGTACCAACCACTTGCATTGAGGCGGTTACTCGCGGGATTCCATCTTTTGAGAACGTCAGAGTGCCGAGATCGAGATCGTAGTGCCAATTCGGCCAGGAGGGGATGCCCGGAACTTCAGGTCGCATGATTGGTTGAGGCGGCATGAGAGCGTGGACCGCGTCGTGGTGGAATCGAGAATTCCTCGGGACTCATCCAGGGTTTCCTTACTGCCGTAGCGCAAGCGTGCTTAACACGGCTTGTTGCTTCGCGATTAGCTGCTCGACGCCTTGCTTCGCGAAAGCGATCATCTTGGCTAACTGCTGGTCGTCGAAGACCTGGTGCTCGGCGGTTGCTTGGACTTCCACGAGCTTGTGTCCGGCGGTCATGACGAAGTTCATGTCCACGTCGGCGCGGGAGTCTTCCTCGTAGCAAAGATCGAGCAGGATTTCTCCATCCACAATGCCGACGCTCACGGCGGCAACAAAATCTTTGAGTGGAACTGAAGTCAGAGTCCCTGCTTCCACCAATTTTTCCAGAGCCAGGCCAAGCGCCACGAATGCGCCTGTGATCGAAGCGGTGCGCGTGCCGCCGTCGGCCTGGATGACGTCGCAGTCGATCCAGATGGTGCGTTCGCCAAGCCGCGCGAGATCGGTGACGGCTCGCAGCGAGCGGCCGATCAGGCGCTGGATCTCGTGAGTGCGTCCGCTCTGGCGGCCCTTCAAAACCTCGCGTGGGGTGCGGGTCAGGGTCGAGCGGGGAAGCATGCTGTATTCGCCGGAAATCCATCCCTTGCCCGAGTTGCGCATGAATTGCGGCACGGTCTCCTCAATCGAGGCGGTGCAGATAACGCGGGTGTTGCCGACTTCAATCAGGACGGAACCTTCGGCAGTAGAAATGAAGTTCGGCGTCAGGACGAGAGGGCGAAGCTGCTCGGGGGAGCGATTATCGGAGCGATAGAACATGAGCCGGATTGTAAACGATTGACCATACGGCAAATGTGGCGATTGACATTCGTTATATCTATAGATATAGTTAACGACAGGTCGAATGGAAGTAAAAGTCTTGAAGGTTTGAACTATGAATCTTTGCGTCGCACTGGTTGTGACTCCCGAGCAGCTTTCGGGTCATACCTCGCGCAGCGAGAAGCCCGCTTTTCTCTCGGGTGCCAGCGAACGCTTCTCGGAATGACAAGTGCATTTGAAACCTTCAGTCTTTGAAACCTAGCGACCTTGAAGCTTTGAACTTTGCAACTCGAAAACTTTGAAAACAAGGAGTCAGTTATGTACGGAAGATGTGGAAGTTGGTGGCGTGGGGGAATGGCAACGCCGTTTATGGGAGGTGGATTTCCTTGGGGCCGCGGAGGGCGGTGGGGACGGTTCTTCGGGCCGGGCGAAATCCGGCTGGCGTTGCTCTCCATGCTTGCAAGTGGACCGAAGCACGGCTACGAACTCATGAAGGAGCTGGAGACGAAGTCGGGCGGCATCTACAAGGCGAGCGCGGGGGCGATTTATCCGGCGCTGCAACAACTGGAAGATGAGGAACTGGTGACTTCGGGCACGGCGGGCGGAAAGAGAACTTATTCTCTCACCGATGCCGGCAAGGCAGAGCTCGAACGCGAGGCCGAGTCGGTGAAGAAGATCTGGCAGCGGGCCGAGCAGGCTGGAGACTGGGGTCCGTGGATGGGGCCGGAGGGAGCGGAAGTCATGCGTCCTGCAGCCGAGGTGATGAAGACGGCGCTGAAAGCTGCGACTCGAGGGTCGCACGATTCGGCGAAGATTGCGAAGATTCGCGAGATTCTGGAGCGTGCCAAGCGCGAGATCGAAGGGCTAGAGAAGAACTAGCTGCTCCGACTCGGAAACCCGTGCAGAAAAGCTGCATGGCTGCGCGGCACCGAAGGCCGCGAGTGCAGACCGAAGCCGCTCTGGCGGGCTGCATCCAACTGGCTTTCGAACTTCGTGGATTCGACCTGGCCTCGGGGCGCCGCCAGCAAAAGCGAAGCCCTTGATTTCGAAGCCGCCCCGATCTGACGAAAGAACTCTCGAGCATCGGGGAATTCGTCGACTCCGGCAAAGGCGAGGGTAAAGTCGACGGAGCCGGCCAAGTCGGCGAGAGCCATCGAGTCGGGAGATGCTAAACGGGCGTCGAGACGGTTCAGAAGGCCAGCCTTGGCCGCGCGACGTTTCAGCCCCTCGAGCAACTCAGGGTTTGAATGTCGACGGCGACCACCTTACCCGATGGTCCCACCCCATCGAAGCAATTCGAGCATGAACAATCCCATACCCGGACCAGGTTCCAGCGCGGTTATGTCTTGGCGCAGGTAGCCATCAAGAATCTCGGCGGGATTTTGCGACCAGCGCCCGAGCGGCGAGATCGAGAAATATCCCAACCACCACGGGCAGACCGAATGAGACACGCGATCCCTCCCGGCGATCACCCGATATCGATTCCTGGCCTAGGCCCGGCCGGTTACTCGCTACTGTCCGGATTGCAGTTGCGTGGCGAGTTGATTGACTGCGGTCACGTCATAGAACGAGGAAAGGTCGGCGTGACCTGCCAGGGTGTCGCGCTCTTTGCCGTCAACCAGGATCTTTACTTTCAGAATGTCTGGCGTGTTGGCCGAGATCGTGTGGATGAGCGAAGTTACGGTCAATTCCTCGACCAGGATGCCGGAGCGGTGCATGTCGGCGAAGGCGGAATTCAGGTCAATCACCGCGACCCCCGGATCGACGAGAAATACGCTCCGAATATCGGCGCCAGCGCCCAGAACGTGCGGCGAGGACTTATCGAGATACAGCGAGAGTAGTGCGCGGAGGAGTTCCTCGGCGCGCTGTTGCCGTCCCGAGGGCAGTGGAATCTGAGCGGACTCAGGCCGCAGGCTGCCGTCGTTGTCGTGGGCCACGAAGAGAATGACACGCTCCGTTGGTCCCGCGACCGGAGGCGCCAGCGGTCGGGTATCGGTCGAGGGAATCGGTGTGGACGCAGCCGTTTTTCGCATGTGCAAGGCATACAGGCTCAAGCCCAGCACCGCGACCAGTAGCACCGACATCGCGATCAACAGATGCCGCGGCATCACTGCGCGCCTCCCAGCTGATCGCGGGTGGCGGCGATCGCAGTGGCCACCGCGCTGGTAACGAGTTGCTGATAGTCAGGGGCGGTGAGTTGGGAGGAATCGGATCCCTGCGGCGCAACTTCGACCGCAATCGCGGCGCCGGCGAGGTTATTGAGAGGGCGAAGGGGAGCGGCCAGACTACGCACTGGGATCTGGCGTTTCTGCATTTCCGCGGCGACTGCGCTGGCAGCGATCTGGCTGAGCGGCAACGAAGCGTGCTGGGCGGTGGTCCAGGAGCGGAAGTTCCCACGATCGTCACCGCTGAATGGAAGCAGCGCGGTGAATACGCGTACGCCATGACCGCTGGAGGCTGCGTGCAGTGCGATGTAGATGGCGGCGCGATCGGCATTGGCGTATACCGCGCGCTGGTCGACGGAGAGGTTTGCATCCGAGTCGCGCAGTACCAGGGTTGGAATGCCGCGGCTTTCGAGTTCCTGGCGCAGGCTGTGGGCCAACGCGACCGTGACATCTTTCTCGAGGAGAGTATTGCTCAGAGCTTCTCCGTGATCGTCGCCGCCGTGGCTTGCGTCGACCACCGCAAAATAGCGGCGAGGCGCCGGGACGGGCGCAGGCGCCGCGTTGGCTGCGGCGGGAGTTGGTTGCGCCGTGGCCGGCGCAGTTCCTGGCGCTGATGAGGTTGGAGCCGGCGTGGTCGCTGCTGCAGCGGTGGGGGTAGGAGAGATCGTCACCGTGCGTCCGTCGGCGCTGAAGCTGGCGATCACGGGAATCGTGGCATTCACTGTGACCACGGCGGCGCCATTGCCTTCGGTGTAGTTGGCCGACGAAATCGCTTTGCTGCCGAAGGTAAGAGTTGGCGAGGCCGGAGCGACCACCGGTTCGCGCGAGAAAGTTAATCGCAACGCTCCGGGCTCCGTGGCGACGGTTGGATTCACCGGCGCGGTGAAATGAAAGATGAGGCGCGGAGGATTGTCGGCCGAGAGAGAGGCAGTGAAATGAGTGGCCACGTTCCCGATGAAGAGGCGGCCGGCGTCCTCGTGCAGCGTCGCCGGTCCGCCAAGGAAGCGCGGCAGCAGGGAGCTAAGCGAGCCGACCGGTACGAGTCCGCGATTGTTTTCTTGCAGGAATTTTCCGCCGAGATCGGCATCGCGGCCCTGAATTCGAGCGCGGGTCTTGCCCACCAGAAAATCGCCTTCCACATTGTTGTAGCGCAAACGCCATCCGCGGCTATCGGGTTTGGCGCTCACTTTGCCGAGTGGCTCGAGAACTTCGAGCAGGCCTACGTAGTCCCGACCTTCCCGCTGCACTACGGGCAGGGAATAGTTGGCCGCCATCGAGTAGACAGAAAGATGTTTGTCAGGCGGGACCGCCGATAGGAGAATCGCGCAGAGCAGAACGCTGACTGCGGGCAGCGCCGTGATTAGGGTCCGAGGGCGGGGCGCCCTCCGCACAGCCGGCGGAGCGCCGGCGCTACGGTTGCGGCTAGTCCAGCGCATAGGCGGTCAATCCACTGAGCAGCTTGGGGTAGAAATCGGTGGACTTCTGCGGCATCACTTCGCCCGCAAAGGCTACATCGCGAACCTGCGCGACCGGACATGGATTCATCAGAAACGAGATATTCGCTGCCCCTTTGCGCACCTGATCGAGCGCCTCGGAAGCGTCGCGAAGGTAGGACAAATTCTGCTGGTTCTGAATCGATTCCTCCGAAAGCTGCAGAACCCCTTCCAGTAGACACTTATGCAACTGGACGACATCGAGCGCTTGCTGACGAGCGGACAGGCCAGCAAACAATTGTGTCCCGGCGGCTTTTGGAGAGTGCAAGAGGAAGGCACGGTTGGCGGTGACGGCCAGCAGCGCGCTGCCTGCGCGGCCGCGCTCCGTCAACCGCGTGGTGGCGCGTGCAGCGTCGAGCCCGGCGTCGATCTCTTCTACTTCAAAGTAGCGGCTGGCGGACTTCTGAAACTCATCCGCCGAGAATGAGTTCAGCGAATGCACGACGCGATGGGTAGGCAGCACCAGCAGCCCAGGGTCATTCATGTTGACGAAGGTCATCATGACAAACTCGTAGGGTGCATTCGGGTCCGAATTCTTGCCTGCTGAGGTGCGACATTCATTGCGAAAGTTGAGCGCAGTCTCGTAGCGGTGGTGGCCATCGGCGATGACCAGCTTCCTGTCGCGCATCTTGTTCTGAACCTCGGCAATCACGCCGGCATCCGAGATTTGCCACACGCGGTGTGCGACGCCGTATTCGTCAGCTACGTCGATCGCGGGGCTGGCGCTTGGGTCCGGGGTAAGCCGGCGAGCAATGTCGCCGGAATCCTCGTACAGCAGAAACAGCTGTTCGTAGTGCGCACGGGTGGAGCGCAGCAGGTCGAGGCGGTCGGCCTTTGGCTTCGCGAGGGTTTGCTCGTGCCGGAAAACGACTCTGGCCGAGTAATCGTCCACCCGGCCGAGGGCGATGAATCCGCGTCGCTCAAACTTCGAGCCGGAGGGGGCGGTGAAGGTCTGAGAATAGGCGTAGACGGAAGGGTCTGAATCCTGACGGAAGACGCCTTCGGCCCGCCAATCCCGGGCATAGGCGGCGGCCCGGCTATAGACGTTATTGCTGGCGCTGTCGGAAGGCTCGCGGCGGCCCAGAATGATGCGAACAAGGTTGTAGGGGCTGGCGGCGTAGTATCGCTGCTGCATGTCGGGAGTGATCTTGTCATAGGGTTGGGTGACGACCTGCGAGGCGGGAACTCGCTGCAAGTCGTAGCGGAGAGCGCGAAAAGGATGGATGTCTGCCATGGGAAACTTTTGATTGTAACAAGTTAGCAAGTTAGCAAGGGATACTGAGAACGGATCCCCCTTGGCCCCCATGGCCGGTTCACGGTGTGTTCCTGGGGGCGGCTCTCCGCGATCTTTGCGGCAGGGAAAGAACTTAACCGCAAAGTGCGCTAAGCAAATCCAGGCAATAAGACAGTTTGAGGCGCCCATGGTCTCGGCCAAAAGGCTTTGCATCGACTGTTCCGCTTTGGACGGTGGGGATGCGGCGCCCCACGCGAAGGGCAGAAAACTATAGAGGCAACCCTTCGTCCCAAGAAAACCACCTAAGGTGCGATTCTGCATTTCGCCGTGTCTCTGAAATTTGACAAAAACCTTGGTGCCACGGGGCGAAAGCTGTGCTAACATCCGCCCCATTGAGGTATTTATGGCCCGCCCGGATGAACGGCGATGGTCATCTCACCCGATGGCCGTAGATCGATGTGGCTGTCTGGTTCTCCCCTGGGACCCGACTCAACCCCACCTGCGCAAAAAAAAACCTTCCGCGAGCCCCTTGCGAATGTGGCTGACTCTTAGCCTGTGCGCACTCGTGTGCCTCTCGGTTCCCTCGTTTGGACAAACCGACGTGAATGACGTGCACGTGGTGCCACGGGAAGCGGATAAGCCTGCCGACGCTCCCAAGCCGGAGTTGGTGGCCTCCACGACAGGGTTGAATACCCGCCTACACCCGATGAAGGTTGACGTGGACTTGGTGCTGGTCCCGGTGACGATTACCGATCCGATGAACCGGCTTGTGACCGGCTTGGACAAGGTCAACTTCCAGCTTTTTGAGGGCAACGCATCGCAGGAAATCCGAACCTTTTCCGCCGAGGATGCTCCGGTATCGCTGGGCGTGATCTTCGATTCCAGCGGAAGCATGAGCAGCAAGATGGACCGCGCCAAGGATGCGGTTGTCGAATTCTTCAAGACGGCGAATCCGCAGGACGAGTTCTTCATGATCACGTTCTCCGACGAACCGGAAACGGTGAGCGACTTCACCAGTTCCGTGGACGAAATCCAGAACAAGCTGGTTTTCGCCGTCCCCCGGCATCGGACCGCGCTGCTCGACGCGATTTACATGGGCGTCAGCAAGATGCGCCAGGCGAAATATCCGAAGAAGGCGCTGCTGATCATTTCCGACGGAGGCGACAATCACAGCCGCTACACTGAGGGCGAGATCAAGTCGCTGGTGAAGGAAGCCGACGTGATGATCTACGCCATTGGCATCTACGACCGCTATGCTTCGGCCACCGAAGAGCGTTTGGGCCCGCAACTACTCAGTGACATCACGGAACTGACCGGAGGGCGGGCGTTTACCATCGATAATCCGAATGACCTGGGGGACGTGGCAACCAAGATTGGAGTGGAGCTGCGCAATCAATATGTCCTCGGATACCGTCCAAACAAGGTCGTGCGCGACGGCAAATGGCGTAAGATAAAAGTAAAGCTGCTGCCACCGAAAGGATTGCCCCCTCTACGTGTGTATGCCAGGACGGGATATTACGCGCCTGCCGAATAGGGCCGCGAGGGTTCTTCTCTTCACGTTTGTGATTTGCGCCGGTGTGCTGATGGCGATGCCAGCCTGGTCGCAGTCGGCCGCGCCACAGAACGACACCAAGTCTGCAGCGCCCGCTGGAACTCCAACGTCCGCGACACCGTCGAGCCCTGCGACCGCATCCCCTGCAACTTCGCCGGCGGCTCCGACTCCTGCTACGCAAGACAAACCAGCGCCCGATAAGCCAGCGCCCGATAAGCCAGCCTCAGATAAACCAGCCTCAGATAAACCAGCCTCAGATAAACCAGAGCACGATAAGAAAGATGAGAAACTCAATGACCAGGGCGTCTTCGTTTTCCGCAAAGACGTCGACGAA
>Ga0073928_10009360_pt1 | contig 11946 bp, 11 predicted proteins | sample PaiPotPPA55metaG_FD_76969 | JGI IMG/M metagenome (GOLD analysis project Ga0073928, IMG submission 76969) | Iron sulfur acid spring bacterial and archeal communities from Banff, Canada, to study Microbial Dark Matter (Phase II) - Paint Pots PPA... ...
ACCCAGCGCTTCCGTCTGGACCTCGAGCACCGGAGCCTGTGATAGCTCCGGCTGCGTGTCCGCGTGCATGTTCGGAAGTGCGATGATCCCCAGCGCGATCAGGCCGGCAGCTAGTCCAGCCAGCAACATCCGAAAGCGCAACGCCCCCGACGGCACCGGCCCCAACACTATTTACCCCCTCTCCGAACGCATCGATCGCTCGGGCTCAAACGGCTACATTCCGACAACCGCTCACTCAGGTCCTCTGCCGGTTTCCTAAGAGCACACTTATGATATTCCCCGGGGGTCTGGGTTGCAAGCGAAATTGCAAAAAACACCTCCCGAAAACCAGTCGGCCCGGATCCTGATCGTCGAGGACGACCTCAAGCTCTCGCGCACGCTGCACCGGGGGCTCGAGCGTGAGGGGTACGAGGTCGAGCTGGCGCACAACGGGAACCAGGCGCTGACGCTCGCCGCCGCCAGCGACTACGACGCGATCGTGCTCGACATCCTGCTCCCTGGGCTCGACGGCCGAGCGGTCGTGCAGGCGCTTCGCGACCGCGACAGGTGGGTTCCGGTGCTGATGCTGACGGCGCTCAGCGAGGTCGAGGACCGCATCGCCGGGCTCGACCTCGGCGCCGACGACTACCTCGGCAAGCCGTTCGACTTCGGCGAGCTGCTGGCGCGGCTACGGGCACTGATCCGCCGCGGCCCGTCGGAGCGGCCGGTGGCGTTTGAGCTGGGGGGCCTGCACGCGGACCCGCTCACGCGGGTCGTCACCTGGGGTGGAGTCGACACCGAGCTGACGCCGCGCGAGTACGACCTTCTTAGCTACATGTTGAGGCGCTCGGGCCAGGTGATCTCACGCGCGCAGCTCCTCCGGGAAGTTTGGGCCGAGGACTACGACGGGTCTCCGAACGTCGTCGACGTCTACATCGGCTACCTGCGCCGGAAGCTGTCGCGGCCCAAGCTCTCGCCGCTGATCCGCAACGTCCGCGGTGCCGGCTTTCAGCTGGAGCTCGAGTGAAGCCGCGACTGCGCCTGGGACTCCCCATCAAAGCCAGGCTCACCACCTGGTATGTCGTTTTCCTGACGCTCGTACTCGTCGGTCTCGGTGCGTTCCTGGTGCTCCGGCTACGCGCCGATCTGCGCTCGACGATCAACCGCGGGGTCAGAGCGAGCTCGGTCGCAATCAGGGACAACTACATCGATGAGGGTCCGAGCGGCTTCGACGAGGTGAGCGCAGCCTCGCTCCCGCGGGTCGGGGCCCTCTCGCAGGTACTTGGCCCAAAGGGTCGCGTGATCGTGTCCTATGGCGGCGACACGGCCGAGGATCCGATGGTCCCACACGACCGCCTGGCAGCTGCGACGGCCGGGGGCGGGACCTTGTTCCAGACCGACCTCGGAGACTCGAATCAGCCCTTCCGGGTCATGGCCGCGCCGGTCGTCCGCAAGGGCACGCGACAGCTGGTGGTTGTCGCCGAGTCGCTGCAGAGCGCCGACGAGGCGGTGCGCCGGACGCTGGTGCTGCTGCTCGTCGTCTGCCCGGTGGCGATCATCCTTGCCGGGCTCGGTGGATGGGTGCTCGTCCGCAACGCGCTCGGGCCGGTCGAGCGGATGCGCCGCAAGGCGCAGCAGATCGGGATCGACCGGATGCACGAGCGCCTCGTCGCGCCAAACCCGAACGATGAAATCGGTGGGCTCGCGGAAACGCTCAACGAGATGCTCGACCGGCTCGAGGCGGGCGTCGTCGCTCGCCAACGCTTGGTCGCCGACGCCTCGCACGAGCTCCGCACACCGCTTGCGGCGATGCGCGCGGAGCTGGACGTCAACCTGAGGGATAGCCGACGCACCCCGGCGGAGCGCGCGGTGCTGCACAGCGTCCGCGAGGAGGTCGACCGGATGAGCAGGATCGTGGGGAACCTGCTGACGCTCGCGCGAGCCGACGATGGGCGTCTGGCGATCGCTCCCACCCACCTCGAGCTTGGGGATGTGATCCGTTCGGCGGTCACCCAGCTCGAGCCGTTCGCGTCGCAGAAGGGCATCGAGCTCCGCGTCGAGGACGACTCGATCGCGGCCGAGGCTGATGCCGAGCGGCTGCAGCAGGCGCTCGCCAACCTGATCGAGAACGCGATCGAATTCACGCCGAAGGGCGGCGTCGTCAGGATCTCCACCTGGAAGAACACCGACGAGGTCGGGCTGACGGTCAGAGACGAGGGGCCCGGCATCTCTACGGAGGCGCAGCAGCATGTCTTCGAGCGCTTCTACAAGGCCGACCCCTCACGCTCGCGCGAATCAGGCGGCGCTGGCCTCGGATTGGCGATCAGCTACGAGATCGCGCAGGCGCACGGAGGCCGGATCTGGGTCGAGAGCGAACAGGGCAACGGCAGCTCGTTTTCGATTGCGCTGCCGGCGAAGCGTCAGCACCGCCGAGGGGAACGCCGCGCTGCGGACCGCGACGGTGGCGCGCCCGGCGAGGAGCAGCGCGAGTCGGGTTCGGAGCGTCGCGCTTGCGCCCGCGAGGCCAGATGATCATCAGGGCAGGTGGTAGGTAAAGAGCTCGCCGCTGGTGGGGCGGTCGTTGGCGTTGCCAACCGGCAGGATGATCCGGCCGCCGATCACGATCGGGGCGTTCCAGTGCCCGCTCGCCGCGCCCAGCGACGCGACCTGATGGCCGCTGAGCGGATCGAATACGTTCAGCTTCCCGTGGATCTGGTCGAAGACGAAGAGCAGCCCGCCGGCGACGATCGGGCTCGTCCCCGGGGAATTGCGCTGCCAGGTCATCGCGAGCTGCGGACTCGAGCCGTTCTGTAGGACGTAGGCGCCGGTCGCCGACTCGTCGGCGGCGAACAGGTAGGTCTTGCCGTTGTGGACCCACACCGCGGGCTGCGTGTAGAGCTGGGTCGTGCCCGGGACGGCGATCGTCTGGAGCTGGCCGCCGAGCGTCGGACCGGCTCCGCCGGGCGTGCCGTCGAGCCGAGCCAGGTTGAGCAGCTTGAAGTTGTCGTCCTTCCCGCCCTGCGCGGCGAGCGGCGGCCCGCCGGGATTGGGCAGCAGCGCAGGCGAGGTGCTGCCGAGGTCGCGGTCGGTGCTGTTGAGGTAGGCCTGGTTTGCCGGCGTGAAGTTGTGCAGGAGGTGGGCGGCGTCGGAAGAGAGCTCCAGCACGCTGTCGCCCCAATCGGTGTGCCCGTTGAACGGCCCGTTCCCGGTCGCCACCAGGATGCGGCCCGTTCCCGGCTCAATCACGGCCCCGCCGCGCCCCCAGATTGCCGAGTCGCTGGCACCGCACGTCTTCGGGACGATCAGACGATGGCGGCTGGAGCAAAGCGTGTTGAACACGTGCTCGATCCGCCCCGTCGATCTGTTGATGGTGACCACGTGCCCCTGGTACGGGGGCGCGTCTCCGAGGTAGCCGTCGGTGACGACCACAAGCGCGCCGCCGTTGACGGTCGGCGGGGACGCGAGCTTCTCGTGCGTCGGGTCAAGCGTGACCCGACGCTCCCACGCCTGCCGCCCCGTTGCGACCGCGAGCTTGTGGATGTAGCCGTCGGGGCTGCTCGCGTACACGTAGCGGCGGTCCGGATCGGCGGTGGGGCTGGCGGTGGTGAACTGGAGCGTGCCCTGATACCTGTGGATGTCGCCCGGGGTGAACTGCCACAGCTCCGCGCCGGTTCCGGGATCGATCGCGATCGTCCGCCCGTATGTGGTCGTCACGACCACCACGTCCCTGGTCCGGTGTTTGACCCGGACCGCGTGGAGCTGGATCGGCGAGGAATCAACGGTTCCGGGGAGATGGACAATGCGTTGCTTCAGCGTGTTGACGTTGCCCGCCGTGATCCCGGTGCTCGTCGGCCCTGCGCCCGAGCGCTGGGCGTTGTAGTTGAACTGGAGCCAGTCACCGTCCGGGACGTGGGACTTCGATTTGGCCGCGGCGGTGGCGCCGGCCGGGGTTGGGGGATCGCTGTTGGACGAGCGCGCGGCGCCGGACGCTCCGACCAGGACGGCGCTGGCGATGAGCACCGCCGCGGATCTCGCTGAGCGCGGGCTCACTTAGCGGCTGGCAGTCGCAGCGGGGCGATCGTGTTGAGCGTCGAACCGAGCGACTGGACCGGGTTCGTGCCAGCGCTCCCGACGGGCCCAGCGATCCGTTGGGTGACCGACGTCACGGTCTTGACGATGCCACCGACGACGGTCGGCGAGGACGGACTTCCGCCAGAGCCGGTGCCCGTGCCGGTCGTGCCGGTCGTGCCGCCGGAGCCCGTGCCGCCGGAGCCGCCCGAGCCGGAGCCGCCTTGGCTCTGGGAGGGCACCGGCGTGTTGCCGGCGCCACCACCGCGAGGCGCCGACGGACCTCCCCCGTTCCGGATGGCTACGAGTGTCCCCGCGGCCCCCGGAGCCGGGGCGCCAACGGCCGCCAGCACGCGCGTCAGCGAGGCATTGGCGTGCGCACCGGTGAGCGGGTTCACGCCGGTGGTGGCGCTTGCCGGCAATGTCGGGCCCGAGAATGCCTGCCCGATCGCGCCCACGCCGGCAAAACCACCGGCGAGCGCCAGGACTGCGAGCGCCCCCGCGATCGTCGCCGGAACCACCAGCGCCGCCCCGGAAGCTCCATAAAGCGCCCGCCTCCAACTCCGTGCAAGGCTCATGCAGCAATGGTACCCCCGGAAATGCGCTTGCCAAGCACGATGTAGCACTTGCACGAGACTGGCCGGGAGCGCCAGTACGATCGTTGACCGCGACGCAGCCTTTGACGAAATCGACCTGAAATGCAGCGCCTCTCGATCGCCCGTTCGCTGCGCCTGGCCCTTGTCGGGCTGACCGTGGTTCTCGCGGTCGTCGCGGCGCTCGGCGTCTCCAGCCTGTACCGCGCGCGTCAGCGCTACGAGAACACGCTTGTTCAGAGCTCCGCTGTCGCCACGGCGGCGGCGAACGTGCTCTCGAGCGAGATCGCGCAGCAGGCCGTGCTTCGCCTCGATCCCGGGCGGGCCGGAGCACCGGCGCGAGCCGCCGCGGCCGCCGCGTACTCGGGTGCGGGCGCCGGCCTGATGTCATTCAAAAGCGACGCGACCGGGGAGGCGCTGGCCGCAAGGCTCCTCGCCGCTCGCGGCCTGGCAAGCGCGCGCTCGCTGACCGGGCAGCTTCAGGCGCACGAGCAGGCCCGCCAGAGCGCGGCCCGCAAATCGGCGAGATCGGACTCGCGCCGCGCACTGGTGCTGGTCGCCGCAGCCGGGATCCTCGCGTTGGTCGCGGCCCTGTCGCTGATCACCGCGCTGGTGAGCGCGATGCGCGCGCCGCTCGACGCCCTGGTCGGGGCGACCCGCGATCTCGCCGCCGGCGAGCTCGAGCGGCGCGTCGATCCGGCCGGGCCCCGCGAGCTCCAGGATCTGGGCCAGGCGTTCAACGCGATGGGCGAGGATCTGGCGCGGGCGCAGGAGCGGATCGAGGAGGAGCGACGTCGCCTGGCGGTGACGATCGAGAGCCTCGGGGACGCGCTGCTCGTCACCGAGCCCCACTCGTCCGTGGTTGCCACCGTGAATCCGCGCGCGTCGCAGCTCGTGCCCGAGCTGCCACCAGGTGCCGCCGCGGATGCCAGGGACAGCCCGCTGCCGCCGCTGGAGGCCGCGCTCGTCGGCGAGACGATCATCGAGCACCGCGGGCGCACGCTCGCGGTCACCGCCGCGCAGCTCGGCAGCGCGACCGACGGCATCGTCTGGACGCTGCGGGACATGAGCGAGCGCGCCCGGCTCGAGCGCGCCAAGAGCGAGTTCGTCGCTACCGCTTCGCACGAGCTCCGCAGCCCGCTGACCTCGATCAAGGGGTTCGTCGAGCTGCTGGCCCGCTCGCCGGAGAACATGTCCGAGCGCCAGCGCGAGTTCGTCGAGATCGTGCTGCGGTCGACCGATCGGCTCGTCGACCTGGTCAACGATCTGCTCGACGTGGCGCGGATCGAGGCGGACCGGGTCGAGATCCACCGCCGGCCGATCGACGTCGGCGAGGCAGTGCACGAGGTCACGGAGCTCATGGGGCCGCGGCTTGAGGAGAAGGGGCAGCAGCTGGGCGTCTATGTCGCGCCGACACTGCCGCTGGCGTACGCCGATCCAGGGAGGGTGCGCCAGATCGTCGCCAACCTGCTGACCAACGCCCATCTGTACACGCCCGAGGGGGGCCGCATCCATGTCGGCGCCGAGGCCGACCGCGCCTGGATCCAGATCGTGGTCGCGGACTCCGGCGTCGGCATGACGCAGGAGGAGACCGAGCGCGCCTTCGAGCGCTTCTACACAGGCGCGGACGGGAGCCGGACCGGCCAGGGCACGGGTCTCGGCCTGTCGATCGTGAAGTCGCTCGTCGACATGCACGAGGGCCGGATCGACGTCGAAAGCCAGCCGGGTGAGGGCACGACCTTCCGGGTGCTGCTTCCGACTGCTGTGCCCGGCGCGGAGTCGGGTGCCTCGCTGGAGGCGGTGCGCGGTCGCCGTGTGCTCGTTGTCGACGACGAACCCGATGTGGCCGAGCTGATCGCCGGCCAGCTCGCGCCGCTCGAGGTGCAGACGACAATTGCGTCGAGCGGCGAGGAGGCGCTGCGGCTGCTGCGCTCGACCCACTACGACGCCGTCACGCTCGACATCCTGATGCCGGGAATGGACGGCTTCCAGGTGCTCCGCCAGATCCGCGACGACCCCGAGCTGCGCGCGACGCCGATCGTGTTCGTGTCGGTGTTCTCGGGGCGCCAGGAGCTGGCCGGCGAGTGGGCTGTGTCAAAGCCGATCGACGCCGACGAGTTTCGAGACGTGCTCGGGGCCGCCGTTCGCGCCGGCCGCTCGCGGGTGCTGGTGGTGGGACGCGAGCAAATGCAGTCGGTGCTCGAGCCCTCGCTCGACGAGCTGGGGATCGAGCACGAGTGGGAGTTCAGCGGCGCGGCGGCCGCGAGGGTCTGCGGCGAGCGCCGGTTCGAGGTGGCGCTCGTCGACGTCGGCATCCGCAACCCCCAGGCCGTCCTGCAGGCGCTCGATCTGCGGGGGCGACGGTTACGCCGGGCCGTGATCCTTTTCTCCGATGGGGTCGCGCCGACGCCGCCCGGGATCGAGCGACTCGGGATGGAGGTGGTTCCCGCTGATCAGGCCGCCGATGCGCTGCTCGGCGCACTCCGCGGGGAGCGAGAGGTAGGCTGATCCGCGATGGCCGTGAGCGCATCCGTTCTGCAACAGGAAGTCGAGCGGTTGCGAGCGGAGGTCGAGCGGTTGCGGGAGGAGCTGAGTCGGCGTGAGCGTGAGGCCGCCGATAACGAGCTCCAGCTCGAGCGCTACGCCGCCGATCTGCGGGAGACCTTCAAGCAGGAGCGGGCGCGGGCGCAGGAGCTCCAGCGCTCGTACATGGCGACCGTGCGCGCGTTGTCCAACGCGGTCGAGGCCCGCGACGCGTACACGGGCAAGCACGCCGAGCGCGTGACCGCGTACGGGCTCAAGATCGCCGCCGCCTACGGGCTGCGGCTGACCGAGTCGCCCGAGCTGGAGTTCGGCTTTCTCCTGCACGACATCGGCAAGGTCGCGATCCCCGACGCGATTCTCTACAAGCCCGAGCAGCTCACCGACAAGGAGCGCGCATTGATGGAGCAGCATCCGGTGATAGGCGCACAGATCCTCCGCGGGATCGAATTCCTCTCAGAGGCCGCCCACGTGGTTCGCTCCCACCACGAGCGCTGGGACGGGCGCGGCTATCCAGACGGGCTGTCCGAAGCGCAGATCCCCGTCTCGGCGCGGGTGTTCACCGTCGCCGACGTGCTCGACGCTCTAACAACCGACCGCCCCTACCGCCCCGCGATCCCCCTGAGCAGCGCTCGGAAGATGATCGTCGAGGAGTCCGGCACCCACTTCGATCCCGCGGTGATCGAGGCGTTCGAAGCGATTGAGGATCCAACGCTGCAGCAGATCGCCGCGGAGATCCAATGACCCGGGGCGTGCTCGTCGTCGATGACGACCCGTTCATTCGCAAGCTGATCGCCACCACGCTAGCCGACGTCGCCGGCTTCGAGTTGCACGAGGCGGCCGACGGCCTCGAGGCGCTGGAGGTGGCCCGCCGTGAGCAGCCGACACTCGTGTTCCTCGATGTCGACATGCCCGAGCTCGACGGCATCTCCGCCTGCCGGGCGCTGCGCGAGGACGCGAGGACCGGCGAAACGACGATCGTGATGCTGACGGCGGCCCACGGGGACAGCGTCGAGCGCCGCGCCGAGGAGGCCGGAGCCGACCTGTTTTTGACCAAGCCGTTCAGCCCGCTCGATCTGCTGCGGCTGGTTGATCGCCTGAGCGAGCAGGGCTAGGCTGCGGCGCGCCGCGCCGGCGCAAAAAGTCCCGCGCGCGACGCGTTTTGAGGAGGTGTGTGCATGCGCTTGGACTGGGTCGCGGCCATTGCACACACCATGAAAATCGGCGGGTGCGGTCGACATTCTTGCGATGTTCGGGGGCGCGTATACGCGCCCCCGGGGGTCGGCGCATGCGCCGACCCCTAGCGGCGGCACATGTGCCGCCGCGGGCCGAGCCGCATGCGGCTCGGCCTCCCCCCTACTAAGAGATCTTGATCAGGATGATCGTGTTGATCACGAACACGACAGCGAACGCGATCGTCCAGCGGTTGAGGTTGCGCTCGACAAGCGAGCCGCCGCCGATTGGACCAGCCCCGGTGCCAACGCCGAACGCGCCCGAGAGCCCCGCGTCCTTACCCGAGTGCATCAGGATCAGGAAGATCAGGCCGACGCTCAGGAAGACCTGGACGATGCTGAGGATCGTGCTCATTTCAGGTCGTCATGGTAGCGGTCGATCTGCCTGAGGATCTCGACCGCCTCGGCCCGCAGCGTGCGATCGACCGCCTCGAAGTCCTCGTCTGAGAGCTTGCCGGTGCGATGGTCAAGCTCGGCATCGCGGATCTCGCGGTACTTCGCGTCACGTTCCGCCTCGAGCTCGGCGAGGTCGGTCTCGGGTCCCGCTTGCTCCGAACGCATCCCGAGCCGCCTCGCGCGCAGCGGCCAGCCGACGATCGCCACGACGACGGCGAGCACCGCGAGAACTACCAGGAACTCGATCAGGGCTTTGCGGGCGCTGGGGCCGCGGAACGACGCGCGGCGTATGGCGCCCCAGCGCGCAGCCGGGCAAGCACCGGGATCGGCCACAGCGCGATCAGCCCGCCGAGCGCGGTGATAATCGCCCCCAGCCAGATCCAGCTGACGAGCGGCGAGACGATCATCAGGAACTCGACCGGCCAGGGATGAGATACGTAGCGCGACGCGAGTCCGGAGATCGCTCGCTGGCGCTCGACGCTTATGAACTGCACGTTGGCTGGCTGCCGTGCCTCGGCCGGGGTGAGACTCGTCATCAGCTTCGTGAACACCTGATCGCCGCGGTTGATCTCCGCCTGGAGGGGCTGGAGGTTCGGGTTGATCACCGTCCAGATGTCCTTCGTGATCCCGGCGCGCAGACCCACCTGGCTATCGGATGCCCCGTTGAACGCGACCGAGATCGGACCAACGGTCGGGTCGGTGGTCGCCGGGTAGAAGCGGCGGGTGGTCGTCAGCGTGGTGACGTGCTTGCCCTGCTTGGAAACGTCGAGGACGGCGCCGAACGAGACCTTCGCCGCGCTCGCGTGCTCCGTCGGCCTCACGTAGCGGATCGCGTAGCCGTCGACACTCGTGGTTTGGCCGGGTGTCAGCGAAACGTCGTGGGAGTGTTGGAAGGAGGAGGAGCCTGCCACCCCGACGAGCAGGACCGCGAGTCCAGCGTGGGCGATGTAGCCGCCATAGCGGCGGCGGTTGCGCCGGATCAGTTGGAAAAAGGCCAGCGGAACCGGGTCGCCGGTCATCGCGCGACGAGCGCTTGTCCCACGGGATAGCTCTTGCGCGACGGTCGCGACCACGAACGCGCCGAGCGCAAACATGATCAGCGCGAACGGCCGGGTGTCGGCGTTAGTAGAGACGAGGAGTGCGATCAGGGCGGTGATGCCGGCCGCGATCGGAAAGCTGAAGCTGCGCTTGAGGTTCGTGGCCGTGACTCTGCGCCACGCGATGATCGGGCCGATCCCTGAGAGGAGCACCAGCATCAGCGCGAGCGGGACCACGAACGGACGGAAGGCAGGCGGACCGACTGACACCTTCGTCCCGGTCACCGCCTCCGAGATCAGCGGGAAGAACGTCACCCAGAAGATCACGAACACCATCGCCACGAGCACTAGGTTCTGGAGCAGGAAGATCGCCTCACGGGACAGCAGCGAATCGATCTGCGCCTCGGAGCGCAGCCGGTCGCGCCGCGAGACGACGAGCGCAATCGAGCCGCCGATCATGACTGCCAGCAGGAACACGAACGGGATGCCCAGGGTCGAGGCGCCGAATGCGTGGATCGAGTCGAGGATCCCCGAGCGAACTAGGAACGTCCCGAGGATCGCGAGCGTCCCGCTGCCCAGGATCAGCGAGACATTCCAGACCTTCAGCATCCCCCGCTTCTCCTGGATCATGATCGAGTGGATGAACGCCGTGGCGCACAGCCAGGGCATCAGCGCCGCATTCTCGACCGCGTCCCAGGCCCAATAGCCGCCCCACCCCAGCTCGGTGTATGACCAGCGCGCGCCGAGCAGGATGCCGACGCCGAGGAACAGCCAGGCGGCCAGCGCGAAGCGGCGCGTCACAGCGATCCACTCGGTGCCGACACGTCCGGTGATGAGCGCGCCGATCGCGAACGCAAACGGGATCGTCAACAGCGTGTATCCCGAGTAGAGCATCGGCGGGTGGAACATCATGCTCGGGTGCAGCAGCAGCGGATCGAGCCCGGCGCCCTCCGGCGGCGGATTGGCGCTGGTCGCAAATGGATTCGCCGCGAAGATCGTCAGCGAGACGAAGAAGGTGGCGAAGCCGAGCAGGACGGCGGTCGCGTACGGGACGATCTCCTTCACCTTGTTGCGCGTGATCAACAGAATCACGCTCGACCACACCGACAGCAGGAACACCCACAGCAGCAGCGACCCCTCCTGCGATGACCATGCGGCGGTGGCCTTGTAGAACGTGGGCGTCGTCGACGACGAGTGGCTGGCGACGACGTTGAACGCAAACTTGTCGCCCAGGAACGCCCATTCCAGGATCGCGAAGGCGAGCGTCATCAGCCCGGCGAGCGCGTAGACCGACCTCCGGCCCGAGTCGACGAAGTCCTGACGGTTCTTGATCGCCCCGTAGAGCGAGGCCCCGATCCCGTACAGGGCGACGAGCAGCCCGAGGATCAGCAGCGCCCGACCAAGCAGTGCCATTACTGGTAGGAGCCGGACGCGGCTTGGTATTTAGAGGGGCACTTGGTGGTGAGCGAGTCCTGCTCGCCGATGAAGCTCGCTCCCTGCTGGTGGACCGTGACCAGAACTCCGCGGCCCGCCGCGAACGGGTCGGGAACGATGCCCGTGTAGCGAACGGGCACGGAGACTCTGAGCTTTGGGTCGCGGACCCTGAACAGCAGCGCGTCTCCGTCGTGGCGGACCGAGCCGTCCAGGACGGTGCCGGCGAGAATGTACGACTGTCCGCGCTGCGCCTTGTGGAGCAGCTGCGAGGCCGTCAGCTCCTCACGCCCGGCGCTGAAACTCGTGTAGACGAGCGCCGAGGCCAGTAGCAGCGCGGCGGTGAGGGCGACTGTGAGGCGGATCGCACGCTTGCGACTCGGATCCATGCGGGCGCCAATTCTCCCATAGGAAGCGTCTTCGCCGATTCAGGCTGGATCGTCCAGACGAGCGCGGATTCCTCATGCCGGGAACAACCGCGTGCCGATTAGCGTCGTGTTAAAGCGAGGAGATCACCCGATGGGGGCGAAACCAATTGGGAGCGAGACCGTTAGTGAGTATGAGCGTGAGAGTTAGACCACAGCGAGTTGAAAGGGCCCTGCGGCGCCGCCGCGAGGATGCCCGGGGCCACTCGCCAGCCCGTGCCGCAGCACCTGCTGAGCAGGCGCA
>Ga0073928_10009361_pt1 | contig 11944 bp, 10 predicted proteins | sample PaiPotPPA55metaG_FD_76969 | JGI IMG/M metagenome (GOLD analysis project Ga0073928, IMG submission 76969) | Iron sulfur acid spring bacterial and archeal communities from Banff, Canada, to study Microbial Dark Matter (Phase II) - Paint Pots PPA... ...
CCGGTGGCATGCGCCAGCGCGTAGCGCTGGCGCGAACGCTTGCGGTCGATCCGCACGTTTTGCTGCTGGATGAACCGTTCTCCGCGGTCGACGCCCAGACCCGCATGGTCTTGCAGCATGATCTCGCGCAAACGCTCAAACAGGCGAACAAGACCGCGCTCCTCATCACCCACGATCTGGCGGAAGCGGTGACGTTGTCGGATCGTGTGCTGGTGATGAGCCGGCGGCCGGGCACGATCATCGATGAAATCAAAATCGAGATGCCGCAGCGGGACAATCCGATCGCGCGGCGGCGCGATGCAAAATTCAACGACTACGTGGCGCATTTGATGGACCGGCTCGACATCGCGCATGTCGCGCTCGAACGAGAAGGCGAGGGCGCGTGATGATAAACGGCGCACATTCTGCGCTTGTCCGCAGAGGGACCATCGCCAGCATTGCCCTGCTGGTGGCGTTTTTGGCAGCGTGGCAGTGGGGACCGGGCCTCCTTGGCGTCCCCTCGTTCATCGTACCGCCGTTATCCAGCGTCGCCGCCGAGTTCGTTCGTGCCTGGCAGGTTTATCATCTGCCGCTGCATACCGGCGTCACCGTTGCCGAGGTGCTGGCCGGCTTTATGCTTGGCAGTCTGCTCGGGGCGATGGTCGGTTATCTGCTCGGCATGTCGCCGACTGCAGAACTTGCATTGTCGCCTTACATACTGGCGCTGCAAATCGCGCCGAAGGTCGCTTTCGCGCCGCTGTTCATTCTGTGGATGGGCTTCACCGTCTATCCGAAAATACTGGTTGCGATTCTCATCGTGTTCTTTCCGGTGATGGTCAATGTCTTGACCGCGGTGCGCAACGTCGATCCGGACCTGATCAATCTAGCGCGTTCGTTCAAGGCATCGCGGGCGCAGATTTTCTGGCGAATCGAATTCCCCAGCTCGATGCCGCCAATGTTCGCGGGATTACGCATCGGATCGACGCTCGCAGTGGTCGGCGTCGTGGTTGGTGAGCTGGTCGGCGGCAATCTCGGGCTCGGTTATCTGCTCACCTTCGGCGAAGGCCAAGCCAATACGCCGCTGGTCTTCGTTTCGATCGTGATGCTGACGCTGGTCGGCGGGATCGCCTATCTCATCGTGATCTTGATCGAGCGCCGTGTCCTGCACTACCTGCCGACGCGCGGCGTCGGGCGCAATATCTGATCCGGAATGCGATCAATTCGGAAAATGCTCGGCGTGCCAATCGGCTTCGAGGTCCGGGTTGATCTTGCCGTCGATCACGAACACTCCCGGCGCGCCTTCTGAGACCCACGCTTTGAGCTGATCGAGATCGGGCAGCGTACGCACCGTCACGCCGCGCGCGCCGTGGCCCCGCGCAATCGCGGCGAAATCGGTAGCCGGGAACTGCACGATATCGACTGAATAGCCTTGACGCCGAAAGTAGTGGACTTCGGCGGCGTAGGAACTGTCATTGTAGACCAGGATGCAGAGACGAAGCTTAAGGCGCACCGCTGTTTCCAGGTCGGCCATCGACATCAAGAACCCGCCGTCGCCGGTGCCGAGCACGGCGAGCTTGCCGGGATTGGCGATGGCGAGCCCGATGACCGACGGCAGGCCAAGCCCGACCGACTGAAACGAATGACTTAAGCACGAAGCGCGCGCATTCGGCACTCGCAGATAGCGCGGCACCCAGCCGCAGAAATGGCCTGAGTCCGATGCCACGACGCGATCTGCCGGCAGGATGGCATCGACCGCCTTGCTCAAAATGCGCGGGTCGATGAAATCGCGGCTCGACGCGTCCGGATGCGGATAATGATGATTGTCGCCACCGCGGATACGCTCGCGCATCGCCGCGCTGTGGCGGCCCGCCACGGCGGTCATGCCGCGCCGGTCGAATTCCGCGAGCAAGGCTTCCGCCGTCGCTTTGGCGTCGCCAAGCACCGCAATCTCGATCGGCATCTGATAGCCAAGCTTTGTTGCCTCGACATCGACTTGCGCGACGACGGCGCCGGGAGCGAGCAACTTGTCTTTCTTGGTCGTCCACTGCGTCAGGCTGGCGCCGAAGGCGACGATGCAATCGCTTTCGGAGATCAGCGTATCGGCAATCGGCGACGAAAATCCGCCGCTGATGCCGAGTGACCACGGATTGCCGGAAAACAGACCGTGGCCGCAGACCGAAGTTGCCAACAACGCGCCGCTTCGCTCGGCAAGTGCGATCAGCGCCGCTTCGGCATCGGAAATGACGGCGCCGCGGCCGCCGAGAATGAGCGGACGCTGCGCCCGCGATAAAGCATCGGCAAGCCGCTCGACGCTGCGCGGATCGGGATAGAGCCGCCCCGGCGCCGGCGCCAGTTCAAGCGGCGGTAGATTCGAGGCAAGCGGCGCGTGCTGCACGTCGAGCGGCAGGCTAAGCACCACGGTTTGGCGGTCGCGCAAAGCGCGGTTGACAGCGCGTCGCGCGTCTTCGCGCGCGGTCGCCGGCGTGTGCAATCGTTCCGGCGCGGCGCCGACCGCGCGCACCATGTCAGCCTGTTCGATGTAGAAATTATTTTTTACCGCGCCGCTCGGCACGTCTCCGGCGAGCACCAAGAGCGGCGTCCGGCTTTTTGCCGCTTCCCCGATTCCGGTCAAGGCATTGGTCAGTCCCGGCCCCGAATGCACGCTCACCAGCGTCAGTTCGCCCGTCGCTTTGGCATAGGCGTCGGCCATGCTCGCGGCATTACACTCATGGCGGGCGGAAATGAGCTCGACGCCAGACTCGACCAGCGCGTGCGAGATTTTGAAATTGGCGGTACCGAGCAAGGCAAAGCAGCGCCGGGCGCCATAGCGGGCGAGGTCGCCGGCGACGACGCTTGCGACAGTAGGGTTGCCGCTCATGGCTTTGCGCGCTCCGGCTTCGTGAAAAACCCTTACAATCCAAGGTCATAATACACAGCCGAAGCGCGGCTGGAAGGCGTGTTCAGGGAATTCAGTGGCGGGGTTCGGCAAAGCTTTAACATTTGAACATTTAAGCTTGAAATATTTACCTGCGAATGCCATTGTTATCGTAATTGTTATGGCGGCATTCGCATGAGAATCGCTTGTCTTGGCGGCGGCCCGGCTGGGCTTTATTCGGCAATCAGCATCAAGCTGCGCAACGCTGCGCATGACGTCACTGTATTCGAGCGCAACCGGCCTGACGATACGTTCGGCTGGGGCGTGGTGTTTTCCAATGAGACGTTCGACAACATCACGGCCAACGATCCGGCCAGCGCGCAGGCGATCCGCGAGCATTTCGCCTATTGGGACGATATCGCCGTCAATTATCGCGACGAAAGAATCGTCTCCACCGGTCACGGTTTTTGCGGCATCGCGCGCAAAACGCTGCTGCTGTTGTTGCAAGAGCGCGCCAGGGAACTGGGCACGAACTTATGTTTTCAAAACGAGATTGCCAGCGCCGGGACACTCGCCAAGGAATACGACCTAGTGATTGCTGCGGACGGCTTGAACTCGAAGACGCGTAGCGAATTCGCGCAAGTTTTCAAACCGGCGATTGATCTGCGCAAAAACAAATTTGTCTGGCTCGGCACACGCCAGAAATTCGACGACGCCTTTACTTTTATTTTCGAGGAAACCGAACATGGCTGGGTTTGGGCGCATGCCTATCAGTTCGATTCCGACACGGCGACCTTCATCATCGAATGTTCGGAGGCGACTTGGCGCAAGTTCGGCTTCGCCACCATGGCTCAGCAGCAGTCATGCCGGACCTGCGAGCGCATTTTTGCCAAATATCTCGGCGGACACGAGCTAATGTCGAACGCAACGCATTTGCGCGGTTCGGCCTGGCTGAATTTCCCGCGCGTGCTGTGCGAGACGTGGTCGCATGAAAATATAGTCTTGATGGGCGATGCCGCGGCCACGGCGCATTTCTCGGTCGGCTCAGGCACGAAGCTTGCAATGGAGAGCGCGATCTCGATGGCCGACTATCTCGCCAGCGAGCGGACTCTGGAAGCGGCTTTTGCCAAATATGAGGATGCGCGCCGCACCGAAGTCCTGCGCTTGCAATCGGCCGCGCGCAACTCGCTCGAATGGTTCGAGGACGTCGAGCGCTACCTGCATCTCGATCCGGTGCAATTCAATTATTCGCTGCTGACGCGCTCGCAGCGCATCAGCCACGAAAACCTACGCCTGCGCGACCGTGATTGGCTGGAAGGCGCCGAAGCCTGGTTCCAGCGACTCGCGGGCGCCGAAGACAATAAGGTCCGCCGCCCGATGTTCGCGCCGTTCCAATTACGCGACATGCGGCTGAAGAACCGCGTCGTCGTTTCGCCGATGGCGCAATACAAAGCCGTCGATGGCTGTCCGACCGATTGGCATCTGGTCCATTACGGCGAACGCGCCAAGGGCGGCGCCGGTCTGGTTTGCATCGAGATGACCTGCGTGAGCCCGGAAGGACGGATCACGCCCGGCTGCACCGGCATGTACGCGCCCGAGCACGAACGCGCGTGGCAGCGCATCGTCGATTTCGTTCACGCCGAGACGGATGCAAAGATTTGCTGCCAGCTCGGGCATTCCGGCGCCAAAGGTTCGACCCAGCTCGGCTGGGAGGAAATGGATGCGCCGCTCAATTCCGGCAATTGGCCGGTGATGGGGCCGTCGCCGATCGCCTGGTCGGAGCGTAACCAGCGCGCCCGCGCCATGGATCGCGCCGATATGGATCGTGTGCGCGATCAATTCGTCGCGTCAGCGGAAATGGCGGCACGCGCCGGTTTCGACATGCTCGAAATCCATTGCGCGCACGGCTACCTGCTATCTTCTTTCATCACGCCGCTGACCAATTGGCGCACCGACGAATACGGCGGCTCGCTTGAGAACCGCATGCGCTATCCGCTGGAAATCTTCCATGCGGTCCGGGAAGTGTGGTCGGCCGAGAAGCCGATTTCGGTTCGCATTTCGGCCAATGACTGGGTCGGCGCCGAGGGCATCGAGCCGCGCGATGCAGTCGAAATCAGCCGCATGCTGCGAGAGGCCGGGGTCGACATTTGTGATGTGTCGGCGGGTCAGACTTCGATTCGGGCGCGGCCGGTCTACGGCCGCATGTTTCAAACGCCGTTCTCCGATCGAATTCGTAACGAGACCGGCATCGCCACCATGGCAGTCGGCAATATTTACGATCCGGATCACGTCAACTCGATTCTGATGGCCGGCCGCGCTGATCTCGTTTGCCTGGCGCGGCCGCATCTCGCCAATCCGTACTGGACGCTGCACGTCGCAGCGAGGCTTGGCGATCGCGGCGAGGCGTGGCCGCCGCCCTATTATGCGGGACGCGATCAGCTTTATCGGCTCTCCGGCGGCGGCGAGCCGGCGCCGAGCGCGGTTTGACCATGCGAAGCCTTGCCGGCAAACACGCACTCGTCACCGGCGGCGGCACCGGGATTGGCGCCGCCATCGCATTGGCGCTGGCGCAAGCCGGCGCAACGGTCACGATTTGCGGTCGGCGCATTGCGGAGCTGAAAGCGAGCGCGGCGCGCCACGACAATATTCATATGCAGGTGACCGATGTCACCGATGAAGGTTCACTGCGCCAGCTCTATCGCGACGCCCGGGCGGCGCGCGGCAGTTTCGCCATTGTTATCGCCAATGCCGGCACGGCGGAGAGCGCTCCCGCGGAGAGGATTTCCCGCGCGCTGTGGGACCAGATTATCGCAGTCAATCTGACCGGCGCATTTCTTTCGGTACAACCTGCAATTAGTGCAATGCGCGAGCAGAAATGGGGACGCATCGTCTTTATTGCCTCCACCGCTGGGCTGAAAGGCTACGCTTATGTGGCGCCTTACGTCGCCGCCAAACATGGTGTGGTCGGTCTCGCCCGCGCTTTGGCAATTGAAACCGCAAAGGCCGGCATTACGGTGAACGCCATATGCCCCGGCTTTGCCGAAACGCCAATGCTGGAGCGGGCGGTCGATCGTATCGTCGCTGCGAGCAAACGCGGCGACGGCGAAACGCGCAGCGCGCTCGAAGCCAATAACCCGCAGGGCCGTTTCATCAAGCCCGAAGAAGTGGCCGACGCGGTCATGTGGCTGTGCGCCGGGGACAGCGCTGCGATTACCGGCCAGGCGATTTCGGTCTCGGGAGGCGAAACATGGTGACGATGCCGTCCGCCGTCGCGACCTCCAAGGAGAACGGCAGAACAATCGAGCGCAAGGCGCGGCTGCGGCTGTGGATCCGGCTCTTACGCACGAGCCGCTTTATCGAGGGCGTGATCCGCGAACGGCTGAAGCGGCAATTCAATGCGACCTTGCCACGTTTCGACGTGATGGCGGCGCTGTACCGCAAGCCGGACGGCATGTTGATGAGCGAGATAGCGCGGTTTCTGATTGTGTCGAACGGCAATATCACCGGCATCGTTGACCGGCTGGTGGCCGACGGCTTCGTCGCCCGCTCGCGTCGCAACGGCGATCGCCGCACCTCATTTATCACGCTGACGCGGCGCGGCCGCGCCGCCTTCGCGGCAATGGCCGCCGCCAATGAACGCTGGATCGACGAACTCTTGAGCGGCATTTCGCTGCGCGACGCCGAGCACTTGTCGGCAAAGCTGAAATCGTTCCGAAGCGACTGGGAGGGCGAGGCATGACATCGATGCAAGGTTTTAAGCCTTCGCACTTCCTGTGGCGTGTGGACGGCGCGGTGGCGACGATCAAACTCAACAGGCCGGAGCGCAAGAATCCGCTGACCTTCGATTCTTATGCCGAACTGCGCGATGCTTTTCGCAAGCTTGTTTATGCCGACGACGTCCACGCTGTCGTCTTCCTGCCGAACGGTGGCAATTTTTGCTCGGGCGGTGACGTGCACGAGATTATCGGGCCGCTGGTCGGGATGGACATGAAACGGTTGGTTGCCTTCACGCGCATGACCGGCGATCTCGTCAAGGCGATGCTCCATTGCGGCAAGCCGATTATTGCCGCCGTCGACGGGGTGGCGGCCGGCGCAGGCGCGATTATTGCGATGGCGGCAGATCTGCGCCTCGCCACGCCGCAGGCGCAGGTTTCGTTCTTGTTCAACCGCGTCGGGCTTGCCGGCTGCGACATGGGCGCGTGCGGGATACTGCCGCGTATCATTGGACAGGGTCGCGCCGCCGAGCTGTTATACACCGGCCGCGCAATGAGCGCGCAGGAAGGCGAACGGTGGGGCTTTTTCAACAAGCTCGTTGACGCGCCGTCGCTTGAGGAGGAGGCGCTGACGCTGGCGCGACGCATCGCTTCCGGTCCGACTTTCGCCAACGGCATCACCAAGACACAGCTTTATCAGGAATGGTCGATGAGCCTCGATCAGATTATCGAGGCCGAAGCGCAAGCGCAGGCAATCTGCATGCAAACCAATGATTTCGAGCGCGCCTACCGCGCGTTCGTCGCCAAACAGAAACCGGTCTTTGAGGGGAACTAGTGGCGGACAAGACTTTCCTCGGCTGGCCGTTCTTCGAGCAACGCCACCGCGCGCTCGCCGCCGCGGTCGAATCCTGGTGCGCGTCGAACCTTCCATGTGTGGATGCCGATGTCTATGCGGCTTGCCGCGATCTGGTCCGCAAGCTCGGCCGCGACGGTTGGCTCAAGCATACCGCGCCCGATCCCAACTCCGTCGCACCGCTCGACGTGCGCGCGCTCTGTCTCATTCGCGAAACGCTGGCATGGCACGGCGGGCTTGCCGATTTCGCTTTTGCGATGCAGGGGCTCGGTGCAGGTCCGATCAGTCTGTTCGGCAATGCCGACCAGCGGCCCTGGCTGGCGCGCACGCGGAGCGGCGAGGCGATCGCCGCTTTTGCGCTGACCGAGCAGAAATCGGGCTCCGACGTTGCCAATATCGTTACCAAAGCCAGCCGTGACGGCAATGGCTACGTCTTGGAAGGCGAAAAAACCTGGATCTCGAATGGCGGTATCGCCGATCTCTATGTCGTCTTCGCCCGCACTGGCGAAGCTGTGGGCGCGAAGGGAATCTCCGCCTTCATCGTTCCTGGCGATGTGGCGGGACTTTCGGTCGCCGAGCGCCTCGATGTGATTTCGCCGCATCCTTTGGCGCGCATCACGTTCGATCATGTGCGGGTGCCCGCGACCTCGATGATCGGCGCGCCCGGCGATGGCTTTAAGATCGCGATGGCGACACTTGACGTGTTCCGCGCGACCGTTGCCGCCGCCGCGCTCGGCTTTGCCCGGCGCGCCTTTGACGAGACACTCAAGCGCGTGCGGGACCGCCGGATGTTCGAGGGGACGCTGGCCGACTTGCAACTGGTGCAGGGCGCCATTGCCGAAATGGCGCTTGATATCGACGCCGCGGCTTTATTGGTCTATCGCGCCGCCTGGGCCAAGGACAGTGGCGCAGCGCGTGTCACGCGTGAAGCCTCGATGGCAAAATTGTTCGCTACCGAGCGCGCGCAACGGGTAATCGACCAAGCGGTGCAGCTTCATGGCGGCGACGGGGTCCGGCGCGGTCACATCGTCGAACGGTTGTACCGGGATATCCGGGCGCTGCGCATCTACGAGGGCGCCTCCGAGGTTCAGAAAGTCATTATCGCACGGCAGATGCTTGCGGGAGCGTGATCATGGCTACGCCTTCGCTCGGCCGCTCGGCCCACACCGATACTTTCACACGGGACAATCTTCCGCCGGCGCAGCAATGGCCCGAGATTTTGCTCACCGGCTTCGACTATCCCGAGGAGCTCAACGCGGCGGTCGAATTGACCGACCGCATGGTGGCGCGCGGCTTCGGCGATCATGTCGCGTTAATCGGCAATGGCCGCCGCCGCACTTACAAAGAGCTCTCCGACTGGACCAATCGGATCGCCCAGGCCCTGGTCGAGGACTTCGGCATAAAGCCGGGCAACCGCATTCTGATCCGTTCCGCCAACAATCCGGCTTTGGTGGCATGCTGGCTGGCGGCGACCAAAGCCGGCGCGGTGGTCGTCAACACCATGCCGATGCTGCGCGCGGGCGAATTGGGCAAGATCGTCGACAAGGCCGAGGTGACGCTGGCGCTCTGTGACACCAGGCTGATGGATGAACTGGTCAATTGCGCCAAGACCAGCAAACACCTCAAGCAGGTGATCGGCTTCGACGGCACCGCGAACCACGACGCCGAACTCGATCGCATCGCCCTGAGCAAGCCGGTGACGTTCAATGCCGTGAAGACCGGTCGCGACGACGTGGCGCTGTTGGGCTTCACCTCGGGCACCACCGGGGAGCCCAAGGCGACCATGCATTTTCATCGCGATCTTCTGATCATTGCCGACGGCTATGCCAAGGAGATTCTCTCGGTCACCCCCGACGACATATTTGTCGGCTCGCCGCCGCTCGCCTTCACCTTCGGGCTGGGTGGGCTCGCGATCTTTCCGCTGCGCTTCGGCGCCACCGCGACGCTCCTGGAAAACACCTCGCCGGAGAACATGATCGAGATCATCGAGACCTATAAAGCGACCGTCTCGTTCACCGCGCCGACCGCCTATCGCGCCATGCTCGGTGCGATGCACAACGGCGCAGACTTGTCTTCCCTGCGCGTCGCGGTATCCGCGGGCGAGACTCTACCGGCCCCGGTATTCAATGAATGGATGGCGAAAACCGGCAAGCCGATTCTCGATGGCATCGGTTCGACCGAGATGCTGCACATATTCATTTCCAACCGGCTCGGCGACGCAGCGCCCGGGTCGACCGGAAAGCCCGTGGTCGGATACGAGGCAAAGATCGTCGGCGACGATATGAAAGAAAAGCCGCGCGGTGAGGTCGGCAAGCTTGCTGTGCGCGGCCCCACCGGTTGCCGTTATCTCGCCGACGAGCGGCAGCACGCTTATGTGCGCGACGGCTGGAACCTCACCGGCGACGCCTTCTCGCAAGACGAGAAGGGCTATTTCCATTTTGCCGCGCGCACCGACGATATGATCATTTCGTCGGGCTACAACATCGCCGGACCGGAAGTGGAGGCGGCGCTGCTGTCACATCCGGACGTCAGGGAATGCGCGGTCATCGGCGTGCCCGACGATGAGCGCGGCCAAATTGTCCAAGCGCATGTCGTCCTCAAGGATGGCGTTGCCGCCAGCGCGGAATGCGTCAAGCGGTTGCAGGATCACGTCAAGGCGACGATCGCGCCGTTCAAATATCCGCGGTCGGTTAAATTCATCGACGCGCTGCCGAAAACCCAAACCGGCAAGATCCAGCGGTTTCGGCTCCGTCACAGCGAGACATGAGGAGCACATAAATGGCGGACCCACACGTGTTCCTTCATCCCCATGGTTGGCGATCGAGCAAGGGCTTCAGCAATGGGGTGGTCGCGCAAGGGCGCACGATCTTTCTCGCCGGCCAAGTCGGCTGGAACGCCGAGCAGCGGTTCGAGAGCGGAGATTTCGTCGCTCAGGCGCGCCAAGCGCTCGCCAATATCGTCACGCTCGTTGCGGAAGCCGGCGGACGCGCGGAACACATCACCCGGCTGACCTGGTTTATCCTCGACAAACAAGAATACCTGTCCCGACAGCGCGAATTGGGCGAGGTGTATCGCAAGGTCATGGGCAAGCACTTTCCCGCCATGACGCTGGTGCAAGTCGGCGCGCTCGTCGAAGACGAGGCGAAGCTCGAGATCGAGGCTACCGCGGTCTTGCCGAACTAACTGCGACCGATCGCGGCTGTGGCCGGCGCCTCAGTGATAGAGCTCCAGTTCGGGTCGCGAATCCGGAATGAAGCCGTCGCGGTTTGGCATCGTCACCTTCGGCAGCGTCGTCGCATTCATCGTGTCGGTCGCCTTGATGATCTTCGCTTCCGAAAGGATATAGGCCACCACCGCATAGATATCGTTGTCGCTGAGCGTACCCGGCGCGTTGAACGGCATGGCCCGCTTCACATAATCGAACAGCGTCGTCGCATAAGGCCAATAACTCTCGACCGTCTTGATCGGCGTATCGCTTGCCAGCGTGCCGCGGCCGCCGAGAAGCCGATCGCCGCCGACGCCTTTGGCCGGATTGCCTTGACCTTTGTCGCCGTGGCAGGCGGCGCAACTATCGGCGAACACTTTTGTGCCGGCTGCCGCCGTGCCGCTGCCCGTCGGCAGCCCGGTACCGTCGGCCGGGATGGCCGAGAATTTCGCCAGTTCTTGCGAGCCGATCGGCGAGCCTAGTCCATAATGGTCTTGGCTTTGCGCTAAGGCCGGCGAAGCCGCCGAGACTGCAACCAATATCCCGGCCGCTTGCAGGATGTGCTTACGCGTGAACATTGGCGACGCTCCCGGTTTCGTCGATCGCCCAGCTCTGGATCGCATTAAGGTGATAGATCGAGCCGAACGGCCCGTGCGATCCGCGGATGGCGATTAGTTGCTTGAGCGTCGGCTGAATGTAGCCGGTCTCGTCGGTGCAGCGGCTTTGCAGGATGGCGGGCTTGCCATCCCACATCCACGGATAGCTGAAGCGAACGGTGCAGACCGACTCCGGCGTGACATTGAGCTGTGCCGGCCGCCAGCTCTGGCCGCCATCGACCGATACGTCGACTGACTGCACGCGGCCGCGACCACTCCAGGCAAGCCCGCTGACATTGTAGAAGCCGGGCCCCGGCAGCTTCATCTCGCCGGACGGGAACGTGATCACCGACTTTGCTTCCATCTCCATGCTGAATTGCCGGGCCTTACCGTTCGCCAAGAGGTCGGTGTATTTGGACGTCTCTTCGCGGGTCATGAACGGCTTGTCGCTGACTTCGAGCCGGCGCAGCCATTTGATATGCGTGTTGCCTTCGTAACCGGGCAGCAACAGCCGCAGCGGATAGCCTTGCTCGGGGCGGATGGCTTCGCCGTTCTGGCCGTAAGCGAGCAGGGCATCCTTGAGCATCTTCTCGATCGGGATACTGCGCGTCATGACTGCGGCGTCGGCGCCTTCCGCCAGTACCCAGCTCGAACCGTCCTTGAGGCCGACCTCGCGCGCGATGGTGGCAAACTGCACGCCGGTCCATTCCGAGGTGCTGAGCA
>Ga0073928_10009362_pt1 | contig 11944 bp, 8 predicted proteins | sample PaiPotPPA55metaG_FD_76969 | JGI IMG/M metagenome (GOLD analysis project Ga0073928, IMG submission 76969) | Iron sulfur acid spring bacterial and archeal communities from Banff, Canada, to study Microbial Dark Matter (Phase II) - Paint Pots PPA... ...
GAAGCCCTCTTCATCACCCAGCCGACTTTGACCGCGCGCCTCCACGGGCTGGAAAAGGAGCTCGGGACAGCCCTTTTCCTGCGCACGCCGCACGGCATGCGGCTCACCGACGCCGGGCGGGCCTGGATCCCGTTTGCGGAGCGCGCGCTGCGCGCGCTGGTCGACGGACGAGACGCGCTCGAGCAGGTGATGACGGCTTCGTCGGGCCACCTGATGATCGCGGCGGCCCCGGCGGTCAGCACCTATGTCCTACCCGAGCTGCTCGAACGCTTTGTCGCCAAACACCCGCGAGTCGAGGTGTCTGTGCGGACTGGCCATTCCGAGGACGTCGTGGAGCTCGTGGTACGCGACGAGGTCCAGCTCGGACTCGGCCGGACCATCCGCCACCCGGACCTCGAGCTGCGACCGTTTCACACCGAGGAGCTCGTCCTGGTCTGCGCGCCGGACCACCCGTTCACGCAACACAAACACGTCGCGATGGCCGAGGTCGCGGCACAGAAGTTGATCATGTTCGACCGGACGTCGAGCTACTACGAGATCACACAGGGCGCGTTTCTGTCGGCGGGCGTGAAGCTCCGCGGGTTGATGGAGCTCGACAACATCGAAGCCGCCAAGAAGATGGTCGAGAGAGGTCTCGGGGTCGCGCTCCTGCCGCGCACCGCCGTGGCGCGCGAGGTGGAGGGCGGCACGCTCTCGGTCGTCGCGATGAAGGACGCGCCGCCCATGCACAACTCGATCGTGGTCTTCAGGCGCCGGGATGCCGGCGAGCCGGCGGGCATCGTGGCCGCATTCCTCGAACTGATAGGAACGCGCAGCTGATTCGTTCCACACATCGAATTTCTCGATAGGTTTCATCAGATCAATCGATTGGACTTATACGAAAGTCCTTGATAGCTTCTGGCTCATGGACAGCCACGAGAGTTCGATAGAGCAGCAGACGGAGCCCTCGCCACATGAATGCGAGTGTCCTGAACCGTGCAACTGCGACCACGAGAACGAGTAGTCCCGATCACTGCCGGCGTTAGAAATCTAAACCGAAGGAGGGCTTGATGGAACTTGTCTCTACGCCCCTGCTGCCGCAGGGCTTGAAAGTCCCAGCGTCGCGGAACGAGGACCCCAGCAAGCGCCTTCGCCGCCTTCTGGCGTCCAAGCCGTACGTCTTCGGTCCGGGCGTGTACGACCCGATGGGCGCCGAGCTCGTGATGTACCACGGCTTCGACGCGGTCTACTTCAGCGGTTACTCGTTTGCGATCGGCCACCTTGGCACAACGGACATGGACCTCTATTCGTCGGTCGAGATCGCGGACGGCGCGCGCCGCACCGTCAGCGCGCTGCGCAAGTTCCAGCTCACGATGGCGATGGGCGACCCCGACAAGGAGGCGCCTCCGATCCACCTCGAGATCCCTCCAGTCGTGGTGGACATGGACGCCGGCTACGGAAACCTGTTCAACGTGCAGCGCACGGTCGAGCTCTACCTGCGAGCCGGAGTGGCGGCCGCGCACCTCGAGGACCAGGTGATGCCGAAGCGGTGCGGACACATCGCCGGGAAGGCGCTGATCTCAGCCGATGAGTTCGTCGGCAAGCTCAAGATGATGCGCGCTGCGGCCGACGACCTCGGCCACCCGGATTTCGTCATCATCGCGCGCACCGACGGCGTGTCCGCCACCGAGGCGCCCGAGTCGAAGCGAGGCATCGAGCTCGCGATCGACCGCGGGCTGCGTTACCTCGACAGCGGCGTGCCCGATCTTCTGTGGTGCGAGTTCCCGACCGCCGAGCGCTCGACGACCGAGAAGTTTTGCGCCGAGATTCGCAAGCGATTTCCCAAGGCGCGGTTCGCGTTCAACTACTCGTCTTCCTTCAAGTGGTACAACGAGAAGAACCCGATCACGTGGGACGACCTCGGCGAGCTGGGTGTCGGGTTCATCTTCATCACGCTCGCTCTCCAGCACGCGGCGGGCCATGGAATGTCGGTGCTGCTCAACGACCTCAAGCACGACAAGGAGCAGGGCTACATGGCGCTGCAGCGAAAGGAGTGGGCAGCCGGGGCGGACGTTCCGACGCGCAGCCACCATCTGTTCACCGGCGTGCCGTACCACCAGCACGTCGGGCAGCAGTACGGCGCGACGCGGTTGAGCGAGCAGATGGACGAGCACCTCGAGGTGTCGAAGGTAGTCTGACCCCGTAACGTACGCGGGGGATGATCCTTTTCCCGTTTCGATACCTGTGGTGGCTGATCTCGAGCCTTCGCCGCTCGCTCGGCAAGCCGCCGGAGTTCGTCATCTTCATCCTCGAGAGCGACCTGCCCGCGCTGCCCGATCCTCCGCGCCCCCTGTGGCAGCGTTTCACCTCGCGCCCGCGCCTCAGCCTGACGGAGCTGGGCGAACGGTTCGACGCGATCGCTCGCGACCCACGGATCAAAGGCGTCGTCCTTCACCTCCGCCCCGCCGGCATGCCGATGGCCACGCTGCAGGACCTCAGGGAGCTCGTCGCGAAGCTGCGCAAGGCGAATAAGCGCGTGGTCGCATGGGCGCCCTTTTACACGACCGGCACGTACTACCTGGCGTGCGCATGTGACGAGATCTTGCTCATGCCCGTCGGCGGGATCCAGCCTCTCGGTTTCGCCAGCACCGGCATGTTCCTTCGCGACGGTCTGGCCAGGTTCGGGATCGAAGCGGACTTCGTACAGATCTCGCCGTACAAGTCGGCCGCGGACGTGCTCACGAAATCGCAGATGTCGGACGAGCTGCGAGAGCAGGTGACGTGGCTCGGCGAATCGCAGAACAAGGAGCTGCTGGCCGCGATCGCCGAAGGAAGGCTGCGAGATGAGAACGGCGCGCAGCAGCTCATCGACGGGTCTCCCTACGGCGACGACAGCGCGCTCGAGGCGCGCGTGGTCGACGCGCTGGTTCCGGAAGAGGCGCTGGCGCAGAGGCTCGGTCAAGGCGCTGGCGCCCCGGTCGCGATCGGAACATGGGAGCAAGCCTGGAGAAAGATGCGCGCGCCGGCTCCAACCCTCGGCCGCGGCAAGTACGTCGCGGTGCTCCGCATCGAGGGCATAATCGTCGACGGACGCTCGGGCGGCCTGCCCGTCAAGCCGCCGATCGAGGTGCCGCTGCTGGGTGACGATCGCGCTGGAGACCTGACGGTTGTGCAGGCGGCGCGCCTTGTCGCCGGGGACAAGCGCGCGGCGGCGGTGGTCCTCTACGTCAACTCGAGAGGCGGGTCCGCGACCGCGTCCGAGGCGATGCGACAGGCGCTCAACGTGATCGCGACGCGCAAGCCACTGGTCGTCGCGATGGGCCCGGTCGCAGCCTCCGGCGGCTACTGGGTCTCGACGCCGGGCAGCTGGATCGTCGCCCGGCCCGGCACCCTGACCGGCTCGATCGGAGTGCTCACCGGAAAGATCGTGACCGGGGGCCTGTGGTCGAAGCTCATGTTCAACCGCGAGACGGTCGCGTTCGGGCAGCACGCCACCATCGAGAGCGATGAGAAGCCGTACACAGACGAACAGCGAGCGATCGTCAAGGGGCAGATCGACCGCATTTACAAGGTGTTCCTCGAGGTGGTCGGCAAGGCGCGAAAGATGACCCCGGACGAGGTCCACCCGATCGCAGCGGGTCGAGTCTGGACGGGCCGCCAGGCCTTCGAGCTGAAGCTGGTGGACGAGCTGGGCGGCCTGGATGCCGCGTTGCGCAAAGCGCGAACCCTGGCAGGCCTGCCAGAGAGGGCCCCATTCCGGGAGGCGAGAGCGCCGAAGAGGACGATCCCGCCCCAAGCAGCGGTCAGCGCCGCAGGTTACATCGGATACCTGCTCGAAGGAATCTCGCTGCTGAGCCAAGCGCCGGCCCTGACAGTGATGGAATACCTACCGGGAGACCCGACATAACCGGTATCCGACGGTCCGGTGCGGGTTTCGATCTGATTTGAAACCCGCATCAGACGGTCCCATGCGGGCCTCAACTATCGAGTGGTGGGAATCTCCACGGTTGGCGTTCGCGGACCAGGTCGTAGACCGTGGCCACGATGCTCTCGCGGTTTGGTTTCGTGAAGTAGTCGCCGTCCGGCCCGTACGCCGGCCGGTTGGGTGACGCGGCCAGCGTGCGCGGGGCGGCGTCCAGGTGCCACCAGCCGTTCTGCACCTCGAGGACCTGCTGGAGCATGAACGCCGACGCTGCGCCGGGCACGTCCTCATCGAGGCAGATAAGCGCGTGCGTCTTCTCGATCGACCGCACGATCGTGTGGTTGATGTCGAAGGGATTCAGCGTCTGCACGTCGATCACCTCGCACGAAACTCCGAGCTCCTCGAGCGTGCGGGCTGAGTCCAGCGCGATGCCGCAGCACGCGCCGTACGTGATGATCGTCGCGTCGGTGCCTTCCCGCAACACCTCCGGCACGCCCAGCGGAACGGTGAACTCACCGATGTTGTCCGGAACGCGCTCCTTCAACCGGTAGCCGTTCAGCACCTCGATCACCACGCCGGGGTTGTCCCCACGGAACAGCGTGTTGTAGAACCCGGCAGCCTGCGTCATGTTGCGAGGCACTGCCACGTAGACGCCCTGCAGAGCATTGAGCAGCACGGCCATCGGCGAGCCCGAGTGCCAGATCCCGACCAGCCGGTGACCCTTCGTCCGGATCACAACCGGCGCCTTCTGGCCGCCGACCGTTCGCCAGTGAAGCGTGGCGAGGTCGTCGGCGGCGGTCTCGAGCGCATAGAGAAAGTAGTCGAGGTACTGGATGTCGCAGATCGGCCTCAGTCCGCGCATCGCCGCGCCGATCGCCTGACCGAGGATCGTGGCTTCACGGATCCCTGTGTCGGTGAGTCGCAGGTTGCCGTACTTCGCCTGCAGGCCCTCGAACACCAGGTTGACGTCTCCCAGCCGGCCCACGTCCTCCCCGATCACGAACAGGCGAGGATCGCGCGCGAAGTTCGCGTCGAAGTTGCGCAGCAGGACCTGCCGCCCGTCCACCTTCGGCGACCCGTCAGAGAAGACCGGCGAAACGACCGGCACCTTCAGCGGAGACTCATCAGACCCGCTGTAGAGGTGCGAGTTGTAGCGCTCGTGGTTCTCCTTGCGGTACTCCTCGACGAATTTCGCCAGCTCGGTCCGGGCCGGCGAACCGATTCCGCGCATCCGGTGAAGGGCGCTGGTCGCGCTCGCCATCACCAGCGATCGGGTGACCTTACCCGCCTCGTCGAGCAGGTTGGTGATCGGAGCGATCTCAGGCATGTCGATGCTCTTGAGGATCGCGACCGCGCGGTCGCGCTCGGCCCGGATCGGCGCCTGGAACGCCTCCCACGCAAGATCGCGCGCCGCCTCGACCGCCTCCTTGTCCGCGGCCTCCCAACCCTCCAGCTGCGACTCGCTCGCGATGCCCGTCTCGATGACCCAGTCCCGCATGCGCGCGACACAGTCGAACTCGTTCTCGAAGCGCAGCCTCTCCTTAGTCTTGTAGCGCTCGTGGCTGCCGCTCGTCGAATGGCCCTGCGGCTGCGTCAGCTCCACGATGTGGAAGAGCGCCGGCTTGTGCTCGCGGCGCACCTTCTCGATCCCCCTCGCGTACGCCTCCACGAGCGCCGGGTAATCCCAGCCGGGCACCACATAGATGTCGATCCCCGGCCGGTCGTCGGGGATGAACCCTCGCAGCACGTCCGAGATCGACGCCTTGGTCGTCTCGGCCGTGATCGGCACCGAGATCCCGTAGCCGTCATCCCACACCGACATCGCAAGCGGCACCTGCAGCACGCCGACTGCGTTGATCGCCTCCCAGAACAGTCCCTCGCTGGTGGCGGCGTCGCCGATGGTGCCGAACGCGACCTCGTTTCCATTGACCGAGAATCCGTCTTGCGCCTGCTTCAGCTGGGGATTGTCCCGATAGAGCTTCGACGCGTACGCCAGGCCGACCAGGCGCGGCATCCAGCCGGCCACGTTCGAGACGTCGGCGCTGGTGTTCAGCATCTCGACCGACCTTGCGAAAGCCCCGCTCTCATCGAGGAAGCGCGTCGCGAAATGGTTTCCCATCTGGCGTCCCCCGGACGAAGGGTCGGCCTCCACGTTCGCGTTTCCGTAAAGCTGCGCGAAGAAACCGCGGACGTTGGACATCCGGGTCGCCCACATGAAGGTCTGGTCGCGGTAGTAGCCGGCGCGCCAGTCCCCCGGCCGGAAAGCTTTCGCCATGGCAAGCTGGGGCACTTCCTTGCCATCGCCGAAGATCCCGAAGGTGGCGTTGCCGCGCAGCACCTCGGCCCGGCCGATGATGCTCGCCCGGCGGCTGCTGTAGGCCAGGCGGTAGTCGGCGACGATGGTTTCGGCGGTCAGGGAAGACGAAGACTTCGAGTTGCGCAGCGTTTTCGCCAGCCGGAAACCTCCCCTACGCGTCAGGTCTGGCCGCCTTGGCGGCTGAAACCTAGCCTAGCACGCACCGCCCCGAGTTCCGAATCAGGCGGTGCTGGCGCGCTCCTGCTCTTCTTCCTGCTGCATCTGCCGCGCGCCCGGGCGGCTCGCCTCCAGCGCCTTCTTCATGTGCACGTAGGCCTGGGCGACGTCCCCGCGGCGCTCGAGTATCTCGGCGTAGACGCCGTGCGCGTGGAACAGGCTCTCGCGCCGTCCCAGCTGCTCCAGGCCCTGGATCGCCTGCGCGAACTCCCGGTCCGTTCCTTCGGGGTCGCCAAGCTTGTCCGCGATGCGGCCCAGCCAGATGTGGGCATCCGCCTGGTTGGCGTTCTCGTGAAGGCGGGTGGCGAGCGCCAGCGCCTCGCGCGCGAACTCGCCCGCCTGGTCGATGTTGTTCTCCTGGATGCACAGTTCGATGAGGCTCAGCAGCATGCGGCTGCGTCCTATCTGCAGGTCGGTCTCGTCGCTCAGTGTCAGCGAACGGTCGATGTGCTCCCGCGCCGTGGCCGTCTCGCCGCGGGCCTTGAGAATCATTCCGAGCTCGTTCTGGGAGCGGGCCAGCGCAACGCGGTCGCGAACCACTTCCAGCAAGGCGACAGACCGGGTCGCGTACCTCGCCGCCGTGTCCATCTGGCCGAGCTGCTTGTAAGCGGACGACAGTCCCCTGTACGTGCGAGCCAGCAGCCTCAGGTCGACGAACGATCCGGCCGCCTCGATCGCCTCTCCGTAGGTCTCGACGGCCACGTCCCAATCGAAGTTCGCGACGTGCGCCGTCGCGACGATGCCGAGCAGCCTGGCTTCGGTCGGAACAGGAACGGGATCGAGGGCCCGGCACACCGCGAGCCCCCTTTCCGCGATGGCGAGGGCTTCCGGGCGCCCATTGAGGTAGGCGAGCGAAGCCTCCGCGCCAAGGCATTCGGCAAGCATCACCCCGTCGTTGATCGCCTCGAAGTGAGCTCGCGCTTGAACGAGGAGGTCCTGGGCGTGCTCGGTCTGCCCGCTCTGGATGTACGCCATCGCCACGAAGTAGCGGATCCGGCCCAGCCGGTGAGCGGACGAGCCGAGATCGAGCAGCGACTCGCCCAGCGCGATCGCGTCGGTGAATCGACCATCGCCGACCATCGCCTCCAGGTCGGCGAGAGACGTTTGGGCTTCATCGGTGGTCCCCGCCGGATCGGCCAGGAAGAATTCCACCGGTTTGCCAGTGCGCTGCGCGATGTGCTCGAGGGTTGGAAGTGAGGGGCGCGTGCGTCCGGTTTCGATCAGGTAGATGGCCGGCGCCGTGACGCGGCCCTTTCCGACCTGTGCGAGACTCATGCCTGCTTCGTGGCGCGCTTGCTTGACGGAGCCGGGCTTGATCGTCACGCCGGGAAGGCGCCGTCGCGTCGTCTTAGGTACCTGCTGAGTGCTCGCGCCAGCCCCTTGCATCATCTGTTAGACAAACGAAAATTTAACGTCTCGATGACCACACCGGTAAGGATTGTTTCAGATCCAACATGCCGCCGTAACCTGATAACTAATGGCACGTCGATTTAACAATTAGTTTCAGTTAAATTAACAGGGCAGGTCGCGGTCAGAGTGCTTCCCGCCGCGGCCTGCCTGTACCTCCCCGCTTGCCGGGGAGGTCGGCACTGCCCGAAGGGCACTGCCGGGTGGGGGGTTCCGCCCCTGCTATCCCGCCGAAGCCGGGTACGCGCCGAACAGCCTTATCTCCGCGCTTGCTTCTTCCAGGTCGTTGAGCGCTGCTTCTGCCTCCGCCGCATTCCCATTGATAGCGAAGTCGAGGTAGAAGCGGTACTCGAAGGGCCGCCCTTTCATCGGCCGGCTGTCCAGGCGCGTGAGGTTCACGTCGCGGCGCGCGAAGCAGTCGAGCGCCTGCGATAGGCCACCCGGCCGGTGCGCCGTCACGAACGCGAGCGAGCACTTGTAACCCGGGCTCGCGTCCTTCGGCCTCGCCGGCTCGCCCCGCTCGACGACCACGAACCGCGTGCGGTTCTCCGAATCGTCCTGGATCGACTCGGCGAGCACATAGAGGCCGTAACGCGCCGCGGCGGCCTTGCTCGCGATGGCGGCGGTGCCCAGCTGCCGCTGCTCCGCGACCGCGCGGGCCGCCCCGGCGGTGTCGTGGTACGCGACCGAGCGGATCTGTCGCGAGTGCAGGTACGCGTCACACTGCGCCAGCGCCTGCGGGTGCGAGAGCGCGCGCTCCACCGGCCCAGGCCACCCGAGCAGGCAGTGCCGCACCGGGTGCACGTGCTCGCGCACGACCCGCAGGCCCGGCAACTCCCACAACAGGTCCGACACCTCCTGCACGACGCCGGCGCTGCTGTTCTCCACCGGGAGCACCGCCAGGTCGACAGCGCCCATCGTCAGTGCTTCGAAGGTCAGCCGGAAGGTCGGGAAGCCGATCGATTCGGCATCGGCGAACAGCGCCGACACGGCTTCGTCCGAGTAGGCGCCCGGCTCCCCCTGGTAGGCAGCCTTCACCCGAAGATGAGATGCCGCAGGGTGTCCGCCACGTGGTTGTGGTCGAGCAGCTGGTCGGTCACCGGCGGGTGGCCGTTGGTCTCGTGGCCATTTCCGTTCGTTTCGTGACCGTTCGGCTCAGCCGTCGCCACCGCGATCTTGCGGAGGTCCTCGTCCGTCACCTCTTTCTTGGTGTCCGCGACCTGCAGGAACCGCTGCCAGGCGGCGTCCACCTGTCCATCGGCCAGCGTGATGCCCAGCCGGCTGAGGCGGTGGTGAAAAGCGTGACGGCCGGAGCGCGCCGTCAGGACGATGCGCGAGTCGCTCAGCCCCACGTCCTCGGGTTTCATGATCTCGTAGTTCAAGCGGTCCTTCAGGACGCCGTCCTGGTGGATGCCGGATGCGTGGGCGAACGCGTTGGCCCCGACCACCGCCTTGTTCGGCTGGACCGGTGTACCGGTCAGCTCGGCGACGAGTCGAGACGCGCGGGTGATCTCCTTGGTGTCCACAGCGCACTCGAGCCCGAGCTTCGCCTGGCGCACGTTCAGCAGCATCACGATCTCTTCGAGCGACGTGTTGCCGGCCCGCTCTCCAATGCCGTTGATCGTGCACTCGACACGTCGCGCGCCGGCAGCCAGCGCAGCGAGCGTGTTCGCCACCGCGAGGCCCAGGTCATTGTGGCAGTGCACCGAGAACAGGGCCTTCTCGCTGCCGCGCGCTTCTGTGATGGCGCGGCGGACGATCTCGCCGAACTCCCACGGCAGGCAGTAGCCGGTGGTGTCGGGGATGTTGATCACGTTCGCGCCGGCGGCGATCATCGTCTCGACGGTCTCGACCAGGTAGTCGGGATCCGCGCGGCCGGCGTCTTCAGGTGAGTACTGGACGCGATCGCAAAGCGAGCGCGCGTAGGAAACCATCTCGGCGCCGCGCTTCAGCACCTGCGCGCGGGTCATGCCCAGCTTGCGGTCGATGTGAACGTCCGACACCGACAGCACGATGTGGATCTGAGGCGACTCGGCCTCCTTGATCGCTCCCCACACAGCGTCGATGTCATCCCGCACGGCGCGAGCCAGGGCGGTCACCGTGGCGCCGCGAATCTCACGGGCGATGCGGCGGCAGGCTTCGAAGTCGCCGGGGGATGAGATCGGGAAACCGGCCTCGATCACGTCGACGCCGAGCTTCTCCAGCTGGCGCGCGATGCGGAGCTTGGAGTTGGCGTCCAGGTGAAAGCCGGGCGACTGCTCGCCGTCGCGCAGCGTCGTGTCGAAGATGAATACTCTGTCCGGGGTCTTCTCGTTCATTATTTTTCCACGGGCTCCAGCCAGGGCATCATCGAGCGGAGCTCGCGCCCCACCTTCTCTATCTGGTGTTCGGAGTCTTTCTGACGCATGGAGAGAAATGCGTCGCGGCCATTGGAGTTCTCGTCTATCCACTTCTCGGCGAAGCTGCCGTCCTGGATCTCGGTCAGCACCTGCCGCATCTGCTGGCGAACGTGGTCGTCGATCACGCGCGGACCCGAGACGTAGTCGCCGAACTCGGCGGTGTCCGAAATCGAGTAGCGCATGAACCCGAGGCCGCCGCGATACATCAGGTCGACGATGAGCTTCATCTCGTGCAGCACCTCGAAGTACGCGATCTCGGGCTGATAGCCCGCCTCGACCAGCGTCTCGAAGCCTGTCTTGACGAGGGAGCTGATGCCACCGCACAGCACGGCTTGCTCGCCGAACAGGTCGGTTTCCGTCTCTTCCTTGAAGGTGGTCTCGACGATGCCTGCGCGGCCGGCGCCCAGCGCTCTCGCGTAGGCAAGCGCGCGATGAAGGGCGTGCCCAGAGGCGTCCTGGTGGATGGCGATCAGGGCGGGGACGCCAATGCCCTGCACGTAGGTGCTGCGCACCAGGTGACCCGGGCCCTTGGGGGCGATCATCGCCACGTCGATGTTCTGGTCGGGCTTGATCTGCGCGAAGTGGATCGAGAATCCGTGCGCGAACATGAGCATCGTTCCCGGCTGAAGGTGCTTCTCGATCGATTCGCGGAACAGCTTGCCCTGGCCGGCGTCGGGGGTCAGCACCATGACGACGGTCGCCTCGGACACGGCCTCCGGCACGGGGACGGCGCGCAGGCCGTCGGCCTCGACGCGCTCGACCGACTTGCTGCCCGGGTAGAGACCAACGCGCACGTCCTCTCCGCTGTCGCGCAGGTTGAGGGCGTGAGCCCGGCCCTGGCTGCCGTAGCCGATCACCGCTACTGGCTCACCCAGCGCGGGCGGGCAGTCCTTGTCGTAGTGAATCTTCATGCGGTTCTCCTCATTACGACTGGTCCCGATCGCACGACGTCGAGAACTCCGTGGTGCAGCAGCTCGTCGATGAAGTCGCCGACGTCCTTGCCTTCGCCCGCGAACTCGACGGTCGTGCCGTCGGGACCGGAGTCGAGCACCTTGGCGCCCAGCTCGACCAGGCCGCCCACCTCGGACGACCTGACCTTCGCGACGACCAGTTCCCGGCTGTGCAGGAGCTGGCCGGTGACGTCTTCGATCTCGATCACTTCCACAAGGCGCTCGAGCTGCTTGCGCACCTGGTCCGTCTCGGCGTGGCCGGCATCGATGGTCAAAGTCATGCGCGAGCGGCCGGGATGGCGGCTCGGGCCGACCGAGATGGATTGGACGTGGAAGCCCTTGCGGCGGATGAGCCCCGAGATCCTGCTCAGGGTGTTTGCACCGTCCTCAACGAGTACGGAAAGCACCCTGATTTTCACCTCCCCACCATGTGGGGAGGTCGGCGGCAAAGCCGCCGGGTGGGGCGATGGGGTATGCAACAAGGTCATCAGTTAGGTGCCTCCCAGAAGTCGTTCAGGCTCTTGCCCAGCGGGACGATTGGATAGACGTTGGCTTCCGGGTCGATGCGGAAGTCGATGAGGAAAGGGCCCTTGGTCTTCTCCGCCGCGTCAAGCGCGGGGCCGATCTCCTCGAACTTGTCGACGCGGATCGCGGGCATGCCGTACGCGTCCGAGAGCTTCACGAAGTCCGGCATGTGGGTCAGGTCCGACTGCGAACGCACGCCGCCGTAGAAGTCGTCCTGGAACTGGCGGAC
>Ga0073928_10009363_pt1 | contig 11941 bp, 6 predicted proteins | sample PaiPotPPA55metaG_FD_76969 | JGI IMG/M metagenome (GOLD analysis project Ga0073928, IMG submission 76969) | Iron sulfur acid spring bacterial and archeal communities from Banff, Canada, to study Microbial Dark Matter (Phase II) - Paint Pots PPA... ...
AACGAGCGCAACGCCACGGTGCTCGACCATCGCGGCCGTCTCGCCGCCCTGTCGGTCGGGATCCCGCAGTTCATGCTCACCTCGACGCTGCCGGTCCGGTTCGCGCTCGAGTTCTTCGGCGTCGACGAGTTCCACGAGGGTGACGTCTTCGTCGCCAACGACCCGTACCACGGCGGCGGCCACCTCCCCGACTACAACGTGTTCGCGCCCGTGTTCGCCGACGACGGCCGCGGCGGCCGGCGCATGGTGCTGATCGCCAGCATCCAGTGCCACCACGGCGACACCGGCGGCGGCGTCCCCGGCGGCTACAACGTCACCGCCGGCGACATCTGGGGCGAGGGCGTCCGCTGGCCGGTCGTGAAGGTCCTCGACCGGGGCGTCGAGCGGCGCGACGTGCTCTACGCGCTGCAGGCCAACAACCGGATCCCGGACTACATCGGCGACCTGCGGGCCCAGATCGGGGCGGCCCAGCTCGGGGCGCGTCGCCTGGCCGACGTGATCGAGCGGTTCGGGCTCGGCGCGGTCGAGGGCAGCGTCGACGTGATGATCGACTACGCGGCCAAGCGCTTCCGCGAGGAGGTCGAGACCTGGCCCGACGGTGTCTACGAGGCCGACGCCTACGTCGACCACGACCCGCTCGGGAACGAGGACATCCACCTGCACGTGAAGATCACCGTCGACGGCGACCGGCTCACCATCGACTACACGGGCAGCGACACCCGCCAGGAGATCCAGGCCTGGTCGACGTACGGGAACACCCGCGGCTACACGGTGGCCCAGGTCGCCGCCATGATGGATCCCGAGATCCCGAAGAACGAGGGGTTCTTCGACCAGATCCGGCTCGTCGTCCCGCAGGGCTGCGTGCTGAACCCGCACCCGGGCAAGCCGGTGAGCGCCGGCACCCACCACCCGGGCGCCGACGTCGGCGAGGTCATCGCGGTCGCGATGCAGGACGTCCTGCCCGATAAGGCGGTGCCGCAGACCTACAAGACCGGCATCCCCACCATCATCGTGGGCGTCGACCCCCGCACCGGCCAGTCGTTCACCGACCACTCGGCCGAGGTGTACGCGGGCTGGTGCAACGCGGCGAAGGGCATGGACGCCTGGGGCGCGCAGAACGCCTCGTTCGGGAACCTGTGGAAGGCGACCGCGGAGATCAACGAGAGCCTGTTCCCGCATGTCCAGTGGTCGCGTGACTACCGCACCGACTCCGGCGGCGCCGGCCAGTGGCGCGGCCTCTGCGGCAGCCACTACGAGAAGGAAGTGCTCGTCGACGCCAAGGTGTACACGTACGTCGTCGGGATGAAGTACCCGATGCCGGGCATCTGCGGCGGCAAGCCCGGCGCGCCGAACGAGATGGTGATCCGCTACGGCAGCGACGACCCGTTCCGGGTCAAGCACACCGCCGAGTGGGTGCCGATCGGCGCCGGCCAGCGCGTCATGTACGACTACGGCGGTGGCGGCGGCTGGGGCGACCCGCTGGCGCGCGACCCGCAGGCGGTGCTGGACGACGTGCTCGACGAGTACGTGAGCGTGGAGGGGGCCGCCCGCGAGTACGGCGTCGTGCTGTCGGGCTCCCTCGAGGACCTGACCCTGGCCGTCGACGGTCCCGCGACCGAGCGGCTGCGGTCCTCGCTGCGCGCCTGAGCCGGACGAACGCAGCGCCCGTGGGATACCGGCTCGGCGTCGACGTCGGCGGCACGTTCACCGACCTGCTCTGCGTGACGCCGGCCGGGGACGTCGTCCTCGACAAGACCCCGACCACGCCCGACGACCAGTCGACCGGCGTGATGAACGGCGTCGCCCAGCTGGCGGAGCGGTTCGGGATCACGGTGGCCGAGCTGTGCAGCGAGCTCGACATCCTCGTGCACGGCACGACGACCGCCGACAACACGATGATCGAGATGAACGGCGCCCCGACCGGGCTCCTCGTCACCGAGGGCCACCGGGACGAGATCGAGATGCGCCGGGTGCACAAGGAGGAGATCTGGGATCCCTCCTACCCGGCGCCGCCACCCATCGCCCGCCGCCGGGCCCGAATCCCCATCCCGGAGCGCATGAACTACCGGGGCGAGGTCATCCGGCCCCTCGACGAGGATGCGGTGCGGCGGGGCGTGCGACGCCTGCAGGCCCTCGGCGTCGAATCGGTCGCGGTCATGTTCCTGTTCTCGTTCGTGAACCCGGCCCACGAGCGCCGGGCGGCCGAGATCGTGCGCGAGGAGTTCCCAGACGTCGAGCACGTCTCGCTGTCGCACGAGGTGATGGCCCGGGGCCCGGAGTTCGAGCGGGTGTCGACGACGCTCGTGAACGCCTACGTCGCGCCCCGCATCGCCAGCTACATCGGGAGCCTGCAGGCCAAGCTCCGCGCGGCCGGCTACGCGGGGGCGCTCCTCATCATGCAGTCGACAGGCGGCGTCATGCCGCCCGAGTACGTGTCGAAGCGCGCGGTGTCGCTCCTCGCGTCCGGACCCACCGGTGGCGTGATGGGCGCGACCCTCGCCGCCACCCAGGCCGGCGTCCGTGACTTCGTCGCCGTCGACATGGGCGGGACGAGCTTCGACGTCTGCCTGGTGCGCGACGGCCAGCCCGAGATCAAGACCGACTGGAACTGGCGCTACCGCTACTACCTCGGGCTGCCGATGGTCGACGTCCAGAGCGTCGGGGCGGGCGGGGGCTCGATCGCCCGGGTCCGCCAGGGCGCGCTCCTCGTCGGCCCCGAGAGCGCCGGCTCGTCGCCGGGCCCGGTCTGCTACGGCCGCGGCGGCCAGGCCCCGACGGTCACCGACGCCGACGCCGTGCTCGGCTACCTGCCGGTGCACGGCTTCGCGGGCGGGCGAATGCAGCTCGACGTCGACGCCGCCCGGGCCGCGCTCGACCGGGACGTCGCGCAGCCGCTCGGGATCGACCCCGTCGACGCGGCGTGGGGCGTGGAGCGGATCGTGAACGCCAACATGGCGAACGCCACCCGGCGGGTCCTCGCCTCCCACGGCGCCGACCCCCGGACGCTGCAGATGATCGCCTACGGCGGGAACGGTCCCGTCCACGCCTGGGCGGTGGCGCGCGAGCTCGGGATCGACCGGGTGCTCGTCCCCCGCGCCGCGCCCGCCTTCTCGGCCCTCGGCGTGCTCGTCGCCGACTACGTCGTCGACCTGGTCCGCGCCTACGTCGTGCCGCTCTCCCAGGTCGAGCTGGAGCGGGTCCGGACGCTGATGTCGGACCTGCGCGACGAGGCGGCCAAGGAGCTCGAGCCGACCGGCCTGGCCCGCGAGGACGTCGAGCTCGACCTCTTCGCCCAGATGGCGTACCCGGGGCAGAACTTCGACATGAGCGTCCCGGTGCCGGAGGCCGAGTCCCTCGGCGAGGCCGGCCTCCTCGACCTCGCGGAGCGGTTCCACGACCAGCACGAGCGCGACCGCGGCTTTTCCTTCCGCAACCAGCAGCCGGTGCTCCGGGGCGTGCGGCGGGTGGCGCGGGGCCGGACGCCGAAGCCGGCCCGGCTGGCCGAGGTGGGAACGCTCAGCCGCGCCGAGGCGGCCCGGCGCGAGACCCGGCCGGTGCACTTCGGCCAGGGGTTCGTCGACACGCCCGTGTTCGCCGGCACCGAGCTCGGCACCGGCGCCGAGGTGCAGGGCCCGGCGCTCGTCGAGGAGCCCTTCACCGTCCTCGTGGTCCCGCCCGGCGGCCGGGCCCGGGTCGATGAGCAGGGCAACTACGAGCTCGAGCTGTGAGGTGACGGAGGCCGAGCCCCACTACCTCAGCGCCGAGGAGCACGAGGTCGTGGCGGCGGCGTGCGAGCGCCTCATCCCGCCGATCGGCGACCACCCCGGCGGGCGGGCGCTCGGCTGCGCCGACTACGTGGACACCCTGCTCGGCGCCTTCACCATCGACCCGCCCCGCATCTGGGCCGGCGGCCCGTTCTCGGGCCGGGCCGGCGGCGAGGCCCGCTTCGCCGACTTCCTCGCCTTGTCCCGGGTCGAGGAGCTGGCGTGGCGGACCCGCATCGAGGGCTCACGCGGGATCCCGGAGCGCGAGTTCAACGGCCCCGTCACCGGCTGGCAAGCGGAGTACCGCGACGGCCTGGTCGCCCTCGGCGCCGACTTCGCGGCCCTGAGCCCCGCCGAGCAGGACGCGCGCCTCGACGCGGTGCCGGCGTTCAAGGACCTGCTGTACCGCCACGCCTGCGAAGGCGCGTACGCCGACCCCGAGTACGGCGGCAACCGCGACCGGGCCGGCTGGCGCGCCATCCGCTTCCCCGGTGACGTCCAGCCCCGCGGCTACACCGACGAGGAGGTCACCGGCCGTGCGTGACGGCGCCCGACGCGCTGCCCACCCATGACCGACGTCGACGCCGTCATCGTCGGATCGGGGCCGGCCGGCGCCACCACCGCCGCGGTCCTGACCGACGCCGGCTGGTCGGTCACGATCCTCGAGAAGGGCCGCAACCACCTGCTCGACCTCGAGCCGCCGCACGGGCCGCTCGGCCACGTCAGCAACGACGAGCTCAAGCACCTGTTCCGGTACTTCCTCGGTCCCGACCCGCTCATCGAGCCGCGGACCTACCGGCGGCGCGAGGCCGACGGCGAGCGGATCTTCACCGGCGGCGTGAACAACCTGCCGTCGACGGTCGGTGGGGGCGGCTTCCACGCCGACGGCAAGCTGCCCCGCTTCCGCGAGGTCGACTTCCACGCCCGCTCCGAGCTGGGGCCGATCGACGGCGCCGACGTCGTCGACTGGCCGTTCGGCTACGACGAGCTCGAGCCGTACTACGCCGAAGCCGAGCGGGTCGTCGGCGTCGCCGGTGATCACACCGCCAACCCGTTCGCGGCCTGGCGCTCGGGCCCCTACCCGATGCCGCCCGGGCCCGACATGTTCTGCGCCGTCCTGACGTCCCGGGCCGCCTCCGAGCTCGGCTTCCACCCGTACCGGGCCCCGACCGGCGTGAACAGCGTCGAGTACGACGGCCGGCCGGCGTGCAACAACTGCGGTTTCTGCGGCTTCTTCGGCTGCCCGATCGAGGCCAAGGGCGACCCGGTGGCGCCGCTGCGCCAGGCCCTCCGCAGCGGCCGGTGCGAGGTTCGGCCCGAGTCGTACGTGACCGAGGTCGTCCTCGACGCCACCGGTAACCGGGCCCGAGGCGTCCGTTACCTCGACGCGGCGGGTGTCGAGCACGAGGTGTCGGCCCGGCACGTGATCCTCGCCGCCGGCGCGTTCGAGACCCCGCGGCTGCTGCTGGCCTCCGAGCTCGGCAACCCGGACGTCGTCGGGCGCTACCTCATGTACCACTTCCAGACCTACGTGCTGGGCGTGTTCCCGTTCTCGCTGCACGGGCACCGGGGTCGGTCGGTCACCCACCTCATGGACGACCCGATCGTCCCCGACGCCGCCGCGCGCGACGCGGCCCGCGAGGCCGGCCTCCCCTACTTCCGGGGCGGGATCGTCGAGCACGGCGCCGGCGCCCACCCGATCCTCGAGGCGGTGCACCTTCCCGCGGGCGAGACGCACACCCGCCTGATGCTCGAGTCGCCGATGCGGGAGCGGCTCGCCGCGTTCACGATGCAGGGCGAGGACCTGCCGCAGGCGACGAACCGGGTCGACCTCGACCCGCGCGTGAACGACGTGTGGGGCCGGCCGGCGGGGCGGGTGACGTTCCTCCCCCACCGGCACGAGGCCGCGTGCGCGGCGCACTGGGCGCCCCGGCTCGAGGAGGTCATGCGCCGGGCCGGGGCCGAGAGCACGTTCTGGATCACGTCGCCCCCGCTCGAGGACGCCCGGGGCGGCGTGCAGCGCGACCCGACACCGATCTCGCGCCACGTCATGGGGACGGCCCGCATGGGCACCGACCCTCGGACCAGCGTCTGCGACCCCTGGCACCGGTTGCACGACGTCGAGAACGTGCTGGTCGCCGACTCCTCGGTGTTCCCGACCTCGGCCGGCTACGGGCCCACCCTCACCATCGTCGCCCTCGCCATCCGGGCCGCCCGCGAGCTGGCCGGGCTGACGCCGCTCCGATCGTCACCGCCAGCGGCGCCGTAGAACACGTTTCATCACCGCTGGTGGGGCCGGCGCCACCAGCCGTAGCACCGGGTTGAACGGCTGTCCTCCCCGGCCCAGAATGTGGGGGTTCAGCCCCCTTCGGCCGCCTCGCGGGTTCGCCCGGCGCGGGTCGGCGTGACCGGCGCTGCCCCCGGCCATCGAGGAGCCCCGTGGACCGCCTTTCCCTCCATCCCCCGGAGCGCAGCCCCTGGGATCCGCGCCAGCCGCACCCGCGCCGGCGCTTCGCCTTCGGGACCCTGGTCGGGCTCGGCGCGGTCGCCGCGATCGCGCTCGGCATCCCCGAGACGACGTCCCAGCCCAGCATCCCGGCCGGGCTCATGCTCCTGGCGGTCGTGCTGGCGGTGATCGTCGGGGGTGCGGCGTCGGGCTGGATCGTGCTGGCGGGCAGCCTCGGCGCGTTCCTCTACGTCTTCGAGGCGCCGCACGAGATGTTCTCGCGGCACCGGTTCGTCGACTGGGCCGCGATCGGCACCATCGCCGCCGTCGGCGCGGTGCTCATCGTCGCCATGACCGCCCTGCGGCGCAACGCGCGGGTGGCGCGCCTCGAACGGGCCCGGCTCGGCGTGCTCCTCGACGTGTCGTCGCGCTTCGACGCCAACCTCGACCCCGACGCCGCGCTCCGCGAGATCGCGGCTTCGGCGGTCCCGTCGTTCGCGGACCACTGCGTCATCGATCTCCTGAACGACGACGGCAGCTTCCGCCGCATTGTCGCCGCCGACCTCGACCCGAGCACGGGACGGTTCGCCGCCAACCTCGAGCGGTACCCACCCCGCGCCGACCAGGACCAGCAGCACCCGGCGGTGCAGGTCGCGCGCACCGGCGAGCCGGTCCTCGTCACCGCGGTCGAAGACTCGGCGCGGATCGCCAACACCCAGGCGGGGGAGCACCTCGAGATCGTGCGCATGCTGAACCGCCAGTCGCTGCTCTTCGTGCCGATCCGGGCCAATCGGCGCGTGCTGGGCACCCTGACGCTCGCTCACCGGCAGGTGTCCGGGCGGCGGTTCACGAAGCACGACATCCCGGTCGGCGTCGAGCTCGGCATCCGCGCCGGCAGCGCGCTGCAGAACGCGTTCACCCACGGCCGGCTCCGGGACGCCTTCGTCGAGGTGCAGCGCCAGCTGCTCCCCCGCCGGTTCCCCCTCATCGAGGGGGTGCAGCTGGGGACCCGGTACGTGCCGGCCGGCGCCGCCAGCGAGGTGGGGGGCGACTGGTACGCGATCGCGCCGATCAGCGATGACCGGATCGGCCTCGCCATCGGCGACGCGGTCGGCAAGGGCGCGACGGCGACCGCGGCGATGGCCCGGGCCCGGTTCGCGCTCCTGGCCTTCGGCCACCGGGGGGCCGAGCCGGCCGAGGTGCTGGCCGAGCTGAACTCGCTGCTGTTCAAGATCAGGGCCACCGACATGCTGACGGTTGTCTACGGGATCCTCGACGTCCCGCGCGGACGCTGGACCGAGGCGCGCGCCGGCCACCTCCCGACGCTGCTGCGCGACCCCGACGGCGAGACCCAGGTGCTCGACTCGAAGCCCGGCGTCCCGCTGGCCGTCCTGCCCGACGCCCAGTACGACCAGGAGGACCACGACGTCCCGCCCGGGTCGGAGATCATCCTTTACACCGACGGCCTCGTCGAGCGGCGGGGCGAGACGCTCGACGTCGGCATCGACCGGCTCCGGGCCCGGGTCCGGGAGCTCGATCCCGACCTGGACCGGGCCTGCGCCGCCATCACCGAGGACCTGGTCGGTGACGTCCCGGCCGACGACGTCGCCCTCCTGATCGCCCACCTGAGCGGCCGGCGCCCCGCCCTTGACTGATGACCGCGGGTCATTTATAAATGACCGGAGGTCAATAGGAGCAGGCTCGGGAGCAGGGTGAGCATCGGAGGCGCTCCGTGTCCGTCATCGACGTCGACCTGACCGAGGCCAATCCCTTCGACATCGCGTGGCGCCAGGATCCGTGGCCGATCTATCGGCGGTTCCAGGACGAGTCGCCGGTGCACCGGTACCCGGACGGCGGGTGGCTCGTCACCCGGTGGGACGACTGCAACGAGGTGCTGCGGGACCGCCGGTTCGGCTCCGACCCGTCGAAGCTGAACGAGGCCGGGCGGGCCGCGATCGGCCCCAACGACGTGTACCAGCCCGGCAGCGCGGTGCTCCTTTTCCTCGACGCGCCCGACCACACCCGCATCCGGTCGCTCGTCTCGAAGGCGTTCACGCCGAAGGTCGTGAGCGGGCTGCGCCCCTGGGTCGAGCAGCTCGTCGACCAGCTGCTCGACGCCAAGGTCGAGTCCGGCCGGCTCGAGGTGCTCGCCGACGTCGGCTACCCGCTGCCGGCGGAGGTGATCTGCCAGCTGCTCGGCGTCCCGACGACCGATCGCGACCAGTTCCGCGACTGGTCGGCCGCCGCGTCGCGCCTCCTCGACGGGAACCTGGAGCCGCCGGACCAGGAGGCGGGTGCGGTCGCCGTGCTGGCCCTGTTCAGCTACTTCGCCGAGCTGCTCGAGGAGCGCCGGCGCCAGCCCGGTGACGACCTGCTGTCCGGGCTGGTGGCGGCCGAGGAGCACGGCGACCGCCTGACGTCCGACGAGCTGATCACGACGGTGGTGACACTGTTCGTCGCCGGCCACGAGACGACCATGAACCTGATCGGCAACGGGATGCTGGCCCTCCTCGACCACCCCGACGAGCTGGCGCGCCTGGCCGCCGACCCCGACCGGGCCCGCCCGGCCGCCGAGGAGGCGCTGCGCTACGAGGGCCCGGCGCAGCTCGTGCCGCGCGTCGCGCTCGAGCCGCTCACGATCGGCGAGCACCACATCGGCGTCGGTGACGGCGTCGTCGTCGGGCTGGCGGCGGCCAACCGCGACCCTCGGCGCTTCGCGGACCCCGACCGCTTCGACGCCGGTCGTGCCGACGCCGCGCACCTTGCCTTCTCGCACGGGCCCCACCACTGCCTGGGCGCGGCGCTGGCCCGGCTCGAGGCCGAGGTCGCGCTCGGCGCCATGGCCCGTCGGCTGGCGGACCTCACCATCGACGGTCCCCGACCCCGCTACCGCGCGCACGCCATCCTGCGGGGCCTCGAGTCGCTCCCGGTCTGCTTCACACCGGGATCGAGGTCGACCCGGTGAGCGCGGTCGCGGCGCCCCGCTGGCAGCGTCGCCCCGAAGCCCGCCGCGACGAGCTCCTCGACGCCGCCCAGCGGCTCTTCACCCGGAACGGCCTGGCCCAGACCAGCGTGGCCGACATCGCGGCCGAGGCCGGCGTCGCCAAGGGCAGCGTCTACCGGTACTTCGACAGCAAGGAGGCGCTCCTCAGCGCACTCAAGGACCGGTTCTTCGAGCAGATGATGGGCCGGGTGACCGACGTGGTGGCGGCGCTGCCCGACGCCGGCTTTGCGGAGCTCGCCGACGCTGCCATCGACACGACGACGCGCCAGCTCTTTGACGAGGCCGAGCTCGTGGAGCTCTGGAGTCAGTCGACCGGTGACGAGTTCGAGCGGGGCATCAACCAGCTCGCGACCACCTACGAGCAGGCGATCCGCGCCGCGGTGGAGGAAGGTCGCGTCGACTGCGCCGATCCCCGAACCACCGCGCTGCTGCTCCTGTTCGCGGTCGAGGGGACCGCGGTCCACGCCATCCTCAACGGCAGCGGACCGACCCCCGACGAGGTCGTCGCCGCCGCGCAGGTGATGACCCGCCGGGTTCTCGGGCTGGGTGGCTGACCACCGAGAGCACTTGCGGCAGCAGCTGCTAAGCGACCTCGACCGGCTCGCTGGAGCCGCGGTCCGACCGCCACCGTTCGAAGCGGAACCAGGACCAGAACACGATGGCGGAGGCGGTGAACGCGAGGAAGATGATGAGCATCGACCAGAACGAGGCGTTCGAGCTGCTCCCGTACTTCGTGCTCGGATGCACGAGCGCCTCGACGAACACGAACATGCCGAGGACGTAGAGGGAGAGCCAGCCGACACGGCTCCAGGCCTTGACCTTCTCGCCGTCGAGGAATCGGAGCGGGACGAGACTGAAGATCACGGTCTGGATTGCGAACACCCAGACGAAGGCGAGCATGGCGTCGAGGAACAGCACCTGCACGGACGCGTGCGGGTTCAGCGCCGCGTCCCGGATCGGGATCCAGGCCAGCCAGGTCACGACCGCGAGCGCGAGCGTCGAGATCGTCGCCAGCGCCAGGCTCCGGCCGTCGTCACGGTCCTTGACCTCGCCCCGGAAAATGACACCGCACACGAGCCCGAACGTGTAGCCGGGCTGGAAGTGCGCCAGGCGTGAGAAGACCACGAGGATCACCGCGAGGCCGATCCCGACCGGGAACGTGCGCAGCTCGAAGGAGACTTGGTGGCGGCGGCGGACGAACCAGCCCCGGATCAGCTCATGGGCGAGCGTGATGAGGGTGAGTCCGGCCGCGATCCCGGCTAGCAGCACCAGGCTGGTCGGGTTGAGGCCGAAGTTGGGGTCGAGGAACCCGTAGATCGCACCGCCGCCGATGACGAAGGCCCCGAACATGAGGGGCATCGGCACCGAGTGGATCCAGTCGTCGAACCGCTGAAGGTGGTGCTGGAACTGGCCGAAGCGGCTGACGATCCGTCGGTGGTGCTCCTTCAGGACGCTGTTGATGATCTCGGCCGGGAACCACGACAGCAGGACGAACAGCAGCGCGATCGAGAAGTTGGTCGCGAGGTGCCGGAGACTCGTGTCGAGCTGACTCGGCGCCGCGACCGACGACACCACCGTCGACCGTTGCGGGGACCCGCTGAACAGCCCCAAGAAGCCGCCCCGGCTGCTGCCGCTCTTGCTGGAACCCGACTGCTGGCTCTCGTGGCTGCCGGCTCCCGACCCGCCGGTGCTGCTCTTGCCCTGGCTCGGCGTCGTCGCACCGGACGGCGCGGTGTTCGTGGCCGCCGAGGTGGTCAACGCGCCGCCGCCCGACGCGGCGCCGGGCTGGTGGAACACGACCGGAGTGCCGATGCCCGGCAGCGAGGGAAGCGTCACCGCCGGCGTGCCGGAACCGCCGAGAGAAGGAGGAGGCGGCGGAGGTGGGGGCGGCGGAAGCGTGACGTTGATGGTCTGAGTCCCCGAGCCGCCGGGCCCGTAGGTGCCGTCGCCGCCGTAGTTGGCGCTCACTGTGTGCGTGCCGACGGCGAGTCCGGTCACCATGAACGTGAGCGGCCCGACCCCGAGCGGCTGGGGCGACCCATAGTTGGTGCCGTCGACCACCAGCTGGACCGGGCCGCCCGACGGCGTGCCGGGCCCGATGCCCGGCGCGACCGTCACGAGGATCGTCGCTGGGTTGCCGGTGACGATCGTGGGGTTCACGGGCACGGCGCTCACCTGGATGTTCGCCGGCCCCAGGACGAGGGTGACCGACGTCGGTCCCGTGTTGGCCGTGAATGGCTGGTCAGCGACACTGAACGTGGAGAAGCCCGGCCCGATGTGGCTGCCGTAGTCGAGGATCTTGAGCGCCGTGCCGTTCGGCAGGTTGGCGCTGCCGCCCGCGAGGCCGACCGCGCCGGCGAGGTTCGCGGTGGTGGTCACGAGCTCGCCGAAATTGCCCGTCCCGTCGGTGGTCGTGAGCAGGGTCCCCCCGGCGCCTTGCTGATAAAGGCCGAAGGCCGACGCGCTGAGGTCAAACGTGCTGTTCGGCACGAGGTCCACCGTGGCGTTGTTCACGAAGGTCCGTCCCCCACCGTTGTTGGGACTGACGGTGAACGACCCGGTGTTCGTGAACGTCCCCGACGACTGGGTGAACGTCGCCGAGTTCCCGTTCGTCGACGACAGCTGGATCGCCCCGTGGTTCGTGAAGCTCGCTCCCGCCGTCGCCGTCGCGTTCCCAGCCCCCGACCCCTGAATGTTCAGCGACTCCCCAGAAGCGATCGTCCCCGC
>Ga0073928_10009364_pt1 | contig 11940 bp, 13 predicted proteins | sample PaiPotPPA55metaG_FD_76969 | JGI IMG/M metagenome (GOLD analysis project Ga0073928, IMG submission 76969) | Iron sulfur acid spring bacterial and archeal communities from Banff, Canada, to study Microbial Dark Matter (Phase II) - Paint Pots PPA... ...
GCACACCGAATCCCAGCCTACCCCGGCGGCTATAATGGCCGTATGACTTTCCAATCACGAAATTTTCATACGGTCGTGGTCGGCGGCGGGCTCGTCGGCAAGACGGCGGCGCTTGCGCTGACGCAATCCGGCCTGCGCACGGCGCTGCTGGCAACGCCCGCTGCGCCCGCGCCCGCCGCCGACAGTTTCGATTCCCGTATCTACGCGCTGTCGTCGAGCTCCCAGGCGCTGCTGGAACGGTTGCGCGTGTGGCAGGCGCTGGAGCGCGAGAAGCTCGGGCCGGTGCTGGACATGCGCGTCTTCGGCGACGCCTTCGCCGAGCTGCATTTCTCCGCATTCCAGGCTGCCGTGCCGCAATTGGCGTGGATCGTGGAATCGTCGCTGATCGAACGATCGCTCGACGCGGCGCTGCGTTTCCAGCCGAACCTGACGTGGATCGATTCGCGCGCTCAGGGCCTGACCATCCACGACGACGCTGCCCATCTGACCCTCGCAAACGGCGACACGCTCGAAGCGGACCTGGTGGTCGGCGCGGATGGCGCGCATTCCTGGGTGCGGGCGCAGACGGGCGCGAAAATGCTGCGCCGGGATTATCGGCAAACGGGCGTGGTGGCGAACTTCAAGTGCGAAAAGCCGCATGGCGAGACGGCTTACCAGTGGTTCCGCGATGGCGAGATCATTGCGTTATTGCCGTTACCCGGCGATCACGTCTCGCTCGTGTGGTCCGCTAAAACCGAACACGCCGATACCCTCCTCAAACTCGATCCCGCCCAGCTCGCGGCGGAAGTCGAGAAGGCTACGCAGAACATGCTCGGCGCGCTCGAGTGCGTGACGCCGGCGCAGGGCTTTCCGCTCGCGCTGCAAACCGTGGACCGGCTGATCGGCCCACGCGTGGCGCTGGTGGGCGACGCTGCGCACCTGATTCACCCGTTGGCGGGCCAGGGCATGAACCTGGGTTTGCGCGATGTCGCCGCGCTGGCCGAAACCCTCGCCGCCAAGGAAGCATTCCGTTCGGCCGGCGACCCCGTTTTGCTGCGCCGGTACGAACGCACGCGTCGCGAGGACATCCAGAAATTGACGTTCGCCTGCGACGGCTTGCAGAAACTCTTCGCCATGCCCGGCACGCTCGCTCGCGGGCTGCGCAACACAGGCATGGCGCTCGTGGGTGCACAACCGCTTATCAAGCGCTGGCTCGTGTCTGCGGCGCTTGGTTAAGAGTGGCTAAGAACATCCCACCTACTTCAGATTGACGGAAACTCGAATGAAAATCACTCTTCGCCGCGCCCTGGTCGCCGCTGCCACGCTGGCCGCGGTGTTTGGTATCGGTATTGCGGCGCAAGCCGATCAAACCACCGACAAGATCAAGGCCACACTGCAATCGCGCATTGGCGACGCCGATATCAAAAGCGTGGAGAAGTCCCCGCTTCCGGGACTCTACGAAGTCAATCTCGGGACGCAGATCGTCTACACGGACGCTACCGGCAACTATCTGCTGATGGGCGATCTCGTCGATACGCGCACGCGCACGAATCTCACTGAAGCGCGTCTGGCGGAAACGAACAAGATCGATTTCGCGAAGCTGCCGTTCGAGAACGCGGTCAAGGTGGTGAAGGGCACGGGCGCGCGCAAGATTGCTGTGTTCTCCGATCCGAACTGCCCGTACTGCAAGCAGTTGGAAACCACGCTCAAGTCCGTCGATAACGTCACCGTCTACACCTTCCTGTATCCGGTTTTGTCGCCGGATTCGTCGGTCAAGTCGAAATCGATCTGGTGTTCGAAGGATCGCTCGGGCGCGTGGGAAGGCTGGATGCTCGACCACACGGCGCCCACGGCTGCCGCCAGTTGCGACACCACGGCCATCGACAAGAACCTGAAGCTCGGCCAGTCGATGAACGTGACCGGTACGCCGACTGTTTTCTTGGCCGACGGACGCCGTCTGCCCGGCGCGGTGCTGGCAGATCGGCTGGAGAAGGAATTGTCGGCTGTTCACTGAAATTCGCGGTCGATTAGTCGACCAACGACGAAAGAGGCGCGCGACGCGCCTCTTTCGCTTTCATGAAGTTGCGCGACCCGTTCCGTCACAGACCGCGCAGGCACTAAACGCCGGGCCAGACCATCACGCCCGGCGACAAGAACAAAAGGACCTCGACGCATGAACGCCATCCGTTACACCATCGTTCCGAAAAATCCCGCAGCGCATTTGTTCGAAGTGACGTTGACCGTCGCGCAACCTGATCCGTCCGGCCAGCGTTTCGTGTTGCCGGTGTGGATTCCGGGCAGCTACATGATCCGCGAATTCGCCCGCAATATCGTCACGCTGCAGGCGTTCAACGCCGCTGGCCGAAAGCTCGCCATCGATAAAACCGACAAACACGCGTGGCAAACCGCGCCGCACGATGGCCCGATCACGCTGCGTTACGAGGTCTATGGCTGGGACCTGTCGGTGCGCGCGGCACATCTCGACGACAGCATCGGTTTTTTCAACGGCACGAGCGTGTTTCTCGCGGTGGAAGGGCAGGCGGATGCGCCGTGTATCGTCGATATTCAAAAGCCTTCGGGCACGCAATACGCGAACTGGCGCGTGGCGACGGCAATGCCCGAGGCGCGCGGCACGAAGCGCTATGGCTTCGGCGCGTATGAAGCGCCGAATTACGATGCGCTGATCGATCATCCCGTGACGCTGGGTGAGTTCGCGCTCGGTTCCTTCGATGCCCACGGCGCGAAGCACGACATCGTGATTTCAGGCCGCGTGACCGGGCTCGATATGCACCGCCTGGAAGCCGACCTCAAGCGTGTTTGCGAATCGCAAATTGCGTTGTTCGAGCCGCGCACGAAGAAGGCGCCCGTCGATCGATATGTGTTCATGACGGTCGCTGTCGCCGATGGTTACGGTGGCCTGGAGCATCGTGCATCGACGGCGCTGATCTGCAATCGCGCCGATCTGCCTGTTACCGGGCGCCCGGATGTGACGGACGGATATCGAACGTATCTTGGCCTTTGCAGCCACGAATATTTCCATACGTGGAATGTGAAGCGCATCAAGCCGGCTGCGTTCGCGCCGTACGATCTATCGCAGGAAAATTACACGTCGCTGCTGTGGTTGTTCGAAGGCTTTACGTCTTACTACGATGACCTGATGCTCGTGCGCAGCGGCCTGATCAGCGCGAGCGAGTATTTTTCGCTGCTGGGCAAGACGCTCGGCGGCGTGTTGCGCGGGTCGGGGCGGCTCAAGCAGACCGTGGCTGAAAGCTCGTTCGACGCGTGGGTCAAATATTATCGGCAGGACGAAAACGCGGCGAACGCTATCGTCAGCTATTACCAGAAGGGTTCGCTTGTCGCGCTCGCTTTCGACCTGTCGATCCGGGCGCAAACCGAAGGCAAGAAGTCGCTGGACGATGTCATGCGCCTCCTGTGGCAACGCTACGGGCGGGATTTTTATCACGGCAAGGCGCGGGGTATCGAAGAAAGCGAAGTGGAAGCCTTGTTTGCCGAAGCCACCGGCGCCGACCTGAAAAAGCTCTTTCGCGAGGGTGTCCACGGCACGCGCGACCTGCCGCTCGATACGTTGTTCGAACCCTTCGGCATCAAGTTCGCACCCGATGTCGCGACCAACGGCACGGCGGCGAAACCGTCGTTCGGTGCGCGGATTCGCAATGGCGCGGATTGCGTGCTCGCGGCTGTCCACGAGAACAGCGCGGCGCAGAAGGCGGGGTTATCGGCGGGAGACGTGCTGGTCGCAATCGACGGCGTGCGCGTAACGGGATCGAATCTCGACACGCTGCTCGCGCGCTATTTGCCAGGCGCGAAGGTGGAAGTGCAGGCATTCCGGCGCGACGAACTGCGCGTCGCGCAGGTCAAGCTCGATCCGCCGGAAGTATCGCGTTATGTGCTTTCCACCGCCGATGGCAGCGGCCCGTCGAAGCAATGGCGCGAACGCTGGCTGAAAGGTTGAAGGACTAAACGCAGCGATGAAGGCGGATTGTTCTATTGCTGCAACAATCCGTCACGAGTGCGCAGCTTGTTCCCGGCGTCATAAAAAAGAAGAATGCGTCCTGTCAGAGCGCGATCCGTGCTCGAACTCAACAGACCAGACAGAGGAATCATCATGACGACCATTCTTCAAATCAATTCCGCAGCCCGCTCGCAAGGCGCCCAATCCACGTTGCTGGCCGACGAAGTGTCGGTGAAGCTGCAGCAAGCGCATCCGGGCGCGAAGCTGGTGGTGCGCAATCTTCTCTCCGACAATCTCCCCCACCTCAACGACGCCACGCTCGGCGCGTTCTTCACGCCCGCTGACCAGCGCACGGCTGAGCAAAGCGCAATCAATGCCAAGAGCGAAGCGCTTATCGCCGAACTGCAAGCGGCTGATGTGGTCGTGATCGCAGCGCCGATGTACAACTTCGGCATTTCGTCACAACTGAAGGCTTACTTCGACTGGATCGCCCGCGCAGGCATCACGTTCAAGTACGGTGCGAACGGCCGGGAAGGCCTGGTGACGGGCAAGAAGGTGATTGTTGTGTCGGCACGCGGCGGCAAGTACAGCGGTACGCCGAACGATTCGCAAACGCCGTATCTGAAGGCGTTCCTCGGATTCCTGGGCATGACCGACGTCAGCTTCATCTTCGCTGAAGGCCTGAACATGGGTCCGGACGCTGCCGGCGCCGCGCTGGCTACGGCACGCGACTCGATCGCCGCGCTGTAAGCTTTTGGAATAGCAGGACAGTTGTAAAAAACCCGCCGTGTCGTGAGACATCGGTGGGTTTTTTTATGCTGGCGCGTCGGGCAAACGCCAGTCGATGGCGGGTCGCCCGTGTTGCTCCAGATACGTATTCGCCGCCACAAAATGCCCGCAGCCCAGAAAGCCGCGATGCGCTGACAGCGGAGAAGGGTGGGGCGCCTCCAGCACGCAATGCGCTTTCCCGGATGCCACCGCCGACGCAATCAACCCCCGTTTCGCCTGCGCATGCGCGCCCCAAAGCATGAACACAAGATGCTCGTGCCGAAGGGCAAGTTCGTGAATCAGCGTGTCGGTGCAATGCTCCCAGCCACGTTTCGCGTGACTGCCGGCTTTATCGCGTTCCACCGCCAGTGATGTGTTCAGCAACAGCACGCCTTGCTGCGCCCATGCGTCGAGGCAGCCGTGAGCGGGCGCTGTAAAGCCGAGGCTGGCGTTGATTTCCTTGAAGATATTCTTCAGCGATGGCGGCGGCCGAACCGGCGCCGGCACTGAAAACGCCAGGCCGTGAGCTTGCGGCGCACCGCGATCTTCGCCGTGATACGGATCTTGTCCGAGGATCACGACCTTCACATCGCTGGGACGAGTCAGGCGCAATGCGCGGAAGACATCGGCGGGATACACGGTCTTGCCGGCGGCGCGCTCGGCGTCGACGAACGCGCACAACGCAGCGTAGTGCGGACTCTCGATGAAAGTCTTCAGATGTTTGCGCCAGTCCGCCGGCAACGCGTCGAACTGACTTTCCAGCGAGGTGAACGGTTGGGCTTTCGATGCCTCAGCTTCAAACAGCGACGCCTGACTCATTTCACGCCGCCGTTGGACCCAGCTGCTTTGGGCTCGCACAGATCGTAGCCTCGGCGTGCCTTGCTGGCGTCCTCGGGTTGGAGATACAGGAATGCGCCGCGCATTTGCGCCGCAAGGGTGTCCAATGCATTCTCGTTGCCGGATTTCAGCTCGAGTTCGAGTTCGCTGATTGGCGTAGTGCGGCGCTCGCCGTCCACGTCAGCCGTCACTTCGCCGAGATCCAGCGCCGCTTCAATCTGCGCACCGTCAATCTCGACGTCCCAGATCACGCGCGAAAAATCCGTGCGGAACAGGGCGATCAATTCGGGCGCGGCGTCGCTGAGCGCGTTGGCAGCGTTTTCCTCGTCGCAGATTTCAAGCAGGGCGGGAATTTCCAGCGCCTCCCCGGTAACCGGCAGTTCCCACTCGTGCCGGTTGTGCAAACCCTCTTGGGATTCGCCAGCCGTCTTGTAGGTTTGCAGCCACTGATCCGGCGTACCGCGCAGGCGCACCGCACTCTTAGCCTTGGCGAGCGCGCGATCCGGGGTGTCGAAGTAGACGTTGGTGAGCTGGATCTTGCGACCTTCCTGACCGGTGCGTTGCGTCAGGTCCTGCGCTATTTCGCCGTGTTCGGACGTAGGCAGCGCCAGTTTGATCTCGCGTTCAATACTCAAAATAAACTCCGTGCAACAGCGTCAGAAGAACATCCGCGCCAGTTCGGTACCGGGGTCGTCGGCGCGCATGAACGCTTCGCCGACCAGGAACGTCTGCACGTCCATGGCGCGTAGCCGGTCGACATCGACGCGGCTCAGAATGCCCGATTCGGTCACCACTATACGGTCCTCGGGAACCATGTCCAGCATCCCGATCGTTGTTTCAATCGACGTCTCGAACGTGCGCAGGTTGCGGTTATTGACCCCGATCAGCGGCGTCTTCAGCGTGAGCGACTGCTCGAGTTCGTCGCGATCGTGAACTTCCACGAGCACCGCCAGGCCGAGCGAGTGCGCATACGCTTCCAGATCACGCATTTGCGAGGGTTGGAGTGCGGCGGCGATCAACAGAATGCAGTCGGCGCCCATCGCGCGGGCTTCCAGGATCTGATAAGCATCGACGATAAAGTCCTTGCGCAGAACCGGCAGGCTGCACGCGGCGCGCGCTTCTTCGAGATACGCGACACTGCCCTTGAAGAACTGCACATCGGTCAGCACTGACAAACACGCGGCGCCGCCTTGTTCATACGATTTCGCGATATCGGCGGGGACGAAGTTCTCGCGCAATATGCCCTTCGACGGGCTCGCTTTCTTCACTTCCGCGATGATTGCCGGCTTCCCCTCAGCGTGCTTCGCGCGCAATGCGCCGACGAAGTCGCGCGAGTCGCGCGTACTCGCTTGCAAACGCAATTCCTCCAGCGACACGCTTTCCTGCGCGACGCGAATTTCGCTACGTTTGACTTCGATGATGCGCTCGAGAATGTCACTCATGTCCTGGCCTCGTTATTTGGCGAATTGCTGCGTGAAGCGCACAAGTTCGTCGACTTTTTCACGAGCCTGGCCGCTCGCGATCACCTCTTTCGCCAACGCCATTCCGGCTTCGATAGATTCCGCCACGTTGGCCGCATACAGCGCCGTGCCCGCATTCAGCGTCACGATTTCGCGCGCGACGCACGGCTTGTTGTTCAGCGCGCCGAGCAGCATGGTCTTCGATTCCTGCGCGTCCGCCACCTTCAGCGTCCGGTTCGACACCATCTGCAGGCCGAAGTCTTCCGGGTGAATCTCATACTCGAGCACTTCACCGTTGCGCAGTTCGCCCACCACCGTTGCCGCGCCCAGCGATACCTCGTCCATGCCGTCCTTGCCGTACACCACCAGCACGTGCTTGGCTCCCAGGCGCTGCATCACGCGCACCTGGATGCCGACGAGATCTTCATGGAACACGCCCATCAACTGATTCGGTGCGCCGGCCGGGTTGGTCAGCGGGCCGAGGATGTTGAAAATGGTCCGCACGCCGAGCTCACGGCGCACCGGCGCGATGTTTTTCATCGCCGGATGATGGTTTGGCGCGAACATGAAACCCATGCCCGTTTCGGCAATGGACAGCGCCACTTGTTCCGGCTGAAGATCGATATTCACGCCCAGCGCCTCGAGCACGTCTGCGCTGCCCGATTTACTCGATACCCCGCGACCACCGTGCTTCGCAACCTTCGCGCCGGCGGCCGCCGTGACGAACATGGTGGCCGTCGAGATGTTGAAGGTATGCGAGCCGTCGCCTCCGGTGCCGACGATATCGACAAGATTCTCGCTATCCGGCACGCTCACGTGATTCGCGAACTCGCGCATCACGGTGGCCGCCGCCGCGATCTCCCCAATGGTTTCCTTCTTCACGCGCAAACCCGTGATGATCGCGGCGGACATCACCGGCGACATCTCGCCGCGCATGATCATGCGCATCAGGTGCAGCATTTCGTCGTGGAAAATCTCGCGATGCTCAATGGTCCGTTGCAACGCTTCCTGGGCCGTAATAGTCATGATCGGATCTCGGTTCACGCGCGAATGCCTTGCGCCGGGCTCTTGACGAAGTTTTCGAGCAGCGCGTGGCCGTGCTCGGACAGAATCGATTCCGGGTGAAATTGCACGCCCTCGACCGCGAGTTCCTTGTGACGCACACCCATGATTTCACCATCGGGCGTCCACGCCGATATTTCCAGGCAATCCGGCAGCGACTCGCGTTCGATCGCGAGCGAGTGGTAACGCGTCACGCTGAAATGTTTCGGCAGATCGGAAAACACCCCGCGGCAGTCGGTTTCAATCGTGCTTACCTTGCCGTGCATGATGGTTTGTGCGCGCACTACGCGTCCGCCAAACGCCTCGCCAATCGCCTGATGGCCGAGGCAGACACCCAGAATGGGGATCTTTCCGGAAAATTCGCGCAGCACGTCGAGCGTGATGCCCGCGTGTTGCGGATTGCTTGGTCCCGGCGAGAGGCAGATCCGCTCGGGATTGAGCTTCGCGATTTCATCGAGGGTAATTTCGTCGTTGCGGTAAGTCCGCACATCCTCGCCCAGTTCGCCGAAATACTGGACCAGGTTATAGGTGAACGAATCGTAGTTGTCGATCATTAATAGCACAATTTCCCCCTGCGTCTTTGCTGGTAAGGGTTTGAAGACTCTCGATTGTCGCCGCGTAGGGCTTTTTTACCCCATTTTTACCCCGTGTTGTCAGGGCGCGACGATTTTGCCCGTGCGGGCGCGTTGATGCGTAGCGATCAGGGACGCCAGCAGAAGAACAGCAGGGAGGTTTTGTAGGTCAAGCGCATGATTCGGATATTCTACCAGCGGTTCCAAAGCGTGCGCGTAGGCAACAGACCGGCCCTTCAAGGACACATGAAAAGAACAACGGAATTCTTCGACCTCGCGCAAAAAATCCTGACGTGCGCCGCGATTGTATGTGCGGGCGCGTGGGCGGTCTGGATATTCGTCCTCGGCGGTTCAACGGGCTGGCAAGCCAACATCACGATTGAAACCCAGGTCCTGCCGTATCACGACGACCTGCGGCTGCTTGTCGTGCATGTGACGTCGAAGAACCCGCGCAACGTGACTTTCGAATTAAACAGCGACGACCACGACTCGTATGTGCTGCACGTTCGGAAGCTTGCGGGCGACGCCAAGGCCGGGACGGCGTTCGGCGAAGACGAGGGCGACACGATCAAGGATATCGACCTGTTGAAACTTATCGGCGGCGACTATGAGTTCAGTCCCAACGCCGAGATGGACGACATGCAGACTATCGTCGTGCCGGTCGGCACCACGGTTTCACTGAACGCCGAGATGCGACAGAACAACGGCACGCTCGACAAGCGGGGCAAGCCTGATTTTGATTTCGAGTCGGCGTCTACAGTCGTTCACGTCGGGCCGTAGACAGCGGGGCGCGTCAGCCCGTCAAAACTTGATTGCAATTGATTGCGGGCTATTCGCCTAGATACGGCTCAGGTCTGTCGGTTTTGACTTTCTTGCCGGTGTACCGGGACAGCGCGCGGTCATAGGCTTGATGTGCTTTGTCCGCCTGTGCGTCAAGCCCGCTGATTTCCGCCGGGTCGCTGACGGTCTTTACCTTGTTGTCCACCGAAATGCTCAGGCCCGCCCGCGTCCGGTCGATTTGCCAATAAGCCCATCGCATCCCGATGTAGGCCTTGCGGAAGTTTTGAAGCTTTCTATCGGCGTTGTAAGGGCTGATTTCCGGGTATTCAGTTCGAAAGTCTTTTGTGAACTTATCGCCTAGGTTCCAAAAGGGGATGCCGCTCGTTAACGCCGCGACCATTGTTTCAGCGGCGCTTTTTAGCCTGTGTTCGGAATTTGATTCGGTCATACCCGCCCCGCCTTGGGATCACAAAGACGCAAGTCTAAACGGGCTTACCCCCCCGCTATATCCACAACAGTTCGCCAGCGTTGTCCGGCCCACAGTCGAAAGCCGGGGGTAAGTCTTCGTCGCCGGGGCGGCTGTCGCCTGTGCAATCAATTGCAATTTCAGCGGGGGCGAACGACACAACGGGAACGACCGGGGTCAGGGCGATCATCGACTACTCCATTAGAAAAAACATTTCCGGCGGTTGAATCGGGCGAACCGCATTAAATCAGCCCGAATACTTCTATTTAGCCCCGACTGCGATTTTATTGTGTTTAACAGCCGTAGAAATTTGAATTATGAACGATACACAGGCATAGAAACCTTGTATAAGATGATTATACCGAATCCACGAAGCCCGGGAAAAGATCATGGCCAATATTGCCGCGACGAATATCACGACTAATGTCGTCCTGCCGAAAACCTTGAAATTCGCAATCGACGCCGAAAAAGAAAAGATCGGTATTTCAATGGGCGCGATTATGCGTGAGGCATTGGCGGACTGGCTGGATAAACGAAAAGAACAAAATGAAGACAAGCTAGCCGCATAAACAAAAGCGCGACCCGCTGCAAACGGAATCGCGCTGAAACAGGCAGTCCCGACAAAGAAACACGCCCTGTACTACACACTTGAGCCATGATTATCTCATCGCTCAAGGTCATTGACAAACTATTTATTGACCTATAACGATAATCATGTCAGCACTTCCGAATTTCAAAACTGAGTTGCCCGCACTGCAATCAATTGCAGCAAATGACGGTTCAATGTCAGCCCATGCGGGACAGGCGTCACAGGCGACCGCCGCACTAAAAACCCCGCGTAAACAAGTTCAAATCGTTCCCGTACTGGACCCAGCTATCGGCGTCGCCGCTATTCGCGACCGGTATCAGAAAGACGCGTGCAAGGGTAATGCGCGGGCGGCGAAGCTGCTTCAATTGCTGGCGTTTCGCTATCTTGCGAAAGAAGACGGTACGCCGCGCCTTGAAACCTACCGGTATGGCAATCACTGGTGGGAAAGGACGCACGCGGACTGGGCGCAAGAACTCGGCGGGATTAGCGTCGATCAAGTTCGAACGGATATCAATAAACTCGTAACGTTGGGGCACGTCGTAGCGCGACCCCTGAAGGTATTCAACAAAGGCAAGAACGCAGGCAAGACCGTTCTTCACATGCGTCTGGTAATCGCCGGGGGCGCGGCGAGCCTGAACGGCTGGCCTGACTATTCCCAAATAGGAATCGTTCTTGGATGGGATTTTTCCCATCCCTTAGAGAACGGGATTTTCCCCATCCATAAAGACTTAAAAGAAGAAACTTTAAAAGAAGAAGAAAAACCAAATACAAACCCTGTAGCCGAAAAACAGGCTACAGGGGATGCACACGCCTTGATGCTTTCAGGGAAGGGCGTAAACGTCAAAAGCAAAACCCCAAGTCAACCCCCAACCCCCGGTTCCGCTAGCCCCCCTTCACAACCCGCGCCGGATCAGTTTGACGAACAGTATTTGAAAATCGTGCCCGTGCCGACGATGCCGCCCGTTCCCGGGGGCAAGCGTCCGGCGAAGTCCGTGCGCGCATGGTTTGACGGCATGGCCCGAAACTACCCGTCCGCCGGGTCTGATTTGGGCCGTGAGAACTGTCGGCGGCTGGTCAACCTCGGGAACAAGGTTTATGCCGCCGTACAGGACCGTGACGGTTTTATCGACTTTTTCACGACGCCCGACCGCTGGCTTGATTTTCGTTACAACCGGGCAATCGTTTTTAACGGCGCTCACAAGGGCAAGCTGGGCGATATGCCGAACATCAAGGACCTTGAAGCCCACTTGCCCGCCGCGATTGAATTCTACGTTGCGAAGACCGCGCCTAAGCCCGTGCACGCGCCGCATCCCGTATACGCCGCCCCGGCGCTTAACAGGCTGCGGAAATACTTCCTCTGGAAGTCACCCGAAAGCTCATTTCAAACGTTGTAAATGAAGACCCCACAACTGTGAGAAGCGATGCGCGGCGCCGATACCTTTACCGAGAATTTA
>Ga0073928_10009366_pt1 | contig 11939 bp, 8 predicted proteins | sample PaiPotPPA55metaG_FD_76969 | JGI IMG/M metagenome (GOLD analysis project Ga0073928, IMG submission 76969) | Iron sulfur acid spring bacterial and archeal communities from Banff, Canada, to study Microbial Dark Matter (Phase II) - Paint Pots PPA... ...
CCGGCAAACCAGTGTTCCTGGTGGCCAACAAGGTTGACAGCGAACGTGGTGAGGCCGATGCGGCCGAGTTGTGGTCGCTGGGGCTGGGGGAGCCATATCCAATCAGCGCGATGCACGGCCGCGGGGTGGCCGATCTGCTCGACAACGTGATCGATGCGCTGCCGGCGGTGGCCGAGATGGCGTCCGGCGGTGGGGGACCGCGACGAGTTGCGTTGGTGGGCAAGCCGAATGTCGGCAAGAGCTCGCTGCTTAACCGGCTCGCCGGCGATGAGCGGTCGGTGGTGCACGACGTCGCCGGCACCACGGTGGATCCTGTCGACTCGCTGATCGAATTGGACGGCAAGGTTTTCCGTTTCGTCGACACCGCCGGGCTGCGCCGCAAGGTCGGACAGGCCAGCGGGCACGAGTTCTACGCGTCGATCCGCACGCACGGCGCGATCGACGCCGCCGAGGTCGCGGTCGTGTTGATCGACGGGTCGCAGCCGCTGACCGAGCAGGACCAGCGGGTGCTGTCGATGGTCGTCGAGGCGGGCCGGGCCCTGGTGCTCGCGTTCAACAAGTGGGATCTGGTCGACGAGGACCGGCGCGACCTGCTGGACCGCGAGATCGAGCGCGAGCTGGCGCAGCTGCAGTGGGCGCCGCGGGTCAACATCTCGGCGAAGACCGGCCGGGCGGTGCAGAAACTGGTGCCCGCGCTGGAGAAATCGCTGCAGTCGTGGGACACCCGGGTGTCGACCGGGCGGCTGAACACGTTCATCAAGGAGATCGTGGCGGCGACGCCGCCGCCGGTGCGCGGCGGTAAGCAGCCGCGGATCTTGTTCGCCACGCAGGCCACCGCGCGGCCGCCGACATTCGTGTTGTTCACCACAGGTTTTCTGGAGGCCGGATATCGGCGGTTCCTCGAGCGGCGGCTACGCGAAACGTTCGGGTTCGAGGGCAGCCCGATCCGGATCAACGTCAGGGTGCGCGAAAAGCGAGGAGCGAAGTCTCGCTGAGCGACCACGGGCCCAGAGCGAAGTCTCGCTGAGCGACTTTGGGCGCTGCGCGAAGTCTCGCTGAGCGACGTTGGGCCCTGAGCGCGAGCTCGATAGGGTTGGAAAAATGCCCGTCTCTCACATGATCTTGATCGCCCTGGCGGGCGTCGGGGCAGGAGCGATCAACGCCGTGGTCGGCTCCGGCACCCTCATCACTTTCCCCACTCTGGTCGCGCTCGGGTATCCGCCAGTGGTGTCGACGATGTCGAATGCGGTCGGCCTGGTTGCCGGTGGTGTGACAGGGACCTGGGGATACCGGCGCGAGCTGGGCGGGCAATGGGGCCGGCTGCGCTGGCAGATTCCGGCGTCATTGATCGGCGCAGGTCTGGGGTCGTGGCTGCTGCTGCACCTGTCGGAGAAGGTGTTCGAAAGGGTCGTGCCCGCACTGCTGGTCCTGGCGTTGGGCCTGGTGGTTGTCGGTCCACGAATCCAGGCGTGGGCGCGGCGGCGGGCCGAAGAATCCGGCCAGTCCGCCGAGCACGTGAGCGGGCGCCGGATGGCGGCACTGGTGTTCATCACGTTCGCGGTCGGAATTTACGGCGGGTACTTCACCGCGGCACAGGGCATCATGCTGATCGCGGCCATGAGTGCACTGCTGCCCGAGGACATGCAGCGGATGAACGCGGCGAAGAATCTGCTGTCGCTGCTGGTGAACATCGTGGCGGCGGTGGCGTACACGGTAGTGGCGTTCGACCGGATCAGCTGGGAGGCTGCGGGATTGATCGCGGTCGGCTCACTCGTCGGAGGCTGGCTGGGCGCGCACTACGGGCGTCGGCTGTCGCCGAACGCGCTGCGCGCAGCGATCGTCGTGGTTGGCATCATCGGGCTGTATCGGCTGCTCACCGTTTAGGGCGTCCGCGGCGGTCTGCGGTAGGCTTTCGACCTGCTGGCGGCGATTCCGGCAGCACCGCGGGCTGTGGCGCAGTTTGGTAGCGCACTTGACTGGGGGTCAAGTGGTCGCAGGTTCAAATCCTGTCAGCCCGACCGAGAGAAGTATGCCTTGAACTGCGGCGATTCACCGTCACAGGCGCTGGTTATCTGACTCCAGTCCGTCCTTGACCGAAACGGGCCGATTGACCCGCCGGTCAGTCATGATCGCAGTATGTCATTGGGAGGCAAGTCAATCGCGGTGGCGTTCGCCGTGGCAGGCGCGGCGTTTGCCGGTGCGGCCCCGCCGCTCGCCCGCGCCCACGGAGCGGACGCTGTCATCAATGATCTGCAGGCTGAGGGATACATCGTTCATATCAACTGGAGCAACGGGGTCAATACGCAGCATTTGTCGGACTGCACCGTGGTCAGGGTCAACAATCCCTCTTCAAATCCCGAACCGACGCCGGGTGACACGGTCTATGTCGACGTCACTTGTCCCAACAATTTGTACTAGCTACTTCGACCTGAAAAATTGACTGCGGCTACGGCGTTGTTGGTGCGTGTGAGCCGTCGTAGGGGTTTGGGTGACACTGGCTCGGCGTTGGCGGTCCGGTCAGGCGGCGAGGGTGCTGATCTTGACGAGGTTGTGGGCGAAGACGCCGTGTCCGCACCAGGTTCGGGCACCGACGATGGTGGTCAGTTCCGTGCGGTTCCAGCCGTAGCTGCGTTTGAGGTGGTTGATTCGTCCTTCGGATCCGGTTCGCCATTTGATCTTGTCCCGGAACGCTTTTCGATGTTCGAACTCTCGTCGGGCAGCGCCGGGTTTGGCTGCGCGAGGAATCGCCACCGCACCGACTCCCAGGTCGTGCAGATCCGATTCCACCGAGGCGTAGCCGTAGCCGCGGTCTGCGGTCACCGCCCGTGGAGCACGCCTGACACGATCAGCGATGCGTGCGATCGCCGGAGCAAGTTGCGGTGCGTCAGCGGGGTTCCCAACCTCGACGGTGTGGTCGAGGATGACCCCGTCGACGTTGTCGACGACCTGGGCTTTATAGCCGAACTCCACCGGTTTGCCCAGCCGCCCTTTGCGGATCGGGCGGGCATCGACATCGTGGAAACTGACCACCCGCGACGCGGAATCGGGCATCACCCCGCCAAGGCGACCGCGCGTTTGAGCCACCACCTGCTGCGTGCGCTGCAGCAGCGTGTCCAGGTCGTTGACCGCCCGACGCAGCCGGCCCGCACGCGCCCCGGTCGCGCCACGCAGTGCGCGGCGGGCATTGCGCACCACCGCAGCGGCCTCACGCACCACCGCCTCAGCGATCCCGGCCAATTCCCCGGTGATCCGCATCACCGCGGCCTGACCTTCCTCACGCTGTTGAGCACCGCGGAGCCGCAGCTTGGAAGCAATCGATCGGGCCCGCCGGCCTGCCGAGCGGCTACGATCACGCACCCGAGTGCGAGTTGCGCCACCGGCCCGATGGATACGGGTGATGGTGCGGGCCACCGATCCCACCGCCTTGGCCAATAGCCCCGAATCGGTCGGGTAGGCCACCGCGGCACTCACCACCGTGGTGTCAGCACGCACCCGATCGGTGCGCAGTAGCTTCGCGGCGGCCGCCTTGGCCAACAACGCCTCGTTCAACCCGGCGACCGCGTCGTCCCCGCACCGGGTGGTGATCTTCATCAACGTGGTCGGATGCGGCACCCGGGTACCCAGCGGGATCCGGCAAAACCGCTGCCAGGAGATCGAATCGGCCACCTCACGACACAACGACTCATAACCCAGCCGGTACCGGAACTTCAGAAACATCATCCGCAAGTAGGTCTCCATCGGGATCGACGGCCGACCGATCCGAGCATCGAAATGCCCAGCGAACGGCGCAAAAAACACCGGATCATCCAGCAGCGCATCCACCCGGCCCAACTCGGCCGGCAACACCAACAACTCCGCAGGAAGGATCGAATCCCACAACGTCGGCTGGTCGTTTACAGTACGAAACACAATGACCTCGAATCCTTCTCGCCAAGGGTTCGAGGTCATTGTCCCAGCTCAAAGCCCATCCAGACCCGTAGCCACGCCCGACTTTTTCAGGTCGAAGTAGCTAGCGGTCATGTCGTTCCCTCGTGTGCGGTTGGCGGGTGTCGTAGATGAAGACTGGCGGTCACCGCGAGACTCGTCGCGGTCGGACGACCCTATGTTGGCCACTGGTGTCACCACGATCGGGCGATTTGCACGGGCGGCGGCGCAATCAACCTGTTGTCTCAGATTCGCGGACGTCCGAAATGATCTGAAGCATCGATTCAGGCTTGCAAGGCGCGACGATTGTTCGATCATCACAAGCACAGGTCGTGTCCGGCCTCAACTTGACATCCGTGCAACGGTCACGCCCGCCACGATCACGTCCACCGAAAGGTAGTCAGATAGGGCGTGCGCCTTTGGCCAGTCGGAAGCACGAACGGCGTCAGCGAAATCGTCGACGAGTGGGCTCGCAGCGCCGAGCTCAGCCAACCATGCTGACGTCGTTGCCTCGATTTCATCCGCCGACACGTGAACCGTGCGCCCGTCACGCAGGCGATCGGTCAGCTGGTAGATGGTTACGGTGGATTTCATGTCGGCGCGGCTTTCGGCAGCTGAGCCCGACGCGCGTCCAGCGGCATAACACACCAGACGCGTACGGCTTTGGGATCGCCGCGGTGCGGATTGTCGGGGGCGTTGGCGGTGCAACTCATGATGAGATCGTTCGACGAAACCTCGCCGATCTCCCGCGTAGTGACTACGCGATTCGCCGGGTCATTTCAGAGCGGGAACAGAGTAGGGCACCGATCGGGCCGGTTGGCCAGCCAGGATGGCGACGCCTCTCAAGCCGATTCGTGAGGCCTGACGACGACCGCTATCTGCCCGAATCCTGCTGCACAACCTTTGCGAGTTCGTCTCGGTCGGTCACGTCGAGCTTGGTGCAGGCACGGTACAAATGGCCTTCTACTGTCCGGACGGAGAGCGTCAGCCGCTCGGCGATCTCCCGATTTGATAGTCCCTCGGCAACCAGCGCGACGATCTCGCGTTCGCGCGATGTGACGGGCAGCGGCCGTGCAGCGGATCTGATCGCCGGCGTGGTGGCTCCGCCGCATAGCTCCGCCAATCGGAGCGCACGTGCCGACGACTCAGTGGTTGCGCGTCGCTGCTCGGTGCGAGCGTGTAGAAGTGCGGCCTGGGCGGCCGAGTCGGCAGCTGACAGGAGTAAACCGGCACCTTCAAATCCGACGCTCACGGCGTCAAGGGCCCTGCCATCACCGGATGCCAAGGCCGCAGCGTGGCGGGCGTATAGGGGTACCACCGGTCCGTCAACGCGTTCCCCAACAGCAGCCAGTCGGCTTGCCACGGTGCCGTCGCCAAAACGTGCAGCGTGGTGGAGCGCCTCAGCCTCAACAGCGAATTGACCTGCGTCGCGAGCGCAATCCGCCGCCGCCAAGGCAAGTTCGACTGCCGAACGCTGCGCACCCTTGGCGGCGGCGAGCCACGACTTTGCGATTACGAGCTGCGGGTCGTGTAGTGCAACGGATCGCCCGCGGTGCTCCTTCGCGTCTTCCAGCACCCGCTCAGCCTGATCAATGCTGCCCAACGCCGCGTAAGCCCTGGCTAATAGCAGCCTTGCGGGAAGCCGCCACGGGAGCGGCGCCTCAGCGGCGAGCGCCGCCAGGGCCTGCTCGATCGACGAGACGGCTTGGGGGAATCTCCCGCGGTACGTGGCCACAAGCCCGGCCATGATCTTCGCGATGGCCCAGCCTTGAAACTGTCCGGCTGAGGAGAACTCGGCGTACTCGGCTACCCGCTGATCGGCCAGATCCAATTCACCCATGTACGTAAGTGCGAGCACATCGCAATACCGCACCATCACGCGGATCATGCCGTCGGTGGCTTTTTGTTCGGCACGGCACCTCGCCGCGATCGGCTCGAAGTCGCCACCACGTCCGGCGACCGGCATGGCCAGTCCCGCCGTGAAAGCGGCGAATTCGAACGCCTGCTTGGGCGCGCTCGGGTCCGCCAGCACCCGCTCGGCTGTGACCAGTCCCTCCCCGATTCGGTTCTCGTGTACAGCCAACGCCGAGGCGGTCGCTTCAACGATCAACTGCAGGCTGGGATGCGTCACTCGCCCGCGTAGCAGCGCCATCACCTCGTGCGCCCGCGCCACCTCATTCATCGACCAGAAGAGGTTCGATAGGTGGGGAATGCCCCACTGCACGAGCTGCAATTCATCCAGATCCGCTGGATCGAAGCGGGTGAGGATCTCATCGGCCTGCGCTGGGCGGCCTTGCCACAACAGAGCACGCGATAGCAGCGCGGCCGCGCGCAAGCCGCCGCCCCGCTCGAATGCTCTATTTGCGAGCCGCTCGCCGAGCGGCAGGTGGGACAGGAAGATCGCATCCTTGGCCGCGGCGACCAGGAGGTCGGTGTCCACCTCTTGATCGCTACCAATGTAGAGCTGCGCCAACCGGATACGACTAGCCGGCGAGCTGAGGTCGCGGTCGCGCAGAACCTGCACGAGGCGACCTCGGAGCTTGCGCGCCAGTGCCGTTCCTACGCGGCGCCGGATCACATCGCCATAAAGCGGGTGGCTGAAACGTGCGTTGATGATGTCCGGGTCGTCGTGGACAATCCGGATCAGCCCCTGCACCTCGGCCGTATCCACGGCCTCCACACCGGCCAGTTCGCATAGCGCATCGATATCGAGCGGTTCGCACAGCGCCAAGAGCTTCAGTGCATTGATGACATCGTCGCCCGCCCGATTGAGCCGGCTTTCCAAGAGCGCAGCCAGACCCGACGGGACGACCGTGGGTCCACGCCATTGCCACACGCCGTCGACTTCGGCCAAGGTTCCGGCTTCCAGCGCGCCCTCGACCATGTGTCGCAGGAACAGGGGGTTCCCGCTTGATGATTCCCACATGACATCGGCGCTCAGACCCTCCAACGTCCCGCCGAGAACCGATTGGATGAGCACGATGCTCTCCTGCTTGGTGAACGGCTGAAGCTCCAAGCGCTGGAGGTAGCCGTCCTTCCACAACGAGGTCACGGCGTCGGGAACCGACTCGCCGCTCCGGATGGTGGCCACGATGCGTCCGGCCCGGTCGACGGCGATCTGCTGTACCAGCGTCGCCGATAGTTGGTCGAGTAAATGCGCGTCATCGATTCCGATCACGGTGTTTTCGCCGGCCAGGATGGATTCCCGTGCCGAAGCGATCATGGCAACCGGGTCGCGCGAAGCTGAAGGACTGACCCGTGGCGCGAAAACGCCGAGCGGGATGCTTTGAGACGATTCAGTACACACCGCCCACTGGACATTCGAACGCAACGATGTAGTGACCGTGCGAGCCAACGTCGTTTTGCCGACGCCGACCGCACCGACCACGACTACACCGGCGCTGTGACCGGAAACCAATGCCGATCGAATCGCGTCATGCTCGACGCGGCGCTCGAGTAGCTGCCAACAGAGGGCCATGCACCAAAAGTCTAGGTAGTAGCATCGCACACCGCTTATGAAATGGCTTTGCACGCTGTTTTCACAGCAATGGCTGCGGCGTTGGCTGCGGCGGGCAGGACAAAACCTGTATTTCAAGGTTGGCCGGCCTGCTTTGTGTAATTCCAAACCGAATCGCCTACGGAGCGGCGCAACTTGTCGTGACAGGGAGGGTAGGCAAGCAACGTCCGACAGTTTGCGGACCGTCGGCACTCGTCATTCCCGTCAACGCGGCCGCACACGACCGCCGCTGGTTGCGGATCGGTCGGTAGCCATCAGTGCGAGAAGCGTCGCTCAGCTGGCGATACGCCCGACATACCAAAACCGGCAGCTCAGATCCGCATGGCATACCGGTTGTTCGCAGCCAAGGCCTGGCTGGCCGCAGTACCCCACCGGCCAAACTAGCCAACACCGCGAGACAGGTAGTCACTACTCCAGATTCTCCTTGTCGGCCGACCATACGTTGCTCGCGTATCCACATCGGATGCAAACGACAACATGAAGGAGAAGTGTGAAATGTCTGCATTACTAGCGGCACCCGCCGCAATCATGGGCGTCATCGACGATGCCGACCCGCTGCTGAAACGGCCGACCGTTGCGGGTGGGGTTATCGCCGGCGTCGTACGCCCGATGTGCGTGCTGGCGGCTTTGGCATTGGCGATGCTGGGTTTCGTGCTCGGCGCGCCGAACGCGCACGCCGACGACCAGACGCAGATCGACGCACGGATCGCGCCGTCGCTGGTCTACATCAGCACCAGCTACAGCGCGTCGGTGCTTGTTCCGGCCGGCCTTATCGACGCCAACGCCCACTGGGTCGGCCCGGTCGTGGTCGGGGGCACCTGCAGTGGGGTCGTTGTTGATCCCAGCGGTTACATCGCCACCGACGGGCACTGCGTCGACAGCACCGATCAGGAGAACAAGCAGTCGATTCTGATCGCCATCATTCGTGGTGACGGCTTCAAGTTCGCGGGTCTCGCCCCCAACATGAGTGACGCCGATCTGCAGAACTTCGTGAGCAGGGGCTTGAACCAGGAATGGCCCATCGAAGGTGCCGTCGCCTCGTCTCCGCCTGACCGCCAAGTTCAGGTCATCCAGCCCCACGGGCCGGGCCGAGTCATCACCGAGTGGACGACCGCGCAGGTCGTCGACTTCCAGACGCCGGACAACGAGGACAACGCGCTGCTCAAGGTTTCCAACGTGCCCACCCTGGCGGCGCTGCCGGTAGCCGACCAGGTGCCCCCGCCTGGCACTGCGATCACGACGGCGGGATTCCCCGGCGACGTCGGCATGAGTATGGATCAGTCCCGTACCCAGCCGCCGAGCTACAAGGAGGGCTCCATCTCCAGCAAGCAGGTTCAGCCGAACGGTGCGGCGCGGACCGAGGTCAGTTCCGCCCAGACGAACGGGATGAGCGGTGGCCCGACGTTGAACAACGCAACCGGAGAGGTGATCGGCCTCGTCGACTACGGCATGGTGAATAGCATGACCGGCCAGGAGGAGGGTGGGATCAACTTCATCACCGACGCCTCTTCGCTGCACTCATTCCTGCTCAAGAATGGCGTGCACCTGGTGGCTCCGCGTGCTCCGGCGCAACCGTTCCCATGGATATGGATCGTGGTCGGCGGCGCAGTGGCCGTGGTACTGCTGGCCCTGCCCGTGGCGCTGGTCGTGCGGCGGGGGGCAAAACGGCGCAGCGTGAAGCCGATCGATGGCAGCCAGCTGCTTCAACCGGTGTCGGCCCAACCCGCTCCACAACAGTCGGTGGCTGAGCAGCTGTCGACAGTTCCGCCGCAGTTAGCGCCGTCCACCAACGGTGCGGTGCAGATCAAGTAAGTGCGGTGTGTCGTTGACGGCAGACCACATAAGAAATCCCGAGGTCGGGTGGAGGTTTCACCTCCACCCGACCTCCACCATGTGAAACGCAATGCGCTCAAACTCCGCGACCTCGTGGCCGTGGCGGTGCGGTGGCAGGACCAATTTGCGCGTTTAGGGCGTCCGCCACTTTCAGATGTAATGCACTTACGTCACAACAGTTGAACAGGTGAACAAGCTTCGTCGCGACGGGCGAGCCACCATGATCGGAGGGATCAACTGCAATGACGAACCCCGCCCAGCCAGTGAGCCGCACGTACGTCGAATTCGATGAGAAATTTCTGGAGCCGGGCAGTGGCGAGGGCGAAGTGATCGACAAGATTGTCGAGAGGCTGCGCCGGAACAACGAGTGGACCTTCAAGAAATACAAGCACGGGTTGCGCGATGCGCATTCCAAGAGCCACGCCGTTGTTCGGGGAGAATTGGTGGTGGACTCGGCTCTAGACCCGCAGCTGGCTCAGGGCCTCTTCGCGACACTGGAGAAGAGGTATGACGTGATCGCGCGCATCTCAAGTACTTTCCCCACGATCCGAAGCGACCAGATCCGCGGTATCCGGGCTATTGCGATCAAGGTCCTCGATGTCCAAGGTTCGCGGGCGCGAAAGGACAACGTGAGCACGCAGGACTTCGTGCTGGTTAACCATTCGACGTTCCCGTATGCCGGCGCCCGCGCCTATCTCCAGAAGGCCATGTGGGTGGCGTGGCTACTGGCGCGAGTGCCTGACTGGCTGCTGAAACCATTCACCGAATCATTGGCGTGGGTGGTCTCCTTTTTCCACATCCCGGTTCCTTACGCCGTCAAACTGTTGATCCAGCCCAATTATGAGATTTTGGGCCTCCATTTCTCTAGCGCGTCAGCAGTCAGGTACGGGGACTATGTGGCCAAGATCAGCCTCGTGCCTCTGTCGGAGCCGGTAACAGAGCTGGAGGAGAAGCCGATTCCCCCCAACGGCGGAGACGACGTACACCGAGCGCAGATCGCCGAGTTCTTCGCCAACAACTCGGCCGAATATGAAGTGCAAGTACAGCTGTGCACGGACGCGCGCACGATTGAGGACGCCAGGCTGGAGTGGTCTGATTCTCCGCAGCGAGTAGCGAAAATCGTTTTCCCGCAGCAGAACTCGGACTGCTTCTGCCGTCGCGTGTACGCCGACGACTTGCTGTCCTTCAACTCGTGGACCGCGCTGGAGGATCACACACCCCTCGGGTCGATCAATCGCCTCAAGGCCAAGGTGTATGACGCCTCCAGCGTGTTCCGTCACACGAAGAACAACGCGCCGCGAATCGAACCCACCGATATCGCTCAGTTGCCGTTGTGCAAACCCGGTCAGCAGCCCCCATGCGCGACCGCTCAGCAGCCCCCGGACAACCCGGGCCAGCAACAAGGCCAGTCCATTTAGGGCTCAGCGCGCAATGTTTGGGATCGGTAGCCGCGCGGGCGCCGTCCACTTTCGACAGGACCGCGGCCTGCCGGCGTCACGGCCGAAGTCGGCAAGCGTCCGAGTCATGCAGGAATCCGCCAAGAATCCGCCAAGGCGTATGCCGCAGCCTTTGTCCGAGCCGGCCAGACCCGGAAAGGAAGCCAACATGACCGTCATTACGCGTTACCGCCAGGCCGCCACGGGCCATGGCGACCGGGGGATCGGTACAGATCGTGCATCGACGGCACGGCGCAGTCACGTGGGGGTCGTCGCGCTGGCGGCGGTGCTGGTGGCCGGATGCTCGTCGTCGACCGGTTCGACCGCCGCGCACACCGCCTCGGGCAGCCCAGCTACCACGGCGCCGACGACGGTTGCGCAGGCCGCCGCTCACGGTGTCGAGGCCGCGATCGGGGCGGTCCCCTGGTCACAGGTCGGCCCGGGCTGGATGCTCGCCACGTGGAGCCCGGTGACCGGCCAGAGCCCCGGCCAGACCCCTCCCCCGGGCGCGCCGACGCACGCGACGGCCACCACGACGCTGTACCTGGTTGACCCGGCCGGTGGCCGCTACCCCATCACCACCTTCCCGCCACCGGGCGACACGGCGAGCCCCGAGTTGGTCGACTGGTCGGGCGACGGGAGCCATGCCCTGTTCTCCGCGGAGTACTCCAACCCCTCGACCGCCATCTCGGTGGACCTGCACACCGGCGCGCAGACCGCCATCCCCGTCCACGGTTTCCCCCGCTACACGCGCCCTGCTGGCAAAGCCATCCTCGTGTCGACCAGCTACATGGGCAATGCCGCCGGGACGTTGAAACGGATCGACATGACCGGCAACCAGCAGCTGACCTATCCGACGGACCAGCTGGGGGGAGCGGGCCAGTTCAGCGGCGACTACCTGGAGTCACCCGACGGCACGCAGCTGGTACTGGGGACCGCCAACCTGGGCAACGCGCTGGTGCCTAGGACCGACAACGGCCTGGTGGTGATGGGCAACGACGGATCGGTCGTTCGGGAGCTGCCGTCGCCGACGCTGAAGGCACAATGCTCACCGGTGCGCTGGTGGACCTCAACGGTGATCCTCGCCAACTGCCGGTCCTCCTCGGGAAGCCAGCTCTGGCAAATACCCCTCGACGGTGGGGCCCCGACTGCGCTCACCGCGGTCAACTCAGGCAAAGAGGATGATCCGGGGTTCGGGCCGGACCTCGGCGACGCGAATGCCTGGCGAC
>Ga0073928_10009369_pt1 | contig 11939 bp, 7 predicted proteins | sample PaiPotPPA55metaG_FD_76969 | JGI IMG/M metagenome (GOLD analysis project Ga0073928, IMG submission 76969) | Iron sulfur acid spring bacterial and archeal communities from Banff, Canada, to study Microbial Dark Matter (Phase II) - Paint Pots PPA... ...
ACGAGCTCCTTGAGTTCGAGGGTGACGGCGCCGTGCACCGCGCTCCAGATCTGTTGCGCCGCCGCCCGCGGAACCGGTGCCGTGATCGCGCCTGCCGCGGAGGCCAGTTCGATGTTGTGCACGAGCGCGGTGAACGCGGCTGCCGCGTGTTCGGAGTAGGCCGGCGAAGGCCGCTTGTGGGGCACCGCATTCTCGAACATCATCGCGTACAGGAAGGGATTGGCGAGGGCGAACGCGCGGTATCGGAGCTGGGCGTTGCGCACCCGGTCGAGCATGTCCGGCTCGTCGCCGGGCTCCACCGCCGCCCGCAACCGGTCGAAGCCCCGAGTCAGTAGCGCTTCGATCAGGCCGTCCTTGCCGCCGAGGTGGTTGTACACGCCCATCGGGGCGATGCCCGCCTCGGTGGCGACCGCGCGCACGGTGAGCCCGCCCGGTCCTTCCCTGGTCAGTACCGCCTCGGCCGCGACCAGCAGTTGCCGCTCGACGTCCGCGCTGCGCGTGCGCGCCCGGCGGCCCTCGACGGCTCGCGTCTCATTCATGCAGGACATCTTCCCTCAGGTCGCTACTGCCCGGCTCCCAGACTCCCGTCTTGACAGCTTATAGAACAACGTTACATAGTTAAGGAACAGCATTCCAATTCCTTGGGGGCGGCGCGCTCCCGTCCAGCTTGAAAACCGGGTTGAAAACAGAGGGAAGGGGTCTTATGGCCACCGTTCAGGACGACACCCGTCCCGACCTCGATCGGCTGCCGCACCTTGAGCACGTCCTTCGCCAGGGCCTGTACCGGGGCGGGGCCGGGCCGCAGGTCGGCACGCTGCGCGGCGCTCTCGGCTGGGAGGAGATCCCAGGCGAGGTCGACCTGCCGGACGTCAAAGTCACCGGCGCGCTACCGGGGTGGCTCTCGGGCACGCTGCTGCGCACCGGCCCGGGCAAGTGGGACCTGGGCGGCTCACAGCTCGAGCACTGGTGGGACGGGTTGGCGCTGCTCCAGCGCTTCAGCTTCCGGGCGGGGCGCGTCTCCTACCGCTGCCGCTTCCTCGACAGCCCCGCCTACGCCTCGCAGAAGGAGACCGGCCGACTCACCTGGCGGGCCTTCGCCACCGATCCGTGCGCAGACCTGCTGCGCGGGGAGAAGACCGAGTTCGTCGAGCAGCCGGCCAACGCCAACATCAACATCACCCGGATCGCCGGCGCGGTCGTCACGCTGACCGAGCAGGCCCTGGCGATGACGTTCGACCCGGAGACCCTCGAGACCGCCGGGATGCTCGACCAGAGCCCGCAGGACGGAGCGTGGCCCGGGTACCACTCCGTCACCCCGCACCCGCAGCGCGACTTCGACCGCAAGATCCAGTACAACGTGCACACCGTGCACGGGGCCGAATCCGCCTACCAGGTCGTGGCCACGGACTACACCACCGGCTCGAGCCGGGCGATCTCGACCCTGCCGGTGCAGGACGGCAACGCCGGCTACCGGCACCACTTCTCCATGACCGAGCGCTACGTGGTGGCGATGGAGTATCCGCTGCGCGTGGACCGGCAGGTGCTGGCCGACCGCAGCAAGCAGGTCGCCGCCGCGTTCCGCTGGGACGCGACCGCCGCCACGAAGATCTTCATCACCGACCGCACCGACGGCTCGCTGGTCAAGACGCTTGAGACGCCCGGATTCTTCGCGGTCCACCACGCCAACGCCTACGAGGTCGGCGACACCATCGTCATGGACGTCGCCGCCTACGACAGCGCCGAGCACATCAGCGACTTCTACCTCGACCGCCGCCGCTCCGGATCCCCGCTCTCGCTCGGCCAGCTGCGCCGCTACACCCTGCCGCTCGGCGCGGGCACCGACGTCGCATGCGAGGTCCTCTCCAGCCAGCAGCTCGAGCTGCCCACATACGACTACCGCCGGTACAACACCAGGCCCTACCGGTACGTGTACGCCGCGGGCATGCGCCAAGATCTGCCCGAGGTCGCCTACAACCAGATCGTCAAGGCGGACGTGCAATCCCGCGTCTCGCTCAGCTGGTTCCAGGACGGATGCTTCCCCGGCGAGCCGATCTTCGTGCCCGCACCCGGTGCCGCGACCGAGGACGACGGGGTCGTGCTGTGCCTGGTCCTGGACACCACGGTACGCAGCTCCTTCCTGCTGGTTTTGAACGCGAGGGATCTGAGCGAGATCGCCCGCGCCCAGCTGGAGACCGCGATCCCCTACGGCCTGCACGGCCAGTTCCTCGGCGAGCACTACTCCACCCTGTGAGGCCCACGATGACCTATTCCGGACCGACCGACCTGTACATCGCAGGCACCTGGCGCCCCGCGGCCTCAGGCGCCCGCTTCACCGTCACCGACCCGGCCACCGGCGCCGCCGTCGCAGAGGTCGCCGACGCCGAGGTGGCGGATGCCCGCGCGGCGAGCGAGGCCGCCGAGAAGGCGCTGGCGGACTGGGCGCGCAGGCCGCCGCGCGAGCGGGCCGAAGTGCTGCGGCGCGTGTTCGAGGCCATGACGGCTCACCGGGACGAACTCGCCGAGCTGATCGTCCGGGAGAACGGCAAACCGCTGGCCGACGCCCGCGGCGAGATCGCCTACGCGGCGGAGTTCTTCCGCTGGTACAGCGAGGAGGCCGTGCGCGCACCCGGCTCGCTGAGCCTGTCCCCGAGCGGGGAGCGGCGCATCATGACCAGCTCGCGGCCGGTGGGCGTCAGCCTGCTGATCACGCCCTGGAACCTGCCCGCGGCGATGGTCACCCGCAAGGTGGCCCCGGCGCTTGCAGCCGGGTGCACCGTAGTGGTCAAACCCTCCTTCCACACCCCGCTCGTCGCGCTTCGCCTGGCCGAGCTGTTCGCCGAGGCCGGAGTGCCGGCCGGTGTGGTCAACGTCGTGCCCACCACCCACGACATCCCCGTCGTCGGCGACCTGCTCGAACGCGGGCCGGTGCGGATGCTCTCGTTCACCGGCTCCACCCGGGTGGGCAGCGCGCTGCTGGCCCAGGCGGCCGCGAGGGTCATCAACTGCTCGATGGAACTGGGCGGCAACGCGCCGTTCATCGTCTGCCGGGACGCCGATCTGCAGGACGCGGTGTCCGGTGCGCTGGTGGCCAAGTTCCGCCACAGCGCGCAGGTGTGCATCGCGGCCAACAGGTTCTTCGTGCACGAAGACCGCGTGGCGGAGTTCACGGCCCGGCTCGCCGAACACAGCGCCGAGCTGTGCGTCGGCAACGGCATGGACGCGGGGACCCAGGTCGGACCGCTGATCAGCAGCGCGGCTGTGGAGGCGACGCAGGCCCGCGTGCGCGCCGCGATCCGCGAAGGCGCACGCGTACTCACACCCGAGCGCGAGGTGCTCGCGCACGGGAACTTCCTGGCCCCGCTCGTGCTCGGCGGGGTCAGCCCGGACGCGGCGATCCTGCGCGACGAACTGTTCGCGCCGGTCGCCCCGATCGTCGCCTTCCGCGACGAGGACGAGGCGATCCGGATGGCCAACGCCACGGACATGGGCCTGGCCTCCTACGTCTACAGCACCGACCTCGCCCGCGCGCTGCGCATCGGCGAAGCCCTGGAGACCGGCATGACCGGAATCAACACCGGAGTGCTGTCCGACCCCGCGGCGCCCTTTGGCGGGGTCAAGCAAAGCGGTATCGGGCGCGAGGGAGGCCATCACGGCATGGCCGAGTTCCTCGAAACCAAGTACCTGGCCGTCAACTGGTGACCCAGTCAGCAGCTGACACAACTAATTGATATGCACGTGACGCGTCCGACATGGGAGTCGATGCCGATGACCGCCTACCCGCACCTGCTCAGCCCGCTCGACCTGGGCTTCACCACCTTGCCGAACCGGGTGGTGATGGGCTCGATGCATCTGCGCCTCGAAGAGGCCGAGCAGGGCTTCGAGCGCATGGCAGAGTTCTACGCCGAGCGCGCCCGCGGCGGCGTCGGGCTGATCGTCACCGGCGGCATCGCTCCGGACGAGCGCGGCCGCTCCACTCCGGAGGCGGCCAAGCTCACCACCGAGGCGGAGGCCGAGCGCCACACCTTGGTCACCGACGCAGTACACCGGGCCGGCGGGCGGATCGCGCTGCAGATCCTGCACCACGGCCGCTACGCCCGCCACCCGGACCTGGTCGCCCCCAGCGCGATCCAAGCCCCCATCAGCGCCCACCTGCCGCACGCGCTGACCGGCGACGAGGTCGAGGAGACGATCGAGGCGTTCGTCCGGGCTGCGGGACTGGCCAAGGCGGCCGGCTACGACGGCGTCGAGATCATGGGCTCCGAGGGCTACCTCGTCAACGAGTTCACCGCCCCCGCCACCAACCACCGCACCGACCGGTGGGGCGGGAGCCCGGCGAACCGGATGCGCTTCCCGGTCGAGATCGTGCGCCGGGTGCGCGAGCACGTGGGCGGCGAGTTCATCCTGATCTACCGGCTCTCCATGCTCGACCTGGTCCCGGACGGCAGCACCCTGGAGGAGGTGATCGCGCTCGCCAAGGCGATCGAGGCGGCCGGGGCCACGATCATCAACACCGGCATCGGCTGGCACGAGGCGCGCGTGCCGACCATCGCCACCTCCGTGCCCCGCGGCGCGTACACCTGGGTTACGAAGGCGCTGAAGGGCTCGGTGTCGGTGCCCCTGGTCACCAGCAACCGCATCAACACCCCCGAAGTCGCCGAGCAGGTCCTGGCCGAGGGCCGCGCCGACATGGTCTCGATGGCCCGTCCGTTCCTCGCCGACCCGGACTTCGTCGCCAAGGCACGGGCAGGACGCGCACAGGCCATCAACACCTGCATCGGGTGCAACCAGGCCTGCCTGGACCACACCTTCAGCGGAAAGATCACCTCCTGCCTGGTCAACCCGCGGGCCTGCCGCGAGACGCAGCTCGTGCTCGCCCCGACCCGTCGGCGCAAGCACGTGGCCGTGGTCGGTGCCGGGCCCGCCGGACTCGCCCTCTCGCTCGCCGCCGCCGAACGCGGCCACACCGTGACCCTGTTCGAGGCCGCCGACGAGATCGGCGGCCAGCTCAACTGGGCCCGGCGGATCCCGGGCAAGGAGGAGTTCGACGAGACCCTGCGCTATTTCCGCGTCCAGCTCGCCGAGCACGCGGTCGACGTGCGCCTGGGCACCCGCGCCACCGCCCGAACGCTCCTCGACGGCGGCTATGACGAGATCGTCGTCGCCACCGGCGTCACACCCCGGCCCGCCGTGATCCCGGGGCACGAGCGCCCCGAGGTCGTCGGCTACCTGGACGTGCTGCGCGACCGGGTGCCGGTCGGGGCGCGGGTGGCTGTCATCGGCGCCGGCGGCATCGGCTTCGACGTCGCCGCCTATCTCACCGACGCGGGTGACCAGGCGGGCCTGCGCCCCGAGGTCTTCTTCGAACACTGGGGCGTGGACACCGACTACCGCACCCGCGGAGCGCTGCGCCCACCCCGGCGCCCGGCCCCGCCCCGAACCGTCCACCTCCTGCAGCGCAGGCCCGGCAAAGTCGGCGCCGGGCTCGGGCGTACCACCGGCTGGATCCACCGCTCCGAGCTGAAACACCGCGGCGTCACCATGATCGCGGGAGTGACGTACGAGCGCATCGACGACGAAGGCCTGCACATCAACCTCGACGGCCGGCCCCAGGTGATCCCCGCCGACACGATCGTCGTGTGCGCCGGGCAGGAGCCCAACCGAGACCTCTACGAGCAGTTGCGGGCGGTCGGCGCTCCCGTCCACGTCATCGGCGGCGCGGACCTCGCCACGGAACTCGACGCGAAGCGCGCGATCCGCCAGGGCACCGAACTGGCCGCAGCCCTGTGACCGGCACCGTGCCGCCAGGTGCCAGGGCCCTGAGCGGGCCGCCGACTGAGCCCAGCCCGCATACCCCGCACGGAAGGACAGCAGATGTCTAACGCCGCGCTGCCACTGTGGCAACACGCCCGGTCCACCCCCGTGCGCACGGCCCTATACGGCGCCGCGGATCAGGAGTGGGACTATGCGACCCTCGGCGAGCACGTCGCCGGGATCGCCGCGCGGCTGCAGGCCGAGGCAGGGATCGAGCCCGGTGACCGGGTGCTGCTGATCGCGCCGTCAACCCCGGAGTTCGTCGCGGCGTACTACGCCATCTTGTCCGCCGGAGCCGTCGCCGTCACGGCCAATCCCATGGCCACCGCCGCCGAACTGCGCTATATCGCCGCGGACGCGGACATCGCCCTGATTCTGTGCTGGCACACGGCTCTTGCCGCCTCCGAGGCCGCCGCGGCATCCCAGCACATACCCTGCTGGCCCCTGCAGCCCGGCCTGGCAGAGCTCTCCGCCGGCGAAGGGCTCCGCGCCCCGCACCCCGCCGACGACGAGGAGACCGCCGCGATCATCTATACCTCCGGCACGACCGGGCAGCCGAAAGGCGCGCAGCTGACGCACGGCAACTTCACCGCGTGCGCGCGCATCCGCCAACAGGCCCAGGGCCTCGGGCCGGACGAACGCATCGGCACCGCGCTTCCGCTCTTCCACGTCTACGGTCAAGCCTGCATCATGGGCACCGCCATGCTCATCGGCGCCCCGCTCGCGCTGCTGGCCCGCTTCGATGCCGGCGAACTGCTCCACCTGATCCGCCGGCACCGGCTCACCATGGCGGCGGGCGTGCCGACCATGTGGAACGCCGTACTGCACGCCCCGGCCGGCGATCCCGAGGACTTCGCCAGTCTGCGTATCGTCTCCTCCGGCGGCGCGCCGCTGCCGGCCGAGGCCAAATCAGCCCTCGAGAACCGGTTCGGCTGCACCGTTCTGGAAGGCTACGGACTGACCGAGACCACCGGCTGCGCCACGATCCAGAACGAGAGCCGCAGGGGCAAACCCGGCTCGGTCGGCTCCCCGGCGCCCGGCTGCGCCATCTCCATCCGCGCCGAGGACGGCGCCGCTCAGCCGCCCCGGGCGATCGGCGAGATCCACGTGCGCGGCCCGGTGGTCATGAAGGGCTACTGGCGCCGGCCCGAGGCGACCGCCGAAGTCCTGCGCGAGGGCTGGTTCGCCACCGGCGACCTGGGATTCCTCGACGACGAGGGCGATGTGCACATCGTGGACCGCAAGAAGGACATGGTGATCCGCGGCGGCTACAAGGTCTACTCCCGCGAGGTCGAAGACGTCCTCTACCAGCACCCGGACATCCTCGAAGTCGCCGTCATCGCCGTCCCGGACGAGCACTACGGGGAAGAGGTCGGCGCCGTCGTCGTACTGCGCCAAGGCCGCACGCTGGAGGGCGAGGCGCTTCGCGCCTGGGCCAAGGAACGGCTCTCGGCCTACAAGGTGCCTCACCTCATCGTGTTCGCCCCGGACCTGCCGAAGGGCGCGACCGGAAAAATCCTCAAGCGAGCCCTGGACCCCTCCTTATTCGATATGCAAACGCTCCCGTCGAAAACCAGAGGTCGATCATGAATGCCATGCAGGATCCGGCCGCGCTGGTGGGTCGGCTGCGCGCCACCGTGCGCTCCCACGCCACCCGGCCGCTCGCCTGGCGCATCGAGCAGCTCACGCGGCTGCGCACACTGCTGGATCAGCACCGTGACGCGTTGGCCGAGGCGGTCTACGCGGACCTGCACCGGCTGCCCGCCGAGACCTTCCGCAGCGAGGTCGACGCCGCCGTCCGCGAGATCGACCACTTCCTCGAGCATCTTGAGGCGTGGCTGGCTCCCGAGCACGTCCCCGTCCCGGCGGACGCGGGACTCCCGGCCGGATCCACGGGCGCGGTCAGGTACGACCCGCTGGGCACGGTGCTGGTCATCGCTCCGTGGAACTACCCGGTTCGGCTGCTGTTCGTGCCGCTCGCCGGAGCGCTGGCGGCCGGGGATACGGTGGTGGCCAAGCCGAGCGAGCTGGCCCCGGCCACCTCGGCGCTGATCGCCGATCTCGCCCCGCGCTACTTCGAGCCGGACGTCCTGGCCGTGGTCCAAGGCGGCGTGCCAGAGACCACGGCCCTGCTCGCCGAGCACTTCGACCACATCTTCTTCACCGGCAGCAGTGCGGTCGGCCGGATCGTGATGCGAGCCGCCGCACAGCACCTGACCCCGGTGACACTCGAACTCGGCGGCAAAAGCCCGGTCTTCGTCGATGCCGACACCGACCTGCCCACCGTCGCCAGGCGGCTGGCCGCGACCAAGTTCGCCAACGCCGGGCAGACCTGCGTCGCCCCCGACTACGTGCTGGCCGACCCCGCCACCGCCCGGGCCCTGGAGCCCGCCCTGGCCCAGGCCGTACTCGAGCTCTACGGCCCCGACCCCGCCGCATCCCCGGCCTACGGGCGCATCGTCAGCGAGCGCCACTTCGAGCGGGTCGCGGCGCTGCTCGATTCCGGACGCACCGTCATCGGCGGCCGGCACGAGCGCGCCGAGCGGTACATCGCCCCGACCGTGCTGGCCGACGTGGACCCGCACGCGCCGGTGATGCTCGAGGAGATCTTCGGCCCCGTTCTGCCGATCATCGAGGTGTCAGGCCTCGATGAAGCGATCGCGTTCATCAACGAGCGCGACAAGCCCCTGGCCCTCTATGCCTTCACCGACAACGACACCGCCCGCCGACGCCTGGCCGCCGAGACCACCTCCGGCGCCTTGAACTTCGGCCTGCCGATCGCCCACCTGCGGGTGCCCGGCCTTCCCTTCGGCGGAGTCGGGGAAAGCGGCACCGGGCGCTACCACGGCCGGTACTCCCTGGAGACCTTCAGCCACCGCAAAGCCGTCCTCGACGTGCCGCTCGCGTAAACCGCCAAACCGCCCGACCACCCCCACCCCAGTGCACGATTTCAGTGAGGTCCGTGATGCTCCGCACCGTCTACAGCGCCGAACACGAGGCTTTCCGCGCGGTGATCCACGAGTTCGTGGAGAAGGAGGTCGTGCCCGTCCACCACGAGTGGGAGCAGACCGGGCACCCGCCACGTGAGTTCTACCGCACCCTCGGTGCGCTCGGCGTCCTGGGCATCGAGGTGCCGAGCGAGTACGGCGGCGCCGGGGAGACGAGCTTCAAGTGGCAAGCCGTGGTCATGGAGGAGACCGCCCGCGCGGGCGTGTCCTTCGGCACCTACTCCGTACACGCCAACCTGATCCTGCCCTACCTCAAGGCCTACGCCAGTGACGAGCAGAAGCGGCGCTGGCTGCCCGGCTTCGCCACCGGCGAGATCATGACGGCGATCGCGATGACCGAGCCGGGCACCGGGTCGGACCTCGCCGGAATGAGGACTACCGCGAAACTCTCGGCGGACGGCACGCACTACGTGCTCAACGGCGCCAAGACGTTCATCACCGGAGGCGCCCTTGCCGACCTCGTCCTCGTGGTCGCGCGCACCGCCGCGCCGGATCTGGCCGACCGGCGCGGCGGCCTGTCGATCCTCGCCGTGGAAGCCGCATCCGAGGGCTTCAGCGTCGGGCCCAAGCTCGAGAAGATCGGCATGAAGGCCTCTGACACCGCCGAGCTCTCGTTCGTCGACGTCAAGGTGCCGGGGGAAAACCTCCTTGGCAAGGAGGGGAGGGGGTTTTCCTACCTCGGCCACAACCTGCCGCACGAGCGGCTGACCATCGCGATCCAGCAGACCGCCAACGCGGCCGCCGCGCTCCGCTTCGCGACCCGGTACGCGCTCGAGCGGGAGGTGTTCGGCAAACCGCTCTCCTCGTTCCAGAACACGAAGTTCGTCCTGGCCGAGTGCGCGACCGAGCTGGCGGCGGCGCAAGCGCTGTGCGACCAGGCGCTGGAGCTGCACGATCGCAGGGAGCTGAGCGTCGCCGACGCGGCGAGGGCGAAGTTGTTCTGCACCGAGGCCGCCGGCCGGATCATCGACAAGTGCCTGCAGCTGCACGGCGGCTACGGCTACGTCCTCGAATACCCGATCGCCCGGCTGTATGCGGACACCAGGGTCTCGCGGATCTTCGGCGGAACCAGCGAGGTCATGAAGACGATCATCGCGAAGGACCTGGGGCTGTGACCGGACCGGCGGCAAAACACCCACGCACCCGCCCGAGCGATCAACCCAAGGAGAGGCCCGATGCGTGACGCAGTAATCGTCGATGCCGTGCGCACCCCGATCGGCAAGGGCCGAGCCACCGGCGCCCTGGCCGGGGTGCACCCCACCGACCTCTCAGCCCATGTGCTCAGATCACTCGCCGAACGCACCGGCCTTGATCCGGCACTGGTCGACGACGTGGTGTGGGGCTGCGTGTCCCAGGTCGGCGATCAGGCCGGGTCGATCGGCCGGTACGCGGTGCTCGCGGCCGGCTGGCCCGAGCACGTCCCGGGCCTGACCATCGACCGTCAGTGCGGTTCCTCCCAGCAGGCCGTGCACCAGGTCGCAGCCGGCGTCATCGCCGGACAGTACGACATCGCCGTGGCCGGAGGCGTGGAGTCGATGAGCCGGGTGCCGATGGGCGCCACGCGCGCCGAGGGCCGATACGGCAAGCCCTACGGCCCACTCGTCGCCGAGCGCTACGCCGACTTCCAGTTCAACCAGGGCGTCGGCGCGGAAATGATCGCCGCGCAGTACGGGCTCAGCCGGGCCGAGCTGGACCAGCACGCGCTCGACTCACACGAGCGCGCGGCGCGCGCCATCGACGAGGGCCGCTTCGAGTGCCAGATGGCCCCGGTCACCGTGACCGACATCGAGGGCACCACCCGTGTGGTCGACACCGACGAGGGCGTGCGCCGCGGCGGGAGCCTGGAGACTCTGGCCGGTTTGAACACCCCGTTCAAGCAGGACGGCGCCATCTCCGCCGGCAACGCCTCGCAGGTCTCCGACGGCGCGGCCGCTCTGCTGATCACCACCTCTGAGATCGCCGCCGCACACGGCTGGAGGCCGATCGCGCGCTTCCACACCGGCGTGGTCACCGGCGTCGACCCGATCACCATGCTCACCGGCCCGATTCCGGCCACAGCCAAAGTCCTGGCGAAAGCCGGCCTGGCCCTCGAGGAAATCGGGGCGTTCGAGATCAACGAGGCGTTCGCCTCCGTGTCGCTAGGCTGGCAGCGCCAGACCGGAGCCGACTACGCGCGGATGAACCCCAACGGCGGCGCGATCGCCCTGGGCCACCCGCTCGGAGCCTCCGGGGCACGGCTGATGACCACCCTGGTACACCACATGCGCGAGAACGCCATCCGGTTCGGCCTCCAAGCGATGTGCGAGGCCGGCGGCATGGCCAACGCGACCGTCCTGGAGCTGATCTGATGGAGACAAGCGAGTTCAAAGAGATCGTCGCGGCGGTCCACCGCCTGGTCCGCGACGACGTGGTACCGCGCGAGGACGAGATCGAGCGCACCGACGAGATCCCGGCGGATCTGCGCCGCAAAGCCGTCGAGATGGGCCTGTTCGGCTACACGCTGCCGGAAGAATACGGCGGCCTGGCCGCGTCCCTGACCGAAGACGTGCAACTGGCCTTCGAGTTCGGATACACCACGCCCGCGTTCCGCTCGATGTTCGGCACCAACAACGGCATCGCCGGGAAAGTACTGGCCGATGCCGGGACCCCGGCGCAGCAGGCCGCGTGGCTGCCGCGACTGGCCGACGGCGCGGTCGCCTCCTTCGCGCTCACCGAGCCGGAGGCCGGCTCCGACCCCTCGGGCCTGAGCACCAGGGCCGTGCGCGACGGCGAGGACTGGGTGATCTCAGGCGCCAAGCGGTTCATCACCAACGCCCCGCTGGCCGACCTGTTCGTCCTCTTCGCCCGCACCGACCCCAACGCCCAGGGCACCCGAGGCATCTCAGTGTTCCTCGTGGACGCCAATCTGCCCGGCGTCTCCGTCGGGCCGCGCGACCACAAGATGGGCCAGTTCGGCGCCTGGAGCGCCGAAGTGTTCTTCGACTCGGTGCGCGTCCCACTCAACGCACTGGTCGGTGAGACTGAGGGCGCCGGCTACGGCGAGGCGATGAAATCCCTGGTGCGCGGCAGAGTGCACATCGCCGCGCTGTGTGTGGGTATGGCGCAGCGGCTTCTGGAGGA
>Ga0073928_10009370_pt1 | contig 11938 bp, 5 predicted proteins | sample PaiPotPPA55metaG_FD_76969 | JGI IMG/M metagenome (GOLD analysis project Ga0073928, IMG submission 76969) | Iron sulfur acid spring bacterial and archeal communities from Banff, Canada, to study Microbial Dark Matter (Phase II) - Paint Pots PPA... ...
CCAGTAATTGCTTTTCCGCCGGGACCTGGCGCCCCGAGCCCCGCAGGGTTGTCCCCAGAGGTTTGGTACGCCCCGCCTGCTCGCGGAATTTCCCGCCCAGGCTGCGCGCCCGCTCGCTCAGCGATTCGTCTTCCACCAGGATGTCGCTAAACCCCAGGATGGCCGTCAGCGGGTTGTTGATCTCGTGGGCCGCGCCAGCGGCTAGCTGTCCAAGCGAGGCCAGCTTCTCCGACTGCACGAACTGGGTCTGAAGACGCCGAAGGTTCTCGAGCGAGAGCTCCAGCCCTCGCAGCAGTTTCTGCCGCTCCTGGTCCGCCAAGTACACTCGCAGGAAGACGAGCGCCGAACCGGCCACGATGGCGCCCAGTGTGAAGAGCAGCCGGAAACGCCGCACAGCGTCCGGTGCATCGCTGAGCCACACGCTCCACGCCGCCAACAGGGGCATGGAAAGAACCGCCAGCATCCCCACCCAGCCTGGCCACTGCTGATACTCTCTTTGCTCCTTGGTGCTGAACTCGGGTTCGGGAGAGATCCGGTGCGCCAGGATTCCGGCGGTCCCGAACCAAACGAAAGAGGCCACCAGTAGGACATCCGCGGGGCCCCCCGTGTAGTACTTCCCTTGGAATGACAGCCAGTCTGTTATCAGGAAGGCGGCCATATACGTGAATGCCGCTCCGAACAGGTGACCGTAAATGCGCCGCCAGCCTCCCCGACATCGCAGCGCCAGCACTCCCAATCCGAGCACAAAGATGAGGTTTTCGAGCGTGTAGAGCTGAAAATACTCCATGCCATAAACAGATGTGTTGGGTGACGCCACCCTCCACGGCGTAACCGTAAACACGTATAGGTAGACCCACCAGAATGCCAGCAGCAGAAGATCGAGCGAGCCATGGCGTAACGTTTCCTCTTGCTTCCGCGCATGGGGTTGCAGGGCCAGCGCCGCGATCCAAGGCACGGTGTGCAGAAAGAAGACGATGTCCCCGGCAAAGGGATTGGGAGCGGACTGGTGAAGCACCATTTCGTCGTAGGTCCACCACAATTGGCCCATCAGCCAAACGGAGCATCCCAGCGCCAGAAGCATCCAGAAGGAATTGCGCCGCTTGATGGACGAAGTGGCGTTCCACAACAAACAGGTATTCGCGAACAACGCCGCCACGCACTGCGTGATGTCGCCAAACGCAGTCAAGGCCGGTCCTGGGGACGCGATCAAAGACACGATCGCGTGGCCGCCAATCAGGACTAGCCAGGCGATAAGTATCCCCTTTGTTGTCCCGGATAAGCTCATGAGAGGCGATCTACAAAATATAATATCGCGGGGTGTGGGAATCCTGTAGTCAAGTTCGGAGATCGACGCCTTAACTATAAATGGCACTTATGGTTCCAGAATGAATCGAATAAATCGCCTTATCTTGTCAACCAGCTCCCGGCCTCATGAAACCTTTGCCGCAAGCACGTGGAAACCCTGTAAACCCAACGGGCGTCTTATATGGGTGAACTTGCGGACTCTTGGAGCGCCAGCTGCTGTGAGGATCCCCTTTCGGTTCGCAGATGTGTTTTGGCCTTGCAGAGTCCCTTGCGAGCAGTACAATTTGGGCGATTCGAGCTGAAAAAGGAGATTCCTTTTGACCGTTGACACAAACGAGCGCCCATTCATGGACCCTGACCACCCCCTCCCGGCTGACGGTTCGGATTCTCACCGGCATCAAAAAGTAGTGCGGGTCATCATATGGATCGTGTTGTTGCTCGTCTTTGCGCTTGCATTCGTGCTGGTATTGCGCCACCAGGATAGCTCGAAAAAAGCCGCGCCCGCACCCGCGAAGGTCACGGTTACGACCGCGACCGCTCAAAAAGGCGATATCGGCGTTTATCTGGATTCGATCGGTACGGTGACTCCGGTGTATACCGCTTCGATTTCGAGCCAGGTGAATGGCATGGTCACCGCCGTACATTATAAGGAGGGTCAGCTCGTAAATAAGGGCGACCCGCTGATAGACATCGATTCGCGTCCCTATCGCGCGACTCTTTTGCAGGCCCAAGGCATCCTTGATCGGGACGAGAATCTGCTTGCACAAGCGCGGCTGGATATGGAGCGCTACCGTGCAGCCTGGGCGCGCAACGCGATTGCGAAACAAATCCTGGATGACCAAGAAAAGCTGGTGCTGCAGGACGAGGGGACAGTAAAAAACGACCAGGGAGCCGTGCAATTTGACCAGATTCAGGTCGACTGGTGTCGTATCACTGCCCCCATTGCCGGGCGGGTGGGTTTACGGATCGTGGATCCGGGGAACGTGGTGCAGTCCGGTGGAACGGTAACTCTGGTCGTCATCACGCAGCAGAGGCCCATCACCGTGATTTTCACGATACCGGAAGACAATCTTGGCCCAGTCCAAGCTCGCCTGCACGCGAAGGCTAAGCTCAACGTCGATGCCTTCGATCGCACGGCGCAGACGAAAATCGCAAGCGGGCAGCTGCTGACGCTCGACAACCAGATTGATACAACGACGGGGACGGTAAAAGCGCGAGCCGTCTTCGACAATAAGAATGATGCGCTCTTCCCAAACCAGTTTGTAAACACGCGGCTGCTCGTGAATACATTGCAGGGGGTAACGCTGATCCCAGCATCAGCGATTCAACAGAATGGCCAAGCATCGTTCGTGTTTGTAATTCAGGGCAATGTCGCTCATATGCGCAGCATCAAGCCGGGGGTTACAGACGGCGGTATAACGCAGGTTGCCGGCATCAATCCGGGGGACGTTGTCGCCAACAGCAGCTTCGATAAGCTGCAGGACAACGTTGCGGTGGTCGTTGCGACCAAGCCTTCCACTGCCGGCACGACCGGGAGCAGCACTCCGTGAGCCCATCTCGTCCCTTTATCCTGCGGCCAGTGGCAACCTCTTTGCTCATGGCTGCCATCCTTCTGGCCGGGATTGTTGCCTACACGCAACTGCCGATCTCCGCATTGCCGGAAGTCGACTATCCAACCATTCAGGTGCTCACGTTCTATCCGGGAGCAAGCCCGACGGTGGTGGCAACCACGGTGACGGCGCCGCTGGAGCGCCAGTTCGGCCAACTGCAGGGTTTGAGCCAAATGACCTCCACCAGCTCCGGCGGCACTTCCGTGATTGTGCTGCAGTTCAACCTGGCCCTGAATATTGACGTCGCAGAGGAAGAGGTGCAGTCCGCCATCAACGCGTCGCAGAGCTTTTTGCCATCCAACCTGCCCGCGCCGCCCATTTACAGTAAAACAAATCCAGCCGATGCCCCCGTGCTCACGCTGGCCGCGACCTCAAGTTCCATGCCTCTTTCCCAGGTCGAGGATCTTGTGGACACGCGCCTTGCTCCGAAGATTTCGCAGCTCCCCGGGGTCGGCCTTGTAACTATCAGCGGCGGCCAAAAACCCGCGGTCCGCATTCAGGCGAACCCGACGGCGCTCTCATCCTACGGCATTGATATGGAGAATCTGCGAACGGCGCTGACGCAATCCAGCGTGAACGCCGCCAAGGGAAACTTTGACGGGCCACATCTGGATTACCAGATTGACGCCAACGATCAGCTTGTCACCAGCAACGACTATAGAAACGTAATAGTGGCCTACCGCAACGGTGCGCCGGTGAAGTTGACCGACGTAGCTCTCGTCGTGGACGGAATCGAAAACAATAACCAGGCAGCTTGGATGAACCTGACGCCTGCGGTCATCGTCAACGTGCAACGCCAGCCTGGGGCCAACACGATCAGCGTGGTCAACAGCATCAAGAAACTGATGCCGCAGCTCCAGACCAACTTGCCCACGGCCATTCAAGTGACCACGCTCACCGATCTCACCACTCCCATCGAAGCATCCGTTTCCGATGTTGAGTTTGAATTGATGCTGACGGTCGTGCTCGTAGTGATGGTCATTTTTCTTTTCTTGCGGAATCTCTACGCGACCATCATTCCGAGCGTCGCTGTTCCGCTTTCGCTCATCGGCACATTCGCGGCCATGTACATCCTCGGTTACAGCCTGGATAACCTGTCGCTGATGGCGCTGACAATCTCCACCGGGTTCGTCGTGGACGATGCCATCGTGATGATCGAAAACATCGCGCGCTACATCGAAGCGGGCGACCCGCCCATGGAAGCGGCACTCAAGGGCGCGGAACAAATTGGATTTACGATTCTCTCCCTGACCGTGTCGCTCATCGCCGTCCTGATTCCGCTGTTGTTTATGGGCGACGTGGTTGGCCGTCTATTCCGCGAGTTCGCTGTGACACTCGCGGTCACCATCGTCGTCTCGGCGGTGGTCTCCCTTACGCTTACGCCTATGATGAGCTCGCGCATCCTGGGGCACATTCCGAAAGAACAGCAGGGACGATTCTATCGAGCATCGGAGCGCGCTTTCGAGCGGATGATCGCGTTCTACGGCCGAACCCTGAAATTTGTCCTTCAATATCAGACGATTACTCTTTTGGTCGCCGTGGCCACGTTGCTGCTGACCGTTTTCCTTTACATCATCATCCCCAAGGGGTTTTTCCCGGTGCAGGACACGGGCGTGATTCAGGGCATCTCTCAGGCGTCGCAGACGATTGGCACAAATGCCATGGCGAAGAAGCAGCAGGAGCTTGCGAAACTGATTCTGGATGACCCGGCGGTTGAAAGCCTCTCATCTTTTATCGGCGCGGATGGAACCAATACCACGACGAATAGCGGCAGAATGTCAATCAATCTAAAGCCACTCAACCAACGCAGCCTCTCCGCTTCGGACGTAATCCGCCGGCTCAAGTCAAAACTGGATCAGGTGCAGGGGATCGAATTGTTTATGCAACCCGTCCAGAACATCACCGTGGATGATCGGGTGAGCCGCACGCAATACCAATACACGCTGGAAGACCCCGACCCCAACGAACTGAATGACTGGACAAACCGTTTTACCGCGCGGCTGAAACAGTTGCCAGAACTTGAGGATGTCGCCAGCGATCAACAAGTGGGAGGGCTGGCCGTGTTTTTGGTGATTGACCGGGCCACCGCTTCGCGGCTTGGCATCGCACCGTCGACAATCGATAACACGCTGTATGACGCCTTCGGTCAGCGGCAAATCAGCACGATGTATACGCAGCTAAATCAGTACCATGTCGTGCTCGAGAGTCAGCCGGACTTTCAGTTGGACCCGGACAAACTGAACCATCTCTACATCCAGTCCAATGCGTCTTCGGGCGCGACCGGTACTGGGGCCTCCACGTCATTTGCGGCCTCCGGATCATCGTCCGCGGGGTCGAATGCACTCACAGCCTCCGCACTCTACACTTCCTCGGCAAATACGGCTGTTCCTCCCGCGAATGCGCTTTCATCGAGAGCCACCTCGACCTCGAGCAAAGGAGCGGGCTCTGCGGGCACGACCAGTTCGGCCATGAGCAATGCGGTGCCGTTGAGCGCTATCGCCCACTTCGAGAAGACCACCGAGCCGCTCACCATTGCCCACCAGGGTCAGTTTCCGGCAATCACCGTGTCTTTCAATCTCTCGCCCAATACGTCACTGGGCGATGCCATTACGGCCGTGGACAAAGTGCAGAAAGACATGCACATGCCTCCCAGCCTTCAGGCCGACTTTCAAGGCACGGCGGCATCGTTCAGGAACTCGCTCTCCAATGAGCCGTTGCTGATTCTTGCCGCGCTGGTCACTGTGTACATCGTTCTCGGTGTTTTATATGAGAGCTTCATCCACCCCATCACCATTCTTTCCACGTTGCCGTCGGCGGGCGTTGGCGCCTTCCTCGCCCTGATTCTATTTCATCAGGATTTGAGCGTAGTTGCGGTAATCGGTATTGTCCTGCTGATTGGCATCGTGAAAAAGAACGGCATCATGATGGTCGATTTCGCGTTGGAAGGTGAACGAAAGCACGGAAAGAACGCGACGGATGCGATTTACGAGGCCTGTCTCCTCCGGTTCCGCCCTATTATGATGACCACAATGGCTGCGCTGCTGGGCGGCCTTCCGCTGGCATTGGGAACCGGTTTCGGCTCCGAGATCCGCAGGCCGCTGGGCATTGCCATGGTGGGCGGACTCCTTCTCAGCCAAGCCCTCACGCTATACACCACCCCAGTCATCTACATCTTTTTTGACAATCTGGGACACCGCTTTGCGCATCGTTCGAACCGGGAAGAAGCCGGAAGCACGCCGGAACCGGCGGAGCAGGCATGAATAGTTCCGCACCTTTCATTCACCGGCCAGTGGCTACCACGCTGCTCACCGTAGCGATTGCCATTGCCGGCGCGATTGCCTTCAAGGTGCTGCCCGTTTCGCCGCTTCCTCAGGTTGACTTTCCAACCATTTCAGTTAGTGCCGGCTTGCCGGGGGCCAGCGCCGAAATCATGGCTTCCTCCGTCGCTACTCCTCTCGAGCGGCAGCTTGGTCATGTTGCGGGTGTGACGGAAATGACCTCTGCAAGCTCGCTCGGCAGCACGTCGATCACGATTCAGTTCGACCTCAGCCGCAACATTGATGGCGCAGCACGCGATGTGGAGGCCGCCATCAATGCGGCGCGCACCTATCTCCCTGCCAATCTGCCGGCGAATCCGACCTATCGCAAGGTCAACCCGGCAGATTCGCCGATCATGATCCTCGGCCTTACGTCAGACCGGTACGGCCCGGATAAGCTGTACGACACAGCTTCCACCGTCATCGTGCAGAAGTTGTCGCAAATTCAGGGCGTAGGGCAGGTCAGCCCTGGAGGCGGTGCGTTGCCATCCGTGCGGGTGGAGGCGAACCCGACACAATTGGCGAGCTACGGGATTTCTCTTGCGAACGTGCAATCCGTGTTGAGCTTGCAGAATGCCGACCTGGCCAAAGGTCAGATCTCGAACGGCGTGCAAACCGCGGACATTCTTGCCAACGATCAGATCTCGCACGCCGCGGATTACAAGCCGCTCGTCGTTGGGTTTAACAACGGCGCGGCCGTCCATTTGTCCGACGTCGCCGAGGTGACGGACTCGGTACAGAACGTCCGTGCTGCCGGCTATTTGAATGGCAAGCGCGCGGTTATGATCATCATTTTCCGCCAACCCGGCGCCAACATCATTGATACGGTCGACCGCATACGTGCGCAACTTCCGTTTATCGAAGCAACCATTCCGCTGGGCATCGAAACCACCATCGTTCTGGATCGCACCACGACGATCCGTGCCTCTGTCTCTGACGTGGAAAAAACGCTGATTGTTTCAATCTGCCTCGTTATCATCGTGGTGTTTCTCTTTCTGCGCAATCCCCGCGCCACGCTCATTCCCGCCGTCGCGGTGCCCGTCTCGCTCATCGGCACATTTGCCGTGATGTATCTCTTCGGATATAGCCTCGACAATCTTTCGCTGATGGCTTTGACCATTTCCACCGGCTTTGTGGTGGACGATGCCATTGTGGTGATGGAGAACATCACGCGTCATCTGGAAAATGGCATGAAGCCCTTTGCGGCGGCGTTGAGGGGCGCGCAGGAAATCGGCTTCACCGTTTTTTCCATCAGCATTTCATTGATCGCCGTCTTTATCCCTCTTCTGATGATGGGCGGAATCGTCGGCCGTCTCTTCCGCGAGTTCGCGGTCACCCTCTCCACGGCCATCCTCGTGTCCATGGTCGTCTCGCTGACGACTACGCCGATGATGTGTGCGTACTTGTTGAGGAACGAGCGCGGGGAGAAGCATGGCCGCGCCTACATGGCCGGCGAAAAGGCCTTTGACTGGGTGCTGTCGGTATACCGGCGCAGTCTGCTTTGGGTACTGGACAATTCTGTCCTCACGCTGATCGTGCTCTTTCTCACCATCGCGCTCAATGTCGTGCTGATCATGAAGCTGCCGAAGGGGTTTTTTCCACAGCAGGACACCGGAGCGATTTCCGGCGGAGTGCAAGGACCGCAGGATGCGTCCTTCTCTGCGATGAAAGATTCCATTCAACAAATCGGCGGCGTCATCAAGAATGACCCTGCGATTGCCAACATAATCGCATTTACCGGCGGCGGCGGGGCCACAAATACCGGGAGCGTTTTTATTGCGCTTAAGCCGCTCGCGCAACGCAAGACCAGCGCGGCCGATGTCATCAACCGTTTGCGTCCCCAGTTGAATCGTCTGCCGGTCGCCTCCGCGTTCCTTCAAGCCTCGCAAGATCTGCGCTTCGGCGGGCGGAACAGCAGCGCTCTGTATCAGTACACTCTGCAATCCGACAACGTGCAGGACCTCTTCAAATGGGGGCCTGTCCTGCTGCGTGAGATGAAGCGTTTGCCCGGCCTACAGGATGTGAATTCGGATCAGCAGAATGGCGGGCTTGTCGAGATGATGCATTATGACCGCGTCACTGCGGCGAAGCTCGGATTCACGGCACAGTCGCTGGACTCGGCTCTATATGGCGCGTTCGGCCAATCGGAAGTATCCATCATCTATACCCAGTTGAACCAGTATTACGTGGTTCTGGAGGTCGCTCCTCAATATTGGCAAAGCCCGGAAGGATTGAAAGACATCTACCTTCATACGCCCGGCGGCAACGCCAATATTCCGCTGGCCACGATGGCCACCAGCCAATCCAACACAACCCCATTGGCTATCAACCATACTGGACTGTTTCCCTCGGTCACCGTGTCATTCAACCTCGCTCCGAATGTGTCTTTGAGCGATGCCACTTTGAGCATCAACCAGATGCAACAGCGGCTTGGCACGCCTTCCACGATTCGAGGATTTTTTTCCGGCACGCTGCAAGCGTACCTGCAATCCCTAAGCACCGAGCCCCTCTTGATTGTGACCGCGCTGCTGGCGGTTTACATCGTTCTCGGTATTTTGTATGAGAGCCTGGTACACCCGCTGACGATCATCTCCACTTTGCCGTCGGCGAGCGTGGGCGCGATGCTCGCATTGATGTTCTTCAAAGTGGATCTGAACGTCATATCCATCATAGGCATCGTTCTGCTGATCGGAATTGTAAAAAAGAACGCCATCATGATGATCGATTTTGCCCTCCTGGCGGAGCGCCAGGAGGGAAAAAGCACGGCCGAATCGATTTTTGAAGCATGCATGCTGCGCTTTCGTCCGATCCTGATGACCACGATGGCCGCTCTCTTTGGCGCTTTGCCGCTGGCGCTGGGGACTGGCACAGGTTTTGAGCTCCGCCGGCCTCTCGGCATCACGATTGTCGGAGGGCTGATCGTGAGCCAATTGCTCACGCTTTATACAACGCCGGTCGTATATTTGACGCTCGACCGGTTGCGGCTGCGCATGCAGGGGAAAAAGCATGACATTATTCAGAGCAGGCCTGGGCCCGCCCCAAGCGCTGCAGATTAATTCGAATGATTATGGAATGCCTGTGATCATGACTCTATTCCGACGCGGTGCCGCAATCTTTCTGGCCGTGACCGTTTGCCTGCTCGCCGGGTGCATGGTCGGCCCGAAGTACCACACGCCATCAACCGAGACTCCAGCAACGTATAAGGAGCTCACCCCCGGCGATTTTAAGAACACAGACGGCTGGAGAGTGGCCCAGCCGAAAGACGACGCGCTTCGCGGCAAATGGTGGGAGATTTTCAACGATCCTCAGTTGAATGCGCTGGAAGAACAGGTCAATGTCTCGAACCAGAACATCGCTTCCGCTGCGGCAAGCTTTCTTGCTGCGCGCGCCCTGGTTCTGGAGGCTCGATCACAACTTTTCCCTACGGCTTCCACCAATCCGGCCATTACTGTCCAACGGCCCTCGTCCACAACATCGACCGGCGGGGCGGGAGGTTCGGCGCATACATTTACAAACTACACGTTTCCTTTCGACGCCACGTGGCAGCCGGACCTGTTCGGCCGTATCCGGAACACTGTGAGGTCGGCTGCCTATGGGGCCCAAGCCAGTGCGGCGGATCTCGAAAATACGCGCCTCACGGTTCAGGCCGAAGTTGCCATAGATTACTTTCAACTTCGCGGGCAGGACTCGCTTAAGGAGCTCCTGGATTCGACAGTGATCGCTTTTCAAGACTCCCTCGAACTGACCAAAGCTCTCTACGATACGGGCATCGACTCAGAGGAGGCCGTGGCGCAAGCGGAGACTCAACTGGAAGCCACGCAAGCGCAGGATGAAGCTCTTGGCATCCAACGGGCGCAATTTGAACATGCCATCGCGATGCTGACCGGCCAGCCCGCATCGACGTTTTCAATGCCCGTTGAGCCGCTTACAACCAGCCCTCCGGCGATCCCCTTTGGCGTGCCTTCCAACCTTCTTGAGCGGCGCCCCGATATCGCCGCAGCGGAGCGTCTGGTTGCTCAGGCCAACGCACAGATTGGGATCGCAAGAGCCGCATACTTCCCGACGGTTACTCTAAGTGGGGCGGCGGGATTCGAGAGCACGTCGATTTTGAAATGGTTCTCCTGGCCGAGCCGCTTTTTCTCGATCGGCCCGGCGGCCGCGGAAACACTATTTGACGCGGGGCTGCGCCGGGCTACAGTCATGCAGTTCAGGGCACAATACGATCAGACAGTCGCCAACTACCGGCAGGCGGTCTTAACGGGTTTTCAACAGGTGGAAGACAATCTCGCATCGCTGCGAATCCTGTCTGTGGAGATTGAACATCAGGACGCGGCGGTCAAATCGGCAGAAAAAAATCTCACGCTGGCCTTGGATCGCTACCGATTGGGGATCGATCCATACCTGAACGTGATTACCGCGCAAACCTCATTGCTTTCCAACCGGGAAGCAGCGATAACCCTTCGAATTCAACAGATGACGGCCAGCAACGGACTGATTGAGGCGCTCGGCGGAGGTTGGGACGCCTCTCAGCTCCCATCGCCGGGGCAACTGGTCACCAAGGCGCCCTAGCGCGCGAAGAGCGGCACCCTCACATGTTCAGAACTGGAATCGGCACCGCGCAAATGATGGCGTAGCCGTGCCGCAAGTGACCGCCATAAGGCTGGCACTGGTTGACGAGCAAGTCCGCCTTCGTTTGCTTCACAGCTTGGCTCAGCACCTCGGGCACGTCGCCACTGCCGATAAATACCTCTGCTTTGAGACCCATGTCTTTTTGGAGCTCTTCGATGTGCTCAGAAGCGTCGGTGACAAGCTCCTCTTTCCACCTTACATCGACGTAGCTGCCACCCGGCCCCCAAAGCTCCACCCCGGCAGTGACGTGAGCGAGCGTGAGATGGGCGCCAAATTCAGCGGCCATTTGCGCGGCCCAGGACACAGCCGCGCGATTATGGGAGTTGAAATCGACCGCACACAGAATGTTGCGAATCGCAAACTCCTGCGCTGGCGATTCTTCCACATGGGCATCGGTCCAGACCGGGCACTCGGTCCCGTTGAGCACTTTCGCTGTCACGGAGCCCAGAAGAAACTGGGAGAACGCTGAGCCATGGGATGGCATCATGATCAGATCGGCTCCTTCTTCCTGAGCCGTCTGCACAATTGCCTGAGCCGCATCTCCGTTGGCCAACACGCGCTGAATGGGAAGGCCAGCCAGCTCCGGCCCAAGAGACTCGTCGCGGTTTCTCTCCGCCCCTCGGGTGATCTCTGTGAGTAGATCCCAACCAGCAAGCCCGGGACCTTCCTCCGGCACACCGGCAGCACGGCTCTCCGGTGTCACGACGTGCAGCATCACGATCTGAGAATGGAAATGGTGAGCCAATGTCGCAGCCTGATGAATCACACGCAGCGCGGTATTCGGAAAATCGACCGGAAGAAGAATCTTCTTAATTCTTAGCATCGTGCACCAGCCGCGGAGTCAAAATATCACAAACCATCTCCACCTGCATTGGGAGTCGCAATCCCTTGCGCTATCACGAAGACCGAACCAATTTGGGACTGAGCAAGGCGCAGCGAACGGCGGAACAGGCGTCGGGAATCTGGTCGCGCGTCCTGTATCTCTTTGAAAGACAAGGAGAATACGAATTATGAACGCCTCGTGAATTCTGGAGCAATCGTGTTGACAAAGCAGGTTGCCGTCGGGATAATGCGCCC
>Ga0073928_10009372_pt1 | contig 11936 bp, 9 predicted proteins | sample PaiPotPPA55metaG_FD_76969 | JGI IMG/M metagenome (GOLD analysis project Ga0073928, IMG submission 76969) | Iron sulfur acid spring bacterial and archeal communities from Banff, Canada, to study Microbial Dark Matter (Phase II) - Paint Pots PPA... ...
CCTGCCTACTTCAACGACGCCCAGCGCCAAGCCACCAAGGACGCTGGCCGCATCGCTGGTCTCGAAGTTCTGCGCCTAGTAAACGAGCCCACAGCCGCGTCGCTCGCCTACGGTTTAGACAAGAAACAAAACGGCATCGTTGCCGTATATGACCTTGGCGGCGGGACCTTCGATGTTTCCATCCTCAAGCTGCATGACGGAATCTTTGAGGTAATCGCGACCAATGGAGATACGCACCTCGGCGGTGACGACATCGATAACCTGCTGATCAAAATTGCCATCGATGACATCCTTGGCGACGCGAACCTTGATGTCTCACGCAACAGCGAAATCGTCGCCACCATACGCAAGGCAGTCATCGAAACCAAAATTGCCTTGTCCTCGCAAACCGAGGCCCAGTTGGACATTGAAGTGCCAGGAGGCAAGCGCTACCAGCGCGAAATTACTCGCGACCAGTTTGAGCAACTGATCCAGCCCATCATCGATCGTACGGTCGGACCGTGCAAGCAGGCCCTAAAAGACGCCGGACTGAAGCCACAGCGAATTGATGAGGTAGTGCTGGTCGGCGGCTCGACGCGCATCCCCAAAGTCCGCGCATTGGTTGAGGAATTATTTCAGCGCAAACCGCATACCGATCTCAATCCCGACGAAGTCGTGGCCCTCGGTGCCGCGGTGCAGGCCAACATTCTTGGTGGAGGCTCGGAAGCTACCGAGAACATGTTGCTGCTCGACGTCACCCCGTTGTCGCTGGGCATTGAAGTTGCGGGCGGCGTGACCGACAAAATTATTCTGCGCAACTCGACCATCCCCGCTTCCGCGACGCAGTACTACACGACCCAAATCGACGGTCAGGCCAACGTCGCCATTCACGTGCTTCAGGGCGAACGCGAACTGGCCAAGGATTGCCGCTCGCTTGCGCGTTTCGATCTCAAAGGAATTCCTCCGATGACGGCCGGCATGCCTCGCATCGAAGTCAAGTTCCTGATCGATGCGAACGGCATCCTGCACGTGTCTGCACGCGAACAACGCAGCGGGAAAGAATCCGAAATCGAAGTGCAACCCAGCTACGGCCTCACCGATGATCAAGTCGAGAGCATGATCCTCGATTCGTTCGACTACGCCGAGGAAGATTTCCGGCAGCGCCAGGTGATCGAGTCGCGCAATGAAGCTGACACAATTCTAGCCGCGCTCGACAAAGGAAAAAAGAGTCCGGCATGGGGTCAGCTCACCAGCGACGAAAAGAAAAAGATCGTGAAGCTGGAGAAGGCATTGGCTCAAGTCAAAGCTGAAGACGATCACGCGGCCATCCGCAAAGCGATCGATGTCTTGAACCAGGGCACTATGCGCCTGGCGGAATTAATGATGGACACGGCCGTAAGCTCGGCGCTCAAAGGCAAAACCATGGATGAAGCCGACATGGGCGAAGGTCCCGAGGCCGGGCACCCAATGGCACGGGCGGATTTTGAGTAGTCCGATCTGCGAGCGCAAGATGCGCGCGCAGCCGGCGGGACGCCGGCGCTACGCAAGGAGAAGTCATGGCAGATGAAAAAACAAAAGGTTCTGGGACCGCGACCGTGGATTCCCCCGGCGAAGGCACCGTGCAATTAACTTTCTTGCCCGAAGGCAAGACCGTCGAATTTGAACGCGACAAACTTCCCTACAAAGATCACGGCAAGGAACTGTCTATCCTCGACGTGGCATTGAACTACGGCGTCCGCCTGGACCACGCTTGCGGCGGAAACTGCGCCTGCACCACTTGCCACGTGTGGGTGAAGGAAGGGGCGGAGAATCTCTCTGAAATGGACGACGACGAAGCCGACCGTCTGGACATGGCAGCCGATTTACAGTTAAACTCCCGTCTCGGGTGCCAGGCTGTAATTACCAAGCCGGGCAAAGTCGTAGTCGAGATTCCGTCGTGGAATCGCAATTATGTTTCTGAAGAGCACTAGGGAAATACGTGCCTTCGCAGCAGTCTGAGGATCGAATATGCCAAAAGATCTCACTTGGGACGACGCAGAAGACATCGGTATCCTGCTTTCAGAGACGCATCCTGAAGTCGAGCCTCTTTCTCTCCGTTTCACCGAGCTGCATGGCTACGTTACCGCCCTGCCGGAATTCAAGGACGATCCCAAGAAGTCCAACGAGGGCAAGCTCGAAGCCATTCAAATGGCGTGGCACGAAGAGTTCCTCGACAGAACGCAAGCCTGAAAAACCGCCAACTTCTGTCTTCAACAGTTGACACTTCTTTTACTTCGTCATGACAAGCCTGAACAGCGTCCGCCCTATTCTGTTATCACCTCCTGAGTCTCACTGAACGAAGATCGAAAACAACATCTTCTCTCTCATGTGAAAAGGGCACGGCGTATACCGTGCCCCATTTTTAATTCAGAGGTGACGACTCTTACCCTACGGTTGCTGGCACGGGCTCTTCCACGCTGGCCTCGCGCAAAAACTTCGCCGCTTCCTCTGGCGGAGTCGGATTAATGTAAAAACCCGTGCCCCACTCGAACCCTGCGGTCTTGGTCAATTTAGGCATGAATTCGATATGCCAGTGATAGTGATCGTTAGTTGGATCTTGCACCGGCGAAGTATGGATCACCAGGTTGTACGGTGGATTATCCAGAACCCGATCAGCCTTGAGCAGCAAAGTCTTCAGCGCCTTCGCGAGGTTCTCGAACAGTTGCGACGATGAATTTTCGAACGCCGACTCGTGCTGTTTGGGAAGGATCCAGGTCTCGAATGGAAAGCGCGGCGCGTACGGAGCCAGCGTGAGGAAATCCTGATTCTCCGCAACCACGCGAGTGCTCGCCTCAGTTTCCTGCCGAATCACGTCGCAGAACACGCAACGCTCTTTATATATGTAGTACTGCTTGGCCCCTTCCAATTCCTCGACTACATAGATTGGAAGAATGGGCAATGCGATCAGTTGGGAATGTGCATGTTCGAGCGAAGCCCCGGCTGCTTCTCCGTGATTCTTAAAAATCAAAATGTACTTGAACCGCCGATCTTTTTTCAGGTCCAGAATACGGTCGCGGAAGGTCCAAAGCACATCTTCGATCCGCTTGGGAGGGAGTGTTGCGAGACTGGCAGTGTGGTCGGGAGTTTCGATAATAACTTCGTGCGCTCCCACGCCGTTCATGCGATCAAACATGCCTTCAGCCTGCCGGCTGAGGTTGCCTTCTATGCCCAGGGCTGGAAACTTGTTGGGAACCACGCGTACTGTCCATCCGGGCGAATCGCGCTGCGCCGGAGGACCCCCGTTGGGGTTTGGACGATAAGCCTGAATCTCGGGCGGAGTCTTGCTCTCGTTTCCGTAGCAGAAGGGGCAAAAACCACCTTTTAATTTCACTCCGTCACGGGCAAAATCGGTGGGACGCTTGGCACGATCTGTCGAAATAATTACCCAACGGCCTACAATTGGATCTTTTCTAAGCTCAGGCAAGAATTAAATCCTTTCAATAAAGGCATATGAATCTGGCCAGTGGCCAGCCCGTATAAAGCCAAACTGTTATTTTACGACAGAGGGAAGGCATTTCGAAATAGCTCTATCGACGGCTGGCTGGACTGGTTTTCATAATACACGGTGACCACGTCGAAGCGCCACCGGCACGCCCGTGCCAAATGGCGGAGATACTCATCGGCCACGGCAGCTAATCCTCGCTGTTTATCTCGATCCACGGCGGCTTCTGCTGGTTTCACCGCGTGTGTGGTGCGTGTCTTGACTTCGATAAAACACAACACGCCATCGTCCCAGCCAATCAGGTCAATTTCTCCCCGGCGGCGTGACGAACGAAAGTTCCGCGCCACCATCACGTATCCCAAACGTCGCAGGTAGAAGTATGCATCCTCCTCGCCGCGCCGCCCGGTGCGCTGGTGTGCAGGAGTGTCGTCCGGCGCCAGGGTTCTCTCCGTCATCCAATCCAATGCGCGAACCATGGCGTGGGTTGCCCTACCGGAGAATTGCGAGAGAGAAAACATCGACGACATGTTGGGCCAATCCGTGAATGGTAAGGCCTGCGACGCACCCCGATATGTGACGAGCATCACAAAAGCCAGATATGAAAAAAGCCGGTCGAGTATTGCACTCGACCGGCTATCGATTTAACCGCACCCCTTATTGATGGGTCGCGGGCTTTGCCTTCCTTTTCGCCGCCGCGGCGTGCGGATGGTCCGGAACCGCTTTCACTCTGGATTCATCCACCGGCTGCGTACCCTCTCCAGTGAACGTTCCACCAGCAGGAACGATCCAGTATTCGGCGGTCATCGTACCCGCGCTGCCAGTACGGGTCTCGATGCGGTTGGGATCAATTCCCAGCTTAGCTTCGCCGCCTGTCAGATACGCCTTGGAATTGACGGCGCGCTCAGCCGCCAGATTCTTGCGCTTCTCTGTGGGTTCGGCATTGCCGACGATGATCAGCTTGTTGTCTGCGTTCTGCTGCAGGTTCTTGGCAACGTCGTCCAATTTGCCTTTACATTCGTTGTCCACGCGCCACGGCTTGTGGATCTTGTTCATGTTCGCGAAGTCGCATTCGGCCAGCTTGCTGGCTTGCGGCGGCGGTGGCGGCGGTGGATTTTCAACCGTCACTTGCGTAGAGGCCTGCGTATTCAGACCACGCGTGTCGGAACAAGTGGCAGACACTGTTACGGTTCCCGCGGATGCGCCGGTGGTATTCAGAGTACCAGTGTTGCCTGTCCCTGAAATGCTTCCTCCGCTGGCGGTCCAATTAGAGATATTCACGGGGACGTTATCCGAGCTGGTGCAAGTGCAAGTGATGGTCGAGCTTCCGCCCGCCTGCAAAGACGTCGGGCTGGCTGAGCAAGAGAACGTGGGAGGATTCTTTGGCGGCTCCTTCACCGTAAAGTTCGCGGTACAAGAAGCTTCTCCGCCAGTCTTTCTCTTGGGATCGCTGACGTGCGCACTGACCGCGTAACTGCCGCCAGCGACGCCGTTGGTGTCGATGCTGGCAGTGTTGTCTTTGCCGGTAACTTTTCCGCCGGTCGCGCTCCAGCTGTAACTCAGCGTATGTTTAGGATTGAAGTTAGTTGTCGAGACGGAAGCCGTGATGGGCTCGCCAACCATAACTTCGTTGGGCTGCACCGAGCAGCTGGCACCCGGCGTCACTAATTCAGGATATCCGAAGTTGAACACTAAGCCGGTGCGCAGGCGAATGCCTTCGAGCGAAACTCGGCGAAGATCGGGGAACGCCGCCGAGACCACAGAGGAGTAGTTTTGCCTGGCCCAAACGTAGTCCGCCTCAACGATTCGCAAAGACAATAAATGATTGACGCGCAGGTCCCACCCGCCGCCGAGAATCGCACCAATGCCATTTCCATTGGGCAGTCCATCGACATTAAGGCGGTTGTAGCTCAACAAAGTATGTAAGAAATAATTCGACTGATCGGTGCGCAGGCTCAACTTGGGACCAACTGAGAGAGTGGTTTCGTAGTTATCCCAGTTGTAGCCGAAGTCGCCTTCCAATCCGAAATACTTTTGGAAATTGTAAGTGAAGGCGGTACCAAAGCCGGCGGGCATATCCGGAAGCGTCATTTTGACCGGAGCGTTGTAGTTCTGGAAAGGAGCAGGAACGCCAGCGCCGGGATGGAGCCACTGATAGCCAAGGAAGATTTCGTACTTGGGGGTCTCCACGTCCTGCGCCAGCGTGACGGCTGATAACAGAACGACGGTTAACATGAGCAGGAAACTAGCACACAGCACACGCATGCTTCTTAAACCGGGATAAAACGACATATCGTCCTCCGAAACTTTTTAGTCAGCTTTATATCCATGCACACTTACAAGATTGGGAATCCACAGCATGGTAATCGTTAGAAATCAAAACTTCTTAACGTCGTGTAGACAAATGCAAGAATTGCAGGTGTTCATAAACTTACTTGTCAAATCAGACTCAACATTCTACTTGATGCTGATTCATTGCGTCCAGCAAATGCGCACGAGGGTTTGTCTTGATTTGAGATTAACTGCGTCGTTTCTCGAAACCGAGTGAGTTCTCGTATCAGGGAGCATCCCTCTGCTTGCAGCAATGGCTACCAGCCCTAATAATGGATGATGGGCTATCTCAATAAGCCGGAGCTTATGAGCCAGGAAAAAGTACTGATCGTCGAAGACGAAGAAAACGAGCGAACGGGTCTTGCCGAATTAGTGTCGTCGTGGGGTTATACGGCGGACACCGCCAGAGATGGGGCGGAGGGTCTGGAGAAAGTTTCCACCTGGGCGCCGTCCCTGGTGGTGACCGATCTCAAGATGCCGCGAATGGGCGGTCTCGAACTGTTGGAGCGCATTGCTAATGACAGTAACACCGTCGCCGTGATCGTAGTGACCGCTCAAGGCACGATCGACAGCGCCGTGCAAGCCATGCGTATGGGAGCTTATGATTACATCACAAAGCCTATAGACACCGATCGGCTACGCACCATCCTGCAAAATGCGTCAGCCCTGTTGGGAACTCGGGTGGAACTCGAGGTTACCCGGCGCAAGCTCCGAGATGCTGGCTCCCTTGGAAGCCTGGTGGGCGCATCCAAGAAAATGCAGGAACTGTTCCGGTTGATTGAAATGGTGGCGCCCAGCACCGCGTCTGTGCTGATTACCGGCGCCAGCGGAACCGGCAAGGAATTAGTGGCGCGGACCATCCACGAACTCAGCCCGCGCCGCAATCGCCCATTCGTTCCGATTAATTGTGCAGCCATTCCGGAAACACTGATTGAAAGCGAGATTTTTGGCCACGAACGGGGCGCATTTACCGGAGCACTAGAGCGCCGCACCGGCTGCTTCGAACTGGCGGAAGGCGGAACCTTGCTCCTAGACGAAATCGGGGAAATGCCGGTTGGCACTCAGGCCAAACTTCTTCGGGTGCTGGAAGATCGCAAGCTTCGCCGGCTGGGAAGCAAGGTGGAAACCACCGTGGACGTCCGCGTTCTCGCCGCGACCAACAAAGTTCCCGAGGAGGCCGTGGCTCGGGGCGAGTTGCGCAATGATCTTTACTACCGGCTGAACGTTTTCAACATTCACATGCCGCCATTGCGCGAACACAAGGACGATATAGCCGCTCTGGTGGAATCTCTGTTGAAAGATATGTCCGCCAAGCATGGACGCAAGGTTGCGGTGGTGAGCGAAGCTGTGCTGAACTTGTTCCAGAATTATTCATGGCCGGGGAACGTACGCGAATTGCGAAACACTTTGGAAAGGGCCGTCATCGTGTGCGATGGGGCGGTAATCGAAACCAAGCATCTGCCGCCGGGATTTGGCCAGGCTACCATTCGCACCTCATCCGAAGATCCCGATGCCATACACCTGGGTGTCGGCACTACGGTGGAAGAAGCAGAGAGGCGGCTCATTCTCAAGACTATTGAGTCGACCAGCAATAACAAGACCCGGGCGGCAGAGATTCTCGGCATCAGCTTGAAAACCCTGCATAATAAGCTCAAGGAATATGGCAACGCCGCGGCGGATGCCGCTTTAGCCAGGGAGGATTAGCCGGGCAGTTAGAAATTGTTCGCTCGATTCGGCTGACTGAGGATGCGTCGTAAAACTCAAATCGTGTTGGCGATTACCATGCTGGTGGCGGCGCTGGTGTGCTCGTTTTCCTACATTTATGTATCGCAAATGTTGAGCCAGCGAGTAACGTTCGCTCACGATACGGCGGGTTTTTTGAATACTCAGCTTGCATACCTCGCTGCCAACGCGGTCCCGGACCTGACCAGCACCCGAATTGATACCGGCAATCCCGTTAAAGTTCGACGAGCCATCGCCGAGTATGTGGCAACCAACCTCGATCTGAACACCATGCTGGAATCGGTCCTGAGCAACTGGCCGATGATTTATGACGCGGCCATTGTTGACAGTGATGGCAAGGCAATCCTACATACCAATCCCGATCTGGTCGGCAAAGTTGTGCCCGAACGTCCGGATTTCAAGATCGTTCAGGATGCAAAATTTCGCCGGCAATTGCGCCTCGTATACCACCCTCCTACTATCTATGAAGTCCGCTTGCCACTGCTACTGAACGAACAACCTTTTGGCAGTATCCGGCTGGGCATTTCCACCGTATTTTTGAAAAATGAGATCACTCCGAGGCTGCACCAGGCTGTGATTTTCTCAGGAATCTCAATCTTGCTTTCGCTGCTGTTGGCGGCTGGGCTTTCGCATATCGCGCTTGGGCCCCTGGAGCGCATCAGCCGCAGTCTGGATAGCGTAACTGCGGGCGATGCCGATGCCGTAAGCGAGGAGGAAGCCGGCCACGACGAATACGGCCTGGTCACATTGAAAATTGCCCACTTGGGCCGCCAGATGCGGGATGCCAAAGAAATCTTCTCCGCATTGAAAGACAACGTCGACCAGATCATGGGAAATCTGCAGGACGGATTGATGCTCTTCACCCGGGATTCGCGAGTTGTCCTGGTGAGCGCTTCCGTCGAGCGTTTTCTCGGCCGTCCAAGAAGAGAATTGCTGGGCCGTACGGTCAAGGAAATCTTTACCCACGCCACGCCGCTCGGAGTGCTCGTGCTTGATGGTTTTCACTCGCGGCACCCCATTGCCCAGCGCGAAGTCGAATCGTCAAATACGAAACGGGTGCAGGTGTCTCTGGATTTTATTCAGGAGCGAGGCTCGCCGATCGGAGCCCTACTCACCTTGCGCGATGCGGAATCGGTGCGGCGCATTCAGGATGAAATTGAGTTATCGCGGCAGATGTCCGCCAGCGGCCGCACCACGCGCGGCGTGGCCCACGAAGTAAAAAATCCCATCAACGCCATCGTGCTGCATTTGCAATTACTACAAGGCAAGCTGAAACAGATTGATCCTGACACCCGCCGCCACATGGATATTATCGGCAGTGAGATTCATCGTCTGGACCGTGTAGTTCAGATTCTGGTCGATTTCACGCGTCCGCGAGATCTGCGTCTGGAAGAAATCGATCTGCGCCGCCTGTTAGAGGACGTAATCATGCTTGCCACGCCCGACACCGAGCAGAAGGGCGTGTCCTTCAAGCGCAGACTAGGTAATGAACCGCTGGGCGTCAGAGTGGATGGGGACGTAATGAAACAAGCCATTTTGAACGTAATCATCAATGGCATGCAGGCGATGCCGAATGGGGGCGTCCTTACTATTTCTGCGCGGCGAGAAGACGATAGCGTCATCACCGAGATTCGCGATCAGGGTATCGGGATACCGCACGAACTCCAGGAAAAAATCTTCGAACTGTACTTCACCACCAGGAAAGGTGGCAGTGGGATTGGGTTGGCTCAAACCTATCAGGCCATGCAATGGCATTATGGCTCGATCGATTTTGAAACCATGGAAGGACAAGGCACAACCTTCCGCCTTCGTCTGCCAGCCTATTCAATCCGCGCTGACGCGAATGGCGAGACTATTCCATCCGTCGCGCCTAGCTTCACTCTTCCCAATTCGTAAACTGCCGGTGTGCGCCGAATTGAAACTGTAAACCAGCATTAGTAAAGTGAATGGTGCGCCGGCGTTCATTCGGCGTTAGAATTTGCAGATCACAGGTTGCTGATGTCAAGGACGATCGACATGCGACGGGCCGCCATTGTCGGAATGTGTCTGCTGTCAATTTGCGCGCTTGGCAATCGTGTGCCGGTCGCGGCATTCGTCGTTCTGCACGTGCCCCAGTCGCAGGACAATCAGCCGGACAATTCCACGCCATCAACCGCCAAGCAACCCACCGATCAGCAGACAAATACTGACAGCGGAACCAGTTCGCCACAAGCAGCAACAGAGCGGTGCTCGAAAAATTCTCAATCCGCAGCGACGGCCAAGTCAGATTGTAAGCCGGTAACAAAAACCAGGAAGCACCGTAAACCGGTTGCGCCGGAACCAACAAATACTACCTCAGGCCCCACCAAAACCGTCGTTCCCAATGGAGGGGCAAATGACTCTAGCGTCAATCTTTCGCCGGGCGTGAGCCCGCAACAGGCTTCGCGCCAGATGGATAATACGAATAAATTGCTGGCGACCAGCGACGCGAATTTACAAAAACTTTCAGGCCGCCAGCTCAGCGCAAGCCAGCAGGATACAGTGAAGCAAATCAAAAGCTATATGGATCAAGCTAAAAAGGCAGCAACCGGCGGAGACGCACAGCGCGCTTACAATCTCGCCGTAAAAGCGAATCTGCTCTCGGCTGAATTAGCGGGACACTGAGAACTGGCGGAAGTTTTTTTGAATTAATGGAGGACGGACGTCTCGCCCGTACGGCTAGCGAGACGCCTTCATACAATCCCCGTCGCGTGCACGCTAGGATTCGATGCTGTAATCTGAGCCGATGCAAGGGGAAAATCGCGTCGGGCCCAATCTCATAACCGCCGAATCGACCCGGCCGCAATCGACGCGCCAACCTTTTCACCATTCGATCCTTTTCATCGTTCTGATTGCGTTTCTGCTTCGTGTCGCGGTTATCACCGTGGGCCATACGTACCGCATCACACCTCGCCGCGACCACTTTCAATTTGGCTGGGAAATGGGACGCATCGCGCGTTCTATCGCCGAAGGGCAGGGATTCAGTTCGCCGACCGACCTTCCCACCGGACCGAGCGCCTGGGCGCCGCCACTCTATCCGTACATTCTCGCAGGCGTATTCAAATTGTTCGGCGTGTACAGCGCTCTCTCTGCGTGGGTGATTCTCGCATTCAACAGCATTTTCGCGGCTCTAACTTGTCTTACGCTTTACCGGATCGCCGAGCGAATCTACGGACTCGCGGTAGCGCGCGCAACCGCATGGACCTGGGCGGTTTTTCCTTACGCAATCTATTGGCCGGTGCGCGTGGTGTGGGAAACCAGCCTCACCACATTTTTGCTGAGCCTGGCACTATTGCTTACGCTTCGCATGGCGGACCAATCGCCACGCCTCCGCATGTGGATTTTGTTCGGATTACTCTGGGGCGTAATCGCCCTGACCAATACCGCGATCCTGAGCATGTTCCCATTCTGCCTGCTGTGGCTCCTGTACCGCCTGCTGCGCCGGGCCGAACAATTGGTTGGAGCAGGTTTGTGCGTGCTTACCGCCGCCTTGGTTGTGAGCCCGTGGCTGGTGCGCAACTATGAGGTCTTCGGCAAGTTCATTTTCGTTCGCGACAATCTTCCGCTCGAAATGTATGAGGCGAACAACGACCAATCCGCAGGACTGTGGACCCGCAACGAACATCCCGGCAACAATCCCGAAGCCATGCAGAAGTTTCAGGAATTAGGCGAACTGGGATTCATGTCCGAAAAAAAACAGGAGGTCCGCCAGTTCATACGTGAGCATCCCGCCAGATTTTTGCGATTTACCGCCGAACGCGCCGTTTATTTCTGGATCGCACCGCCGCAGGCAACCATCGTCGCCGGCTACGACCTGATAATCTCTCGTCACACGAATTTCTTGCTGGGAGCCGTACTCGCTTTCGCGGGTTTGTGGCTAACCATTCGCAATCGAAAGCGTGGCGCATTTTTGCTCGCGTGTTTTTTGCTCATCTACCCGCTTCCCTACTATCTGGTGATGCCCTTTGTTCGTTACAAACACCCCATCGAGCCCGAGATGATCATGCTGATCGTGTATTTGTTTTGGGAAGCCCGCAACATCGAAATCCAATGGCCAAATCGAAAAACCGCATAGTCCCATTTTCGGGAAGATGCAAGCGGTAGTCGACAGTCTCTTCCGTGTAAGTACCAGTGCCGGAGGCACGGAATAGGAAAGCCCGGCACGGCAGTGCCGGCTAGCTACAAACACAAATCGAGTCCCGTGAGGCACGGGAATCGAAAGCAGCGTTCGGTACCGTCTCAGTTTGCTCTTCGCCGAGTTTCTCCGCGTGCGGTGCGGCGTTCTTTGCGGTGTCCGCGTTTCAACGAGTTGATGAGGTTGGGTTAAAAACAAGTCTTAAATCGCGGAGATCGCCCAGAACGGCCGCAGAGCACGCGGAGATGGAAA
>Ga0073928_10009374_pt1 | contig 11934 bp, 12 predicted proteins | sample PaiPotPPA55metaG_FD_76969 | JGI IMG/M metagenome (GOLD analysis project Ga0073928, IMG submission 76969) | Iron sulfur acid spring bacterial and archeal communities from Banff, Canada, to study Microbial Dark Matter (Phase II) - Paint Pots PPA... ...
AAGATTAAAACGTGAAATCGAGCGCCACGCAGGCAAAGTTGATAGCAAACGCCTGATCCGGTGGGCTCACGGACGTCATGAGCTTACGCGCGAGTATGCGCCGATCATTCTGGGTCCGCGCAAAGTCTCGGGTAGCCCCGTTTTCACATTCACGGATTTAATCGAACTGATGACAGTCGCTGCGTTTCGCGCAAGGGGCGTGTCGTCGCGCGCCATTCGCTCGGCCTACGAACGCGGGCTCGAAAAATACGGTGAGCGGCCTTTTGCTAGGGAGCGCTATCGCACGGATGGCGTCGGTGTTTTCACCAAGTCGGGGGATCCCGAATCCGAGGAGCTATCGAAGCAGCAAACGTTTTTCGAGGAGTTCGTCAAGCCGATCCTGATGGACGTATCGTATTTGGACGGCAAAGCAGTTCGATTCAGTCCGCTTGGCACGGAGCGCGCGGTGATTCTCGATCCCGCGATAGCATTTGGCGAGCCGGTTGATAAGGCAACGGGCGTTCCTACGTCTACACTCTACGCGATGAAGGAGTACGGCGAATCAGCTGAATCCATCGCCGATTGGTATGAGGTTAGCGTGGGTGCGGTTCGCGATGCGATTGAGTACGAGGACTCGCTACGCAAAGCGGCGGCCTAAAATTCTTTTTCGATGAGGACATCTCGCATCCGCTAGTTAAGGCGTTAGCGCTACTTGAGCGCTCGGACAAGCCGGACTTCGCCGGCAAGTGCGAAGTATCTCATTTGTTTGACATCTATCCGAAAGAGCAGTGGCCGGTTAAGGATACGACGTTTATTCCCGACGTAACGTCGCGTGGCTATATCATCGTAACGGTAGACCACGCTCAAAAGAAGACGCGTGGTAAGCATGCCGCAGAGTCACAAGCCTACGTCGATGCCGGCGCAATTGCGTTTTGGTTGCCAAGAAGTTTCGTTAATCCTGGAAAGAAGTCGGACGAACCTGGTGCGTCGTACAAATTTAGGCAAGCTGCGCTGTTGTTTGAATGGTGGCCTCGGATGAAGTGGCGCGCTGGTTACGCGAAGGCGGGCGACCTGTTTGACATCAACGATCGAGGAAAGATTAACCCGCGTGGCTGATTCATGGTTTTTAAGCATTCTTGATTGTGCCACCAACTGTGCGCAAAATGGGCCACTACGGCTCGCTAACCGTGATCTTAATGGAACGCACAACTACAGGGGTTTTGGTACGATAGTTTTTAAGAACGCGCCTGCGTCATCACTGCTCCGTGAGTACCGGATCGCCCTCATGAATTTGAATCGACCGCGAACCGCAGACTTTAGCCATCGCGAAACGCACGAAGGTCTCGATATCCTGTTGTCCCTTGACGAAGCCATGGACGTATTGGGCATCGGAAGGACACTTTTGTACAAGCAAATGAGCAACGGCGAGTTGCCGTGGGTCCAGATCGGTAGCACCAGGCATATCCGTCGTGTTGATCTTATTGACTTCATCGAGAGAAACCGCAAAGGAGGAAGGCGTGTCGCGTAAGAGACGCGGTCGCAACGAAGGCTCGCTCTACCAAAGGAAAGACGGGCGTTGGTGTGCGCGCACCGACATCGGAATTAACAAGGATGGTCGACGCATACAGATATGGGCGTACGGCAACACAAAACAGGAAGCTCTGCAACAGCTTGCGGCCAAGCGACAAGTGCCGATCGGGACACGAACGGTGCGCGATCAGCACCTGTCGGATTTCCTTGCAGACTTCCTTGTCAACGTTGGCATCGAAAACTCAGACGCGACGTGGTCTCTACGATCTGCGACGATACGAAAGCATATTGAACCTATCATTGGTGGCATGCCGGTCGGAAGGATAACCACAGCTATCATTCGCGATCTGCTGTTAACGTTGAAGCAGGGCGGCAGAGATCGTAAGCCGTGCTCCGACCACACGCTTCATCGCGTTTATGCGACATTGCATGCAGCTCTGCAGCGTGCCGTCGATCGTGGAGACCTGCCGCGAAATCCGTGTCGCGGCTGTCCGAAGCCGAAGCCGAAGCGCAAGCCCCGGGTCATCCTCGATCTGAACGAGGCGCGTCAAGTTCTAAGGACGGCATTGCAGCACTTCCCCCGCTATTTCGCTCTCCTCGTTCTCGCCGCGACGACGGCAATGCGACAGGGCGAGATCTTCGGATTGCGCTGGGAATACGTCAACCTTGAAAAAGGCTGGCTCGACGTTACGCTTCAGCTCGCCTACAACAAGGATGGCCAGCTTCACCTCAAAGAGCCTAAGACAGCAAAATCGAAACGGCGCGTAGAGCTCAGCGAAGTCGCGGTTGCAGCGCTGCGTTGGCACAAGCAGCATTTCCCGTCGACGTCTGGCCTGGTATTCACGACCGATGGCAAGAGCGCGATTTGGAAACGGAACTTTGCGCAACGAGTGCTGGACCCGGTGCTGGAGATGGCCGGCGCACGTCGCGTCGTCTTCCACGAGCTGCGGCACACCGTAAATTCGCTGCTGTTGGAGAAGGGCGTCAGCCCGGTGGTCATGGCCGAGATGCTCGGCCACGAGAGTACACGCATGACGCTCGACGTCTACGGGCAATCCGTTCGCGGGTCTCAGCGAGCCGCGGTCGAGAAAACCAACGAGCTCTTCCCGATTTCGGAGCTTGGGAGTCAACTAGAGTTAGGGAGTCAGAAGGGAGTCAAATCCACTTCTGATGTGACCGATCTTCGCAAAGAAAAACGCCCGATCCTCAATAGAATCAGGCGTTTGGTAATGGTGGAGATGAGGAGACTCGAACTCCTGACCCCTTACATGCGAAGCAAGTGCTCTACCAGCTGAGCTACATCCCCATTTTGTGCCCTCGACGTTGCTCGGGCATCCTTCGACATGCTCAGGATGACATAGGAGTGAACGTCCGCGTGGGCAACGCGGCTGATTATACGGCTGGGCTTGTGCACCTGTCAAAGGCAAGAGTCGATTTGAATTTGAGAATGATTTTGCCAATGGTTCGCAAATTACGGGGCCTATGCGAACGCAATATGCTACCCGGCCGCGCGAGCAGATCTCGGCGGTTCTGAGCAGGGAACGGCGGTATCTCTCCGCCGCTGAAATCTACACGCTGCTGAAAAAAGGTCGCGCGAAGGTCTCCCTTTCGACGGTCTACCGCACGCTTGATTTGCTGCAGACCAAAGGCGAGGCGAGTTCACGCGTCGACGAGCATGGCGAGGCCACGTACGTTATCTGCGCACCGACGCACCACCATCACGCGATCTGCCGCACCTGCAGCAAGGTCGAAGAGGTCGCGTGCGAGGCGATGGAGCGGTTCGCCGGCGAGCTGCGCGCGCATCATGGGTTCGAGCTGGACGATCACGAGATGGAGTTTTTTGGGCGGTGCGCGTCGTGCCGGTGAGATTTGTCGCCTTTTTGTGCGTTTTGGCGTTGGTTGGGTGTGCCTCGAATCCGAAGGCCCCTTCGATACCTCAGCATGACAGCTCCGCTCAGCATGACAAAGCTGCGCCGCATGACAATGATAGGATTCCGGTCGTAACCACGTTTTCGACTTTGAATTCGTTTGTTGAAGGCGTTGGCGGCGATCGCGTGCGTGTCCGAAACCTCGTGCCCGTCGGCGCTTCGCCTGAAACGTATCAGCCGACGCCGCAGGATATTGCGGCGCTAAGCCAGGCGCGGCTTGTCGTGCAGAATGGTCTAGGGATCGAAGCGTGGCTGCAGCAGACGCTTCAAAACGCTGCCAACCGCAACATGCGCGTCCTCGTGCTTTCCGACGGGCTTCCGCACATCGATCACAATCCGCATCTGTGGATGGACCCTGTGCTGGCGCGCGTATACGTCGGCGAAATTCGGGAAGCGCTCGCCGCGATGGACCCGGCGCACAAAGCTGAATACGCGCGTAACGCGAGGGCCTATGATGCGAAGCTCGTTGCACTCCAGGCCTCGATCGCCAAGCAGATTGTCGCGATCCCGCCTGCACAGCGCGCGATGATTATCTTTCACAACGCCTTCGATTACTACAACCGGCGCTTCGGCATCCGAACGGTGGGAGTCATCGAGCTCTCACCGGGGCAAGACCCCAACCCCGAGTATATTGCGCATTTGGTCGACCTTGCGCGCCAGAATCACGTGCGCGCCGTGTTCTCCGAACCCGAGTACAGCCCGAAACTCGCACAAACGCTGGCCAAAAGCGCCGGAATTCAAGTCGTCACGAATCTCTATGACGATTCGATCGGCAACGATCCGCGCGTCCACGACTATATCAGCATGCTGCGATACGATACCGGCGTCATCGTGAAGGCGCTCAAATGAGCGATGCAGTTCGAGTTCGCGATCTCGTCGTGCGGTACGAGAACGTCGTTGCGCTCGACGGCGCGAGTCTTACCGTCGGATTCGGCGAAGCGCTAGGTATCGTCGGTCCGAACGGATCGGGCAAATCGACGCTGCTCAAAGCAATTGCCGGTTTGCTGGAACCGACCGCGGGTGAGGTTGAAGTGCTCGGAAAGAATCCCCGCGCGCTTCCTGCCGGCGCGATCGCATACGTCCCGCAAATCGAAGCCGTCGATTGGAGTTTTCCGGCCAGCGTGTACGACGTCGTTGCGATGGGGCGCTTTCCGCGTTTGGGAATGTTCGGGCACTTCAGCAAACAGGATCGAGCAGCCGTTCACCGCGCGCTCGAGCTCTTGGACATTAGCAGCTTGGCGAACCGCCACATCTCGGCACTCTCGGGCGGACAGCAGCAACGCGCCTTCGTCGCGCGCGCGATTGCGCAGCAGCCGAAGCTCTTGCTGCTCGACGAACCCACGACCGGCGTCGATGCCTCGACGGAAGAAGCGCTGCGGCAAGTCGTGCGGGGCCTGGCTGCAGACGGCATGCCGGTGATCATGACGACGCACGATCTCGACCGCTCTCCTGAATGGTTCGACCGTCTGATGGTGCTCGACCGGCGTGTGCTCGCTACCGGCGCGCCGCGTGAAGTTCTGGCGTCCGGCGCGTATGCGGGCATTCGCGAACATACGCACACGCACGGTCACATGCGAGTCGACTGATGGAGCGTCTTATCGAACCCTTTCACTACGCATTCATGCAGCGCGCCTTCGTGACGGCGCTGCTCGTCGGTGTCTTATGCTCGGGAATGGGCACGTACGTCGTATTGCGGCGGCTCTCGTTTATCGGCGACGGCATCGCTCACGCGTCGTTCGCAGGAATCGTGATCGCGTATCTGCGCGGCTTCGATTACTATATCGGCGCGGGAGTCGTTGCGGTGATCACCGCTCTGGGCATAGGTTTCGTGCACAGGCGCGGGCGCGTCGCGCTCGATACGGCGATCGGAGTGCTGTTTACGGGCGCTTTCGCGCTTGGGATTTTTCTGATGAGCCGGCAACATTCATACTCGATCGACTTGCAGAGTTTTCTCTTTGGCGACATTCTTTCAGTCAATCAACAGGACGTCTTGATGATCGTCGCGCTTGGAATCTTGGTCGCGTTCGTTACGGCGCTGATGTATCGGGCGCTGCTCTACACGTCGTTCGATCCCGTGGTGGCGCAGGCGAGCGGCATCAATGCGCCGCTGGTGGAGTACATTCTGCTCGTGCTGCTCGCGCTGACGATCATCATTTCGCTGCAGGCGGTCGGCATCGTGCTGGTCGCCGCGCTGCTCGTCACGCCGGCGGCTGCCGCCTATCAGCTCACGGCGCGTTTCGCGCGTATGATGACGCTCTCTGCGTTCTTCGGCGCACTTTGCGCGGTCGGCGGCCTGTATCTCTCGTATTACTTACAGAGTTCCAGCGGCGCGACGATCGTGCTTTTGGCAACCGTTGTATTCTTCGTAGCGATGGGCGGCAAGCAGCTGCGTACCATTATTGCACGGAAAGCGTAAACGGAACGATGTATTGCACCTTGTCGATCGTCAGCTGCAGCCACATCCGGTAGAGCCCGGAGGGCAGCGGCGCCAGGCGCAACTGCGGACGATCGTACTCGCCGGGATACCAGAGTCCGCCGGCGCTTCCCTCATAGACGCTAGTGTATTCCAGCGAACCGGTGTGGATGAGTGCGGCGACCGTATCGAACGATTGAGGTTTGGGCGGCTTGACGACATTGCCGGCGCGCATTACGGTCGCGGAGAGCGTGAACGGCACGTTCGCCTGGATTCGCGCCGCGGACAACTCGACGCGGTACGGTCCGGCCGCGGCTATTCGATTCGGCCGCTCCAGCGTCGTGTCGAGATGATGCGGCGGCGCGCCGTTTTGTAACGTGAAGCGCAGCGTTTGCTCGCCAATCCCAGGGACAAACGAATCAACATAAGCGTAGTACCGATGGTTTGCGTCGAGCGTGATGCGCACGGAGAAGTGTCCGTTTTTGCGCACTTGCGGATGAACGTGGGCGAACGTCCGGAAGTCATCACGCACGAGAAACACGTGCACGGGCGCGCCTGCCACAGAAATGTATTGCGTGACCGGTTTACCGGTCGCCGTAAAAAACTGCACCAGGTCGAGCTCGTTGCCCGCGACGCTCGAAAGATGCGCGCTAACGCGCTGCTGCACGCCGTGATACGCGAAGGTTCCGGTCTGTTCGCGGACGGCTGCAGGCGCGGAGGCAATCAGCGTTGCCGCTAGCGCTGCACTTACTGCGCGGATCGGACGACTCGCCATGTTTCCTCTCCCGTACGTTCCAAGAAGCCGCCGGCCGTCAGCGCTTCGAGTGCTTCGGCCATGGCGGCGCGTTCGTTCTTGTTGGGCATGCCGGCCCAGCGCATCGCCGCTTCGCTCAGATGCACGTCGCTTCCGGGTCGCAATAGTTCCGCCAGAAACGGTGCCGGAAGTTTTACGCGTTCCATGCGGCGCGACACCGGCTCGAGCGCGCGTTCAAAATCGGACGTTGTTGGCGATGTTTGCGGCGAAGGCGCGGGCTGCGGCGATGGAGCGGGTTGACGCAGTGGCGGGAGTGTGCGCTTGGCGAGCGCCCTATCGGTCATGCGCGGGAACCATTCGCCGAGCATTGCGGCCAGCGTGTGCAGCGGGACCGCGTTCAACACCGCCGGGCGCGTTTTCATTGCGTGCACGATGCGTTTGGCCACGCGCTGGGCGGTGACCGACGTCCACTCCGGACCCTGCGGCGTGATGCCGGCTGCTTTCGCGAAATTCGTTCTGACCGAACCCGGATCGACGTACGTCACTGCGACCCCCGTCCCGCGAAGCTCGCGGCGAAGTTGCACGGCAGCGGTTCGCACCGCGGCTTTTGCCGCGCAGTACGCGCCGTAGTATGGCGACGGCACGCGCGCCAGGCCCGATCCCATGAACATCACTTGTCCGCCGCTCTCGCGCAGCAGCGGTAACGCGGCACGCGTGATGCGCAGCGGCGCGGCGAGATGCACTTGCCACTGTCCGTCAATCTCGGCATCGCTTTGCTCGAGCAAACCGCCCGCGGTCGCAAATCCCGCGTTGTTGATCAAAACGTCAATCCGTCCGAAACGCGATTGCGCGACCGCGACGATGCGAGCCGGCGCGTCGGGCCGTGTCACGTCGAGCGTAACACCAACACACGTACCTCCGTCGTTCGCGATTTCGGCCACGAGCTCGTCGGAGTGCTCTTTATCTTTTGAAATCGCGACGACGGCGTACCCTTTGCGTGAAGCTTCCAGTGAAACCTCACGTCCAATGCCGGAGCCGGCCCCAGTAACGATGATAACTTTGCGATCAGGCATGCACGTCCGAATACAAGGTGATGTAGCGCTGGAAGAGCGATTGCTGATACGCTTTATCCATCGTGCTATACCAATCTTCTTCGCGCACGATCGGCGGCGGCGGCGGGACCACCGGGCGTGCTTCGGCCGCAAAGCGCTCGAGCGCGCGCGCTACCGGTTTGTCCGACCCGTCGCTGCGAATGATGCCGAACGACATCTCGTGCGGCGCTTGATCGAACGGAGGCATATTCGCGAGCTCGCTCGCGTAATCGGCCCAGTTCCACCAAAACGCGCCCAGGGCACCGCGGCGCGCAAGCCGGTCCAGCACTTCGTAACAATACACCGCCATTTCGTCTTCAGTTAGGCATGCGTACGGCGCCGCATTTTTCGGCAGCGCGACGGCATCGGGCAGCGGCTCACCCGGCAACGGCTGCCGCTCGTAGGGCGAGACGGTGCCGGGCGGACACGTCGGATTTCCGAACTCGTCGAACAGCACCGGTTTGCCCGACATCGATTGCCAGAGCTGGCAAAGAAACGGTACGACTTCGGGATCCGTTCGGCTGCGCGCGAAATGACTGTAGACGGAGTACCCGTGCATGACCGCGCACGCCAGCGGCTTGCAAAACGACGACGGTCGAATGTGACGATCGTCGGTGAGATCTTCGCCGTGATTACCCGCCGTGCTCGCAGCACCCGAAACCTCGAAGAGATCGTCCGCGAGCCGCTGCGCCCAATCCGCGGCCTCTTCCGGGGATTTTGGACTGCGCAAATTGGTGAATTCGTTGCCGAGATCCCACAGATAGAGTGCCTCGTGCCCGCGGCAGCGTTCGCCGACCGCGCGCACTTGCAAACGCAACGCGTCGAGTAGTGGAGCGGAATAAAAATCGCCTGCGCCCCAGGGATATTGCTGCATTCTGCCTCCGAACGTTCGAAAACGCCCGTGCGGGAGCTCGCGATCGAGCACCCATTCCGGCAGATAATTTACGCCGCTCATGTGACCGGTGAAGAACGCCGGCATTCCTTTTAAGCCCGCGTCGCTCAGCGCGCTCATGAATGCATCGAAGCGCCGCAGCATTACCGGATCCATCCGATCGCGCTGCGGCTGAAAGGCGTCCCACATGATGAAGAAGCGAACGACCGAAAGACCCATCGAGCGAACGCACGCGAAGTCCTCGCGCAGTTCGCCCAGATCGAAGCGGTCCCACATGTACATGGCACTGCGGCGGGGCCAATAATTGATGCCGAGCAGAAAGGCGTCCATACGGGGCTTTTCCCCGCCTCACAGGCTTGTCATGCTGAGCCTGTCGAAGCACGCGGCAATGGCAGAATCGAATTCACCCTTAGTCGGCATCATCATGGGCAGCGTCTCTGATATGGAGACGATGGGCGCAGCTCGCGATATCCTCAAAGAGCTCGACATTCCGTTCGAAATGCGCATCGTGTCCGCCCACCGCATGCCGGAAGAGATGTTCGAATACGCGCAGACTGCGGCGCAAAGAGGGTTGAAAGTGATCGTCGCCGGTGCCGGCGGCGCCGCGCATCTGCCCGGCATGACTGCTTCCCGAACGCTGCTGCCGGTCATCGGCGTGCCGGTGCAGTCCAAAGCGCTGAACGGCCTTGACTCCCTGCTTTCAATCGTCCAAATGCCGCGAGGCGTGCCGGTAGCGACGGTTGCAATCGGTAACGCCACGAACGCCGCGCTTCTTGCGGCTCGCATGCTCGCGCTTAGCGATCCCGATATCGAAGGGCGCCTTGCGCGCCACGTGCAGCGCATGCACGACGACGTCGCCTCAATCAAAATTTAAACGTGATTCAAACCATCGGGGTGATCGGCGGCGGTCAGCTCGGGCGCATGTTCGCGCTCGACGCAAAACGTATGGGATACGACGTCATCACGCTCGACCCGCAGCCCAAGTCTCCCTGCGGGCAGGTTTCGGACGAGCAGATCGTCGCGGCAGACGACGACATGAATGCAATCGATGATCTCGGGCGGCGCACGGACGTCGTTACCTACGAATTCGAAAATATCGCAATCGAGTCGGTGCAGCGCTTGGAAAAAGACGGATATGCCGTAACGCCCGGCAGCCACGTGCTGCGCGTTACGCAGGACCGCCTTCTGGAAAAAACCTTCGCACGCGATTGCGATATTCCGGTTGCCGAGTTTGAAGCCGTCGATACGCTTGCGGACTTGGAACGCGCGGCGCAGAGGATCGGGTTTCCCGCCGTGCTCAAGACCGTGCGCGGCGGATACGACGGCAAAGGTCAGTGGCGCGCGCAATCGCTGGAAGAAGCGAGGGCTGCTCTCCGGCAGGCTGCCGGCGCCGCGCTCATCTACGAGCAGTTCATCCCGTTCGCATGCGAGATCAGCGTTGTGTGCACGCGTGATGCCAACGATGACGTCGTTGCGTACCCGCCGGCGGAAAACGTTCACGATCGCGGCATCCTTTTTATGTCGATGGCGCCGGCCCGCGTTTCGCAGGACGTAGCAGAGCGCGCAACGGCATACGCCGAGCGAGTCGCTCGAGCGCTGCAGATCGTTGGCACGTACTGCGTCGAGTTCTTCGTGACGCATGATTCACGGGTTCTGCTCAACGAGATCGCTCCGCGCCCGCATAACAGCGGCCATTACACGATCGATGCCACGCCGTGCTCGCAATACGAGCAGCACGTTCGCGCAATCTGCGGCCTGCCGCTCTCGCCTCCGCAACTGCTGCGCAGCGCGGTCATGGTCAACATTTTGGGAACCGGAACCGGCAACCATCTCGGCGGGGTTGCCGATCTCTTGCGCGACCCATCGATCGTGCTTCACATGTACGGCAAAAAACACGCCGTGGACCGGCGCAAAATGGGACACTTTACGATGCTGGTCGACGGTCCGGTCACGGACCCGGCAATCGATCGCGCGAAGGCCGCCCACGCGCTGTTATACTGGAGCGATGCACCTCCTGATCGTTGAGGACGACGTGCGCCTGTGCGACGTCCTGCAGCGTGGACTGAGCGAAGCGGGGCACGTCATCGACGTCGCGCACGACGGCGAGGAAGGCGAACACTGGGCCTCCGATCGCGCGTACGATGCAATCGTGCTCGACGTCAATCTGCCTAAACGCGACGGCCTGACCGTCGTGCGTTCGCTGCGCGCGAGCCGGGTCCGCACCCCGGTCTTGCTGCTCACCTCACGCGATACGGCGCAGGACGTAATCGACGGCCTGGACGCCGGAGCCGATGATTATCTGCGCAAACCGTTCGTCTTCGGTGAACTGGAGGCGCGGCTTCGCAGTATCGTGCGGCGAGAGACGGCGGAGTCACTGGACGCCGAACTTCGCGCAGCGGACCTCGTATTTGACTTACGTTCGCGCCGCGCCCGGCGCGGCGATCGTCAAATCGATTTGACGGCGCGCGAATCCGCCTTTCTCGAATACTTCATGCGCAATGCGGACCGGCTCATCACGCGCCGCATGATTGAAGACGCGCTGTTCCATCGTGAGAGTGAAACGACGTCGAACGTCGTGGATGTCTACGTAAGCCGCTTGCGCTCCAAGTTGACGGCTGCGGGCGAGGCGCAGCTGCTTCACACAGTGCGCGGCGCTGGTTACAGGCTTGGTGAGCGGTGACGCTCGGCTCGCGCTTAGCCGCAACGTATGCCGCGGTGATACTCATCGCGTTATTGATTTTCGCGGCGATTGCGGTGGTGTCGATCGATCGGACGCTTCGGGCGACCATGGATTCGCGCCTGAGCACCGATGCGCACGCGGCGGCCTCGCTCGTCGACGTCCGGCACGGCACCATTGTCGCCGATGCCGACGATAGGCGGCAGTTCCTGACCTTGGTTGCCGGCGGCGATCAGAGTTTGATGCTCGATTCATCGGGTCGCGTTCGTCTCTCGAGCGTACTAAAGCCGCCGAGCGCGCTCCTTGCGTTGCCGAATGATATTGAAAATTATTACACGGTGGGTAAAGGCGAGGCCGCCGTGCGCGTATTTGTCCTGCCGGTCATGCGCGACGCACGCCACGCCGGAACCGTCGTCGTTTGGCGTTCGAGTGACTGGATCGAAGAAACGGATCGCGGCGCAGCGATCGCTTTCGCGCTCGCTGCGATCGTGATCGCAATACTCGCGCTTGTCGCGGGCAGCGCCGTAACGCGGCGCGCGCTCGACGACGCCTTCGCACGGCAGCGTCGCTTCACCGCCGATGCGTCGCACGAACTGCGCGCCCCGCTGGCAGTGATTCGTGCCGAAGCGGACCTCGCGCTTCGCAAGGAGCGAGATTCCGGCGACTACCG
>Ga0073928_10009375_pt1 | contig 11934 bp, 10 predicted proteins | sample PaiPotPPA55metaG_FD_76969 | JGI IMG/M metagenome (GOLD analysis project Ga0073928, IMG submission 76969) | Iron sulfur acid spring bacterial and archeal communities from Banff, Canada, to study Microbial Dark Matter (Phase II) - Paint Pots PPA... ...
ACATCAACCTGGAAACCAGCGTTTCGTAATACCATGCAGCGAGTTTGAAGCAGCACAGCATCATGACCATACGCGAGGATCCTATGCGAGTTTGGTCGTCTGGGCGCCATTACGGATTCTAATTCAAGGCTGATAAGGGTCGCTGCCTAAGCCAACTCCATGAAGGGTTTAGCACATCAAGCCTATAACCTTATGCAAGCTAGATCACCTTAGCGTCACGAATTTTCGATAATGCGGGGAGCAGACAACACAAACGAGCAAGTGTTAAAAGCGCTTGAGGAAAGCGGAAGAAGCCCTGCAACGTAGTGAACGACTGGCGGTAGCTAGTCGATACGCTGGCGCAGTCATGCATGAGGTGAATAACCCTCTGGAGGCTTTGACGAATCTTGTTTACCTGACCCAGCGGACACCTCACAATGCAACTGCCGTGCTGGAAAACATGCGAATCGCCGAGTCGCAGCTATCGCGGTTAGGTGAGATTACTGGTACCCTGCTGAGCTTCTACAGAGAGCAAGCGGAGGCTGCGGACTTTGACTTGGTGAAGATAGCCGAATCGGCTCTCCTCATCCATTCGCGGCGCGCACGAAGTCAGCAGGGCGAAGTTCATAAAGAGCTGAAGGGCCCAGCTCGGCACGTGTCTTCGCGAGAGAAATATCGCAAGTGGTTTCAAATCTCATTATCAATGCGCTCGATGCGGTCCCGAAATCTGGCGGAGTTTTGTCTCTAAATGTAAGAACCCTTGGCGGAAAAGTTCATATTTCAGTGTCGGATAATGGGAGCGGTATCGACTCCTCGATGTCGAAGGTTCTATTTGAAGCGCATCAAACGACTAAGAAACAGGGGACCGGCTTAGGCCTGTGGTTATCGAAAAACATTGCGGAGAGACATAAAGGAACGATTACTTACCGCAGCGAGAAGTGTCTTGGCGAGACCGGTACTACGTTCATACTATCTCTACCAATCTCGCCCGCGCCTCGGAAGATCTAACGCGTCGCGTACCAAAAGAAGCTACAGTATTTCTTTCAACTCCGACGCTAGCGATATAGAACGCGACGAGTTCATTGAGTCGGGTGAAAGCGAGTTGCTGCGAACATTCAGGTGTTCCGTTTATGTGAGAACGGCCTTACATCAAGCATCAGTGGCGACTGGTCGGGTTGACGACGAAATCGTCGGCCTTGACGAAAGGGAGGCTCGTTACAGATTCGGGTCGGCGATGAACAGCTTACGGCTTTCTATCTAAAAACTCCCGCCGGGTAGGGGCGGACGCGTGTGTAGGACCAAAGCTACCGAATGCAACTGTCTTGTAACAAGGAAGTAATTCAGCACATAATTCATGACGATCTTTTGCATCATAGAAGTCAGGATCGTCCCAAGGGGGCATATGGCGGCAGAGGAACAGGTCGAAGCGCATAGTACATTGAGCAAAATAATCGTGTACGCAACCGTAATTTCCGGGTTCGTGGCGGCCTATCTGATGTATAGGCGCGGGGAATCTATGGTTTCAATAGCGAGAAAAACCGTAACCAACCCGGTGGGCTCGCTGATTTCGGAAGTCAAGAACGTGGTCTAGTGTTGCTTTGTGACAGAGTGAAGGAGTTCGAAGTGCGAAATCTACAAAGAGTTCTCCCTATATAGTCGCCATTTACGAAGCTATTTGCCGCGTCCGTTGCAACTCTTGGACTGTCAGGATGTTTGGTGGCGGGGTATTCAAGCGGCCGAGGCTGGTTTGTTTGGCCGGGCTTTTGGGGCTTCTCGTAATTGTCTTGGTAATAATCTTCCTGATGAGACGTCGGTAGCGCTGCCCTCGCATTATCCGGGCTGAGCAATGATGCGTGCATTATTGGACCCATAACATTCGTAAATGTTGGTTAACGCAATTGGAGCCCGCGTAATTAGGCGAGCGTCACTTTCTGTGCTCGAGACGAGGAACAGCCAGCCATACAACGTTGAATCACGGGGATTGCTTCTCACTCGATGACGTTTAACGTTCGGAATGCCGCATTCGGAGGTTAGATGACACGGACAACTCAACTAGTATGTTGCGCAGTGCTGACTGTCGCATCCAGTCTGATGCCCAACAAAGCAAGAGCGCAAAGTGATGACGACAAGAAGTTTCTAGCAATGGTCGCCCAATCTGACCAAAACGAAATTGCATTGAGCAAATTGGCGGAACAAAAGGCCACGAATCCAGCTGTGAAGGCGTTTGCCAAAAAAATGATTACCGAACATACGCAGATGACGGCGAGCATGAAGCCGTTTGTCGACGCATGGGGCTTGACACCGCCGGCAAGTCCAGACGCCGACCACCAGAAGGAGTTGGATAAGCTCACTGGGCTTTCGGGCAATGATTTTGATAAGGCCTACATGAAAGATATGGTCGCGGATCATTCGAAGGCGTTGAGCGCATTCACTAAAGAAGCTAAAGACACAAAGGATGCCAAATTTCGTGCTGCTGTAATTAAAGGTAAGACCGCCGTGGCCGCACATAAAAACATGGCTTATGATCTGGAAAAGAAACTTTAGCCTGTATTTTTCCGGATATGGCTAGGCTCTCCCCGAAATGGGAGGGCATTTCTCTTGGAATAGGCGGTGGGTTACTATCCGACGAAGCGTCTCTGTTCCCTAACGTGCTAAACTTTCGCGCATGCCCCTTATCATTATCCTGATCGTTCTCTTGTTATTATTCGGCGGCGGCGGCTACTACATGGGACCCGGTATCGGCTATTACGGCGGTGGTGGCCTTAGCCTCGTTCTTGCCCTTGTGATCATTTACCTGCTGTTCGGCAGAGGCCGAAGCCGGTTGTAGAAGAATTTGGCTGTAAGGCTCAAGGGTCACACGCAAAAGGAAAGCCTCCTGAAATGGGGGCTTTCCCAGTCGTTCAAGCCGGGGCGCAGCTTTCGCTGCGTCCGCTTTTTGTTTTTTAGCCCAGCGGAACGTGCTTTCATGCTGTTACTAAGCGGCCTTCTTCGCTTGCGAATTGACCTGTTTTGAGGCGCTGGTGAGTGTCTTGTCAGCGTTCTTCTCCTCAACTAACGTTGCGTCAAGGAGTGCCGCAATGTCATTGAGGCCGAGCAGCTTCGCGAAGTCACGAGCTGAACCGTATCCAGCTATTTCGTAATGTTCAACTCGCTGGCACGCCGAGATTAAGGCGGCATCCCGTACAGGGCCTTTCTCGGTCTCTTCGAGTAACTCAGGACCCTCTTCAAGTATGCCCTTCATGCCTACACATGTCTTGCCCGTGAGTTTCTTGCCGAGAATTTGGCCGATCTGTTCGAGCCGGTCTAGTTGATTTCTTGTCTCCTCGAGATGTTTCGACAGACCTTCCTGGACTTCGGGGGCCGACACCGCTTTTATGATTTTTGGAAGTGCGAGCACTATTTGCTTTTCCGCTGAATAAAGATCCTTCATCTCGTCCGCCAGTAGGTCTTCCAAACTTTCAACGCGCATTTTTTCACCCTCTAAGTTGATTGGACTCCGGTCATGAGACATTCAACTATCTTAGTAGGTTGCCTAAGTGGCCTCAGTGAGCATCTTCCTTGCCTAGGCGCCGTACTCAGAAACGCTCTGGCTACATAAGTGATTTTCTCGCCAAGTGGGATTGTCGGTTCACCTTCTCAATCGCGCCCGGCAAGTGGCCCACTCTCACTTCATACCCAGCAGCAAATAAAGGAACCTTCAGTGGCAATCAGTGCCCCATTAGATGTGTTGGTCTAAATCCTCAAAGAGGAATCGGTGCCCATGACATGGGCACCGACCGTTTTGACGTCTACTCGGCAAGGGAAGGTGCAGCAGTCGGACTGCTGGCGTCGGATCCATGCTGCTTCACGAGTTTGTTGTAAATGCCCAATATGAGGAAAGGCGCAGCCCACTGACCTACGAAAAGGGCCATATGGTCCTTCTTGGCAATCTTGAAGCCCACTGAAGCTGCCATGGAAGCGACGGCCGCACCGAGGTACGCACTCGATGGAATCTGCGAGGTGCACTTTTCGATAACCGCCGTGAACTGGTCTTCCTGAGCCTCACCTGCGCTAACACGATAATCAGTCATCTTATAGTTCTCCTTATGCGGCGGACCGCTTGTAAAGAGAAAGCTGCGGAAAATGGCGGAGCGAATGGTAAAGCTCAGTCTCCTTTCCAGACCCTCACGGTGGGCTCGGATCAGCTGCCGGACGTTTGTCGAGGATCTAACCACTTGCGTTCGCTGAGGCGGTTCTCCTGCTAGACCGTTTTCCCAGTGAGCGCGATATTGCTGAGATCAACAGCGGCATTCGTCGGTGGCGGAATCGTAAGTCTCGAGTCCCGGCGCCACCACCCCGGCGACTGGAGCGCCGGGTGCAGCGGCGACATCCCGCTTGCAAGCTGCATAACCAGTTCCGTAAGAGATGTTCTAACGGGCTTGCCGCTCGACATGTCAAACACACCAGGTTCGTACGCGCCGGTACCCCGGGTGCACAGGTGGCACCAGTCATAAAGGCCAAGCAGCCCCCAGGCGGTTACCGCGCGCACGTCGACACCCTCCGCGCGCGCGTCTTCCGCCTGGTTCCAGGTCTCGGCCAGCCATCGTGCCTGCTCCTCCGGAACGCAGCCGAGATGAGCCTCGGTGATAGCGACCGGTAACCTGTATCGGTTCCACGCCTCCGTAAGCACTTGCTTCGCCCCCGCAATACCTTGAGGCCAAACACGAACGGCCTCAACGTCCACCAGCGGTTCATCTCCGGAGTCGCCGCCGCGCAAATAGTCCGGATAGAGAGACAGACGGTCGTCAAGAAAACGATCACTCGTCACGTAGTAGTTGAGGCCGATGATTGAAGGCGGACAAGGTCGCTCGGCAAACCAAAAAATTTCCTGCTTTTGCAACCCATGGCAAACTAGAAAGTCGAAAAGCGGATGGTGCGCGGTGACACGGCCGCAAAGCAGATCGAGCCCAAGCCACCGGCGATGCTCGCGCTCGATGCGAAATGATTCGAGACGGAGCGTCGAAAAGAAAGCGCCGCCATCCTCAGTATGTATCAGCCGCGCATTCGGCTGAACAGAGCGGATTGCTTCCATTGCAAGCACAATCGCCTTCATCTGATGGAAAAGCGCGCGAACATAGCTGCGCATCGCACGATGGTGCGGGAACCAATGGCCGTACAGGCAAGCGAAGCGACCAGTCGTCTGCGGCTCGTTGATCGGCGTGTAGTCGACAACCCATGGGTGTCGCCGCGCCACGTGCAGACCAAAAGCGGCGAATTTTTGAGGAAACTCAGGATCTAACAGATTTGTGGACGGCGGCCCACTGCCGTGGTGCAGCAAGCCGACAATGGGATGCAAGCCTAGTCGATCCATGGTTTTCAATACGTCGTCGCTCGCATTCCAGCTTTGTTTCTCGGACCATTCCCAATGGACGGCGGTGCGCAACGTTCGCAAACCTAAATCGGCGAAGAGGTTCAAGTCCTCTTTCACGCGTTCTCTATGCCCGGAAGACGCGAGCTGATCGTAATACGCGTCGCCGACGCGATTGATGGTGCATTCCACGCCACCCCACAACTCAAGAGCAGATCGCCTTGTTGACAAGACTCTTCTCCTATCACCCTAGACGCTGGACTGCGGAAGCCTCTGGGTTACGAACCTATCCGATGCGCACTGCCGGGGACCGCGTTGTTTGGAAGGTACGATCGCGTCGTCTCCCCCCATCCTTCGCGGCGCGGTGACGATTCTGCCGCATCACGCATCACAGTGGACAGGGGCCACGCACATGTCTATTCAGAAAAACTCTTCCATCGGCACGGTGGAAGAATCTCAACAGTCGGCAGTCCACTTGGCCGAAGACCCCGCCCTGCTGGTGTTTTCTCACCTGCGTTGGCACTTCGTCACGCAGCGTCCGCAGCATCTGCTGACACGCGCGGCGCAATCCCGGCATGTTTACTTCTGGGAGGAGCCGTGGTTCCATGACGCCGCAGATCCAGAATCCCGGGGGCGCGACGGCGGGTGGGTCGAGTTCCTTGAAGTCGAACAGACGCCGGACGTGACTGTCATCAGGCCGCACTTCAACCACGGAGAAGATTCCATCAAGGGTCAACGACGGCTACTCAATCGGTTCCTGTCCGACCGCGGTCTTGAGCGTTTTGATAGCTGGTTTTACACGCCAATGGCGCTTAGCTTCACTGCGCACCTGCATCCGCGCGTGACCGTTTACGACTGCATGGACGAACTCTCTGCATTTTTTGGAGCGCCGCCAGAGCTTATCGAGCGAGAGAAAGAACTCTTCCGCGTCGCGGATGTCATCTTCACGGGTGGCCAATCCATCTACGAGGCGAAGCGTTCGAAGCACTCCAATGTGCATGCCTTCCCGAGCTCGATCGACCTGCCGCATTTCGCACAGGCGCGGACGGTTCAGTCGGACCCGCCCGACCAGGCGGGTATTCCCGATCCGCGTGTTGGCTTCTTCGGTGTGCTAGACGAGCGCTTAGATTCGGCTCTCATTTCAGAAGTCGCTCTTCTGCGCCCCCACGTACATTTCGTTTTTCTTGGGCCGGTCGTCAAGATTGACCCGGCGCAACTCCCGACAGCGTCGAACATCCACTATCTCGGCAGTAAGTCCTATGCGGAACTGCCGCGCTATCTTGCTGGTTGGGACGCCGCAATTTTGCCGTTCGCGTTGAACGATTCGACGCGTTTCATCTCGCCGACCAAGACACCCGAGTACCTTGCCGCCGGTAAGCGCGTCGTGTCGACGCCCATCAAGGATGTCGTCACGGGCTACGGAATGGCCGGCCTGGTTGAGGTTGCCGGCACTGCTTTAGAATTTGCGACTGCACTTGATCGCGCAATCTCCACAGGCCAGGACGCGGAATGGACCCAGCGCGTCGAGCGCAAGCTCGTCGAGTCCTCATGGGATCTTACATGGGCTGCAATGCGAGCCGAAATTGACGCGGTCCGAGATCGTAAGAGCAAGGTCGTGCCGCCCCCTTCCAGGTGGCGCTCGAACCATAACTGTTCGAGTGGATCCGGCGATCCGTTCGACTACCTCGTGGTCGGTGCGGGCTTTGCAGGGTCAGTGGTGGCAGAGAGACTGGCATCGCAGCTTGGAAAGCGAGTTTTGGTCATCGACAAGCGCCCGCACATCGGGGGCAACACCTATGACTTCTACAACGAGGACGGTATTCTCGTTCACCGCTACGGTCCGCACATCTTTCACACATCTTCGCAAAAAGTTGTCGATTACCTTTCGTGCTTCACCGAGTGGCGGCCCTACGAGCACCGGGTGCTTGCGCAGGTGGACGGCAAGCTCCTGCCCATTCCCATTAATCTGGACACCATTAATCGTTTGTATGATTTGAATCTCGACTCCGGCGGTATGGAGAAGTTTCTTGCTGAGCGTGTTGAAGCGCGGACGGAGATCCGCACCTCGGAAGACATCGTCGTCTCACGTGTGGGCCGCGATCTCTATGAGAAGTTCTTTCGAAACTATACGAGAAAGCAGTGGGGACTTGATCCTTCCGAACTGGACAGTTGCGTGGCGGGACGCATTCCCGTGCGTTTCGATCGCGATGTTCGTTACTTCTCCGACAGCTTTCAAGCGATGCCGTCGGAGGGCTTCACCCGCCTGTTCGAGCGCATGTTGGCCCACCCAAACATTAACGTGGTGCTCTCCACCGACTATCGCGAGGCGATGGGCAGCCACCCCTCCGCTAAAGTCGTTTACACCGGCCCGATCGACGAGTTCTTTGACTACCGGTTTGGCCCGCTGCCCTATCGCTCACTGCGGTTCGAGCACAAGACGCATGACACGGAGCAGTTTCAGCCGGCAGCGGTGGTGAACTACCCGAACGATTATGACTACACCCGGATTACCGAATTCAAGCACCTCACCGGCCAGAAGCACGAAAAAACCAGCATCGTCTACGAATACCCAACCGACGAGGGCGAGCCTTATTATCCAATCCCGCGGCCGGAAAATGCAGCCCTGTACGAACGCTACCGCGCGTTAGCTTCAGCGGCCAAGAGTGTGTACTTCTGCGGCCGCCTCGCAAATTATCGCTACTTCAACATGGACCAGGTAGTTGCACAGGCGCTGCATATGTATGGCACCATCGCCGATGATGAAGCCGCGGAGTTCAGCATACAGATTCCGGCGAGGATGCTCGGCAGCGCCACCGCAACCGCCCAGGCCGCCACGTGACCCTACAAGTCACCTCCCCACTGGCTACGTCTGGAGTTCCATGAGACGGTTCCGCCAGAGGAGCACCGAAGGGTCTTTCTCGTCCGGCGTGAAGCCGCTGGTCGCGAGCGCAGCGCTATCCAGTGAAATCTTGGGTGTGCGGTTGGCATAAAGCAACCCGTTCGCTTCCTGAAACGTATCGGTGAACTGCGTGTAGCAGAAACCCGCTAACGATGACAATGAGCGGACTGCCTCCATAAGTGTGGTGTATCGTTCCAGAAGATCCTCCGGGGTTCGACAGACGCTGTAACCCCAGGTTCGTCCGTCGTCATCGCGCAGAGCGATACCACCAAACTCTGTCAAGACGATCGGTTGGCGATCCCCACCTTCGGCCAGCCGGAGCATGCGTCCGCCGGGCCGTTCAAACTGGAAGAGACGCGCTTCGACTTCATCGATGCCATACCGCTTGGCAATGCGGGCGGGCTGATCGTCGTAATCGTGGATGCCGATCATGTCGGTCGCCACGCTTTCCCATCCATCATTGCCGATGACAGGGCGCGTAGGGTCGAGCGTCTTTGTGAGGTGATATAGCGCCTGAACGTAGTGCCTCTGCGCCGGACTGTCGGGAAGATCGGGGACACCCCAACTCTCGTTGAACGGAACCCAGGATACGATGCAGGGATGGTTCCAGTCCCGCTTCAACACCTCGATCCATTCTCGGGTTAGCCGCTCCACTGAACATTTCGTATAGCGGTAGGCGCTTGGCATCTCCTCCCACACCAGCAGGCCGAGATGGTCGGCCCAATATAGAAAACGCGGGTCCTCGATTTTCTGGTGTTTACGGACGCCGTTGAAGCCTAGTGCTTTCACCAGCAGGATGTCTCGGATGAATGCATCGTCGTTGGGAGCCGTTTGCCCGCTGCCTTCCCAGTATCCCTGGTCGAGCACCAGATGAAGCGGCAGGGGCCGCCCGTTCAAGATAAATCGATCTCCCTGGATCGTGATCGCCCGCAACGCGGTGTAGCTCTTCACGGCGTCCAGTGTGGCACCGGACGCATCGAGCAATGTCATTTCAACATCAATAATGGTGGGCTTTTTCGGGCTCCACAAAAGGTCGTTACGGAAGTCGTCGATCCCGGGATCGGAAAGCGAGATACTGCGGTACAACTCCCCTGCGGAAATGGAGCCCGCCCCTAAGCTGCCGCCAACAAAGGCATACGTGTCATTCACAATCACCTGGTCGCCGGTAAGCATCCGCACCGCCAGGAGACATCCCGCGGGCAGGGTGCCCTTCACATGAACTCCCATCCCGATCTCCCACCGCTCAAGGCTCGAAGTCCATCGGACCGATTCGATGTGGACCTGCGGAACCACTTCCATCCACACGGTTTGCCAGATACCGGTGGTGCGCGGATACCAGATGGAATGTGGCTCGAGCTTCCAATCCTGTTTGCCGCGCGGCTTCTCTAAGTCGGCAGGATCGTCCTCCGCCTGTACGATAATCTCCTGCGTATCCTGTGCTCTAAGTACAGCGGTGATTTCGACGGAAAAGGGCGTATATCCGCCCTCGTGAACGCAAACTTCTATACCGTTGACCCAGACCTTTGCTGCGTAGTCCACCGCGCCGAAGTGTAGGATAAGCCGCTCGCCGGGCTTCAGCTCGGGGATCGTAAAGTGCCGCCGATACCAGGTGGCATAGAAGAAGCTCGTATCCCCAATGCCGCTTAGAGCTGTTTCGGGGGCGAAGGGAACCTGGATCTGTCTTTCCCAAAGCACTTGATCAGGATCAAGCAGTTCGCCACGCCTATCGATGGCGAAATCCCATACCCCATCGAGCGCGCTCCACTCAGAACGTTGCAGTTGGGGCCGAGGGTAACCGCGCGTACTCCCCTGGGACCGATCTTCCGACACAAACTCCATAACACCTCTCGCGCAAATAAAAATCAGGCAGAAGCGCAGTCTACATGGATGCACTCCCCGGCAGCCTTCTGTGTTGCGTAACTGCGGTAAATTCTACCGAATAGCTGGGCATCCTCACATAACTGGCGGGCGTCTTTTAGTTTCATAAAGGCGGATTCAAATCACTGTGTATCCAATATGGCAGTCAGTTTATTGCTTGACAATAAGTGGGGCTATCACGTCACCTACGTCACACGAGGACGCCCCTACGAGAAAAATCGGCCGGAGGGTCAGTACGGGGAAGTTTTTGAATCTTCCAGTAGCGGATGGAAAATGGAACACGGAGGATTTGTCTAGTTGACAACTTTCTTCTGCTCGACAAACCCGGCTACCGTTAGCACCTCCGGTTCAATCTTGGTGTGTATCACGAACACGATACGGCTCCCGCCCGCGAGGCGGAGTTAGTTCTGTTCGGCGGTGGCGGCTACTACATGGGTCCCGGAATCGGATACTACGACGGTGGCGGTATCAGTCTGATTCTCGCGTTGATCATCATCTATTTGTTCTCGGGCGAGGCCGAGAACGCCTCTAGCAGTCGCTTCTGCTCCTGACGACCGTCTTTGGCACCGACAATCCTCTCAAGATGCGGCTGCATCAGAAGGGGTGGAATGTTTGCACGCATATTCAATGCAGGAGCATAGGTTATGGAAGATAAGCTGGCTTTAGTTACAGGGGCGTCGAGTGGAATAGGTTTTGAGTTAGCGAGGGAATTGGCGAACAGGGGCTATGACGTCGTCATTGCTTCTGCTGGCGAAAGGCTAAGTGGAGCCGCGGAGGAGATTCGGAGCCGCGGACATCAGGTGATTGAGGTTAACGCCGATCTGGCAACCAGAGAAGGTGTGGATCAGCTATGGACACAAGTGCAGGCACTTGGTCGGCCGGTCGACATTGCCTGCATCAATGCCGGAGTTGGAGTCGGCGGACTGTTCTCTGAAACCGATCTCGACGCCGAGCTCAATATGGTCGAACTCAATTGTGTTGGGACGGTCCAATTGGCAAAGTTGGTTGTGCGACAGATGAGAGAACTGAATGCCGGCAAGATCCTGTTTACCGCCTCGATTGCCGGTGAGATGGTCGCGCCGCGAGAGGCTGTTTATGCTGCAACGAAAGCATTTGTTCTCTCCTTTGCCCACAGCCTTCGCTATGAGCTGAAGGAAACCGGCATCGGCGTAACCGCTCTTCAACCCGGTCCGACCGATACGGATTTCTTCCATCGCGCAGGGATGGACGATACGGAGGTGGGGCAGATGGGTAAGTCCGAAAGCCAACCGGATGAGGTCGCGCGACAGGGAATCGATGCGTTGCTGGCCGGTAAAGACCATGTCTACGCTGCGTCGTTCAAGACGAAGCTGGAAGGAGCATTGGCCAATGTGACACCCGGCATCGTTAAAGGTGCAATGCACGAGAAGATGGCCAAGCCAAACTCTGAGAAATAACAAGGCTGAAAGGCAGATCAAGATCAGGGGCCCGTCTTTGACGGGCCTTGATCATTTACGCCAGACCACGCAATCAAGAGTTTGTGCGTCTATGTCAGTACGTCTGCGAGCAAGGCCCGGACGAACCCAAATATTGCGTTGTACGGATACGCAAAGGAGATTGCGATGTCCCATGCTTTAAAAGAAAAGCCGTACGCGGAAGAGCAGCCCGTTGCCGGAGCTGCGGCCATGATTCTCGATGGACGTTATCTGCCTCCGCCCGAGGACAAAGATGGCAAGCTATGGGTGAGGACGTCCGCGCTGGTTCAAGCCGACCCTCGCGATCTATACGCTATGTGGCGCAATGTCGAGGCCGCGCCAGCCTGGCAAGAGCAAATTACCCGAGTTGTAGTGAC
>Ga0073928_10009376_pt1 | contig 11933 bp, 17 predicted proteins | sample PaiPotPPA55metaG_FD_76969 | JGI IMG/M metagenome (GOLD analysis project Ga0073928, IMG submission 76969) | Iron sulfur acid spring bacterial and archeal communities from Banff, Canada, to study Microbial Dark Matter (Phase II) - Paint Pots PPA... ...
GCGCCCGTAGCGGCAGACCAGATTCGATCAGGTCTTTCGCGCGATGTATCATTTCAACGATGTGCTCACAAAACGCGCGCTCGCTGTATTTCTCCACAGAAAACAGCGGCTTTGCATCGTAGCATTGTTTTAAGTTGCGATACAAGCTGCGAGAAAAACTTCTCTTCATCAAAAAGCGCGTTAGTGAATCGGTCGCGCAGATGCGGGCGCCCCGAAGCCGTGATACGTTCGTAGCGGTCAGGATCAGCAACGATTCTGACCCGAACTGAGCCATCATCGTTCACGCCATCAAAATACTGGCGAAAGTCCATTCGAAATCTTCGGGCATGGCGCAGCTTTCCCATTAGTCCTCCTGAAGAAAAGTTATGATCCTATCTGTCACATCGCCTCGAGGCGGGTATCCACCGCCGCTGATCCCAAACCGTCCAGCGAAAATAAATTCCCGAGCCAACGGGGACTCCAAGTCCAATGAAGAGCCGTTCAACCGCGACTGGATTTCGTGGAAACTCGGGTTCGTCGGCAATCCCCATATACTTGTCTGCTCTAACGGTCGATAGTCGACGACAACCGCGCGGACGGCGTGTTCACCGTGGTGCTGGATTGCTTCAAGTATCCAATTGTTGACGTGGGGATCCGTGAAACCGTAGCCGACGAATAGGACGCGATCGTTTCGCTGCGCGGCTTGCTGAAGAGCTGAAAAGTAGTACGAGTACGGCACGGTCGTAAACTTCAGCACCTTGTTCGCTCCGGAGATCAAGGGAGCCGCGTCGTCGATCGCATCGTCGGTATACCTCGGCATCGGAGGATCGACGAGCGTCGGTCCCGCGTCGCCGATCTGAGCGTACTTAACAACCTGCCTTTGCGGGGGACCTCCTTTGACCGCGGACGTATCTTCCGCGCGATATCCGAACCGAACGCTACCGTGAAGGTGCGTCATGGTGTGAGCGTCGTCGTGAAACGCGTTTACGTATGACGCTCGATCGAACCCTGACCACCCCGCAGCCACCGGAGCGAAGCCGTCGCTCCACCCATGTGTCCGCTCAAAAAGATCGTCATAGTTCAGGTTAAAAGCATCGATGACGAACGCGTCGCCCACCTTTTCGATAAAGCTAGCCGTCGACTCAAGATAGCGCGCGTCCGCGCGAGCCGACCCTGTTATTACAAGATCGCGAACCACGCGTATGATTTCCCAACGCGTCCGCCACAACAGCACCCAATTCATCAGTGGGTCATATCGGGGCGTCGGATCAGTGAAAGCGGTCAATATCGGGCGCACATCCGCTAGATCTTGAAGCAGCGTCCGCGACGCGACGTACGGTTCGAGCGTTTCCACCGCATGTAAGATCGTCTCGAAATTATACGTTCGCCGGATCGAGCGCAGTGCACGATCAATCTGACGCACCGCAGGTTCGGAAGGTTGTATTCCCAACACCGCGCCCGCAGGAGTGGGTGGATCAGATCCGTTCTGTATGTAGTACTCTCGCATGTCGCCGCGAATGCGAGGTGACTGCATCGCGAGAACTGCCTCTGTGATGTCGCGCACTGAGGGTGCCCTAGCAGCGATCGAGGCCCCGGTTCCAATAATAACGGTTATGCGAGCTTTAGGCACTTGGGGTCTTTCCTTCCACTATCGGCGCGAGGAGGTTCAGATCTGTTGGTGACCTCCTAAAATCGGGACGTGGTGACACACATTGACTGACCGGTGCGAGCCAGCTGCTTAAGCCTTGGCGGTGGCGTGCTCTTTCGCCATGCTATTCATCGCGATCGTGCTCATAGCCGCTGCTGTGGTAACGCACCGAAGTGATGAGAATGCCGAATTGCAACGCTTCGATGGGAAGCTCTACGGGATCACCGTTGGTTTGGAAGCGTTTGGTGTACGACGACCGCTCGATGTGGCAAGACATGTACGCGCGGCCGTTCATTGAAATGGTGCGGTGGTCCGGGTATGACAAATGGAGCGATTGGTGCGAGTCTTTTTTTGAGCGCAGCCCTTAAATACACGAAGCGGCCAAGATGCGGAAGTACATCGCGAATTTGCTGCGCGAGTTCTGGTTGCTGTTTCAACGCCATCGCGGAGTAGCGCGCTTCAACGATAGCGTAGTCGGACTTATCGGGAGCCGGATTGTCTGTCGGGATGTAGCAGCTATCGCCGGAGCCGTCTTGAAAGAACGAGGCGCCAAAATGGTAGTGCATAATGGAACGTTGATCATAAGGCAGCAAATCATAGGCGGCGGTTCCGTTCGCGAAGAACTGTTTGATCGCGCTCATGTTCCAGTCCCAGTCCTGCTCGGTCCAGTGCTCAGCACTTTTTATTGCGTCCTTATTCCATTTACACGGCGGAGCTTTTGGATGTTGCAATTCGTGCATCAGTCCGAGAACGTGGCCGAACTCGTGAGCGACAAGAAATTGAAATCGCGACTCGACTGGCGGGCTGGTATCAAAGTTTGCTAGGTTAAGCGTAGGATAACCGACGGTGCTTGGGCGGCCTACCTGAGCCCAATAGCCTAACGACGTGTCGAATGTAACGCGTACGTCGTAGTTCGTATAGTAAAAGGGATCGGTGCTGCACGTTGGCAGCTCGTCGGGGTTGAAGGAATGGCCATACCTGAGCCGTCCAGCTGTAAGCCTTTGTAAAGGCCATTGCTGTTCAATCGTCGCGGCAATTCGCTTGCGCACTCCATTCGATGCGCTTTGGTCAAAGCAGATCGAAAACGCGTGCGGCATTGTCCAGGCTCCGGCGGCCTCGATTACTTGCTTCGTGCTCCATATTGAGATATCGGCATCCTTGGATATCGAGCGTAGCGTTCTCGGCCGTAACGCGGTGAGTGTTTCTGCATGTAAGCCCGCAGACCACCGTTTTGCTTCTACAGCAAGAGCCTTTAAGTCATGGCCAATCGCCGGTCGCGGAGCGCTGCTAGCGATTCCCAGTACGAGCACCAGAATGAATATGTACCGCATTGGTCAACAGCCTGGAGGAGCCCCTGGAAAACCGTGCTGCGGTCGAACGGGATCTACAGCAAGTATCGCGGGGTTAGTGCCCACACTAAAGACAATGGGAAATGCTGCCGGTGCTTTCGTGTCTGGATCTATCCCCAATGGCGGTACGCTCGTTACGGTCCCTTTGATTGCCGTAAATGATGGGATCCACACGCCTCGCGAAAACACGCACGCATCGTGCTGAGATCGTTGTGCAGAAAACGCCTGCTGTAGCGAAATTAAGCTGCCGATGCAGCTAAAGGCATCGGCAGCTAATTTAATTCCGCAGTTTGTTACAGCGGATGTGTAATCTTTGACGCCGGCTCCGGTAGCCTTTGCCCCCGTTAGTCCTGTTGTCTGGATGTCGATTGCAAGCTTCTCGCCGATGTAAGTCAGGAATAGCGAACGTATCGCATTGTCCGTGGCATAAGAACCGACATCCTGGTCCAGTACTTGTTGGTAGAGGCTCTTGTCACTAAGCGCTGATGTCAAATCTGTAAGATCAAAAGCTAGAATTGGTTGAGCACCTTTTTCGCTCACGAGGGATTTATTAAAGTCTTGGAATAGCGCATCACAAGGTTTAGCAGCGTTCTTTGGAGTGGTAGTGGGATTCGCAGGACCTGCGCTGGTCGACGAATCCAAAGTAATGAGCGAATCACCCGATTGATTTGTTGGTGGTTTCGCGGGGGAGGAATTCCCTGCGCCAGAATTGGCACCAGCGCCCGCTGGCTGAACGAGTATCCGATTCCAGCAACCTCTATAGTGCTCGAATTCTTGTCGCCACACCGCGATCTTGTTCGATGTCTTCGAGCCACTAATAGCAGACGCCACGTCGTAGATAATTAGATCGCGAATATTACGCAACGACCATGCGTACGTCACAGGGGCTACACCAGGTTTCGAGGCTACGCCGTCCGTCGTTGCATCGACAATGCCCTCTGCCTGACCTGAGCTACCCTTGCTTTTGCTGAGAGCCGAAAAGTATTGGGAGAGAACGTACAGGGCGCCGACGCCCGCAACGATCTCAGCCGTGCTTGTCTTCCCGTTAGGTGCTGAATAAACCGGAGTTGCCGGTGTCGAGAACAGTAACGAAGCCGTCATCAGAACGACGGCTGTGAAGCCTCTAAATCCCATCATTCGCCACCTCGTACACCTTGCTTCCAGACCAACATAATAGGGGAGCGTCTCGCTTGCACACTACGGTTGGCATGAGTACTGCTAGCGACATGCGTGTTGCGAGGAACGATTTCATGGTGATTCTCCCTGTTGCGAGCCAAGAACGACGAGCTTTTCCAACATTAGGCACCGTGAGTCCGTCACGCAGGCCTGAGTCCGACCCAAGATCGCCGCACCGCCTCCGTAACAAGAACCGCGCCGGTTTTGTGAATCTCAGCAATTGCCGACTGCGCACCTTGCAGTACGTCATTTATTGATGCTGTGCCCGAAAGATCGTATTCTGCGGGGGGCAAATGGTACCGCCGCCCGTCGTTCGCGCCAACCAGCCGAGAAAAACCGCGCAGCTCCATCGCGCTGTGGAGCACCTGATAATCGGCTTCCGTAGCGTAATGCAACTCCACCCGAGTCGTAAACCTCGCCATGTCATTCTCCCCTTCCCCGGAGGCCTAGCGCTTTGATGTAGCTTCTGGATCGCTCGGAGCCTGGAGCGCGTACCAGGCGTCGCCCCCTTAGTCGTCCGAATCAACGGTTCCTAGCCCATGTGGGCTAAGTTCTTATCTGTTTCTTGCCCGCCTCGGCGGCCGAAAGGGCGATACTCACCGTGCGGCCACTTCTTATGATCGCCGCAATTGCCGCATTTGGCCTTGCGTTCTCAGCCTGTAGCAGCGGCACTGGGTCCCCGTTCCCAACATCCACCTCGAAACCACGTTTTATTCACTCACCGAGGAGCCACCGCGTGCCCGTACCAGCTTACGAATCTCCGAGAGGGAAACCGCCAGGCATGTCCGCCAAAATGACATCCGTCCCGGCACCGTCGGCGATGTTCAATCGTTGCTCGGATTCACGCCCGTGCCGAACATCAAAACAGACCACACCCCGACGCGGGTCCTGATCCACTAAGGAATCCCTGTTTCTACGCTCCCCCTGACACTTGGCCAGCTCACCCACCGGGCGTCGGCCGAATGCGAATAGAGGCACAACTTGAGACCTCGCAGGGCCACCAACGCACGCGCAAGCGCACTCTCGGGCTGCTCCCCCATTTTTGCCACATGCGGATATCACGCGCTTACCAGAATGTGCCACTAAGCAGGCCCCTCATTGTGTGCAGCGTGTCCTGATTTTTACTCATAACAGACCCCTTGATCGGCCATCGGTTTCTTGCCTGTACCGGACCGCTTCTCGGACACCGACTTTGCATCCGGTCGAACCCCTTGTTGAACCCCAGGCTTGGGCCCGCTTTCGGGCCTCATTCTTCGTACGACTTGATCCCTAATGCGTGTACGCCTCATTCGCGCAAAACTCGCAAGGTCTGCCGTTCCTATCACGTGTGCCGTTTTCGCGCCCCAGGATGGGTTAACGGGCCGTGATCGACTGGTTTTCCAAGCGCGCATCCATGCGTTACGAGTGCCTCGATCTCCAGAGAACGTTAGTGCTATCGCAGCTCTTTGTTTGCAGGGTTGATCCACTTGTCGAGGAGGTCGCCGCCAGGCAATTGCACTCAGTTCAAGCCTGGGATCGCTTGACAGTCGGAGAGGCAAGCCACGGCGTCATTCAGCTGGTTCTCGAGGCACTCCCGAAGAGACTTAAAATCGGTATAACAGACAACCTGCAAAGCGACTTGCTGATCGTCAGACGGCAGCGCCCATCTCGTCGTGGCCTTCGGGGAGGCTCTGGGACTGCGCCGCAATCGATTGTCTCACGCGTGCGGGATTGCACTTGGGGTTCTTAGTGAGGTGTTCGAGGCGACGTCAAAGGCTTTATCAGCCGAACGAACGCCTTTTTCGCTCTTATGTGACGCGGGACACGGCTTCGCGCGCTAGCCGACGATTCAACGCTGAGGATCCGGCGCAGTCCCGAGGCGAGCCTTTCGAGGGCTGGATTCAAACGCTGCCGCTGATTTTCTTGGGCAAAATCGCCCATTTTAGGCGTGATGGAACATCTAAGTCAAAGGCACTAAGGCAGCGCTAACAGTTCTGAAACAGAGATCTTCAGGGCGTCAGCGATTGCACATAATGTGCGTAAGGTAGGGTTCGATCGACCTGCTTCTATTTTCTGATAGTGCCTCGGAGTGACGCCGATATCGTTAGAGAGTTCTTCTTGAGTCAAGCCCAAGCTGATTCTCCGGGCGCGGATCGCCCGTGGCAGTGAACGCGCTATCCGCGCGAAGGAGCCCCTCACGCGTTGATTCTCGCTTCAACCGGTCATATTTGACCACGGCATAAATGCCGTGTTAAGGTCGAGGTGCCCACTATGGAACGGAGGTCCTTGATGGCTAGTGTAAGGCTTATGAAAGGCCGTGGTACCTGGTTTCCAGCGGCCAAGCTACTTCTTGCGGGTCTGCTTTCGGCTTGTGGCGGCGGCGGATCGGGTGGCGGCGGCAGCGCCTTGCCGCCTCCGAGCGGGGGTCCCACGCCGACTCCGCCGCCGAGCTTTGGCGTTGCTGGTATCCTCACCGATGCGGACACGGGTGCCGCGCTCGGGGGAGCGACAGTCACACTGGGTGCGCTGCCCAACGCGACGACATGCAACAGGGCCCAGACCGACACGTTCAACGCCTGCGGCGCCAACGGCGCCTGTTCTAATAACCGCTACCAACGCCTCTGGTCAATTCAGCCTCGCCCTCGCGGCGGGTGGCACGTACATGCTCGCGATCGCGGCGCCGAGCTATGCGACGTTCCACCGCGTGGTTAGCGCGAGCCCCGCAGGTCGGCTCGCGACGGCGATTATCACCGCGCAGATCACGCATCTTACCGCGGATGAGATCGCTTGGCTGGCTGACTTCAACAACAGGCGTGCGACGATTTCGTTGCCGCATTCATTTCCAAACCTGGCGGTCGATGAGTACGCGGAGCGGCAGGCGCGCAGGTGGGCGGCGGACGTGGCGGCCGGCATTACGCAATACGGCGACGCGGGGTGGACCTCGTACGCCAACGCCTACGGCGCGAGCCCTGGTGCTATGTACATCGTCGGCGCGATTGGCGATCTCGTGCCACCGCCGCAAGGGCAGTGGTCGACCGCAGACGGCGCGTGGTTTGCTGAAAAGGCAAATTGTCCGGGTGGAAATTGGCAGACCTGTCAATTTGCTTCCAATACCGGACACTATATTGAGGCCAGCAATACCTCCGACGTGTGGGTCGGACTTGGCGAATCCTTGACCTCCTTCAACTATCCGCCGTTCGGACAACAGTACGCCTATGGAGTCATGATCATCGGAAATAACGCGGGTCCAGGACCTCCGTCGAACCGAATAGTCACATCGCTGGCAAGACTGCGTCATTAGCCTAATCACCCGCGAGTAGATAAGTAAAAAGAGGGCAATTATATACTTTACACCACAAGCCGGACAGCGTTACAATAGAAGCATGGCAAAGCGAATGCTGCCGTCCAAAAAGATCGCGGCTCATTTCGAGGACGAGGAAGCCGCTCGCCAATATCTAGAGCGCATCCGCTGGCCCAAAGGTCCGATCTGCCCTAAATGCGGCTCGGCCTCGAAGCCCTACGCGCTTAAAGGCGGACGCTATCGTTGCTCCGACAAAGACTGCCGCGCTGACTTTACGGTTCGCGTCGGCACGGTTTTCGAATCCTCGCATATCGCGCTGCACAAGTGGTTATTCGCGGCCTTTCTGCTTTGCTCATCAAAGAAAGGCATTTCGTCGCATCAGATTCATCGCATGATGGGCATGACATACAAGACAGCATGGTTTATGACGCATCGCATCCGTGAAGCCATGAAGGAAGGAGCTCTATCGCCGCAGTTTGGCGGTCCTGGTCGCATCGTTGAGGTGGATGAAACCTTCATCGGAAAAGCGAGAGATAAGAAGCCAGGAGCGTCAGGCCATTGGCACAAGCATAAGGTCCTCTCGCTCATTGATCGCGAGAGTGGACGTGCTCGCAGCATCATCGTAGATTCGTTAAAGGCGCGAGACATTGTGCCGATTCTAGAGCAGCACATTCATCCACAAACGCACGTTATGACTGATGAGGGGCTAAAGTATAAGCATCTCCGCAAGTACTTCGAGGATCACGGTGTAGTTAGGCATAGCGCCGACGAGTATGGCCGCTATGACCGCTAACTCCTGGATTCGACAAACACAATCGAAGGATTCTCAATCTTCAAGCGTGGCATGAAGGGCGTGTATCAGCATTGCTTCGGCGATCACTTGGCGCGCTATTTAGCTGAGTTCGATTTCCGATACAGCGAGCGCAAAATTAACGATGCCGAGCGCACTGATACAGCGCTACGCGGCATTATTGGGAAGCATCTGACTTATCGGCGGCCTCATTAGAAGGCGTAAGCGGTAGCGGAGCCAATAAGGCGGCCCGTCTTCCACTCTCCGTAGGACTGATTCCGATTCCTCGCTGACACTTTTCAGAAGACTCGGAATGAGCGCTTTTGCGGGTGGCGGCAGCGATTTAGTCTGTACCCATTTGCCGTTTTGATCTACTCTTTCGGCCAGCTTAGTCATGGTTGACCGAACAGCAAATAAAATCGCTCGCGCTGCTGGATCCGAATGCTGCGTATGGCTATGCATTACGTCATCTCTCCATGCGTAGCGCATCGGGCCCACATTGGCCGCTACGTCGGAGAGAAACTGTTTTGTATCTCGCCGCTTCTTCGTTGTCTTTCTGCCCTCGGGCATTTTGTTAATCGCGGTATCGATGGCAGGAATGAGCCGACCCCAATTCTCTTGGTCAACGGTTTTGAGCATTGGAACCCTGGTAACTCGTGCTAATGCCCGCAAGCCGATTTCGGCAACGCGCATCAAATGGAAAACGGCAGCCGTCGGATGACCTGTGGCTAAACAACATTCCGCCTCTGAAATGTCAAATTGCACCGACGGGAATCGGGAAACGACGGCTTCCCAGTTGGCGAGTGGTTTTTGATAGGACGCGGCATCATCCGGCGCTAGGTAGAGAAATCGGCGCAATGGCAATTCTGCACTAATTCGCTGCTGCAATTGGTTAAAGAGAACTTGGGCGGCGACGATCGAGCTATTTGCGCTAAGCCCGTCGTCAATATTAGCCAATTGGCGAACTACCGAGTCGAGGCCCAACCCTTCTGCCCATTTCTTAGCGATCACTAAGGTCACGGACTCCTTAAGACGCCGGCGGTCCTCGTCAGGAAGCGCAGCATGTTCCCCATCGCGGTGCGCAAGAAGCTTCAGACGATCATCAATAATCTCTACAAATCGTCCGATTTCGAAGAACGCCGCGGCATGCTGCTCTAGCAAGTCGTATAAACTCCAGAGCTGCCCGGCTTTGAGCGCCCGCCATGCTTTCCCGCGTGGTACACTATTTGTGCATGGGAAAGCGCGAGCAGCCGCCGATAGCCCTGAACATGAGGCGATACCGTTTGATGAGGTTGTTCTTCGCCTCCTAGCTGCTGGCCCGAATCATCGGCAAGCTCCGCCGCCGAAGCGCAAACGCCCTCAGAAAAAGCGCCGTCGCGCCCTAAATAAGTAAATTCCTCTGGCCGCATAGCGAGCCTCCCTAGTCATTGTGGTGCGAAGTATATAATCGCCAAAAAGAGGGACCTTCCGCCCCGCTCGCTCAGTTTTGAACCGCTCCGCTTGTGATGCTCAGCACATTTTGCTCCTTCGCAGCACACGTCAAAGCGGTAACTGTGGTAAGATTCCTCCCGCAGCCAGCTCAGCGGCCATGCCCCGACCGTTAGCGCGAGAAAAGGAAACTTCTGTGATGGCTCTTTGGAGTGGGGCTCTCGTGTTTCAACCTGGTACGGCTTCGCGATGGGCTATTCGCGAGCGACATGCTTGATCGGGAGGCAATAGGTTGGAACACGGCTCCGGATGTGTTGACCGTCCGCGAAGCGGCTGCGCTTGCCCGCGTGTCGCGAAACGCGATGTATGAAGCCGTGCATCTGGGGCTGGTGCCCTCGACGAACTTCGGTCTTCGGCGGATTCGCATAGCCAAGAGCGAGTTGGCGAAGGTTTTCCAGTCCCACGGAGAAATTCGGCGATTGACCGCCGCCTTCAATCACCTTCCGGAGGCGTAAAAGAAATGGAAGGTCATTTAGTTCAGCGTGGTAAGTCCCGCGTGTGGTGGCTCGTCTTCGACGTGCCGAAGGTTAGAGGTGAGAGGCGTCGGCAGCGTTGGGTACGGATCGGCAGAGGCACAAGATCAGAAGCCGTTCGACGGAAAAGAGAAACGCTGCGTGAATTCGATAAGGGGAACTGGCATGAAAATCGCGACCTCACGGTCGGCGAGCTACTAACTCTCTGGCTGCGCGACAACGAACATCGCCTTCAGGCGAGGACACATGAAGGATATGTTTCTAAAGTGCAATGCCATCTCGCGCCATCCCTCGGTTCAATCCTAGTTTCCAGGCTCAAGCCGACACATGTGATCCAGGCTTATGCAACTGCGCGCAGCAAAGGATTATCCGGCCAAAGCTGCGTGCACCTTCATCGCATCCTTCATACGGCGATGCATTACGGTATGAAGACGCTCCGCGTCGTTGGCGAAAACATCATGGACGCCGTTCCCGCTCCCAAACCCGACACGCGCGAGCCACAGGGCTTGAACGAGGATCACGTTCGCATGATCATCGAAGCTGCACGAGGAACACGACTAGAAGTACCCGTGATCGTGACGGCTATCACGGGGTTGCGTCGCTCAGAGCTGTTAGCACTCCAATGGTCAATTTCAATAGATCTGGATCGTAGGGTCATCGCGGTAATGAGAGCTCTTGAACAGACTCGCAAACACGGCGTTAGGTTGAAAGATACGAAGTCACGATCATCAAGGCGCCAAATTCCTATCCCGAGTGCATTGGTTGACGTGCTTAGGCTTCATCAAATTCGACAGAAGGCGAATCGCAGTGGAGCCTGTCAAAGCTCTAACGGGCTCGATCTCGTCTTTTGCAATGAGGATGGCTCTTTTTGGCCGCCCGACTCATTCACGGCTGCCTATTCCAGGGTGGCTCGGCTCGTGGGCTTGCAAGGGCGCCTGCGCTTTCACGACCTCCGTCACGCGTTCGCTTCTTTGCTGTTGCGTAATGGGACGTCTGTCAAAGAAGTGTCCGTTCTGCTCGGGCATAGCAGCGGGACCCTGACGCTATCAACCTACGCTCACTCGATGGAGGGCATGGGTCGCGAAGCCGTGGAGAAGCTTTCCCATTCGCTTCTCAAGCCCGGACAGGTCGCCTAACCGTGTTAGCAAATCGTTAGCAAGTCGTCTCGGGCGATTAACCGGCTGGGGTGACAAATGCGGCAAACCCGCATGAAAACGGCACTTGCAGGGCGTGGAGAGGTGGCAGAGTGGTTGAATGCGGCGGTCTTGAAAATCACTAAAGCCGTCCCGACAAGTCACCGCTAGCGTCGATTGAGCACGAAAATAGGAGCTTATCGAGACGTCCGAGTATTCATCGGTACCTATTCCGTTAGCAAATTGTTAGCAACTCCAGGATTTGCTAACGTAGTTGCTAACGCGGGGGAAAGGCCTTCGCACGACGTGCCCCGGCTCCGCCGCGCCGGGATAGCATTAGCCGCATGAACTAGAATCAGGAAAATCCCCGAAGCGCAGGCTCATTCCGAAGCCTAATGGTTTGCATTTTCTAGCAGTCTGTAGTATTTTGTATTTCGAGGCGGCGAACAAAATCGCCGGTCGCCTTGGGAGAAGTCAATGACGAAACGTGCCACAGACCTCAGAGCCCTCCGTCTCGAAAAGCGCCTGACCCAGGAAGAAGTAGCCAAGAAATTTAAGGTTTCGCAGGGCTACTACTCGGCCGTCGAGCGCGGCCAGAAACCGGGCGAGATTTCGAA
>Ga0073928_10009380_pt1 | contig 11929 bp, 10 predicted proteins | sample PaiPotPPA55metaG_FD_76969 | JGI IMG/M metagenome (GOLD analysis project Ga0073928, IMG submission 76969) | Iron sulfur acid spring bacterial and archeal communities from Banff, Canada, to study Microbial Dark Matter (Phase II) - Paint Pots PPA... ...
ATCATCGACGGGCTGATCGTCGATTGCGTGAAGCACCTGGGCTCGACCGCGGTCGCGATCACGCACGACATGGCGAGCGCGCGGCGGATCGGCGATCGGGCGGCGATGATCTATGGCGGCCGCATCATCTGGAACGGTCCGGCGGCTCAGCTGATGGACAGCGGCAATCCGGTGGTCGACCAGTTCACGCACGGGCGGCGCGAGGGGCCGATCCAGATGGAGCTGCGCGCCTGACCGCGTCACTTCCCCGACTTGGGACGCATGGAAGAACGCGCCTCAGCGGCAGCCTCGTCCAGAAGCCGGATCACTTCCTCATCCGATGTCTGCGTGAAATCATGGTAGTGCGCGCCCACCGCGTGCAGCCGCGCCGGCTGCGACAGACAAACCACCTCGTCCGCCTCCCTGGCGAGCGAGTGCAGCACGTCCTCGGAGCCAACCGGCACGGCGAGGACGAGATGGCGTGGACGCAGGCGGCGGACGGCGCGCAGCGCGGCACGAGCGGTGCCGCCGGTGGCAATTCCGTCATCCACCACGATCGCGGCGCGACCCTCGGTCGCGACCGGTGGCCGGGCACCGGCATAGAGCTTGCGCCGCCGCTCGATCTCCGCGAGTTGCCGCCGCACCTCCTGCTCCACATAGCCGGGCGGCGGGCTGACGAGCTGGACCAGCTCGTCATCCATGACGATCTGCGGCTCGGCTCCGTCCACCACCGCGCCGATGCCGAGCTCGGGCTGGTCGGGCGCCCCGATCTTGCGCACCAGAAGCACGTCGAGCGGCGCCGCGAGCGCGCGGGCGATCTCGTAGCCGACCGGAACGCCGCCCCGCGGCAGCGCGAGCACGACGGGGTCGGCATAGTTCATGCTCTTCAATTCCGCCGCGAGCCGGCGGCCCGCATCGCGCCGGTCGGCGAACATCAGGTCTGTCATGGCCTAGCAATCCTGCCTGGCTTTTGTCCCGCCGTGGCCGCCCTGATCCCCAACGGGCCATCGCCAGAGTGGTAGCACGTTTGGTGTCGGCCGGTGGGGGCAGCTATGATCGCGAACCGGGGGACCGAGCATGCGGCGGGCGTCAACCCTCGCCCGCCGTTGTCACGCTGCGCACCTGAGCGGGAGAAAAAAGGCATGGAGCGGCCGCTGGAAATCGCGTTCCATAATCTGCAGCCCTCGGAGGCGCTGGAGGCGGAGATCCGCCGCCGCGTGGCCAAGCTGCAAAAATTCTACTACCGCCTGATCGGATGCCGGGTTTCGGTGGAGGCGCTGCACAACCAGCATCAAACCGGCAATCTCTACGAGGTCCATATCGTCCTGTCGGTGCCCGGCCGCGACCTCGCGGTCAGCCGGGAGCCGCACAAGGCCAGGCAGCGTTACGCCCACCCGGATGTCTATGTGTCCATGCGCGAGGCCTTCGAAGCGGCCGAGCGGATGCTGGGTGAATTCAAGGTGCGGCGGCGCGAGGCCCCGGTTTCCCCCGACGGCTCCGCCCTTACGGGACAAATCGCCCTGATCCAGCCCGGCGACGACCACGGCTTCATCCTCACCAACACCGGCACGCAGCTCTATTTCCATCGCGACAGCGTGACGGACACTCGCTTCGACGACCTCAAGGAGGGCGACATCGTCCACTACGTCGAGGAGGCGAGCGATTCGGGCCCGGTCGCAACGAAGGTGCGGATGGGCAACCGCCACGGCGAGAGCTGAGCCGCGAAGCGGGTCAGTCGCCCTTCATGCCGCACCGCGCGCCTTCGACCGATGCCGCCGAGGCGCTGTCTGAGCCCCTCGCCGCCGCGGCCCGAGAAGCGGCGCATTGCCGCCGCTGCCCGCTCTGGGCCAACGCGACGCAGACAATGTTCGGCGAAGGGCCAGCCGGCGCCGCGATGATGCTGGTTGGCGAGCAGCCAGGGGATCAGGAGGACCTGGCAGGGCGGCCTTTCGTTGGCCTGGCCGGGCAGGTGCTGGACCGGGCGCTCCGCGCCGCCGGGGTGGACCGCGGTAAGGTTTACGTGACCAATGCGGTGAAGCGCTTCAAGTTCACGCCCCGGGGCAAGCGCCGCATCCACGAGAGGCCGGACGGGAGCGAGATTGCCGCCTGCCGCTTCTGGCTCGACCTGGAGCGCGCCGAGATCCGGCCGCGCGTTACCGTGCTCATGGGAGCGACCGCGGCGCGCGCGGTGCTCGGCCGTCTGGTGACCATCGAGCGCGAGCGCGGCCGGCCGATCGCGCTCGACTCGGAAACCGCGTTCGTGACGGTCCATCCGTCGTACCTGCTGCGGCTGCCCGATGAGGAATCGAAAGAACGCGAATACGCGGCATTCGTCGCGGACCTCCGCCGCGCGGCGGCGCTGCTGGGCTGAGCAGGTCCGGGAGGCAGGCTACTCCGCGGCCGGCTTCAGGTGCTCCTTGAGCCGCGGCATCAGCTCGACCAGGTTGCACGGCCGGTAGCGCGCATCGAGCTGCCAGATCAGGATGTCGTCCCAGGCATCCTTCACGGCCCCGGTGCTGCCCGGCAGCGCGAACAGATAGGTGCCGCCGGCCACGCCGCCGAGCGCGCGGGACTGCATCGTCGACGTGCCGATCTTCTGATAGCTCAGCATGCGGAACAGCTCGCCGAAGCCCTCGATGCGTTTCTCCAGCACGCGCTCGAACGCTTCCGGCGTCACGTCGCGACCCGTGACCCCGGTGCCGCCGGTGGTAATGACCACATCGACCTCCGGGTCGGAGATCCATGCACTGAGCCGCGCCTCGATGCGGGCAGCCTCGTCACGCTCGATGGCACGCGCGACCAGGCGGTGCCCCGCCTTGGCGATACGCTCCGCAAGAGCATCGCCGGAGGTGTCGTCCGCACTCGTGCGGCTGTCCGACACCGTGAGTACGGCGATGTTGACGGGAACGAATGGCCGGCCTTCGTCGATGCGAGCCATGGCGCCTTCCGATCGTCAGTGCAGCTGCGGTCGCGTCGCTTGCGCCACCGCCTGCTTGCCCAGCGATGTAGGCATTGCCCGGAAGCGCGGAAAGGCGCCGCCCGCCAATTCGTTGAGGCTTGGCGCGGGCAAGCCGAAGCGCGCCGCGTAGGCCCAGCTGTAGGCGAGGACACGCTGCACGAACATGCGCGTCTCGGGGATCGGAATGGCTTCGAGGAACATGAGCGGGTCGCCCAAGTCGCGGATGTCCCACTCAGCGCACCTCGCGGGGCCGGCGTTGTAGCTCGCGAGCAGGCGGATGAGATCGCCCTCCACGGCACCATGCTGCGCGAGATACAGCACGTAGCGCTGGCCGAGCTCGAGGTTGATCCCGGGATCGTCGAGGCTCGCGTGGTCCAGCGGCTCGTCGCCCGCCATGTAGCTGGCCGTCATCGGCATGATCTGCATCAGGCCGCGCGCGCCGACGCGGGAGAGAGCGGATGAATCGAAATTGGATTCGAGCCGCGCGAGCGCATAGATCAGCGCCGGATCGACGCGGAATCCGTCGCGCGGCTGCAAGTCGGCGACCTCGGCGTTCGCCGCCGCGCGCGAGTGTTTCGGGGTGGGCGCCAGTGAGGCCATTTCGGTCGGCAGATTCGGCAACTTCGCCTGCTCGGCGACCAACCTCACCGCGCGGCGAAGCGCGATATTCTTTCGCGCGCGGACAACGATGCGGCGCAGCTCGGATTCCGCCCGCTCCGTCTGGCCAACCTCCAGGAGCGCGAAGGCAACCACACCCTCGGGCTCGGCCGCGACCGCCTGAACGTCCGCCGCGCTGAGCGGAATGCGGCGCTTAACGGGGTGCGCGGTGGTCTCGGCGCCCGCGTCGATTACGCGCCGCGCCAAGAGGCCATAGAACGTGCGCGGGGATTCGGCCGCGCGTGTCATCCACTCGGCGAAGCCGGCCGGGTCGTGGGCACGCTGGTGCGTGCGCGCCGCCCAGAAGCTGCCGGCGCTCAGCAACGCCGGCGGAGCATAGGTCGCATCGGTCACGGTCTCGAAAAAAGTCTGCGCTTCGTCGTGCCGCCCCAGGCGCCACGCCGCCAAGCCTGCGACATAGCTTGCCAGGCCCACTTCGCCGCCGCTCTCACGAACGGCGGCATCGGCCAACTTCAGCGCCTCCTCGTCGCGGTTGCGGGTAAACAACGCCTGCGCCACTTCGGCGCGAAGTGCGGCCGCGTAGCTGGCATCGAGATCCCGCGCTTGGGCGATAAGTTGCAGCGCACCGTCCAGCTTCCCGGCGGTCACCCGCTCCTGCACCGCTCGATCGAGCCGCGCGTTGCGGGCGATGGTCTCGCCTGCGGGCTCGGCAGCGGCCGGGGCCAGCGGGTCCGCAATCGGCGCGGACGCGAGCGCGGGGGAAGGGTCCGGCTTCGGCCGGGGCGGAGGCGGTGGCACGGCGGCACCCCGAGGCAGCCGCTTCGCGAGCAGTGCGCGAACGGCGGGAGCGTCCGGTTCATCGGCGTAGTAGATGAGCCACCCCGAAAGCTCGGCCGCGCTCGCCCGGTAGAACCGGCTTAGATACCGGTCGGCCAGCACGTGGCCGAGCAGCGCGCGCCCCAGCGGCTTCGAGGTTTCGAGCGCCGCGCTGTCGCGGAAGGCGCTGGCCAGATCGCCGCAACGTTGCGCGGCGAAAATCCGCTTGATGCGAGCCGCGTCTGTGCCGTCGAGAGGCCGCGGGAGGGCAACCATGCCGTCGCGAGGCGCCGGCCGGGAAGCGGTAATCGTGTGGCGATCCGAGCGCCCGTGGTGGTGTGCTTGCGCGTGGCCGGCGATCGTCGCGGTCAGCAGGGCAGCGCCCGCAAGAACTGCGCCCGTGGGGGGCAAACTTGCGAGCGCAAGGCGGATCCTTCCCATCCAGGCGCCCTAACGCAGGGGAATTCGGGCCGGCAACTCGCGATGGGGAGACAAGTCTCCGGAAGTGAGACGTTCGGGTGTGAATCAGTGGCTTCGCGGCCGTTCTTGGTTCACAACCCCGTGAGGTCTGCATTCAGGCGCCGGCGAAGCGTGAGCAGGTCCGCCCACGCCTCGCGCTTGGCACCGGGGGTGCGCAGCAAATACGCGGGGTGCAGCATCGGCAACGTCGGAAGCGCCTCCGGCAACCCTGGAATCTCGATCTCCAGCCATTTGCCGCGCAGCCGGCGAATTCCCGCTTGGCTGCCGGTGACCGCCTTGGTCGCGAGCGCGCCGAGCAGCACGAGATGCCGCGGCCGGGCGAGGGCGACGTGCCGGTGCAGAAACGGAAGGCAAAGCGACACCTCGGCGTCGGTCGGATTGCGATTTCCGGGGGGTCGCCAGGGAATCACATTGGTGATGAGGAACTTCGTGCGGTCGAGGCCGATGCTCGCCAGCATCCGATCGAGGAACTGACCGGAGGGGCCAACGAACGGCCGACCGGCGCGGTCTTCCTCGGCGCCCGGGGCTTCGCCCACCAGCATCAGCCCGGCGTCCGGATTGCCGTCGGCGAACACCAGGTTGGTCGCGGTGGCGCTCAGCGCGCAGCCTTCGAACGCTTCCAGGGCGGCGCGCAGCTCCTCAAGCGTCGCGGCAGTGGCGGCGATATCGGCTGCCCGGGCAGCGAGACCCGCTGGCCGGAACGCGGGAGCCGCGCTTGCCGTTTTGACCGCCGTCAGCGGCACCGGGCGGCCCAGAGGCTGCGCGAGCACTCCGGCAGGGGTCGCTGCAAGCCGGTCCAGCGGCGTTTCGGACAGCGCCTCGTCGGCGCCCCATTCGAGTTGCAGCCGCAATGCGGCGAGGTCATCCATTGCTCAACCGTCGTGCCGCGCATTGCGGTTTTGCGCAAGGTTCTCACACTCTCTAGCCTTGCTCGTCTGCGCTGACGCGGGCATGGGAGAGACCGCATGGCGGACGCGGCGATTACGCGCGAGAGCATGGAGTTCGACGTCGTGGTGGTCGGCGCCGGCCCGGCGGGCCTCGCCGCCGCCATCCGTCTCAAGCAACTCGCACCCGAGGCTTCGATATGCGTGGTCGAGAAGGGCGGCGAGGTCGGCGCCCACATCCTCTCCGGCGCCGTGATCGAGCCACGCGCCCTCGATGAACTTTTCCCCGACTGGCGCGAGCGCGGTGCGCCGCTGGCCACGCCCGCCACCGATGACCGCTTCCTCTGGCTGACCGAGCACCGCGCCTTCCGCCTGCCGACCCCGCCGCAAATGCGCAACCACGGCAATTACATCGCGAGCCTGGGCGACCTCTGTCGATGGCTCGCGAAACAGGCGGAAGCGCTCGGGATCGACATCTATCCCGGGTTTCCCGCCGCCGGGCTGCTCGAGGAGGAGGGCCGCATCGGCGGCATTGTGACCGGCGAAGCGGGCATCACGCGCGATAGCACGCGCGGGCCGAATTACCAGCCCGGCATGGAGCTTCGCGCCGCCTACACGCTGTTCGCAGAGGGCTGCCGCGGCTCGCTCACCAAGCAGCTCATCGAGCGCTTCGACCTCGCCCGGGGGTGCGACCCGCAAACCTACGGCATCGGCATCAAGGAGCTGTGGGAAGTTCCGGCGCCGCAACACAAACCCGGCCTCGTGGTGCACACGGTGGGCTGGCCGCTCGACGCCCGCACCTATGGCGGTTCGTTCCTCTATCATTTCGGCGCAGGCTTGGTTTCGTTCGGCTTCGTCGTCGGCCTGGATTATCGCAATCCCTGGCTCTCGCCCTTCGACGAGATGCAGCGGTTCAAGACACATCCCGCGATGCGCGGCTACTTCGCCGGCGGGCGGCGGGTGAGCTACGGCGCGCGGGCGCTGAACGAGGGCGGCTGGCAGTCGCTGCCGCGCCTCGTATTTCCTGGCGGGGCGCTCATCGGCGATGCCGCCGGGTTCCTGAACGTGCCGAAGATCAAGGGCACGCACGCTGCGATGAAATCCGGCATGCTGGCCGCCGAGGCCGTGGCGGAGGCGCTCGCCGCCGGACACCCCGCCGAACTCGCGGCCTATCCCGAGAAGCTGCGCGCAAGCTGGCTCGCCGCCGAGCTCGAGGCGGCGCGCAACATCCGCCCGGCCTTCGCACGGTTCGGGCTGTGGGGCGGCATCGCCTATGCGGCGCTGGACACCTACCTGCTGCGCGGCCGGGCGCCCTGGACGCTGCACCACCCGTATCCCGACTACGCCACTCTCGAGCCGGCCACCGCGGCGCCGCGCATCGACTATCCCAAGCCGGACGGCCAGCTGACCTTCGATCGCCTCTCTTCGGTCTACATCAGCAACACGAATCACGCCGAGGACCAGCCCCCTCACCTGCGCCTCCGCGACCCGGCGCGCTGGTTGCCGGTCAACTGGGAGCGCTACCGGAGCCCGGAAAGCCGCTATTGCCCGGCGGCGGTCTACGAGGCGGCGGGCGAGGCAGAGGGGCAGCCGCGGCTGCAGATCAACGCGCAGAACTGCGTGCACTGCAAAACCTGCGACATCAAGGACCCGACCCAGAACATCGACTGGGTCACGCCGGAAGGCGGCGGCGGCCCCAATTATCCAAGCGGAATGTAGACGGCGGCGCGCAAAGTGCAGTAGCGCGTTCGTGATCACGCTGGTAAGGTCGTCGCATGCAGAACACTCGTTCCCTCCGCCGATTGATCTTCGCTTTGTCGCTGTTGTCCGCCTGCGCTGCTTCGGGAGCCGTCGGGAGCTCGGTCGTGCGGGCGAGCCCACTCAGCGGCGTCGCGGCGGGCAGCTACGGCGCCTATCTGGCTGGCCGCTTCGCCGAGAGCCAGGACGATTTCGCCTATGCCGCGACCGAGTTGCTGGCCGCGCAGCGCGCCAATGCCGGCAACGCCGAGCTGCTCGCCCAGGCCTTCCTGGCCTGCCTCTTGGATGGTCGGCCCGAGGCAGAAAGCCTAGCCGCGCAATTGCCGAACAGCCCGGCCGCGCAGCTGTTGCTCGCGGATCAGGATGTCGCGGCCGGAAGATGGGGTTCCGCCGAGCGGCGCTATCGCGACGTGCCGCGTGAAGGGCTGACCCAGCTCGTGCAGCCGCTCCTTATCGCCTGGGCGCAGCAGGGCGCCGGGCGCACGGAGGCGGCGCTCGCCACCCTGCAACCGCTCTCGGAAGGACAGCGCTTTCGCGGCATCTACGCCCTGCATGCCGCGCTGATTGCCGACCTGGCGGGCCGCAATGCCGACGCCGCCCGGCTCTACCGGGTGGCGCAAACCGATTTCGGCGGCACCAACCTGCGCCTCGCGCAGATCGTGGCGAGCTGGCAGGAGCGCCAGGGCGACGCTTCCGAAGCGCGGCAGACGATCGAATCGATGCGGCAGGGCGATCAGGAGTTCAGCATCGCGCTCCCCGCCCTGATGGCGCGCGACCACGAGCGGCCAGTGGCGAACGCGACCGAGGGGATCGCCGAAGCGTACCTGGCGCTCGCGGCTTCGCTGCGCGAGCAGGAAAGGTCCGAGTTTCCCCTGGTGCTGTTGAGGCTGGCGCTCAATTTGCGCCCCGACTTCACTGCGGCGCGGCTCTTGATGGCCGACGCGTTCGACGCCGGCAAGCATCCCGCCCTTGCGCTCTCAGCTCTGGCGCCGGTCGCGAATAGTGATCCGCTTTACAGCTTGGTGCAATTGCGCCGCGCCGGGCTCGACCAGCAGTCCGGCGACACGGACGCCGCAACGCGCACGCTGGAGCGGCTGGCGCAGGAGATACCGAGCAGTCCTGAGCCGCTCGCGCAGCTTGGCGACATCATGCGTACCAAAAGCCGATTCGCCGAGGCGATTAGCGCGTACGACCGGGCAATCGAGCGGGTGGCCCAGCCGAGCCGCGCCGATTGGCCGCTGTTCTATGCCCGCGGCATTGCGCATGACCGCGCGCATCAATGGGATCAGGCGGAGGCGGATCTGGAACATGCGCTGCGGCTCTCGCCCGACGAGCCCTACGTGCTGAACTACCTTGGTTATTCGTGGGCCGAGCAGGGCCGCGAGCTTTCGCGTGCCAGACAAATGATCGAGAAGGCGGCGGAGCTCCGGCCGAATGACGGCGCCATCATCGACAGCATGGGCTGGGTGCTGATGCGCCAGGGCGATGGCGCCGCGGCGGTGCATTGGCTGGAGCGCGCGGTCGAACTGGAGCCGGAAGACCCCACCATCAACGCTCATCTGGGCGATGCTTATTGGGCGATCGGGCGGAAGTTGCAGGCGGAGTTTCAGTGGCGCAGGGCGCTGAACCTGAACCCCGAGCCCGACGACCAGGCGAAGCTGCAGGCGAAGCTGCACGAGGCGGCATCCGACCCCGCCACCGTGCCGGCGACGGCGGCGCGGCAGCTGCCGTAGCGGGAAGCCGCGCGTTGTTTATGCTGGACAATGCAACCGCTTGGCCGGGTGGCCGAGTGCCGGCAAGCCGATGCTCCCGGGCGCTGACCGAGGCGGCGGCCCCCAAGGTCAACCTGTTCCTGCATGTGCTGGGCCGGCGCGCCGACGGCTACCACCTGCTCGACAGTTTGGTGGTGTTCGCCGGCCTCAGCGATGAATTGCGGGGCGAGCCAGCTGACGGCTTATCGCTGGTTGTTCAGGGTGAGCATGCGGCTCTCTTACAGGGGGGCGACAATCTGGTGCTGCGCGCCGCGCGTGCCCTGGCCGCTGCTGCCGGCCGTGAGCCGAGCGCGCGGCTGGTGCTGACCAAGAGGCTGCCGGTCGCTTCAGGGATCGGCGGCGGATCGGCGGATGCGGCGGCGGCGTTGCGCCTGTTGCCCCGGCTCTGGGGCTTGTCGGATATGAACCGCGCGGGGCTTGGCGCGATAGCCGCTTCGCTCGGCGCCGATGTCCCGGTGTGCCTCGCAGGCCGCCCGGCGCGGGTTCGCGGCGCCGGCGAGCGGCTCGGTTCGGCGCCGTCGCTGCCGAGCTTCGGCCTCGCGCTGGCCAATCCCGGCGTGCCGCTTCTCACCGCCGAGGTTTTTCGCGGCCGGCGTGGCCCGTTTTCTGCCCCGGCGCCCCTGCCCGACAGCTGGCCCGATGCGGCGGCAATGGCGCGCGATCTCGCCTTTCTGGGCAATGATCTCGAGCCTCCGGCGATCGCGTTGTGTCCGCCGATCGCCGACGTGCTCAGCGCCTTGCGGGTCCAGCCGGGCTGCCTCCTGGCGCGTATGAGCGGCTCCGGCGCGACCTGTTTTGCGCTGTTTGCGACCCCGGCCGAGGCCGGCGCCGCCGCGGCCGGACTGCCCTCCGGCTGGTGGCGCTGGGGCGGAGCGCCCGCCCCCCCGCCCGTCGGAGCCGCGTCATGACGCTGCCGCGCAACTCGGCGCTCAAGCGGCTCGAAGCCGACAGCATCTACATATTCCGCGAGGTGGCGGCGGAAAGCCGCAAGCCGGTGCTGCTGATTTGATCGGCAAGGATTCCTCGGTCCTCATCCACCTCGCGCTCAAGGCGTTCTACCCGGCCAAGCCGCCCTTCCCGCTGTTGCATATCGATACAACCTGGAAGTTCCGCGATATGATTGCCTTTCGCGGCCAGACCGCCGAGCGGCTCGGGTGGCGGCTGCTCGTGCATACCAACCAGGAGGGGCTTGAGCAGGGCATCAACCCGTTCGATCATGGCTCGGCCGTTTACACGCAGGTCATGAAGACGGAGGCCCTCAAGCAGGCGTTGCGCGAGGGCGGCTTCGATTTCGCCTTCGGCGGCGCCCGGCGCGACGAGGAAGCGTCCCGGGCGAAGGAACGCGTCATCTCGATCCGCAACGCCAACTTTGCCTGGGACCCCAAGCGCCAGCGTCCGGAGCTTTGGGACCTCTACAACACGCGGCTCGGCCCGGGCGAGACGGCGCGCGTGTTCCCGCTCTCCAACTGGACAGAGGGCGACGTGTGGCGCTACATCCTTGCCGAGGCCATTCCCGTCGTCCCGCTGTACTTTGCCGCCGAACGGCCCGTGGTGCAGCGCGAAGGGCAGCTGATCGTGGTCGATGACGATCGCATGCGGCTTGAACCCGGTGAGGTGCCGCGGCAGCTCTCGGTGCGGTTCCGCTCGCTCGGCTGCTATCCGCTGACCGGGGCGATCGAGTCTACCGCCCGGACCCTGCCCGAGATCGTTGCGGAGACGTTGCGGACCCACACTTCGGAACGCGGCTCGCGTCTGATCGACCACGATCAGACGTCGTCGATGGAGCGCAAGAAGCGCGACGGGTATTTCTAAGCAATCCAATATGATCGCCGGAACAACGCTATGCGCCCCATGAACATGCTCCTCCTGCCATGCCCGGGTACCCGGCTTGAGTGCGCTGCCGATCCTGCGACTGCTTGCTTGGCACATCCGATGCTTCGTCTCCGAAGCGGCTGGTATTCGCACTTCCTTCGGCTCGCGTGACGCGAGGTGGAAACCCCGGCGCGGAGACGGGGCAGCCAAGCCGGCACCGACGCCGCCGGCCATAAGCGCCAGCTTGCACAATCCCGGCCGCTGCATTGCATCGATTTCGCATACGCCGAGGGTGGCAGCGTCTTCGTCTTTGGATGGCTGGTCGATCGCGGGTTGGAAATCCTCGGCGTATCGGCGGAGCTCGGTCCGGTCACGATCGACGTCTCGCGGAATATCGCCAGATTTGCCCGCCCGGATGTGGTCGAGAGCCTAGGCGATCAGGTTGGCCCCGGCGCTATCGAATGCGGGCTGCTGCTTGCCTTCCACGCCGGCGAAGCCGTGCGGGAGCAGCGCGTGCTGGTGGTCTCGCTCGCCTTGGCCAATGGCGATGTGTACCGCATTGAGGCGAAGCTCTCCGACGATTCCGCAAGATTCCAGGAGTTCGTCGGAAGCAACGAGCCGCCGTTGCGCGCACTTACTGCTCGGTTGCCAGTAGAAGAGGCCCGACATCTGGAAGCGGCGGCCTGGCCGGGAATGGAGCAATCCTTGGCGCTCGAACAGGCGTCCCCGGATGCGTCTTTCGAGATCAGGCTGGAGCTTTGCTGCCTGCCGCTTCCGAACCAGCTGCTGCTGGTCGGGCAAGTCTCCGATCACTCTTCCGAAGCGATCTCGCTTGCTGTCTGCGACAGCGA
>Ga0073928_10009381_pt1 | contig 11929 bp, 17 predicted proteins | sample PaiPotPPA55metaG_FD_76969 | JGI IMG/M metagenome (GOLD analysis project Ga0073928, IMG submission 76969) | Iron sulfur acid spring bacterial and archeal communities from Banff, Canada, to study Microbial Dark Matter (Phase II) - Paint Pots PPA... ...
GCCAGAGCGAGATATAAGTATCCGCCGTACCTATGAAGAAATCTTCGTCGTGGCCTTGGGTAATGTGCCGCCGCCCGCGTAGAATCATACGCGCCTCGTCTTGCGCCTGCTGGAAGATGCGCTGGCCGCCGGCAGCTTTCACCTCGAGCGTCAGGCTGTTGCGCGCGCCGCGCAGGCGCAGATAGGTGTTCAGCGGAATAATGACGAAAGTGTCCTGGTCCTGCCCGAGTACTGAGCCGATCCGCTCGATCGAGCCGATCACCGTAAACTCCTCGTTGCCGGCACGCAGCACGTGGCCGATGGGGTCAACGCCGCTGAACAACTGCTGCGCGAGCCGGTCACCGATCAAGCAAACGGACGCGGCGTGCCGGTCTTCGAGATCCGTGAAATAGCGGCCGGACGCGATCGTGCGCGTGTCGATGTCGGCCATGTTGGGCGTATGGCCGTACAGCGTGACGTCTTCCAGATCGCGATCGCGGTAGCGCGCGCCCAGCGTAGTCGAAACCGATGCGCCCACATATTGGCAATGCGCGCAGCCGGCGGCCACGGCCTCGACGTCCTCGATCAGGATGTTCTTATTGCGTTGCGCCTTTACCACGACCGTGAAATCGGTGACGGCGAAGGGCAGGCGCGAGATCCGGAAGACATTGGTGCCCAGGTTGGCGATTTTCTTTTCGACATACAGATTCGCCCCCTGCACCAGCGTCATGACTGCGATCAGCGTGGCCACGCCCATAGTGAGGCCAAGCATCGTAAGCGCGGCACGCAGTTTGTGAGCGCGGATGGCGTCGGCGGCCAGATACAGGCTATCGCGGACCGCCATCATCAGGTTTCACCACGACTTTACGCCAGTTCTTACCTGCCTGTACGATACAGGTTGTGCCGGGAATCTCTTGCGTAACGTTGCGAACGACTTCCCCGTCAATCTTGACCGCACCCGCCTTGATCTTGCGCACTGCCTCGCTCACGGAGGGCGCCAGGCCGGTTTTTGCGAGCATCTTGTCGACACGCATCGGCGGCACCTCTACGGTTTCCATCTCCGCCGGGACTTCGTGGCGGCGCACTACGCGATCGAACTCTTCGCCGGCGCGGGCTGCATCGGCCGCGGAGTGGAAATCCGTAGCGATCAGGCGCGCCAAGTCCGCCTTGGCCTGCATGGGATGCAATTCCCCGGCAGCGATGCGCGCACGCATCCGGTCGATCTCCGCCATGCTGCGGTCGGTGAGCAGCTCGTAGTAGCGGAACATGAGGTCGTCGCTGATCTGCATCACCTTGCGGTACATGATTTCCGGCGGCTCGGCAATGCCGATGTAATTGCCCAGAGACTTGGACATCTTGTTGACGCCGTCCAGGCCTTCCAGCAGCGGCGTAGTGGCGACGATTTGCTGCGGCTGTCCGAAGTCTTTCTGGATCTCGCGGCCCACCAGCAGGTTGAACTTTTGATCGGTTCCGCCCATTTCGACGTCGCATTGCAAGGCCACCGAGTCATATGCCTGCGCCAGCGGATATAGAAGCTCGTGCACGGAGATAGGTGTGCCCTCCTTGTAGCGCTTGGAGAAATCGTCGCGCTCCAGAATGCGCGCCACGGTGTAACGCGAGCACAGCCGGACGATATCTTCGAAGCGCAGCGGCTGCAGCCATTCGCTGTTGAAGCGGACTTCGGTTTTCTGCGGATCCAGGATTTTGAAGACTTGCGATTTGTAAGTTTCGGCGTTGCGATTGATTTCCTCGCGCGTCATGGGCGGGCGCGTGATGTTGCGGCCGGTAGGGTCGCCGATGAGCGAAGTCATGTCGCCGATTAAGAAAATGACGGTGTGGCCGAGATCCTGAAAGTGCTTCATCTTGCGCAGCAGGACGGTGTGGCCGAGATGCAGGTCAGGCGCCGTGGGATCAAAACCGGCTTTCACGCGCAGCGGCCGGCCAGTGCGCGCGGCTTGGGTCAGCCGGTCGCGCAGATCTTCTTCGCGGATGATCTCCGCCAGGCCCTTCTTCAGGTAGGTGAGCTGTTCGTCGAGAGGAAGCACTCTCAACCAAGTTAGCAGAGGGCGCGGTTCGGTCGCCGGAGGTGATGTCCCAAAGTCTGCTTTTGGGACATTACCCGCCGGGAGGATTACTTCGTCAGACGGGCCGTGTGGCCTCGGTAAGTCTGGCGCGCGTTGCGTCGGGCGGCAGTTCCCGGACCTCAGGAATGTCGGAAGTATCAATATCTTCATCCCGCAAGTCCATCAAGGCAAGCAGCTCTTTCTTTTGTTCCTCGGAAAGGGGATTCCCAAGGAGTTCTTCATCAGAAAATTGCTTCAACATACAGCTTCCTTTCCTTGCGGGGGAACGGCGGGCCCGAAATGATCCGCAGCAACTGTCCATTCGAATCTCACTTGCCACCCCGGCGGCGTCGCCCCCTCCAGTTTGCCACAACGCGACCGATCAGCGTTGTTGGAGTCGCGCCTGCACGCGCTACTCGCTCACCGACCCGCGGCGCAGTAGAGTGCTCGTCTGACATTCATGGTGACACAACAATATCATTGTGTCGGTGCTCCCGGCCTTCGATGCGGCGGGCAGGCTACCGCCTGGAGTTTACTTTGCGACGTGGAGGAAATCGTGGATCGGTTTGGGTTTACCGCGCGGCGCAAGAACCTGCTGAGCGGGCTGCGTGAAGCAACTGGTGCTCTTGCAGGTTGCGGGGTGCCGGCAGGTCTATCTGAACGGCAGTTTCGTGACGAACAAACTCGAGCCGGGCGATTTCGACGCTTGCTGGGGAATGGATGGGGTCGACGCGGAGAGGCCGGACCCGGTGTTCCTCGATTTCTCAAACTCCAGGTTCCGGCAAGAGCAGAGGTTCGGAGGCGAGTTCTTTCCAGCGGAGTTGCCTGAGGGATTGACGGGAAAGACATTTCTCGAGTTCTTCTAGACGGATCGAGAGACAGGGAAGCGAAAGGGCATTCTGGCGATTGATCTTACGAGGTGGCGGCCATGATCAAGAATGAACGGCAGTATCGCATCACGACGGCTCAGGCGGAGAGATTCGCCCTGGCAGTCGCGGAGTTGGCGGCGCACCCCAGGCGAGACCTGCATCCAATCCTACGCAAGGCCGAGCTAGAGGCGCTGAAGAGCCAACTCGCGGACTTGAAGCGCGAACTGGCCGAATATACCTCGCTACGATCCGGACTTCGCAAGGTCATTGCGCTCGATTCCATCGAGACGCTGCCAAAGATGCTCATACAGGCTCGGATTGCCGCCGGGTTGAGCCAGGAAGACTTGGCGGCCAAGCTCGGATTGCGGGCGCAACAGATCCAGCGTTACGAGGCGACCGATTATCAATCGGCTCGCCTGGAGCGGATCAACCAGATTATACGGGTGCTTGGAGTGAGGTTCAGTCATCCGGCGAAGTTGCGGGTGGCGTCGTAGCGACCGACGGAGAGTTAGAATCGAGCGCAGCCTTCAAATCCTCTGAAAATCTGCGCACCGCCGCGACCTCTTCCTCCGTCGCCGCCTGCTCGAAGCCCTTGCCCGCAAGGAACGCCTGCCCGTCGCGCCACACCAAGTACGCTAAGCCGCGCTCGGTCCACACGCCGGTGCTGCCGATGCTGCCATAGCCTTGTGGCGTGCGCTCCACCAGAGCCACCAGATTGTCGCGCGCGAAGATATAGTGCGAGCGCGATTCGGAGAGAAGCTGAATGCTCGTAGCGCCGAGGTCCACGGCTACATTTTGTAGCGGCCGAGATCTTCGTCGTTCAGATTTTCCAGCCAGCGGCGCAGTTCGTCGTTGTTGATCTTATCGGAGACGGAAGCGGCCAGCTTGGAAGATTTCAGCACGGTGTCGTCGACGAAGATGGGGCAATCCAGGCGCAGGGCCAGCGCCAGGGCGTCGCTCGGCCGCGAGTCCACGCTGATCAGCTCGCCATCGCGTTCCAGCCAGATCAGCGCGTAGAAGGTGTCCTCCTTCAGTTCGTTGACCACCACTTTGCGCACGCCCGTGTTGAGCCCCAGCAGCAGGCTCTTGATGAGGTCATGGGTCATGGGCCGCGGCGTCGCCACCTTTTCGATTTCCAGCGCGATGGCGTTCGCCTCGTAAATGCCCACCCAGATCGGAAGCACGGTATTACCGTTCACGTCCTTCAGGATGACGATGGGCACGTTGGTGACGGGGTCCATCATCAGCCCGCGGATTTTCATTTCGACTTCCATTGTGACCCCCCAGCTTCATTACACCACATTCTCAACGGCTTCACCGACCAGCGAATTGGGGCCGGCGCGCGTGACGCGGACGTTGCCGTACCGGCCCACCAGCGATGCGCCGCCATTCTCCGGGTGCGTGAAATTGAGCGTGCGATTCTGCGAGGTGCGCCCGATCCACTGGCCGAGCGATGCGTGCTGTCCCTCCACCAGTACCTCCTCGACGCGGCCGATGCAGTCGGCGTTGCGCCGAAGTTGGATGGCGCGCTGCCGCTCGTTCAGGATCATCAGCCGGCGCGTCTTCTCCTCGTCCGGAATCTTGTCGTGCATTGCCAACGCCGCCGTGTTGGGCCGCGGCGAATACTTGAAGCTGAACAGCGAATCGTACTCGACTTCATCGAGCAGCTTCAGCGTTTCTTCGAAATCCGCCTCAGTTTCGCCGGGGAAGCCCACGATGATGTCGGTGGTGATCGCCATGTTGCGGCGGGCGCCTTTGATCCAGGCAATGCGCTCCATGTATTGCGCGCGCGTATAGAGCCGCTGCATGGAAGCCAGCACGCGGCTCGATCCCGATTGCACCGGCAGATGCACATGGTTGCACAGCACCGGATTCGCATCCATCGCGTCCACGATGGCGCGCGTGAAATCGCGCGGGTGTGAAGTCGTATAGCGCATGCGGCGTATGCCGGGAATCTCGCCGACGCGCGCCAGCAGCGTGGCGAAATCCCAACCGCCGGGCGATGGGTCGCGATAACTGTTGACGTTCTGCCCCAGGAGCTGGATTTCGGTGTAGCCCGCAACGGCAAGACCGCGCGCTTCCGCCATCACGCTTTCGCCGGTGCGGCTGCGTTCCGGTCCGCGCGTGAAAGGCACCACGCAGTAGGCGCACGACTTGTCGCAGCCCTCGATGATCGTGATGTAGGCGCGGTGCGGATTGTCGCGGCGCGTGAACGGCGTGTCGAAGGTTTCGTCCGTATCGAGGCTGAGGCCGGTCACCCGGCGATTGCCCGCTTCAAGCTGCACCAGCATTTCTGGCAGCTTGGTGTAGCTCGCCGAGCCCGCCACCAGGCTGACGTGCGGCGCGCGGTCGAAGATCTTCTCGCCTTCCTGCTGCGCGACGCATCCCAGCACGCCGAACACTTTGCCCTTGCCCGCGGCGCGCTTGAAATTCTGCAGGCGCGTGAAGACCTTCTGCTCCGCCTTGTCGCGAATGCTGCACGTGTTGTACAGCACCAGGTCGGCCGCTTCCGGCGTGTCGACTTGATGGTAGCCCTTGGCCAGCAGCGTGCCGACGACTTTTTCGGAATCGTGGGCGTTCATCTGGCAGCCGAAGGTTTCGAGGTAGAAAGCTTTCCCAGTCACTCTTCAGCTATTGTACCGTGCGGCGTGGACTCTCGCTTGCTGCTATGGCGTCAGAGAGAACACGGTTCCACACCCAAAATCACAAATAGGATTGCCTCCGCCAGATGTGGTGCCGTAGAGAACGCCACCGCTTCCAATGACGACTCCTTCCGGTCCGTTTCCGTCACTTGCACCAGTGAAGTTGTAGAGCACACTCTCGGTCCACGAACCGCCTGGAGATACGGGCGGGGTCAGCGAGAACACCGTGCCATTGTCAAGAGATCCACCGAGACGCGTCGTTCCGTAGAGCACCCCGCCGCTTCCGATTACGACGCCCGAAAAAGGGTTCGACCCGTCGCTTGGGCTGCCGGCAAACCTATAGAGCACCGCTTCGGTCCAAGAGCCACCTGTGGATGAGGGCGGGGTCAACGAGAACACTGTGCCCATTGTTCTTCCGGTTCCACCATATTCAGTAGTTCCATAGAGCACCCCACCGGCGCCGATCACCACACCCGCCTGCGGCCCAGTCCCGTCCGCGCCGCCCAGGAAATCATAGAGCGTAGTCTCGGTCCAGGCTCCGCCTGGGGCCGTAGGTGGGCCAGGGAGAAGACGGTGCCTTGCCCTCCGTTCACCCCTCCGGTGTGCGCGGTGCCATAGAGCACCCCTCCGGAGCCGATCACCACAGGCGCGAACCGTGTGCCCCCGTCGGTACCACCAGTGAAATTATAGAGCACGCTCTCGGTCCAGGAACCGCCCGGAGATGAGGGCGGGGTCAGCGAGAACACGGTTCCCCAATTCAAGGTCCCGCCATAGGCGGTGGTTCCATAGAGTACGCCGCCGGTGCCCATCGCAAGCCCTGCGTAAGGGTTGGCACCGTCATCGGGACCGCCTGCGAAGCTATGGAGTACCCTCTCACTAATAAGCCCGCCAGCAGATTGGGAAGATTTCAATGAGAACACGACCCCGAAACCAGTTACAATAGTCTCCCGTATGCCGGTTCAGGGCACGGACGGCAACTTTTTGGGGGCAACTTTTGAAGGCGGCGGCGAGCGCATATCTGGCGTGCAGCATGCAGTATCCAAATCCCGCCCTATCGGCACGCCTCGCCTCGCCAGCGCCGGCCCGTTCATCGTTCGAACCCAGCGAAGAGTGATGCGGTCATTTCGCGCTGGGGCCGGTCCGAACGTCCTGCAACTAATACCGGCCTTCCGTGTTCTATACAAAGCTGCGAAAATGACGAGTTCTGGTACAATATTGGCCATGCGGAGGGGATCATGAGAGAAATCGCGCATCTGACCTTCATGCCCGCGCTGCTCGCAATCGCCGCATTTTGCGCGTGCGCGCAGACGTTCACTACGTTGCACCGCTTTGACGGCACTGACGGCCAATTCCCCGTCGCGGCTTTGGTGGAGGGCACCGACGGGAATCTATATGGCACGGCGCTTGCCGGCGGCGCCTACGGCTCGGGCACCGTCTTCCGGATCACGCCGGATGGCAAGCTGACCACGCTGTACAATTTCTGCGCGCAAAGCGGATGCCCCGATGGCACGTACGTCGGCGGGCTTGTCCTCGCAATGAGCGGAAACTTCTACAGCACCGCCGCCAACGGCGGGGCCTACGGCATGGGTACCGTCTTCAGGATCACCCCGAGCGGCGAGTTAACCACGCTTTATAGCTTCTGCGCCCAGGGCGGCACCGTCTGTCCGGACGGCGTGGGCTCTGGCGGGCTGGTCCAGGCTGCCAGCGGCGACTTTTATGGCACTACCACGGTGGGGGGCTCCTCGAATAACGGCTGCGAAGAGCTTTCCGGCTGCGGAACGATTTACAGGATCACGCCCAGCGGTGTCCTAACGACCCTATACCGGTTTTGCGAACAGCCCGGCACCAGTGGTTGCCCGGGTTATGGGTATTTTGGGGGACCACTCGTCCAGGCCATAAATGGCGAGTTTTATCAGGTGACGCCTTGGGGCGGAGCGGATGGCGGCAACTCCATTGTCCAAGTCACGCCGCAGGGCGAGGTGACAACGCTAGTCGATTTGTGCGAGGCAAGCGGGTGTCCGGATGGCTACAACCCAATGGGCGGTCTGATCCAGGCAGCGGACGGAAACTTCTACGGCACAGCTTTTAATGGTGGCGTCTACGACAACGGGACGGTCTTCAAGGTCACTCAAGGCGGCACGCTCTCGCTGCTGTACAGCTTCTGCGAGCAAACCGGGTGTCCGGACGGCGCCGCCTCCATGGCCGGGCTCGTGGAAGGCAGTGACGGGAACTTCTACGGGACGACGGTTAGCGGCGGGGATCAAGCCTCCGGGACGGTCTTCAAAGTCACGCCGAGCGGGGCTCTCACCACGCTTTACAGCTTTCCCCCTGCGGGGGTGGGCGGTCCGAGCCCGGTGGCGCCTCTGATCCAAGCCACGAATGGGGACTTTTATGGGACTACGTCGGTTGGCGGACTCTCCTGCGGGTTGCATGTTGGCTGCGGCACCATCTTTCGCGTGTCCCTCGGCCTCGCGCCCTTCGTGAAGACCCTGCCCCACTCCGGCAAGATCGGCGATGCGATCAGCATCCTGGGAACTGATCTGACCGGCACGACCGCCGTCACCTTCAACGGCGCGCCCGCGACTTTCACGGTCCTCTCGGGTTCTCACCTTACGGCCACGATACCGGCCGGCGCGATCACGGGCAAGATCCAAGTAACCACGCCCGGCGGCGTGCTTTCGAGCGCCGGGCCATTCTTCGTGCGATAGGGAAGGAGACCCAATGAGACGATACCTCAGCGCACTCGACAAACTGAGCCGCTGACTGTTCTACTGGCGATAGCCGCGATGATCGCGTCCGCGCAGACGTTCCAGGTCATGCACCGCGTTAAGCTGTCGGACGGCGTACGCCTCGTAGGTCGTCGCGCCATAGAGCACCGGTCCACGACCGATAACCGCACCTCCCTCCGGATAGATCCCACCTTTGCCGCTGGCGGGGAAGCGGTAGACAGTCTCGGTCCAGGAACCACCGGCAATGGTAGGCGGAGTCAAATAATGAGCCGTACCGCACCCTGGCCCGCCGGTACACTTCCTCCCCCCACTACCTGTCAAGCCATAAAGTATTCCGCCGGGGCCGATGACTACAGGCCCAGCTGGGTTAGCCCCGTCGCTGGGACTGCCGCTGAAACTATAGATGGTCGTCAGCGTCGCCGCCGAAAGTCTTGCTGCAGAAAGGCCGCCGAAGACTACGAGGACTGGTGCTAACATTCCGCAAATTGTGCGCACATTCGCTCCCTCGCTGAAGAATAGCACACACACGTCGCCAACACCTGCTACCATCCGGAAGTGCGCCTGACGATTTCCGATTATGCCTCGCGATATCGCACCGTCGTGCGCGGACTTCTTGACCAGCGCAGCAAGGCGGAAGCCATGTCCCAAGCAGTGGGCGGCCAGTTTGAGGCCTTCGGCATCCTGTCACGCCAGATCTTACTGGATCATGGCCTCGAGCGCTCCGCCTACCTGGTCGATGTGGGCTGCGGCGCCGGCCGCGTGGCCCATGTGCTCGAAGTGGAGCGCTACCTCGGCACCGATATCGTACCCGACCTTCTCGCGCACGCCCGCGCCCTCTGTCCCAATCCGAATTGGCGATTTGAGTTGGTCGATGACATCACCATACCCGAGCAGGACTCTCAAGCCGACATGGTCTGCTTCTTCTCGGTGGTTACGGTCTTATTGCACAAAAATTCGTTCCGTTATCTGCGCGAGGCGCAACGCGTGCTCAAACCCGGCGGCAAGATAGTGGTAACGTTTCTCGAATTTGCGATCCCACTGCATTGGGGAGTTTTTGAGGGCACCGTGGCCGCCAGGGAACGCGGTGAGGATAGGGAACACACGCAGTTTGTAAGCCGTGCTGCGATCGCTGCTTGGGCACACCATTGCGGTCTGAGAATCGACGCGTTCTACGACGGCGACAGGCCATACGTCAAGCCGCCGCACCCCGTCACGCTCGACGACGGCACGATTGTTACGGATATGACTACGCTCGGGCAGTCGGTCTGCGTGCTGCAGAAGTGACCCAGTGCCCGTCAGAAAACGCTTGGCCGCTCTGTGCCCCTACTGAAGGATAATGGAATCATGAACGGAATTCAGTTCGTCTCGGATGAGAAGGGCCGCAAGATCGCCGTTCAGATCGACCTGAAGAGATACGGTGCTGCGCTCGAAGACTTTTGGGACGGCCTGATTTCTGAATCACGCCGCAAAGAGAAGGGCGTACCCTTCGAGAAGATAAAAGCGGACCTTATAAAGCGCGGACGGCTGCGTGGGTGATTATACCGTTGATATGAAGCCTTCCGCTTTCCGAGCGTGAGGGGAAACTCCGAATGCGATTCTCCATCTCCCACCACGCGGAATTCCAAATGCTCCGGCGGCAAATCCCGCGTGCCTGGCTTGACGCTCTGCTGCAAGCTCCAGAGCAGCGCGTTCCGCAACCGGATGGTACCGAGATCTTGCAGTCGCGTTTCGCGTCCGAAGATGGGAGAATGTATCTATTGAGAGCGGTGATCGACCCCGGGTTCGACCCACCGGTGCTTGTGACGGTGTACCAGACAAGCAAGATCGCCAAGTATTGGAGGCCGTGATGAAGGTTCGTTATGATCCCGCGGTAGACGTGCTGACCATCCAGCTCAGCGACATGCCAGTGGAGGAAAGCGATGAGGAAAAGCCTGGCATAATTCTTGACTACGACAAGAACGGCAACATCGTCAGCCTGGAGATTCTAGGCGCGTCTAAGCGCATAGGAGACCCCATGTCGGTCGAGTACGCCATCGCGCGCTGAGCAGGGTCCTAAGTCGACTTCTCCTCCAGCGCCAGCCCCGCCACCTCATCCGTCGTCTTCACATAGTGGAACTGGATAGGCAGGATGACTTTGCGCACGCCGCCGCGCTTGGCGGCCAGCATCGTCCCACATAACGGCCAGTTCTGCGCGACAATGGGGGCATGGAGCGCGTGGTCGTCCGAGATTCCGACATTATGCACAGTGAGCCCGTCTTTCGAGGCACGCGCGTACCCGTTCAGACCCTGTTTGAATACCTGGAGGGTGGCGAGACGCTGGAGGACTTCCTCGAGGGCTTTCCGACGGTCTCCCGCGAATTGGCTCTTCAGGCTTTGGAAGAAGCAAGGCTCCTGCTGACACGTGCCTGAATGAGAGTGCTGATAGATGAGTGCGTTGATGAGCGGCTGCGGCATTTGATTCCGGGACATGATTGCCAAACGGCGCGTCGAGCAGCTTTTGTCGGCGGCCGAAGTGGCAGGTTTCGACGTCATCGTGACGGTCGATCAGAACATCCCCTACCAGCAAAACCTCGGCATCCGTAAGATTGCCATCCTGATCCTCTGCGCGCGAACAAACCGCCTTCGCGACCTGGAGCAGATCATGCCCGCGGCATTAGCCGCCCTTTCCGAGATCAGGCCGGGCCAGGCTATTCGAATCGGCTCTCGATAAGTAGACACCCACGGAAAATTACCACGTACCGCAGCTCTATCTCTTTTCCTCCAGCGCCAGCCCCACCACCTCCTCCATCATCTTCACATAGTGGAACTGCACATCCCCCACCTGCTCGGACTTCAAATCCTCGCGCACGTTCACCTCATTCTCGAAAGGCAGAATGACTTCGCGCACGCCACTGCGCCTGGCGGCCAGCACCTTGTCCTTCACGCCGCCGATCGGCAACACCTGGCCGGTCAACGTGATCTCGCCGGTCATCGCCAGGTTGGGCTTTACGCAGCGCTCCGTCAGCATCGAAAGCAGCGCGGCCGCCATGGTGATGCCCGCCGACGGGCCGTCCTTCGGGATGGCGCCGGCCGGCACGTGGATGTGGATGTCGCTCGATTTGAACAAATCCGGATCGATGCCGTAGGTAGTGGCGTTGGCGCGCACCCAGGTGAGCGCGGCCTGCACGGATTCCTGCATGACGGGGCCTAGCTGCCCGGTCATGATCAGCCCCTTGTTGCCGCCGGGCATACGGCCGGCTTCGATGAAGAGCACGTCGCCGCCCACCGGTGTCCAGGCCAGACCGACCGCGACACCCGGCCGGCGCGTGCGCTCGGCGACTTCCACGTCAGTGCGAAAACGCGGCGAGCCGAGCGCCTGCTCGACTAGCTCCGGCGTCACTTCGGGGGCTCCATTCGCGCTACCCTCCGCCATGCGCCGCGCGCGCTTGCGGCAAAGGGTGCCGATCTCCCGTTCCAGGTTGCGCATGCCGGCCTCGCGCGTGTAGCGCCGGATCAGGAAGCGCACGGCGTCTTCGCTGAAGTGAATGTCCTTCTCAGAATCGAGGCCGTTCTCCTTGATCTGTCTGGGAATCAGATAGCGGAAGGCGATGGTGACCTTCTCATGCTCCGTGTATCCCTGCAGCTCGATGATCTCCATGCGGTCGCGC
>Ga0073928_10009382_pt1 | contig 11929 bp, 11 predicted proteins | sample PaiPotPPA55metaG_FD_76969 | JGI IMG/M metagenome (GOLD analysis project Ga0073928, IMG submission 76969) | Iron sulfur acid spring bacterial and archeal communities from Banff, Canada, to study Microbial Dark Matter (Phase II) - Paint Pots PPA... ...
AGGACTATCCGAACGGCGTGTGGTCCCTCCCGCCGACCTATCGCGGCGGCGATACCGACCGCGCGCGTTTCGCCGCCATTGGCGAGTCGGACCGGATGACACTGCGTTTCGTCAAGCCGTAGGCGGGCGTGCCCGGTTGCAAGGTCATTGCTTATCAAAGCAATGACCTTGCAACCGCGACCGCAGCTTGCGTGCTGTGCCCCCCTTCTTCAATGTTTGAATCACAAGGTTATCCATGATCGAAGTCCATCACCTGAACGAATCCCGGTCGCGCCGCATTACGTGGCTGCTCGAAGAACTCGGACTCGATTACACCGTTCATGCTTACCAGCGCAATCCGCAAACGCGGCTCGCGCCGCCCGAACTCGAGAAGATTCATCCGCTGGGCAAGGCGCCTGTGATTCGCGACGGCGACGAAGTAATCTTCGAGTCCGGTGCGATCATCGAATATCTGGTGCGCAAGCATGGCAACGGCCGGCTTGCGCCCGCGTCGGACTCAGGCGACTACAATCGTTATCTTCAGTTCCTGCACTACGCAGAGGGTTCCGCCATGCTGCCGCTCATGCTCAAGCTCTACACGAGCCGGCTTGGCGACGGCGCTGCGCCGCTCCAGCCGCGTATTGAAAGCGAAATGCAGAGGCATCTCGGTTTCCTGAACAGCGAGCTTGCGGGACGGGACTACTTTATTGGCAATGAACTGACAGGCGCCGACGTTCAACTGTCGTTCGCCGTCCAGATGGCCGTGAAGTTCTGCGGCGAAGACGCGTACCCCAACCTCACGGCGTTCGTCCGGCGCATAGAAGCGCGTGACGCGTATCAGCGGGCGATTGAGAAGTCAGGAGAGTAAGCGGTTTTAAGCGTCGTTGGCTGGCGCAAGGAACGCTTGCTCTGCGGGCAGCACTTGACAGCCCTTGCGCCGATCAAACCCGTACCGAAGGAAGCGATAGCGAGCAGTTTCCTAACGGCCGCGACCGGCAGCACTCGCAAACCCCTCGGCCACGGCATCCCCGAACACACTGGCCGCACTTTTTAAATTGCCCAACTGAACGGGGTGGATCAGCCAGATATCGAGGCTTAACGAAAAGTCCTTCACGTCGACAACAGATAGTTCGGCATACGAATCACTTCGACGAAGCACACTGCGCGGCACGAGTCCCAAACCGAGCCCCGCAGCAATCAACTTGAGTTGCATCTCAGTACCGTGCGTATCCACGCTTAACCTGAGCTCGCGCCCCGCCCCCTGCATCGCCCGTTCAAGCGCGGCTCGGTAACCGCAGCCTAGCGGGTTAAGGATCCATTCCTGCTCCGCCAGCGCCTTGATGCTCGAGCGCCGCTCAACCACGGGCCGCCGTTTGCTCTGGACCACGAGCACCTCCAGCGTCGTGATGAACCGGCCCGCTACATTGGCCGGCAGCGTGCTGGGGGACGGCATCAGCAACGTGGCTGCGTCCAGCTTCCCAACGCTGACCTGCTGCAACAACCCTGTGCTCCATTCGGTGTGCGACTGAACCTCCAGCGCCGGAAACGCGGCTTTCAGACGCATCACCGCATCGAACAAAACGATCTCCGCTACCACCTGCGACAGGCCAAGACGAAACGTCCCGCTCGGCGCAGCCTCTTCCCGGGGAATCTCGAGCAGTTGATTCACACTGCGCATGAGCGGCACCGCATGTTCATAGATCCGGCGTGCAAGCGCGGTTGCTTGGGGAGGCTTGCTATTGCGATCCAGAAGCTCCGCGCCCAGGACAGCTTCAAGATGCTGAATCCGCCGCGATATGGCCGATTGCGTCAGCGACAACACATCTGCCGCTCGCGTCAACGAGTTATGGTCGAGCACCGCAACCAGGGTTTTAAGGTCTTCGAATAACATACCTGCCTCTCATGATTCATATGAAAATTATGCGCTTGATGCAAGTTTCCACCTAGTCTAATCTTCAATGGCGAACCACGCGACTGCAGTATCTTTTATCGCAGCGGCCAAATTCCAGGCACGACAACATACCCGACAGGTCGTGGCCAGCGCTTCCCTATTCCCCACTTAAGCCAGAGGTCAAACCATGCCACTTGTTCGAATCAATCTCGCGCACACTGCCTCGCCTGAAGTCGTTCAGGCAATCAGCGACGTCGTGTACAACGCCATGGTCGACGTAGTCAACGTGCCCGAGCACGACAAGTTCCAGATCATCACGCGTCATGCGCCGGACGAATTGATCTATCCGGCTGAGGGATACCTGGGCGTGACCTACACGCCGGGAATCGTGTTTATTCAGGTGACCTGGAACACCGGCAGGACGATCGAAATGAAAAAGGCCTTTTACCGCGCGGTAGCCGACGGCATACATGCGAAGACGGGTATACGAAAGGAAGATGTCTGGATCAACCTGGTCGAGGTGAATCGCGAGGACTGGTCGTTCGGCAATGGCGACATGCACTACGCGCCGAAGTAACTACCGCACGTGCAACAAGACAAAACCGCCGGTCGCGCCTATACGCGACCGGCGGTCGTTCGATCAGGCGCTAATGCGGACGCCTGTGATTCAAAGCGATGAACACGCCCATCAGCGTGACAAACGCCAGCACAAGCAAGGTCGCGTTGAGCAGCACATGCGGATAGCCAAGTTCACCGACATCAATGAACGGATATGGATAAAAGTCCGACGTGCTGCCGCGCCACAGCGTGATGCAAAGATAAGCCAGCGGATAGATCAGCCACAGCAGGCATTGCCGCAAAGTCAGATGAAAGCGCGGCACGAACAGCACCCAATAGGTTGCCGACAACACCGGAAGAATGGTGTGCAGGCATTCGTTGAGCACCGCGCGATATCCCACCGGCGTCCATAGGTGACGCAGCAACAGGTTATAAGCCAGTCCGACAAATACGATGTACACCACGACCGCCGTCACCACGGTCGGCTTGCGAAAAAAACGCCCGAACGGCGAGCGGCCAAGCGCGGCGACAAATGAAAAACACAGGGCGACGGTAAATACGGTCAGGTTCGTCAGATAGCTGCTGAGGCGTTCAATCCCATCGAATACACTTAAGCCCCTGGCTAGCATTCGATGAACCGTGATGTCGGTTTGTGCAGCAAGCGCCAGCCACGCCATGGTCGCGATCAACGCGGCCAGCAACAACGACGCCGTGCCGGATGCACGCAAAGGCAACGCGTGCTCTGACCCTGCCTGTGGCTGGCTTTTCGTGTGGCTTGAAGGCTGCGTGGGGACTGGCTTGGACATGCCGCGATTTTATACGCGACTAAACACCTCTGCAGGCGCAGGTCCGCTGAGCGAGGCGATCAAACAAACACGAGCGCGCGCAACTTAAGCTCAGGATATCTTGAAGATGTTTTGCGAGCCGCGCACGTACAGGTCCTCGGCTTTCAGGAGAATGCGTTCGCGGTACAGATCGAAGGCGGCGAGCACGGCGGATTCGCCCGACCCCATTTGCGGATTGAAACTCGACAGAGCCGCATCGCCTATCTGGAATGCGATCTCGCGCGAACCGTCATACCCCCAGAAGCACACGCAGTGCCTGGAGTCGTCGTAGGACCGGCTGGGGTTCGGGAAATTGAGTTTCATACGCCATCCTAGTCCCATTCGTATAACGTGCGCGACGGTGTTCTTCATAGTAATTACCCTGACCCGGCGCTCCTTGGCTTATACCTGAAATGCTTTTGTAATGAACGAGCCTCGTCGATGCTCTCGCGTCGTGTCCCCTGGTTCAAGTAGACTCTGGTGCCACGCAATCGATTGAACCTTCGGCGCTTTGCTTGCAAGCGCGTCGTCGGCTCCACAAGCAATCCGCTCGCCGCCTCGTGAAACCTGCCAACTTCCGCATCACCGCCGCCGTCGTAGCCAGCGCGCTTTTTATGCAAAACATGGACGGTACGATCGTCGCGACGGCCCTGCCCGCCATGGCGCGCGATCTCGGCGTTGACCCGGTGCATTTGAGCAGCGCGATTACCGCTTATCTGGTGGCGCTGACGGTCTTCATTCCCGCTAGCGGATGGGTGGCCGACCGCTTCGGCGCCAAGCGCGTCTTCATGTGGGCAATCGCAACTTTCACGCTGGCGTCACTCGCGTGTGCGGCCGCCGCGAACCTTCCGCAACTGATTGCTGCACGCATCGTGCAGGGAATTGGCGGGGCAATGATGGTGCCGGTCGGACGTCTGATCCTGTTCCGTGGCGTCAAACGCGAAGAGTTGTTACAGGCCACCACATGGCTCACCATGCCGGCGCTCATCGGCCCCTTGATGGGTCCGCCATTAGGCGGCTTTCTCACCGATACCCTATCGTGGCGCAGCATCTTCTGGGTCAACGTGCCCGTTGGCATTGTGGGTTTACTGCTGACCTGGCGCCTGCTGCCGGCCGCGCCTCCCGAACATCATGCGCCGCCTGACGTTCGCGGCATGATGTTGATAGGCGGGTCGCTCACGCTGTTCATGACCGGCATTGAATGCGCGGGACGCGGGGTCCTGCCGCCGTTTGCTTCTCCTGCATGCGTTGCTGCAGGCGTGCTGATGTTCTGGATGGCGGTCAGGCACTGCCGCCGCGTGGACGATCCGGCCGTCGATTTCTCGCTACTCTCCATTCCGACTTTTCATGCGGCGACTATTGCGGGAAGTCTGTTTCGTGCCGGTGCCGGCGCGCTGCCGTTTCTCGTGCCGCTGACATTGCAGGCCGGGTTCGGCTATAGCGCTTCCGCTAGCGGCCTGGTGACGTTCGCCAGCGCGCTGGGGTCATTTTGCATGCGACCCATGACATCGCTTGCACTAAGGCGCTTCTCTGTCCGGACCGTCTTGTGCGCGGGCAGCGTTTCGTTTGCCGCCGTGCTGATGGTGTGCTCGCTCATGTCGCAGAACTGGCCAGCGGGTGGCATCTTCCTGTTGCTGCTTGTGGGCGGCTTGTCGCGCTCGCTTAGCTTCGCCACCATGGGGGCGCTCGCTTTCGCCGATGTCCCCAAGGCCCGGCTGGCCGCCGCCACCTCGTTCCAGGGTACCGCCCAGCAATTGATGAAAGCCGTAGGCGTGACGGTCGCGGCAGGGACCATTCAAGTCACCATGATCGTGGCCCCCGGCACGCATGCCGAACGGTGGCAGCTGGCCTCTGCCTTTATTGTTACCGCGCTCGTTGTGATTACTTCTTATCCGATGTTCATGCGGATGCCCGCTGAAGCAGGGGCAGGGATTTCTGCTTCGCGAGGATCCGCACGCGGACGGGCGAGCGAGGTCAAGTGACGCTATTCACGCGAGCTGCTTGAGCAGCCTGTTCAAGCACCGATCAGCACCCCGGTCCTGAACGGGACGGCGCCCGTTACACGGCCCATCGGTGCGCCGGCGATTACAAAACGAATCGCCCGGCGCATGTAAAAGACACCGTCGTTTTTCGTCGTCAGCGTGGTCACTTCGTCCGTGATCGGATCGACGATATCGAAGACCGGGTCACCCGCTTTCAGATGTGCCCCAACCTGCGCGCGATACACCACCACGCCGCTTGCGGGCGCAATGAACTGCTCGCTGCCGGCCAGCGGCGTGGCAGGATGATTGAGCGGCGGCAACTCGCGCGCCTCGCCTTCGATCACACCGCGGTACGTCAGGTAATCGACAATCGCCTCCGCGTCCTGCTCTGCAAATTCGTAGGACACGTCGCGCTGGCCGCGATGCTCGACCGTCAGCGCAACATTAGGCGCGGCGAGCGGCGTGCCCTCGCCCAGCAGCGCGCGAACGTCGTTCCACAACTGCGTGTGAACCTCATCGAATGACTGGCCGCCCGAGTCCGCGCAGAGCAGTACACCACTTGCGCCCAGATAGCGCGCGAGCGGTTCGACCGACGGCCAGCTAGCAGGGCTCGTGTACAGGTGCATGGTGGCTTCAAGCGAACAATGCAGGTCGAGGATCACGTCGGCATCGGCTGCCATGATCAGCATCTCGCGGCGCAGGGACTCGAACTCGTTCTTCGGCTTGACCTCGGCGAGCATCTCGCACACTGCCCGCCGCAACAAGCGCGTGTTGTTGTCCGCGTCCTTCGTCCACTGGCTGCCAATACGCTTGGCCAAGGCCGCGGCCGCCGGCAGCGGAAAGCTGCGGTTGAAGTTGTGGCCGCTATTCAACTCGAAGCGGCCAAGGAACTGCCCGAGCACATGCTGCGACAGTCCGATCGGATTGGCGACCGGCACCAGGATCACCTCGCCGCGAATGCATCCCGCCTTCTCCAGTTCGATCAGCCGTTGCTTCAGGCGCCACGCGGTCAGCATCGCCGGTATTTCGTCCGCGTGCAGCGACGCCTGTATGTAGATCTTCTCGCCCTTGCCGGGGGTGCCGAAGTGAAAGCTGACGAACTCGCGGCGCGTGCCGATGGACGTGGAAACCAGCGGCGTGCTTTGGGTATGCATCGAATGCTCCTGAAATCTTGTTAGTTGCCGTAGACGTCGAAGTCGAAGTACTTGTGGGCGATCTTCTGGTACGTGCCGTCGGCACGCATGCTGGTGATCGCCTGATCAATGCTCGCCTTGAGCGCAACGTCGTCCTTGCGCAGGCCAATGCCCGTACCATGGTCACCCATATCCAGCGTCCCGCCGACAAAACCGAATCCCTTGCCTCGCGGGGTCTTCAGGAAGCCGTTATCCGCTTCCACCGACCCCAGCAGCGCCGCGTCGAGCCGGCCAGCCGTCAGGTCTTCAAAGACACCCTCCTGGCTTTGATACGCGACCACTTCCACTCCACCCGGCTGCCAGTTCTTCTGAGCATATGTTTCGAACTGCGTGCCGCTCTGCACGCCAACGCGCCTGCCGCGCAAACCCTCCGCGCTGACCGTCAGGGGAACACCGGTCTTCGCGATCAAACGCGACTTGAACTGGAACAGCTTGGTTGAAAACGCGATCTGCTGCATGCGCTTTTCGGTGATCGCCATCGACGAGATGATCGCGTCGATCTTGCGTGCCTGCAGCGCCGGGATCATGCCGGAAAACTCCATTTCGACCCATTGGCAATGCATCGCGATGCGGCGGCAGATCTCGTTGGCGAGATCGACGTCGAAACCGGTCACCGAGCCGTCGGGCATTTTTACGTCCATCGGCGGATAGGTCGGATCGATGCCCAGCCGCAACACGTTCGCGTCTTTCGCGAAGGCCGGCGTGGCGACGGTCACGGCCGCGATCACGGCGGCGGCGAGCAACGAAGAGAGGGTTTTCATCGGCGCTTACTCAGTAGTTAACACGGTGATGGGGATAGGGCGTCTGCATGGTACGAGCGCAAAATGCCACCAAACAGGCCCGATTTACTTATCATGATCACTTTTACCTATCACCCGGGCGGTTACAGTGGACTTGACCTTGACTCAGCTTCGCGTATTCGTTGCTGTCGCCGAAGCCGGCAGTCTCAGGGCGGCGGCGCGCAGCCTCGGCATTGCGCAAAGCGGTGTGACGCAGCAGTTGAGGAAGCTGGAGACCAGCGCGGGCGGACCGTTGTTCGAGCGCGGGCACCGCGGCGCCCGCCTGACCTCGATCGGCGAGCGCCTGCGGATTCGGGCGGACGTGATCCTTGGTGAGTGCGTTCGAACCGAAAACGAAATGCGCCAGTTACGCGGCGAATTGACGGGGCAGGTCTCGCTCGGCGTCGCCGCTGAGGCCATGATGCGATTATTTCCCGCGCTGCTGGCGAGTTTTCGCGAACGCTGCCCGCGCATTGACGTTCACCTGACCAGCGCCACGTCGCGGGTCCTGACGGCGTGGGTGCGCGACGGCAGCCTGGACTTTGCGTTGGCGCTGGCGTCGACCGAAGCCGATATCCACGACCTGGATGCGACCACGCTGTTTGAATCGCCCGTCACCGTGATCGCGCGCCGGGGTCATCCGCTCGCCCGCGCGCGATCGTTGCGGGCGCTCCGGGACTGCGAATGGGTCAGCACCCGGCCTCGTCATTCGGGCGATGTCGTGAACCGCTTGTCCGCCATGTTCGAGGACGCGGAGCTTGAACCGCCGCGTATCGCGGCCACCACCGAAGCCGTGTTCGACACGCTGCATTGCGTGGCCAACAGCGACTATTTGTCGCTCGAACCCGTGCGTCTCGCGGTCCACCCGTTTTTCAGGGACCACCTGGCGATCGTCCCCATCAAGGAACAGGCAATGAGTACGCGCGTGTGCCTGCTGCGCCGCGCAGGCGTGCCGCTGACGCCGGTCGCGCAGGAGCTGGCGTCCATGGCTGTATCGTTTGCGAGAATGCTGCCCGCTACGGGCGTGACCGCGGTGACCGACGTGACCGACGAGGCGCCGGGTCAATGACACTCGATACGATTGCGCCCCCGCTCCTTCGCGCGATATAGCGCGGCGTCGCTGCGCGAGAGGGACGCATTGGTAGCCGCATCGGCCGCATTCATGACGGTAATGCCAATGCTGACCGTCAGCGCGATTCGCCAGTCGCTTTCCATCAGCGGCGCTTCCACAATCCGTTGCTGCACTCGTTCAGCGAACGCCCTTGCATCGCTCAGGCCGACACCAGGCAGCACCACGGCGAATTCTTCGCCGCCAACACGGCCGGCAATGCCCTGCTTTCCCAGCTCAGCTTGCAGGATGGAAGCGAAATGCCTGAGCGCCCGATCGCCGAGCGCATGTCCCCATGTGTCGTTGACCAATTTGAAGTGGTCCAGATCGCACATGAGGATGGCCGCGATGCCCTCTTTCGCGTGCCGTATCCGCGCGAGTTCCGCCTCGAGCTGAACCATGAAATGACGGCGGTTGGGCAACTGCGTCATGAAGTCGATGGTCGCGAACTCCTTCAGTTCGGACTCTATGCGCTTGCGTTCCGTCACGTCGGTAATGAAGCCGTGCCACAGGGTACTGCCGTCTTCCAGCCGCCGGGGCTGTGCGTCTCCCTGCCGCCAGCGCAGACCCTGTCTTGGCAATTCGACACGGTACTCAAGGTGCCACGGCGTCAGGCAGGCCGCGGAGTGTTCCAGGGACGCACGATAAGCCGCGAGATCATCCGGGTGCACGATCGTATTGATGACCGCCGCGCTCGTGGCCACCTGCTGCGGCATGATCTCGTAGATATCTTCAATGCCCGCGCTTGCATACGAAAAAAACGACTCGCCGTTCGGGAGCAGGCGATATTGAAAGACGAGACCCGGCACCTCGTTGGTCAGGCTGGTGATCAGGTCGACCGATTCCTGCAGCCGTTCCGACATCGCGCGCATGGCCGTGATATCGGTAGTGGTGCCAATCATGCGCAGTGGCCGGCCCGCGGTGTCACGGCTTACCACCTTGCCGCGGCTGGAGATCCATTTATAGCTGCCATCCTTGCACCGGATGCGATGTTCAACTTCATAACTTGGCGTCTTTTGATCGAAATGTGCCTGGATGGTCGCTTGAACGTAAGCGAGATCGTCCGGGTGGACCCGCCTGTAGCTCTCGTTGATCTGATTGGTCAGTTCCCAGTCCGCATAACCCAGGATGGCTTTCCATCCCGCGGAATAGTGGATCTCGTTTGTAACGATATTGCGATCCCAGATGCCGGTGCCACTGCCTGCAATGGCAAGCGCCATTCTTTTCTCGCGCTCACACAGCGCGTCCTGCTCTTCCTTTAATTGAGCGGCCACGTGATCGCGCTCGACGATCACTTCCGCCAGCCGGGCAAACTCGCGCAGGCATTCGCGCTCTGCCCGATCCAGTTCGCGGGGCCTGGTATCGAGCAGACAAAAGGCGCCGAGCGTTTCCCCGTTCGAAGCCCGCAGCGGGTATCCCGCATAAAAGCGGATGTGGGGAGTGTCCATGACAAGCGCGTGACTATAAAAGCGCTTGTCGGCAAGGGTGTCCGGCACGACCAGGAGATCGTCGCCATAGGTTGCCTGGCCACAGAACGATAACTCGCGGGGGGTTGGCGGGAAGAGAGGTCCCGCAGGAAGACAGTCGCATGAGCTGAACCACTGCCGCTGCGCGTCAACCTGCATGATCAGCGCGAGGGTAACGCCGAAATGGCGTCTGGCGAGGCGGGTCAGGCCGTCGAATCGTTCGTCCGGGACCGTGTCCCCGTCGAGCGATCGCAGGGCATGAACCGGGTTGCTTTCGTCGTCAAATTTAGCGGGGGCCAGCATATCCGGTTCTGTCGACGGTGACGGGGTGCAGTGCATACAGTCTATAACGACAATTCTCGCATGGAGTTTAGACCTTCAATCCTGCACTGTACGCACAGGCGTTCGCGGTTCGATCGGCAGATTGATTTTATACGGGCACTCCCCGTCGCAATAGGCGCGCCCATGCCGACATCAGCGTGAATTTTTCCATCGTGCGTGGACCGCGCGGCGTTGTTCTTCCGCTTGGTTCCGACCGGCTATCATGTTGGTCTGGGCAATACCTCGAGCTTCGGAAAACACGGTCATGACACGAAAGAAACTTGCGGACAGCGCGCCTCGGGAAACCGCTGCAATCCTGCGTCACTGGCACGACGCCGTACCCAACGACCGCCTCGCCCACCTCGTGAAGGACGCCGCGCGATCGATGGTGCGCGCGATGCAGATGCGCCTGACCGAGCACACCGTATCGTACGGGCACTGGACGTTCCTGCGGATCTTGTGGGAGACGGATGGCCTGACGCAGCGCGAGCTGAGCACGCAGGCGGGGGTGATGGAGCCCACGACCTTTGCCGCCGTCAAGGCCATGGAAGCGCTGGGTTATGTCGAGCGTCAGCAGATGCCCGACAACAAGAAAAACGTGCACGTCTTCCTGACCGCCGAGGGCCGGGCGCTGAAAGAGAAACTCGTTCCGCTCGCGGAGGAAGTCAATGAGATCAGCGTGGCGAGCCTGAGCGAGCAGGACATCAAGACCGCGCGGAAGGTGTTGCTGGCTTTGATTGAAAACCTGGCCGACGATGAATTGGGGTCCACGAATCCAATGCGCCGCGTGCCTTCAACGCGGGAGCTGGGACGGATTATTGCGGAGCGCGGGGATACGGTTGAGGGCAGTTGACGCAGGGACGCAATAGCCCCCTCGTTCCGCTCCTCTACACCGGTGACGGATTGCGGTCCGCGAACCCGCGTTGATGCCAGTACGGATACGGCAGCGGCAATGTGCTGGCTTTATCCAGAGCCGCGATCTGCTCCGCACTCAACGACCAGCCAATACTGCCCAGGTTCTCGCGGAACTGCGTCTCGTCGCGCGCACCCACAATCACGTTCGCGACCGTCGGCCGCTGCAGCAGCCAGTTCAACGCAATTTGCGGCACGCTCTTGCCGGTTTCCTTGGCCATGGCATCCAGCGCATCCACAATGCCGTAGACATATTCGTCCGCAACCGGCGGTCCCATGTCGGCCGTCTTGTGCAAGCGGCTGTTCGCCGGCAGCGGCGTGCCGCGACGGATCCTGCCTGTCAGGCGCCCCCACCCCAGCGGACTCCACACAATGGTGGACACCTTCTGGTCGAGTCCCAGCGGCATCAGCTCATGCTCGAAATCGCGGCCGGTCAACGAATAATACGCCTGATGCACCGAATGCCGGGCGAGACCTTCGCGGTCCGACACCGCCAGCGATTTCATCAAGTGCCAGCCGGAAAAATTCGAGCAGCCGATCACGCGGATCTTGCCCGCGCGCACGAAGTCGTCGAGCGTGCGCAAGGTTTCCTCCACGCGAGTCAGCGCGTCGAAACCATGCAGTTGATAGATGTCGATGTAGTCGGTGTTCAGGCGCTTCAGGCTGCCGTTGATGGCCTCCGTCAGATGATGCCGCGTCGAGCCGACGCTGTTCACGTCCGAGCCGAACGGAAACGTCCCTTTCGTCGATACGATCACCTGCGAGCGGCGTCCCGCAATGGCCTTCCCCAGGATCTCCTCCGCCTGACCGTCGGAATAGACATCGGCGCTGTCGAACATCGTCAGCCCGGCTTCGAGACAAATGTCGACCAAACGGCGCGCCTGCGCGGCGTCGGTGTCGCCCCACGCGCTGAACA
>Ga0073928_10009383_pt1 | contig 11928 bp, 10 predicted proteins | sample PaiPotPPA55metaG_FD_76969 | JGI IMG/M metagenome (GOLD analysis project Ga0073928, IMG submission 76969) | Iron sulfur acid spring bacterial and archeal communities from Banff, Canada, to study Microbial Dark Matter (Phase II) - Paint Pots PPA... ...
CAGTGCGGCCGCGTCGGGCAGGGTGCCGGCGGTGTATCCGGACATCAGCAGCACCGGCAGGGTCCGGTCGTGCTCGCGGACGGCGCGGGCGAGCTCGATGCCGGTCATTCCGGGCATGACCATGTCGGTGACCAGCGCGTCGATGGGTTCCTCGACGTACCGGACGAGGTCGAGGGCTTCGGCGGGGGTGGGTGCGCTGACGGTCTGGTAGCCGCCGCGGCGCAGCATCAGGCCGACGAGGTCGCGTACGGCGTCGTCGTCTTCGACTATGAGCAGCCGCTGGCCTTCGCCGCGGTCCGGCGCCCGGCGGGTCTCGACGTCTCCGGCGGACGGGCCGCGGTGGGCGGGCAGGTCGATGCGCACGGTGGTGCCGCCGCCGGGCGGGGAGACGATCGTGATCTCGCCGCCTGCCGCTTTGACCACGCCGTACGCGGTCGCCAGGCCGAGTCCGGTGCCGGCGGCGGTGTCGGTGGTGAAGAAGGGTTCGAAAACGTGGCTCCTGACCTCCTCGGACATCCCGGTGCCGTTGTCGGCCACGCAGATGCGCACCATCGGCCGGTCGCCGGGGACGTTCGCGGTCTCGATGGACAGCCGTCCGCCGCGCGGCATGGCGCGGCGGGAGTTGGCCACGAGGTTCAGCAGCAGCCGTTCGAGTTCGCTGCGGTCGATGCGCACCGGCCACAGGTCGGGGGTGAGGCGGCCGGTGAGCTCGATGTCCTCGCCGATCGCGCCGCGCAGCAGCCGTTCGGTGGCGGCGATGATCTCGTTGGCGTCCAGGGTTTCGGGGTGCAGCGTTTCCTGCCGGCTGAACACGAGCAGGTGCCGGGTCAGGTCGGCGCCGCGTACGGTGAGTTCGCGGATGACGGTCAGGCCGGGTCGGTGCGGGTCGTCTGGCGGCAGGTCGGCCAGCGCCAGGTCGGTGTGTCCGAGGATGACGGCGAGCAGGTTGTTGAAGTCGTGCGCGATGCCTCCGGCCAGCCGGCCGAGCGAGTCGAGGCGTTCGGCCTGGCGCATCTGCTGTTCGAGGGCGCGGTGGTCGCGGCGGTTCTGGGCCTGCCGCAGTTCGCGGCGGATCACCGGCACGAGCCGGGCCATGCGGTCCTTCAGGACGAAGTCGTGGGCTCCGGAGCGCATCAAGGTGACCGCGTGTTCCTCGCCGATACGCCCGCTGACCAGGATGAACGGTAGGTCGTAGCCGCTGTCGCGGAGCAGTTCGAGCGCGTGTTCGGCGCCGAAGCCGGGCATGTGGTAGTCGGAGATGACCAGGTCGGGGGTGCGCCGGCGCAGGGCGTCGGCGACCTGTTCCGCGCTCTCGGCGCGCTCGTAGTCGACCTCCAGGCCGCCGCGGCGCAGGTGGGTGACGATCAGCAGGGCGTCGTCGTCGCTGTCCTCGCAGATCAGCAGCCGGATGCGCGGGCCGGCGGCGGCCGCGGTCACGGGGCGGCGCCGGAGTCCGGGCGGGGTTCGTTGACCCGCAGCCAGTACGTGGCGAGGGTGCGCACGACGGCGACGAACGCGGTGAACGACACGGGTTTGCACACGTAGCTGTTGGCGCCGAGCCGGTAGCCCTCGATCACGTCGCGCTGTTCGCGGGAGGTGGTGAGGATGACGACGGGCACGGTGCGGGTGCGCGGGTCGGCGCGCAGCCGGCCGAGGACGTCGAGGCCGCCGATCTTGGGCAGGTTGATGTCGAGCAGTACGAGCGCGGGGTTGAGCGCGGGTCCGACGGCGGGCAGCAGCGCGGCGAGGCAGGCCTCTCCGTCGGGGACGGCGATGATGCGGTTCTCGAAGCCGTTCTTGCTGAAGGCGCGGCGGGTGAGCAGCACGTCGTCCGGGTTGTCCTCGGCGAGCAGGATCGGGGCGTCGTTCACCGCGCACCGCCGCCCGGGTGCGCGGGCTCGGGCGGTCGTTCGGGCAGCACGAAGCGGAAGACGGCGCCGCGTTCGGGGTGGCCTTCGGCCCAGATGCGTCCGCCGTGCCGGGCGATGATGCGTCCGACGATGGCCAGGCCGATGCCGCTGCCGGCGAAGTCCTCGCGCGAATGCAGGCGTTGGAAGGGGATGAACAGCTTGTCGGCGTAGCGCATGTCGAATCCGGCGCCGGTGTCGCGCACGAAGAACGCGCGGGCGCCGTCGGGCAGCTGGTCGGCGCCGACGTGGATCAGGGCCTTGTCCTGCTTGGCGGTGAATTTCCAGGCGTTGCCGATGAGGTTCTGCAGGGCGAGTTCGAGCAGCGCCGGGTCGCCGGTGGCGCGCAGTCCCTGCTCGACGATCAGCTCGATCGGCCGGTCCCTGCCCGAGTCGGTGGCGCGCAGGTCGGCCAGGACGCGTTGGGCGATCGCGGTCAGGTCCACCGGCCGCCAGGACAGTTCGACGCGGGTGGCGCGGGAGAGGGCGAGCAGGTCGTCGATGAGCCTGCTCATCCGGGAGGTGGCGGCCACGACCCGGCCGAGGTAGTCGCGGCCGGTGTCGTCGAGGCCGGCCGCGTAGTCCTCCAGGAGCAGTTCGCTGAATCCGGCGACGGCGCGCAGCGGGGCGCGCAGGTCGTGGGAGACGGAGTAGGCGAACGCGTCGAGTTCCCGGGTGGAGGCCTCGAGTTCGGCGGTGCGCTCGCGTACCCGGGCTTCGAGGCCGGCGTTGAGGCTTTTGGCTTCGGCTTCGGCGCGTTTGAGGTCGGTGATGTCGGTGGAGATGCCGCAGATCGCGTAGTGGTCTCCGGCAGCGTCGGTGATGGGGTATTTGACGGTGATGTAGGCGTGCGGGCCGTCTTCCTGCGGGGCGGTCTCCTCGAACTGGATGGCGGCGCCGCGGGCCAGGGCCTTGAGGTCGTTGGCGCGGAATTCGGCGGCCGCGGCGGGCGGGAACAGGTCGAAGTCGCTCATCCCGACGATCTCCTCGCGTTTGACCCCGAACAGTTCCTCGTAGCGCCGGTTGACGAGCAGGTAGCGGCCGTCGCGGTCGCGCATGTAGATCACGGCGGAGGTGTTGTCGATGACCTGGAGCAGGCGTTGGGAGTCCTCGTCGGCGCGCAGCCGGGCGGTTTCCGCGCGGACCTGGGCGACGCGGCTGCGGGCCGCGGAGACGAGGGCGAGCACGCCGACGGCGCCGAGCAGGATTACCTCGACGAGCGGGGGCAGGCCGAGCAGCGGGGAGGTCGCCAGCGGGCTGTCGGTGGTGGCCAGGCCCAGGCTGAGGTCGAGCAGGCAGACGAGGATCGCGGCGGCGGCGGCCAGCGCCGTCGGGGTGAGCACCGAGCGCAGGCCGGTCGGTGTCGGGTTGGTGCCGGGACGCTGGCGCATCGCTGTCGCCTCATCACGCGGAGTTTCTTCGGCATTCCCCATGCTCTGCCGCAGCTCGCGTCCCGGCAACCTCATGGCGACTTTCCGACAAACCTGACTGTGGGCAGGTGCTCGTCGGCGAACGCGTCCGGGTCGAGCCCGCAGCACGCGGCCAGGTCGCGTTCCGGGACGGCGCCGACCGGGCGCAGCGGGTGTTCGCGCCGCGCCCTGGCCAGGCGCACGAGCAGCGGCTCCTCCATTCCGGTGGTGCCGCGCCGGTTGGAGACGAGCTCGCGGTCGCCGAGGCCGGCCGCGTCGCGGGCGCGCTGCGGCTTGAACAGGTATTTCTCGGTCAGCCGCAGGTGGACGCCGCCGAAGACGGCGTTCGCGGACAGCAGCAGGTACCAGGCGGCCAGAGCCGGGTTCGCGCGCAGCAGGGCGCGCATCCGGTCGCCGGTCAGCGCGGCCAGGCCCTGCGCGTCGGTGCCGAGGGCGCGCAGCACGGTCTCGGGGATCGGCGGGCGCCCGGCGTCGCGTTCGAGGGCCGTGCGTTCGCCGGCGAGCAGGCCGGGGAAGACGCGGCGCACGTGCCGGTCGTAGTCGGGGAAGTCGATGCCGAGCAGGAAGTCGCGGCGCAGGAATTCGGGGTCCAGCGCGCCGGTGGGCGGTACGTCGCCGAGCCGCCAGTGCACGGCGAACTGGCGGAAGACGTCCATGAAGTGCTCGGTGCGCAGGCCCCCGTGCTCGGGGTCGCGGTCGGCGAACGCCCGGTTGAACGCGATCAGCGCGTGCATCGTGCGGGTCGCGGCCAGCGCGTGTTCGGCGCCGAGCGGGCTGAGCGGGTCGACGGCGCCGTCCGCGACCGGGTCCAGGGCCTGGTTGACCGCGGCCTCCAGCGCCTCGGACTTCTTGAGCAACTCGAAGAACGTGGTCTCGCCGGGGTCGTCGGTGTACGTGCGGATGTGCTGGTCGGGGAACGCGCCGGGCAGTTCGGCGAGCGTGGCGCCGCGGTGTTCGACCACGGTGGTCGGCGCGTTCCACCGCACGAGGGACGCGTAGCTGTCGCGGGGCGGGTGGCCGGTGCCGGTGACGTAGGCCAAACGGGTGAAGTAGTCGACGAACGGCGTGCCGCCGGGGCCGGCGTGCAGGTGCTGGAAGGAGTCCTGCGGCCGGGCCTTGCGCGCCGGGTCGGCCTCCTGGTGGTGCCGGGCGATGGAGGCCCCGGCCAGGCCCAGCAGCACCAGCACGCGGCGGGCCGGGGCCGGTCCGAAGGCCTCGGGCTCGGGGAGCCGGTCGAGGATCTCGCTGCTGAGCGCCTCGGTCAGCGCGTCGGGGTCGGCGGTTCGGGCGAGGATCGCGCGGTTCAGGCGCGGCAACTCGGTCAGCGTCCAAGCGTTCCAGCGTTCCCACTGCGCCATGGCGACCCTTCTCGAGCCGGCCGCGCGGCGCCGCACGCCCACGCGATGTCCCATTAAGACACCTTCATCCCCATCATGACAGCTCACCGGTTCTTGAGCAGAAGATGATCCGGCGCAGACGTGCCCTTCGCACTGCCGACCGACGCTGGACGGGTAGCTCCGGCCTGTTCCCGACAACGGAGAGGGCGTGCGCCATGACCGGACCTGCACGCCAACCGGGGTGCGAGGAGCCCGAGGTCGGAGCCGTCAGCCGGGCGCAGCTTGCCCGGGTGCGCGAAGACGTCGGGGAGCCGACGCTGCGCCACTACGCCGGCGTCTACCTGGACCTGCTGCCCGGCCGGCTCGACCGGATCGAGCGGGCGATCGCCGCCGCGGACACGGTCGAGGCCACCCGGGTCATGTTCGACCTGCGTTCCTCCAGCGCGATGCTCGGCGCCCGCCGGCTGCCCGCGCTGCTGTCCACCCTGGAGTCCACGCTGCGCATCGGCCTGCCGGCCGGGCCCGCGCAGTTGGCCGTGGTGCGCGCCGAGGCACGTGCCGTGGCCGCGGCGCTGCGCCGCCTGCTGGCCGGCGACAGCCTCGGCCGGTCTCAGCCGGATTGACCAAACCCTGATCAAGGCTTGAAAGCCACTGAATGTTCGGTGTCGAAGCTCTCGGTATGTAAAGGCTCACCCAGAGCCGTCGACGGGCGGGAAGGAACACCCTCATGTACTTGCGACGGGCCACCGCGGCCCCCATGCTCGCACCGCACTACGCTCCGGCCGGGCTCGAGCCGCGCGCGCCGGGCGCCCCGATCCCGGCACGTCCCGCGCCTCCGCTCGCGCCGCTTCGCGCGCCGCGGGTCAGTGTCGTGATTCCGGCGCGCGACGAGGCCAGGAACCTGCCGCGGCTGCTCGCCGAGCTGCCCGCGGGCCTGCACGAGGTCATCCTCGTCGACGGCGCCTCCACCGACGACACGGTGCTCGCCGCGCGCCTGGCCCGCCCCGACATCAGGGTGCTGTGCCAGACGGGCCGCGGCAAGGGCAACGCGCTGGCCTGCGGGATCCTCGCGTGCACCGGGGATATCACGGTGACCCTCGACGCCGACGGCTCGGCGGATCCGGCCGAGATCCCCGACTTCGTGGCAGCGCTCGTGCACGGCGCGGACTTCGCCAAGGGCAGCAGGTTCCTGCCGGGCGGCGGCAGCACGGACCTGACCGTGCTGCGCCGGGCCGGCAACGCGGCGCTGGTGTTCTTGATGAACCGCGTCTACCGCACCGCGTTCAGCGACCTGTGCTACGGCTACAACGCCTTCTGGACCCGCTGCTCCGACGCCCTGCAACTGCGGGCCATCGCCGGGCCGGAGCCCGTGTTCGGCGACGGCTTCGAGATCGAGACGATACTGACCGCGCACGCCTCCACCGCCCGGCTCACGGTCGCCGAGGTCCCCTCCTTCGAGCACGACCGCCGCTTCGGCGAGAGCCATCTGCGGACCTGGCGCGACGGTCGCAGGGTGCTGCGGGCGATCCTGCGCGAGCGGCGCCGCGCCCACGCCCCGGCGCGCGAACTGCCGGCCCGTCCGGCCCGCGCGGCCGTGGTACCGGGGACCGCGGGCAAGCCATGAGCACGCCGCTCGCGTTCCTCGGCCCGCGCACCGGCGGCCCGGCCGTCGCAGAGCAGGCCCCGCCGACGCGGCGCCCGCTCGTCCTGGATCCGAGCCTGGCCCCGATCCACACGCTGGATCTGGAGCTCGCGGCCCCGGCCTCGGTGCGCCCGGCCGGGCGGGAGTCCGCCGACTGGTCGCGGGTGACCGGCCCGCTGCTGGCCCTGGTGCGCATGCACGGCAGCCCGCTCGGGTTCGTCCAGGCCCGGGTGGACCGCCCGGCCGAGATCCTGGACACCCTGGTCGCCGCGGCCCGCCGGGAGCTGGCCGAGCCGATCGCCCGGCACCAGCGCGCGGACCGGATGCCGACGCCGGGCCGCCTCGCCGAGTACCGCCCCGTGGCCCGCTGCATGCGCCGCCGCCTGTCCGTGCTGGCCGCCGCGCCGCCGATCTCGGTGGTCGTCGCGACCCGGGAACGCCCGGAGCGGCTCGCCCGCTGCCTTGACGCGCTGGTGCGCATGCCGTACCCGCACCTGGAGATCATCGTCGTGGACAACGCGCCGCAGACCACGCGTACCGAGGCGTTGGTGCGTGATCGGTACGCCGACTCCGTCACCTACGTGCGCGAGCCGCGCCCAGGCGTGGCGAACGCGCGCAACCGCGGGCTGCGCGAGGCGGGCGGACGGATCGTCGCCTTCACCGACGACGACGTGGTCGCCGACCGCGAGTGGCCGGCGGCGCTGGCGGAGGGGTTCACGGTGCGCGAGGACGTCGGCTGTGTCACGGGCCTGATCGTCCCGGCGGAGCTGGAGACGGCGGCTCAGGTGCTGTTGGGAGCCCACGGCGGGTTCGCCGAGGCGTTTGATCAGCGCTGCCGCTACCTGGGCTGTCCCGGCGCGGACCGGCTGTTCCCGTTCACGGTCGGCGGGCTCGGCGCGGGGGCGAACATGGCGTTCGACGCGGCGCTGCTGCGCGGTCTCGGCGGCTTCGATCCGGCGACCGGCGCGGGCAGCGCGGCGCGCGGCGGGGAGGACCTGCTGGCGTTCTTCCGCGCGATCACGGCGGGCCGCAGCCTCGTGTATCAGCCCTTGGCGATCACCTGGCGGCACCGCCCCCGCGCGATGCAGGAGCTCAGGGCCCACGCATACGACCACGGGGTGGGCCTCGGCGCGTACCTGACAGCGGCGGTCGCGCACGAGCCGCGGATGCTGCCCGGGATGCTCCGGCGGCTGCCGCGCGGCATCGTGTACGAGCTCGGACACTCCGGCGCCCGGTATACCGTAGCGCAGCGCATAGGCCTGATGTACGGACCGTTCGCCTACGCCAAGGCCCGCCGCGCCGACCGCAGACTCGACCGCACCGCCGCCGTCTGACGCGCGTTCAGTGCCTGCTGCCGGGCCCGTCGGGCCCGCCGAAGCGGTACCCGACCCCGCGCACCGTGTGCACCCACCTGCCTTCTCGGCCGCTGTCGCCGAGTTTGTGCCGCAGGTTCGCGATGTGCACGTCGATCACGTGGTCGTCGCCCGGCCAGTCGGTGTGCTGCACGTGCCGGGCCAGCGTGTCGCGCTCCCACACCCGGTGCGGGCTGCCCATGAGCGCCACCAGCAGGTCGAACTCGGTGCGCGTGAGCGCCACCGGACCGCCGTCCAGGGTGACCTCGCGGCTTTCCCGGTCGACGGTGAGCTCGCCGAAGGTCAGCACGTCCGCCTCCGCGCGCTCGCTGCCGGGGTCGGCGAGCCTGGGCCGGCGGAACATGGCCCGGATCCGGGCCCGCAGCTCGCGCGGGGAGAACGGCTTGACCATGTAGTCGTCGGCGCCGACCTCGAGACCGACGAGCCGGTCGGCCTCTTCGTCCCGGGCGGTGAGCACGATGATGTACGCGTTCGAGATCGCGCGCAGCCGTCGGCACACTTCGATGCCGTCGATGTCCGGCAGCGTCAGGTCGAGGGTGATCAGGTCCGGGGACAGGCTCAGGGCCAGTTCCAGCGCGCGCGCCCCCGTCTCGGCGCCGGTCGCCTCGAAGCCGGCCTGGCGCAGCGTCTCGCACAGCAGCAGGCAGATGTCCGGCGCGTCCTCGACCACCAGCGCGGCCCGTCGCAGCGCGGGCGCCGTGGTCATGATTTCGCCTACCCCCCTTCGACCCGGTCGTGCGGTTCCAGCTCGTCGATGAACGAGGCCAACCGCGCCATGCCCTCGGACACGGTGCGCAGCACCCGCAGCTGCTCCCCGGTGACCGGGCCGAGGGATCCGTCGGCCATCAGCTCGAGATAACCCAAGACGCTGGTCAGCGGGGTGCGCAGCTGGTGCGAGAGGGCGCTGAGCAGGCTCGCGGTGTGCGCGTCGAGCGGGCTGAGCGCCTCGATCAGCGCGCGGCCCGGACGTGCGCCGACGCCGCCCGTAGCGGCGCCGCACTCGAAGTCCACCCGCTGAATCTCACCCACCTGACCCAGGCTAGTTCGCCATCGCCCGCGCAGCCAGTCGTTCGGTGGGACTGAGCGGGCGAATGGGCCTTGAGGAAACGCTGAGAATCCCCTGAACGCCGCTGAACGTTGCCGGTCGAGCCTTGGAGCGATGGGGGACCGACCGGAATCGGGTGGAAGAAATGCAGATCGATCCGCGAGACGCGCCGATCAGAGTGGCCGAGGTGGACCTGGACGTACCCGGGGACACGTGCACGGTCGCACGGGATACGACGGTCATGGCACTGGCGCGATTGCACACGCATCCGCTCGGTGTCGTGGGCGTGCACGTACCGGGCGGCGGCGATCTGCAGTCGTGCGTGCGCCAGGCGGCGCAGGCGGAACTCGCGCCGGAGATCGCGGAACACGAGCGGCGCGACCAGGCCGGGAAAGACGCGCTCCAGGATCCCGTGCCGCCGTGCCTGTACGCCCGCCAGAAAGCATTGGCGAACGCACCGATGATCAGCGTGATCATCGGCACCCGCGAACGTCCGGCGGAACTGGCTCGTTGCCTGGCGTCGCTGGCCGCGGTGGACTACCCCCGGTTCGAGGTCCTAGTCGTCGACAACGACCCCGAGTCCGAGTCGACGCGGCAGGTCGCCGAGCAGGCCGCGGGCCCGGTGCGCTACCTGTGCAGCAAGCGGCGCGGTGTGGCGGTGGCGCACAATCTCGGCGCGGCCGAGGCGAACGGGCGGATCCTGGCGTTCACCGACGACGACGTGGTCGTGGACCGGAACTGGCTGGCGGCGATCGCCGAGGCGTTCGCGGACTGGCGGGTCGGCTGCGTCACCGGGCTGATCATGCCCGGCGAGCTCGACACCCGCGAGCAGGCGATGCTCGAACGACGCGGCGGCTACGCCAAGGGCTTCGCGCAGAAGACCTTCGAGACCGGCGCCGACACAGGCACCGAAGGCGCCGACCGGCTCTTCCCGTTCACCGCGGGCCGGATGGGATCGGGCGCGAACATGGCCTTCGACGCCGACCTGCTCGCCCAACTCCACGGCTTCGACCCGGCGCTCGGCCCCGGGACCGTCGCGCGCGCCGGGGAGGACCTGCTCGCCCTGTTCCGCGCCGCCGCGGCCGGACGACGGGTCGTCTACCAGCCGGACGCGATCGTCTGGCACCACCACAAGCGCGATCCGGGCGCCCTCAAGGACCAGGCCCTGGGCTACGGGATCGGTCTGGGCGCCTACCTGACCAGCGCGCTCGTCCACGAGCCGCGACTGGTGCCGGCGTTCCTGCGCCTGGTGCCGCGCGGCGTGGGCTACGCGCTGCGCCAATCGCGCACCGACCACGACGACCCGGACGCCTGGCCCACGCAGCTCGCCGCGCTCGAACGGCGCGGACTGGTCCTCGGACCCGCGGCGTACGCGCGCAGCCGTTGGCTCACTCGTCACGCGCAGCCCGACGGGAGCTGCTGACCATGCCACCGGTACCCGTGCTGGCCTACCACAGCATCGACGACGATCCGCCCGGATGGCTCGCGCCGTACACGGTCGGCACCCGCGCCTTCGCCGCCCAGCTCGACGCCCTGCTGGCCAGCGGACGCGTGCCGGTCACGGCCGGCCAGGTGGCCGCCGCGCGACGCGGCGCGCCGCACCTGCTGCCCGAACGCGCCATCGCCGTGACCTTCGACGACGGCTACCTCGACTTCCAATGCCGCGCCCTGCCGGAGCTGACCATTCGCTCGATACCGGTGACGCTGTTCGTCACCACCGGGGCGCTCGGGCTGCGCAACCGCAGCCTGCTGCCGGACGCGTCCATGCTCAGCCTCGGGCAGGTGGCTGAGCTGGATGCGGACGGCGTCGAGATCGGCGCGCACTCCCATCTGCACCCGCAGCTCGACACGCTCGACGCCGCGTGCCTCGTCCGGGAGCTGTCCGTGCCCAAGCAGATCCTCGAACAGGCCCTCGGCCACCAGGTCGACCTCTACGCCTACCCGCACGGATATTCGAGCCCCGCGGTACGCGCCCGGACCGAACGTGCCAGGTATCGCGCGGCGTTCGGGGTACGCAACGCGTTCAGCCCGGACCCGGACGACCCGTTCCGCATCGCCCGGCTCACCGTGGGGGCCGACACGACCCCGGCCCGGTTCGACGCGTGGCTGCGCGGCGCTGGCGCACCGGTCGCCGGCCCGCGCGACCAGGCGCGCACGATCGCCTGGCGAATCTACCGCCGCCAGCGCACCCGCCTGTCCCACCACCACGTCCTCGAAAGCCGGTGACCATCCGCCATGCCGTCGACCACGAGCGCACGCCCGCAGACCACGGACCTGAGCCTGACAGTCATCGTCTGCGCCTACACGATGGACCGCTGGGACGACCTGAAAGCGGCACTCAACTCGCTGCACGACCAAGCGCACCCCGTCGACGAGGTCATCCTCGTCGTCGACCACTGCCCCCCGCTCGCGCACCGCGCCGCGGCCGAGCTGCCGGGTGCGGCGCGGATCGTGGCCAGCCGCGGGCGTCGGGGCCTGTCCGGGGCGCGCAACACCGGGATCGCCGAGGCGCACGGCGAGATCCTCGCGTTCCTCGACGACGACGCGGCGGCCGATCCGCAATGGAGCACGCGCCTGCTGGCCGGATACCGCGACGACCGGCACGTGCTGGGTGTCGGCGGCCTGATCCGGCCGCGCTGGGACCGGGAGCGCCCGGCCTGGTTCCCGGCCGAGTTCGACTGGGTGATCGGCTGCACGTACCGGGGCATGCCGCGCGGCGCGTCGCCGGTGCGCAACCTGCTCGGCGCGAACATGTCCTTCCGCCGGGAGGTCCTGGCGCAGTGCGGGGGCTTCCGGACCGATCTCGGCCGTGTCGGCACCCGGCCGCTGGGTTGCGAGGAGACGGAGCTGTGCATCCGGGCCTCGCAGCAGAACCCTGACGGCGTGCTGCTTTACGACCCGTCCGCCGCCGTCCGCCACCACGTGCCGAACCAGCGCGCCACCTGGACGTATTTCCGCGCACGCTGCTACGCCGAGGGCCTGTCGAAGGCCGCGGTGACCCGGCGCACCGGCGCCCGCCGGGCCTTGGCGACGGAACGCTCGTATCTGCGTTCGACGATACCCGGCGCGATCGGCGACGCCCTGAAAGGCGCGTGGCGGCGCGACGGCGACCGGCCGAGCCTGGCGACGGTGCCCGCGGTCGTGGCCGGAGTGGCGTTCACCGCCGCCGGCTACGCCACCGGACGGCTGCGGAG